>Ga0065711_1037728_pt1 | contig 19534 bp, 4 predicted proteins | sample Hoacrofraction12_FD_59098 | JGI IMG/M metagenome (GOLD analysis project Ga0065711, IMG submission 59098) | Hoatzin crop microbial communities from Cojedes, Venezuela - Epithelial fraction 12 v2 (version 2) | ecosystem: Host-associated > Birds > Digestive system > Esophagus > Crop | place...
TACATTATACACTGTTTATGTTGTAGGCCATGGATTTACCTCCTGGGTGCACAGTCATGGCATTCTTGTTACTGTTCACCTTATTTCAAAAAAGCTAGCCATCTCATTCAGTGGTATGGTCTTTGGTCTCCTGAAGAACTTGAATTCTTTCTGCATTAGTCAATTTGTGATCTTAATTTAGCAGCAGTACCTATTCTATGTTTTTCCCCATACTGTGTTCTGCTCAGTCAAGTACCATCCAAAAGAGTTAAACCAGAAGACAAATGTAGTGTAAACATTCATTTTGAGTTCTTATGATTAATGTGATTGATTTGTGAAAGGATGAAATTCTACCAAAAAGTTAATTATTAGAGAAAATAAATGCCTGAAGGATCTAAGCTTAATATATTGGGCTTTTCCTTTCACTGAGTCAATATAGATTGACAAGTCATATTTTCCATTCAAAGGAAAGTTAAATGTGTTTACGAATTTCATGAAAGACTCTGAAGACAACATCATTTTATAAACATTTTCTGTCAAAGGCTGCAATAATAACCTGATTTATGGTCTCAGTCATGCTGGAGTTACTGTCAGAAATGGTAGAGCACACGGGTTAAATAGAGTAAAATTTGGTTTAGCCATCTTGTAATGTTGAAAAAAACAATTGTTTGGGGTTTTTCTTTTTGTTGTTCTGTTTCTGTTTTTAATCTTGTGGGTAGAGGTGACTGTGAGGTGAAGTAGACATGTAGTTCAGAGCTGCCAGTTCTCATAGCTTTTCCAGTAGGGCACACTCTGACATGAACAAGTCACTACCTTGAGTGAAAACATCACAGTAAAAGGTGTTTATGTTTTTATCACAGCATAACGTTACAGCAAATGCCGTTGTGCCTCTGTGGTGTTGATGAGTGTCCTTGTGACACAGTAACGTTTCCCCTTGTGCTGACGTGTTGTGGACCTCTGTGGAAGTGAACAGTGCCCCTGGGAGCTGGGGGGATGGATCCTACCCCACCCATTCCATGGCTTGCATTGTTCGCTGTGTGCTTTACACAGCTGCTGGTCTAGACAACATGTCTCATCCCTCATGTCCCACAAATTATGTAAAGCTAAGTGGCCCTTACCTTGTCTAGCTAAAATATTCCTTTGTAAGATACCTCTGATCCTTTTGTAAGTATTTTGCCTTTTGAAAAAAAAATATTACTAGAATCTTGTGTATTCAGGTCTTGAAGACTATCCTAACTGGAGTTACAATTTAGAGCTTTTAGAAGTCCAGAATTGTCATGGTTAATGTTTCATTTCCTGTACATGGGAACTAATAACTTGCTTGGGACAGTGTATTTTATTAACTTAACGACCTAATTTTGGCCAGGATAGAGTTAATTTCCCTCCCAGAAGCTGTTGTGTTTTGGATTTAGCGCCAGAAAAATGTTGATAACAATGATGTTTTCAGTCATTGCTATGAAATCAAGGATTTTTTTCCAGTCTTCCACCTTCAGTTAATGAACAGATGTGCAGGAGCTGGGAGGGAGCACAGCCAGACAACCAGACCAGGCTGGCCGATGGAAATATTCCATACCATAGACATTATGCTCAGTTTATGAATGGGGGTTGGCCAGCAGGGCAGGAATATTTCTTTCCTTATTTCCATAAGTTTGAATCCTCTCTTCTCTGGGAGTTTGATCTTTTCTGGGAGTTCAGTCTTTCTTTGGAGTTTGGCATTCCACGATCGCTCCTTCAGGGACTGACTGCAAATTGGTCATCGGGTGGTGAGAAAATAGTGTTGTACGTAGTTTGTTTGACATATTCGTTATTATCATTACTATTATTAGTAGTAGTAGTACTAGTATTTACTTTGTTGTCTTATTAAACTGTCGTTAGTTCAACCCATGAACTTCTGCTTTTGTCCATTTCGCCTCTTTCTGCCTCTGGGGGGAAGGGCAGGGATAAGCAAGCGGCTGTCAGGTCCCAGTTGCTGGTTGCTGGGATAAACCGTGACACATATGTTAACAACTAAGCGTGTTTGTTTGAGGTAACCCAGTAATCTGCTGGTAGTCCACATGTTATTTAAGACTGTATACTATTTTGAGGATATCCTTACTTCTCTTTGACTTTGATGTGGCTAAAGATTTGAAGCCTTCAGGAGTCTTTATGGAATCATATACTATTTGACAAATACTGAATGGTAATAACTTACATTTTTTCTTAGCACTCTTGTAAGATATGCTGTATAGTATGACAAGCAGTATATCATAAATTCCTTTCATGCACTTCTTCTGGATCACATAAGATCCAGGACACATAATTCTAAGCCTGTCACAGTATTTGATATTGCACTAATTCAGTACAGCCCATAGTCTGAGTTTCAGTAAACAGAATTTGAGAACTAGGAAATAGTTCCAGCTGTGGCACTAAATTTCTGTGTGAACTCTGTCTCTGTTTCTTTCTTCCACATGGAATGGCAAGACAGTGTTTCCTTTGTCCTTACAAGTATAATGTAAGGATGAATGAATTATCTGGAAAGTCCTCTGAGATTTCTTAATATTGAATAATGCAAATTATTAATATCCAATTATTAAATTCCTCTGTTATAGTTAGTGATGAGAATAGAGCATATCCTAAAACAAACAAATGGGAGAGATTGATTTAAAAATGCATGGACAATTTTAACTTCCAATTTTTCTGACCTTATAGTACACCTATGCTCATTCATATCATCTGAAGTCTCTGATGTTTTCTGGGAGATTACCTGTTTTGAGTAATGGGATTTTTTAATTTGTTTGTTATGTTTACTTTAGTTGGATGTTTTGCAATTTCCACTTTTGAGCAGAAACAAAAATACCATGTGGCAGAGAACGATGATTTTCTACAACTGCATTGCTTGAGTTTTTGTTATTGTTGCCTATGTAACTATTAGAAGAAAAAAAAATGGAAAAAAACTCACTTAAAATATCTCTGTTGAGCTTTGAGTAATTAAATGAAGTCTGTAATACTTTGGCACTAGGGATTGTTATTTGCTTGTGTGCTTCAGGGGCAAGTTTGAATCTGGAGAACAAACTTTATTGGTGATAGATTCAATTTGCTTAAAAGAAGGCACTATATCTGACAAGAAGCATTTCTTCAGGCACTCTATATTTACTGCCAGGTAAATACAGCTGTCTGGAATAGCTCCATCTGGTGAGTCACAGCACACAGCAAAGCCCACCGCTCCACTTACTCTTCTTAGTTCTTTGACACTAATCTGGATCTGCAGAGAAGTCGTCACCTCGTACTTCAGTTGCATGGAAATCTTATTCTGAAATGTGTATTACTTGTGAAGACTGCACTGAATTGATGTAGCTGTTTATGTTACTTAAGGTTCTTTTTTTATTTATTCTTCTCCTTTATCAATGAGAAAAAAAAAAAAAACCAAAGCAAAACAGAGAGGTTTTCCTTATTGTATTCCCAGACCAGAACAAATCAGAAATGTCGATATCTTGAAACATATAATCTGATCTTTGAGACCCCAGAGCTTCTCTATAGGCAGCACTTCTAAGTGCTGATGCCACCCCAACGAATGAAGATGTTTATTGATTTAGATTTGTCAATGTTTAATTATGCACCATTACAGAAATATATGATGTCAATGAAAAAGAGGGATGCATGCATAAAAAATTCTTTGCAGCAGAAGAACTGCATGCAGAGCAAAGCTTTTAGCTCTGTCTTTTAAAGTTGAACAGTGATTTTTTTCATGTAAACAAAATCACCCACAAGAAAGGTATAAATTTGTCTGGGAGGAAGAAATCACACATCTAGGAGCACAGCTTCTTGCTTTGCATGTTCAGATGTCTGCTTGCATGCAAAGAAACATGTGCATGTCTCCTCTGTAAATACCATCGCTTCCATGTATAAGTATGATTGAAGACCTCAAATTGTTCTTAGACCAAGGCTAAAATGTTCAGAAAGAATTGGTGCTGTAGTGAAGTGGCTCCCATCAGGGTGAAACCACAGTGGTGATAAGGGATTCTTCTGGATGTGAATGAACCCTGAAAGTAGCCCAAAGAATGTGGAGATCTGCAGTCCCTGCTTTATTAAGCGTTAAAAAAAAACCAACCCAAAAAGAAGAAAGAAGACAGTCGTAGTTTGTTGTGTTTTCTGTCAGAAACAGAATTTCTAATGTCTTCACAGGGATGAGTGTTTATTCACAGGCATTAAAAACACATAGCCGACAGAGGAGATTGACAAAGTCCATTTACATGTGGATCACTTTTTCTCGAATGTATGCAATATTGCCTTTTAATTGATTTTTCTGACTCTTGCCTCAGTGCTATAAACACGGTCTTTCAAAGAATTACTTCTGTTCAGACGTATGTAATGGATGCTTGAAGCTTTGAGAACTGTTTATAAATTGGCACTGTCAAAGCTTGCAAACAGGGTCTCAGGAGAACAGTGGTGGAGACGGCTTGGGGTGCTGGGTCCTGAGGCAGCAGTCGCAGGACTGGCTGCACAAGCCTGACCCACAGGGTTTACAAAATGGCTGAAAACTTCCCACTCAGACAATGTGGGCTGCAGGCTTCCATTTCTCTGAGTCGCCTCTTACTCTCCTAGTTTTTTGGTATGTAGGAGTTTCTTAACATCAGAGATGCAGTATCCAGATCTGGAGACAAGTATCCTTAAATTTTTAAAATGAAATTTATCTTTAATTTTACTAATGGGGGAACCAGAAGGAAGGTAACACTTTGAAAAGCCCTGTGAGATCTCCAGTTAGTCAGTTAGCACTGTTGACTTGCTTCTTCGAAGCCATTACAAATTCAGTGTGTGAAATCTTTGAAAATTATCTAATTGGAGAAGGTTGTCTTGCATTTGATCATTTTCTTTTTGCAGACCATTGATCTGCTGATATATTACAGTCAACCAGCTCAATGCACCGTTGAGATATTTTATTGTAATGCATTAACAGAGCAATGGTCATTGATTGATAACAGGGGAGCAAAGGAAGATTTCTTCTGTATGTTTTGCTTAAAAGAAAATGTATAAAAAAAGATATGCCAGGCAATATTCTGTTCTCACTCCATTACAAATCCAATACCATTTCATTGGCATCTGTGGGGTTTCTCTAGAGTTAAGGTGGTATGGCTGAGAACTGAATTTGTCTTGCATGCGTGAACATCCAGTCAATGTCCGCTTTACCAGGCACATATTCTAATCTCAGATGCATTGTTTGTGTTTAGATGGAAATCAGATATACAGTTAGAATTTGGGTGTAGAGCGATCTTTGCTAGTTTTCAGTCAACCTGTGTTTAAACCTCTGTGTTTGTGTGTGTGTGTGTTTATTTCTTTGAATAATGAATGGGTGAATAAAGACACATTTTATCTCATGAAAAAGAATCTGATTTATTCAAATTCACGTCTTAAGCAAGTTTTTGCTGCTTTTCTTTTTTGAGGGATATTTTTACAAGGAATGGCTTTGTTTCACAGAGAACTGTTGCCATGCTAATTGTATCTCAGCTCTGATCTAAAGGGAGCATTTCCTCTGGAAAAAATAAAAAAAGCATTGTTTAGTCTTTAGGTCAATTGAATCATTGGCCTTTCTGCCAAGTCTGTCAGCACTGGTGCCAGTTACTGAGCGTGGTGATTTTTATGATATCAACAGTTGTCTTTTGGGGATTGGGCTGCGACCTTCATGATCATTTTATACAACCCACTGCAGGGCAGAGTCTTTCTAATCCGAACACACTGGGACTGTTTTATCATTCGGATTGGCCAAAGTCCATGCTACTGCAATGCTGGTGAAGTGCATGCTTGATATGTGCATTTCAGGTCTTTTGCACGGAAATGAAATCTTTCGGCAAAAGGCAAGTTTAAGCAGCAGTGTCATTAAAGCCCTTGTATTAAGAGCAGTAAAGCACATTGCAAGCGTGGAGGCTGGAGTGTGAGTAGCCGAGCTACATTTTTCTAAACAATGTTTGGGACCGTATGCTGGAGCCTAGCGTTCCATTGTACTGAATGCATTGGAAATCGTGTTCAGCATTTTTTTATCAGTATGAAATCAACTGGGTTTTTTAGTGATTTAGGAATCTAAATTTAAAATGTAAAAAGAATGAGATATTTAGTATCTTAGGTGACATTGAAATTCTAGGTTGGAACAAATAAATTGTAGATGCATTACAATTGTTTTTAATTGATCCATTTAAAATAATGCTTTTTTTAGTGTAATAGCACAGAAATAATTTACCTGTCCATGTTAACTCTCAATTCTCTTCAGATTTTCCAATTCTTTCATCTTCTTTTATAAACATATAGGTGGCTTCACATTTTCTTTTTGTACTTTTTTTTTTTTTTGCTTTCAGACCTCATTATATATTAGAACCTATTAAAACCGCATGGTCATGTTTGGGTTTGCAGGACTTAAGAATGAACTGTATTAAAAATTCTTCACTGTAATTCAAAATAGGCTCAAAGCAAACATTTTAATCTGCATTACCATTCAAAATCCTCCCCTGAACAATTTGCAATCTGTATTTATATTCACAATTTCCCCAAAACTTTTTTAAGCCATGCATCATACAACTTCACAACCTGCATCAAACTTCTTAAAAGAAGCTGGCGTGGTAATAGTGGAACCCTGATGTTGTCTTCTCTGACTTTTCCGAATATGTGGTGTTTTAAATAGTTAAATATAAAAATGTGATCTCAAAACACTTGACAAAATTAGCTAGAGTCAAAAATTCCTGATTAGTTTGGGAGCAATATTTGGGAAACCGAAACATTTCCTCTGAAAAGGATATAATCTAATTAGTTTCATATAGTCTTTAGAAGAACTGTAGTTCATACTTATCATACCCCAAATTTCAAGCGTTATGTTCCTCTATCCATGTTCATGGGACTGCATTTTATGTAGTATATGATGATGCCTTTTCTTTGGAAGAGAAACATCAACGTTAAAGAGCTGGGAAGGTGCAGTTAATCAGATGCATAGAAACGAACAGGTTAGAGAGTTGCTTAAATGTTGTTCAGTGTATAACGAATAATGAGTGGCATCATATTAAAATACAGATTTGTGTATATTTATGTGAGTGTATATATATATGTAGTGCTTTTATTTTCTAATTTAAAACCAATTATTTTTCCATATAAAATAATGGCTTTCTCACAGAGAAAATGCTAAACTAAGAATCATATTTTGGCCTGTCTATTCCTGAACAGCAATAGAAATATGTGGCTTCAGACCTTTACTTGTGACATTCCATTTTATATTGCTTCAGTGTTTACAAAGAAGAGAAGGTTGTTGGGGTTTGTTTTTAAGCAAACCATCACTTCCTAACTCACCAGTTCGTGCTAAATTGGTTTCCATTTTAGCAGTATGGAGTTGTCTTAGTTCTTGGAAACAAGCTTCACTGAATCATCAATCACTGTCTTCACTATGATGGTGGTTTTATTTATACAGCTGCATGAAATGTTCACTGTGAAGTATTACACCATATTAAGGTCCTGCGGTTTCGTGCTTTGCTTCAGACTCTGCTCTAATTTGCTGAAAATTTACACTGTGGTGTATAAACCTTTAAGTAGACGTGGTCTTATTTCTGAGCTAACTTAGACAGGTTGAGGGAAGATAGAACTGTTTGTGTTATTAATATATTAATTCAATGGTTTTAACTCTTTGTTCATAGCTTGCTTGCAAAAGACATAGGTTTTAAGTTTGTGTTTCCTACTCACAATCACCTAGCAAATACTATCTATTGACAAATTCTTGCCTCTGGGCTGCCATTACACACTTATAGTATTACTTCTGAATTTACATTTCAAGCTGATAGGGTCATTTTCGTCCCGTATATTTAATCCTTGATGTGGCGCAATTGCTATTATAGAATGACTGAACAAAGAAAATACTAAGAACTTTTTTTTAAATATATAAAAAGATAGGTAAAGTTCAGGTAATTTAATTAGGATACATTAACGTTTTTTTCCCCTCAATTTACAACCACTCTCACATTCTGGCAATGCTCACAAACCTCAGATTTTTAAAAACTTCTTATTTTCTTCTGACTGAGGGATCATGACCTAAATTGCTGAATGCTAGACTTTTTTGCTGCTTACAGCAAATGTTTACATTTAATTTTCTGTTGCTACATTGATACCACAGAATAATGCATGCAATACTACTTCTGAAGAATTCATTGAACACCTTGTATACTTGCTGTTTCTGTGCTGAATGTAGCTACGGCTGCATTAAGCAGTCAAAAATGCATTCATATAATGCTACCCATTTGCCTATTTCAAATTATTAAATGCATATTAGTGGCAGGCATCTGTCCTGAGACTTTTGGGCAGGGCTAATTTTATACATATATTGTTGCATAAGGGTTACTTACCACAGTAAATAATTCATAAGTGAATATGGATTGCTGTCCATCAGTTTAAGCAAGTTCCCCAAATTTTTGCCATTACTGTTCACAGGGAAAAGAATAATGAAAAGAATAAGAACAGAATCCAGCTTCAGAGTTGGTGTAATCCCTTGCTATTTGCACAGCTGCAATCATGAGACATTCATATTTTTGTTGTGAATATTTGAATCTGAATATCAAAGTGAAACTTACAGAATGACACCCTGTTGACCAACATAATAGCAAATATTAGTACAAATCTCTCAAAGCTTAATTCTTGGGCAGACATGAATAATGTCTTATTGAAAATAATTCTTGTTCAAGGCTACAATGATTTCTGAAATGCATAGAGCAATCAAATCAAGGGAGTCAAGCCTGAATACACAGGTAGGAATTTGACCCATAATTCAAAGAAATTCTTTTATTAGTAATTTTTAAAATGTAAAATAATTTCCAAGCATTTTCATTGTAATAACATGCTCAGATCCCAGGACAGGGTATATGTGGTTTTTTTCCTAATCAAACAAGGAAATATCCATGCTTTTATTACTGTCCATTGTAAAAACAATGGTGTTGAAATAGCTGGCTTGATGTAAAACCCCCATGGAGAAAAACTACAAGTAATTCTGCAAAGCACAAGGGAGTCCAACTAGCTTAATATACTTTACCTGCAGTCTGCCTTCACTAGCTGCCTACAGTGATGTTAAAAAAATAGTCATCAAAAAATCCCAGAAACATTTTATCCCCTGATTTATTTTTTTAGCAAGGAAATTTTTTCTGTTTGCTTGTACGACAAATTGGCACTGATTAGTGCATGTTTTTCTATTTGGAAAATGCATCCAGAAATACAGCAACACCAGAAAAGTCATTCTTAACTCAGAATGTTGGTTAAAACCAACATTTTACTGACCAAATATTTATGGCTGTAGTGCTTCAGTGTTTCAAGTGAAGATGAAATAGAAAAAAGACATTGACTGAAGGAAATTGAGGAGGATGACCTGCCATATAGATTATATTATATTTTTAGAAATTTGAAAATAAAAAGGGAAAAATACATTGGAATAATAATAATTTTTAAAACCCTAAAAATTAGGATTGGTCCTAAAGCTTTTTCTAATTCATTTGCCACAGGTTGTGTTACCAAAGAAAAAATTTATGTGTCTTTGGAATCTTGATATGAAAATCTCATAAACAAAGTGAAGGGGTAGGAGATTAAAATGTTAAAAGGAGAATATAGGATTTTCTAACACATGGCTAGATTCCAGATGGCAAGTTCTGTTGGTCCTCTGCCCCAATGGCATCATTCTTCATAGCTGTGATCCTTAATTTGGAAGGATAGGAAGAATTTCCAGTATATCAATGTATTTTGCTAACACTATTCATGATATCTTGTAAATTTTACTTTCTTGACTGGAAACTATGGCAATTAAAAAGATATCTGGAATACGTAGAGGGGATGATTCAGGAAACAAAACCTAAGGACTATGGTGTTGCCAAAGTGACTGTAAAATATATCTCAAATAAATTAAAGCCTACAATTAATCATTGTCTGTCTGTATATCACCCAATTCTAACAGAACCACAAACCCCATGTATTTAAACCTACATTTTACAAAAGTTTACTGGCAAAAATCAATAGAAAGCTTTAGTGGGCAGAATGTGTGTAATAGTAACAAGTAGAAAGGTTAGTGTAGAAGTTAATGGTTCTATCAAGAATAAAACAGAGTTAAAGCCTGAAGGAAAGCTCTACCACGAGTGGTTCATTAACCTTGGAGAACTCCAGTGTATCTTCAAAGCAAAGATTACAACAAACCTGACTCAGTCACTAGTAGCACTTGTTAGCTCTTGGCTTCAGAAATCAACAGCTTTTTTATTTGCATTATGAAGCTATCACGAAGCTTTCATTCCACTAAGATGTTTGACCCTATAAACTAACTAGATTAGTTAATCCATGGTCATGTAGAGCAGTGGGAATGATGGTGAATGCCTTACCTAAACCCAGCAGCATACACTCCCAAGTAGCTGGGAAATCGAAACTAAAATGATCAATAGTGAACAAAATCTACGTTAATTGGCATCATAATACCAGGGACCTAGCATTGCACTGATGGGGCTGGAGATAATTTTGATTAACTCACCTATGTACCTTTGCAGGCTGCCTAAAACAACTAAGAAATGTCAGAGTTTTTCTGCCTGCAGCCTCACTGTGAGGTGGATGCTGGACAAGAGGCCAACCATCTGTCTCCATCTGCCATTCTTCATCAGCAGTCACTGCTGATGGCAACACATCTTGATCCCCTTCCTCCTACAGCTCTCCCACGTCTCCTCTAGACCTTCACTTTTCATTTAGTTTTCCTGACACAAATATTTGTGATGTTTTGCAGTTAGCTGAAGCGGTCTGGAATAAGCCTATAATTCAGGTCTCAGATATTTCTACTAGTATCACATGAAAATGAATGCAAAGGTAGGAACTCTGTAAGCCACTACTATGTCCAAACTAACAAAAAATTTGGAGAGGTTAGTGATAGGCTACCACATGTAGTAGTTTCCAATGTAATAACAAAAATGTCTTGCCATGTTGTATGTTAGAAAACGCCAACACAAATAAATGCCTTTTGAAAATGCAACCAGTGGAGTCCTGTTTGACTAGTAAGTACTGAAAATTTCTTTTGAGATACATTTTTATTCTAGTTATATATGTTTATCAATATGGATACTTATTTATATATACTGTTTTATAACGAATATCTATCATCTAATATTATAGTATTTATATTAGATTTTATTTTTATATATTTTTTATTTTTATATATATTTATATATATATAATATAATTTATATTATACTATTATAGTAGTAGGGTTGTATATTCTGCATAATTTGCATATATTTTAATATAACTTTCAATATGAGAATGCTATGTACGTACCCTAAGGACTCGTAGTTACAGTGCCTCATATTACCCTTTCTTGCTAGATTTCAGGCTCCACATCTGGCATTTAGTATGAAATAAATGACAAAATGAAATAACTATAAAGAACATACTTTGGGGGGGAAAGTCTCATGTATCTTAGAACGTAACTTCATGGAGAAGATTCAAGCAGGACATTTCAATAGATAATGCCTGAAAAATCCTGAACTAGAGTTTCCACTTTGCATAGACTCTTGAAAATTGTGCTGATCGTTTGGGTCACATTTTTGCAGCTCAGTCTAACCTGCTGCTGCAATTTATCTGCATTAAGGAACCCTCCAAAGTCAGTGCCCTTGGTTTCAAGTCTCACACCAAATTATAATGACACAAGTATACGTAAAATTAAATTCACTGCTGGCATGGCAATCAAGAACCTTCCGACATACAAAGTCAGTCAGTTTCATAACTGGACTTTGGATAGACCTTTTCCAGGTAAATTATTTTCAGGATGAAGTGACAGGGAGTGTACCCTATCAAATATCTTTTTTCCACTTTCCAGTGTAATAGAATAACAATTCAGTTAAAGTATGACCATAGTTGCAAAAATGCAATTCAATTTACTGTTAAAGAACTACAGAGAAAGTTGGTAACTGTCAGATGTATAATACTGTCATGACCCAAAGATAAAAATTATTGCAGCCAAAGGGACAGTTGGGATCAAGAACCATTAGCTACACACTGACAATTCAACTGCATTTGTACGGTAGCCAGTTTATTTCAGTCTCCAGTCCTTCTACTATTTTTTCCCATTTCACTCTTTCCATCTTCCCCCACCTACTGCTGTAACTTTTCTTCCAGCAAGTTTTAGGGTGGAAGTTTAAATGAGCATCTGCCACATCATCAATGCCAATGCTAGCTGGCCATCAACCAGCGGGGCTACTCTTGCATGGGATGCCTGGCTCCCCTTCGGAGACTGCGCTTAACCTTTATGACATACTCAGATTCCACCAGCTTGGTGCTTCAAATCCCACGTTCCATCTTCTCTCCAATTTTTCCAGTTGGTAACGTATCCTGATGGGGAGACTCACACCCCTGCCCTTCATTTTCCTTCAAGATTCTTTGTAAATCAAAACAAAGAGTTTTTATTTTATTTCACTTTGTTTTATTACATTTATTTTTGAATAAAAAAAGCAAAACTGTGGGGGGGGGGATTCAGTTCATAATTAGGGGAGGAGTCGTTTTGGACTCAATTCCCAACATGAAATCTGTTATAAATGGATTCTGCCAAATTGCTGAACGGAGTGCAAATTTGTAATGTGCCAGTTTTTTAATAGGTTTAGTTCTTTGGGCTCTTTCTGCAAGCCCAACCCTCATGTCATTTCACTGACACTTTGTCCTTGAAAATCTTGTTCTGCAACCTCCTTTTAAAACTACGTGATACACATGCTTAAGCCTTCCCAGCTGTGACAGCTTGAGACAAAAAAGTCAGCCTAGGTTTTGGCACACCTAGGGTCTTCTTAAAGTAATCTCATTTGTGTTTGTCCTAGAACTGTTCTTATTAGTCAGCATTCTTATCTCATATCCACAGCTGAGGATGGCTTTGTGGCTTCCCAAAGCACGGTTACTACACTGACTAAAGGGACATCCAGATCTCAGTTGCAGCAGACACCATCTTTGGAATCAACTCCGAAGAAAAAATTGCTGAGGCTCTTCATCTGTTTTATTTCCCTTGCTTGAATGATGGGTTAAACAGGCACACTTAAGAGTACAATAGCTCCAGCCATTTGAAATGCTAATTTTCATCTTGGCCACAATATGTTGAGCATATCAGCCCTTTTTATATCTTATTGGTTGTAAAGATAATGATATTCCTTTAAAAGAATAGCATAAAATCCATGATATTCAGTATTCCAATTCCCCTCAAACCTTGCTCATGCATGCAAGGACAGAGAGCAACTTCAGACATAAAAAAAACACTGTTCAGTTTTATAGCACATTTATAGGTAAAACATTTGCACATCTGAGAACTTCTTCACACTGGATAGAAGCAACTGGTAAACACTGCAAATTGTTCCTGTCTTAGAAGGCCTGTTGAACCTTCTAAAATGTTTTTCTTGGAACTGGATCTAGTGATGCGGCTATGTACACTCTTGCTATATTTTCAGTTTATTTGAATGCATGAAGAGAACGCACAAGCACCTTTGCAAAAGACCAGTCAAACAATAAAAACAAACATGTTGTGCATCCAGATTGTCTGCTGTTGACCCAATCTGTGCTTTGTGTTTTACAGACTGTAGTGTAAATATTTCCAGGGACAGATGTTGTGAGAGAGCTTTGAAAACATCTGATGCTACTTCCAATGATTTCCAATGATACTTTTCAAAACAGAGATATATTGCACATTTTTTTCAGCAAGTGTTTTGGTTCGTATTATATTTACTTAATATACTGACCGATACTTCAAAAATCCACTCCTATACAAATAAACAATTGCGACACCAATACTAGAACCATAGTGAAGAGGCATGTGGCAGAAAAAGTAGTCCTAGATTTTCAGATATCTGTCTCAGCCATCTTGGTGGCTTTTAAGATTATAAAAAAATTGCAACAGAAGTGAGGGAGAAGGAAAAAACATATCAGTGTAGAATACCAAATGCAAACTGTTAAGCTTTATTTCCACTGTTTTAGACTTTAACCAGACACAGTGCATAATTGTGAGTGAAGTACAGCTTTCGATTTCAACTGGAATTTCAGATCTGAAGTTCAGCCCGGGTAGGTGGAGATCAACCGTTCAAATGGATCTCTTGGAGTATTTAGATAACAAGAAAACTTAAGAACTGTCCCTGAATATTTATCTTTGATAAGAAATGGCATTAGAAACAAATGAAGATTTTTGAATAACAAATATTTCTGAAAAAGTAATGCTTTTTTGAAAAAAAAGTTGTATTTTTAAAGTTAAAATATTTTATGGTTAGATAAAATCTTTAAAGAGAATTGCAGAACAGATTTTTCAGATGTGTTGTCTGTCGTAAGATTTTACTTATGTCAGATCTCCCAGAGAACTAGAAATTGTGAACACAAATTATTTCAGGAAAATCATGTCTGTATTGAAAATGAATTCACTGATACAGGAGAAATCTCTTGTAAGTTCTTCCTTAAATCTTCTTTTTCTTATTCCCTACAGCACAATGCCCTGAAAAGCTGCAAGTTTCTCTGGTTGATAATATAAGATGATGTTCCATGTGGAGCCTTTAGCAATTCAAACAAAATCAAGAAGAACTGGTAAATTCACAGAAGAAATTGTAATCAAGTCCCAGTACCAACATAGTTAAAGGTACAACTTGGTAGCTGGAGTTGTTGTTTTAACATCAAGAAGTTATCTGGTTTTAGTCCTGTGCTTCTAAATGAAGAGGATTCGGTGAATCTAAAAGTTCATTTTAGTAGCTCTTTTTGAAGGCTTCAGCTCACCGTATCTGATTGCTGGTAAGATGTTTAATGTTAGTGAGTTGAGTTAGTGATTACAATCTTTATAGCAGGCAGAGTCTCTCTCTGCTATTGATAACTGCTGTGGAAGGAGAGCTGGAGATGAAGAGCTGGAGACAGAGAGCAGCAATGGGAAAGGCATGGAAGTCTTTGGTTTTCAGAGCAAGGATAATGGGTATTATGCCTTGCTATCAGGCAGCGCTTGCTGCTGACTACGACGCCTGAAGACAGGGATCAGGGCATCTTTAATTCACAAGCCATCCTTTTTTAAAGACATACACTTTTATTTTTATTCTTTTTTTTTTTTCCTTTCCCCTAAACTGTGTTGTTCTTGTTTGCATGAAGGAGATCTCCAGACTCAGAGCACTAGCTCAGCAGAGGAGGGTAAGGCAACACAGCAAACAAGCATGTAGTTTAGCAGGGGCCTATTCAGGTTCACTGCAGTTCATTCTTAAAAGCTTTCAAGTGTGACTTAGGCTTGCCCAATCTGGCAGTGGGAGACTGATGTCACAGATGGTAACAGTAAATAGAGACTTAAAATTGCATAGCTCTCCTTGGAAAAGGGACTTTCGAAGGGCGTCTTCAACACAACAGATCTGACTATTGCGTTTAGCAAAGCTCATTCTTCAAATCTGAGTGATGAATAAGACTGTACTATTTGATTTCTCGTAGGTCTTCAAAAGCAAGGTGGAGGAGCACAGCAGGAGGTTTTATGTAGTGTCTCCAGAGTTACTAAATTGTGGTAGTGGATACAAACTGTACCTCAGAGCACTTTTCAATGAGGAAATTGCTATCTATGATTCAATGAGGAAAGAGTTTTTTTCCAACAGCCTATAAACTTTAAGCAAAGATGCAGAACTTAGTAAGAACCATGCCTGTCAGACGTCAGGAGGAGTTTCTGGAGTTGACGGCTGAAGAAAAGGGGATAAAAAGTCACAGTTTTTCTTTCTCTCCAGTGCTGTGCTCTAGGAAACTGGTAACCCATCCCCTCACCTGCACTTCTGGACTTCACAGAATATGCTTGTCATCACAGCATAATGATTATTTTAAATATTGATTGTTCTCTATTTGTATCACTACAAGACAGAGTTCTGGTTTTTGTTTTAATTTTAGTACTTTTTTTTCCTATAGATGGGCTTTCCCCAGGAAACTTCAAGAACTTTTTGCTCTGTACTATCTCACAGTGAGTTGAATAAGAAATATCAAACTTAGGTTTTCTTTGTGTTAATCATCTAACTATTTATAGACATATTTGAACACGCACCTCAGCAGCATTATGTCAGTCGGAGCACTGTGAGAGAGACAGTGTGATTTGTCCAGTTAAGCTGCATTTACAGATGCTTTGCATTAGCAAAGCAATGCAAAGCAGGTGAGTAGTGTACGTTAGCTTTCCCCCTGCCTTCTGTCCCCAAGGTTCACGTTGTTGCTTGGATGACCTTTCCATTCCCCTGTCTACATCTAGCACGATTTCCTGGTGATTCCTTGCACTTGTGTGTCCATGCAATTGCCAGGGTTCTCTTTCTTGCTCTCATATTTCTCTTTTTCTACTCTCTGGTTATATGTTAAGAAGAGAAACATTTTTAGACATTGTGATTTCGGCCATGAACTTTCAGGAGCCAAGAGAAACCCTCCTCTCCTCCAAGTTCATCTCAGTCAGAAGGGCTGATTACTTGCACAGTTATGAGCAGGATTAAATCTGCAACTTCTCTCTTTTAAAAAAATCATCCCTGCATTAACTCTTTTTCAGCATCTTGTGAGAGCAGAGTCAACAGCGATGTTAGGCAGAGGATTTCTACTATCAGACTTCAACGAGAAACAGTAGAAGATTCTTTCCAAAATGGCCACCCAAATGTCAGTAAACCAGGAGCTAATACAATCATAAAAGGTAGGAAATTAGTCATTTGTAGCAAACCTTCCCATTTATCATAAAGTCTCTCTGAATCTACCACTGACCTTTCAAAATCAATAAGCCGGGCTGCATGAAACAAGGAAGTTTTCTTTAAAACAAAGGAAAAATAACTTCTCTTTGGAGCTTCTGCCTGCTGTTTTCTTCCAAAACATCAAGTCACATTTTTAGCTCTGTTTTCTTAAGCAAGAAGTGTTCAAAATGCATTACTCACTAAATGAAAGACTATTTTTTTCGTAATTCAGTCATCTGATTTCTGGATATTATGAGCTACACGGAAGGAAATGCTTAAGTATATTTTTGAGGAGACATTCTTTGTCTGTTGTTCCTGGCAACTGAGTTATATAAAGTTGAGTTAAACTCAGTATAAACTTGGTTATATATCTAATTACATTTTTTTTGAAGGATTGGAGTGCCAGAGTCTTAATGGAAGGTAGGGGTTGTTTAGTTTTGTTTTGGAGGATAAAAAAGGGTGTGTGCTTCTTGCTGGTATAATGAAAACAGAAGTTAAAATTAATAAAATTAATCAAAAATGAATACTGGATTCCAGCTAAAGAAATTGTTGAAACTATTTCCAATCAATTTCTGTGTTTACTACCTAAAGAACATTATTGATTAGTCTGAAGCATTTATTTACTGAGCACCCCACTTTGGCAATACTTCGTCCTTATTTCTTCAATATGCAAAATGTAACCGAATAAATCTCTGTATACAAATGCTGAATACTATCTTTCTTTCTGTGCATATACAAATTTATTTTGCCACTATAGTTCTTTTCATGTGTCAGTATGCATTGACATGCTTCCCCCTCCCCCCCAAGAACAGGTAATCAGAATCTATTTGGCTGTCAAAAGTAAAGGAGGAGAACTTCATAAGAGCAGTTTAGTTTTTCAGGTCCTTTCTGTCTGTCTCTAACAGATGTCCTCAAACAGCAGCCAGATCCCACTGCCTCTGACCTTGTAGTGGGGAGATGGAGTCCCTTCCTCTGTGCCACACTACTGTGCTGCTATTGCCGCCAGAGTCCCGCTTTGCTGGGGTGGGTCAGGAGGCTTGAACCAAAGAAAGAAGTCACATCTGTTGTAGCAAGGAGAGGAAGCATGTAGGTGCTAAGTTTCTAAGCTGGAACGACTTTAATTTTAACTTTTGTGTTTTTAAGTTCCTTAGTAAATTAATTACATGTCCAAAGATCACATCTGATTTTGACAGTCCCCTCTATTCTTAGGACATATATTGTCCAAATATCTATACTGTACATGCATATTCACTCATATTATCTAGGGTTCTGTGAGTGACAGTAACATAATACATATAATGCATGTAACGTAATGGAAATATCGCTTAGTAATGTACACACTCCTATCAAACTTTTGGAAAAACAGCTCAGGAAGCTTGATGTTTGAAAACATGATATGTTTAAACAAGTGTCACTGAGTAATAAGGCAAAGGGACAAATTTCAAGATCTACACTAAGTCAATAAATGCATGTGCAGTCCAAAGATGTGACAGACAGATATATTGTACAAAAAGGATTTCTCGGACAGATTCTGTCAATATAAATATATTCTGTCGACATACATGTGCCTTGTCATGCTGCCTTGTCATAATTGCAGTCTCAAGAGCTTTAATTATCTCTTTAAACCACCGGTATTTACATTTGGTTTGTCTCATGGTTCTTCATTGCTAATGTGTCACAATATTTTTTTCCTGTGCGGGGGTGACAACTGGTCACTCTTCATTAATGAAATGACAAGTCTCTTTTCCATGTTGTACTCACAGTAGGCTTTGGAAAGTTAAACTTCAAGAGATTAAATTCCCTCTGTGGCTATCCTACAGAACACACACTTCAAAAAAAAATGCTTATACAACATTATTTTTCTTCTGCCAAAACTAAATTCTGTTTTCCAAGACTGAGTAAAGTTGAGATAAAAACAAGAATATGACTCTCAGAATTCTTTAGCAACATAGTGACATTTATGGTCAATCTTTATAAACTGTAATGTAATAATGGAAAAGATATTCCTGTGAATGCTATCAGTCACTTCACTAACAGGACAAGTGTATAAAGTAAGTCATCTAACATTCTATTTTAGAGAATCCTCATGAAATCCAGTAAATTAAGTTTTGTTTCTGAAATCCAGCATTACCCTTAGACTTCATAGGATCACAGAATAGTCAAGGTTGGAAGGGACTTTGAAGGTCATCTTGTCCAATCCCCCAGTCAAGCAGAGTCACCTGTGGCAGGCTGCCCAAGACCATGTCCAGACAGCTTTCAAGTAGTGCCGGGGATGGAGATTCTATTTAATCAGACTTCGTGTTCATGTATGGAGGTCGGTGTCTTGTTCTTTCCATGAAAATGAGTGAGGGTTAAAGATACATAACACTTAGAAATGAGAAATTTTTATGACAATGTAGGTGAAGTAAAATTAAATACAGTGTCAGTTTAGGGTTCCCTAATCTCTTTCTCATGGATGCATTTGTTTCCCCTTCTTAGGTGAAAGCACAGAGCCATGAACTACTGGTACCTTGAAACTGTGATTCTGGATAACTGTCTTAAGATCTGATGAGAGTGACAGCAACAATGGTACCTCTAGGTGAGTTTCCATCTAAATAAAATTGTAAGCTGCCCTAAACAGTGGCTATAATCTTGCTGAACACAATATCACAGAATCACAGAATCACAGAATGGTAGGTGTTGGAAGGGACCTCTGTGGGTCATCTAGTCCAACCCTCCTGCCAAAGAAGGGTCACCTACAGCAGGCAGCACAGGAACTTGTCCAGGCAGGTCTTGAATATCTCCAGAGAAGGAGACTCCACAGCCTCCCTGGGCAGCCTGTTCCAGTGCTCCGTCACCCTCAGAGGGAAGAAGTTCTTCCTCATGTTCAGACGGAACTTCCTCTG
>Ga0065711_1005657_pt1 | contig 19532 bp, 7 predicted proteins | sample Hoacrofraction12_FD_59098 | JGI IMG/M metagenome (GOLD analysis project Ga0065711, IMG submission 59098) | Hoatzin crop microbial communities from Cojedes, Venezuela - Epithelial fraction 12 v2 (version 2) | ecosystem: Host-associated > Birds > Digestive system > Esophagus > Crop | place...
TAGAAAGCTATCAGATTGGTCAGGCATGATTTCCCCTTGGTGAATCCATGCTGACTACTCCTGATAACCTTCTTTTCTTCCACTTGCTTGATGATGGTCTCCAGGATAAGCTGCTCCATCACCTTTCCCAGGATGGAGGTTAGGCTGACCGGCCTGTAGATCCCTGAGTGCTCCTTCTTGCCCTTTCTGAAGATTGGAGTGACATTGGCCTTTCTCCAGTCCTCGGGCACCTCTCCTGCAACATTGGTTCTTCCCTTTGCCGTTATGTCTCATTGATACCAAACACCTGCTTTACTTCTTGTATTGTCTTATCAACAGAATTAAGTTAAACCGAGAGTAATTATTTCCAGCCTACACTTAGTATGCATTATGTTGCTTCTACACCTGACCTACAACTGGAGGACATACGTGCCTGAAACCTTGTCTTTTTCCTTCCACCTACAGCCACAGGTCTAGTAAAGGATACTGCTACCTCATACAGCTCATTCTTTCTCTATAGAGACTTATCTTTGTCACATCAGTATTGCAAAACATAGTTATTTCATATTTTTAAAGTGGAAATTTTTTTATGGTAACGTTGGTTCCTGTTGAAGTGCTGTGTTTGATGTTGATGTCTATGACGTTGCAGGTTTTTTTAATACTACAAATGGAGTCTAAGCATTGCTCAAAACAACTTTCGGTGTTCTCTGCTCTTACAAATCCACTCCAGGATTATAATCAAGCATTTCTTTATAAACCACTAAGGTTACAGTAGGATGATTTGGCATTTATAAGCAGGTGTCTTGTTTGCTCAATTTTATGGGTATATGTGAACACCCACAGAGTTTGCACACAGGATATAATTTCCAGAGGTGATTTTTGGCCTGTGTAAAATGGGAATTAATTTTGTGTAACTGCCTTTTCCCAGCAGCTAGCATTTCCACAGCTGGTTGCTGTGTCACTCAACCATAGTTTCCCATCATATACTATTGTTTCAGCAACCTTCTTTTACATCTCCAAAGAAAGAGAATATTTACCCACAATAAATCAAAGGCAGTGAAAAAATGCCACTGAAAGTGTGTTGTTTTCTTTTGTGACTGGAGAAAGCTCACACCTTTGCTATTTGGACTTTACTCACCCAAAGTCACGGTTTTAAGACTTTAAGGATCAAGAAATTTGATTTTTTTTTATTTTGACAAATAATATCAAAATAAAATACTTGAAAGCAAATAACACAGATTTTTTATTAATACTCTTTAAAATTAATTGTTTTCATTGAACTATCGTTATGCTTTTATTACTTTGTTTATCAGAACTTTTTAGGAATACCTGTAACTGAAGTAGCAGAGCACTGCCTTTCCAAGAGGAAGATGACATTATTTCAACAGACAAAATAGATTAGAAGGAGCTTGAGAAAGCATTTTTGAGATAAAGCTCAAATGTCAACACACAGAAGGGACTTGCTACCTCTTGCTGTTGAACCCTACAGGAAAAAGTACTTCTAATAGTTTTTATAAATATTTTTGAAGGACTGAAATGATTGACAGTTATATTAATGCTTGAAGAAGTCCTGAATGAGAATTCAGAGTGAGGGCATTTAAAGCTTTTATTCATTGTAATTAACTGATGGTAATGATAGATGTAAGCTCAAGGCAATGACATTGTTCCTTCAGGCAAGAACGAAAGTCATCTTGTTTGTTCCAGTATAGGTAAAGATTTGATTTGCCTGTTTACCATAGTAGAAATGACACGAACTTTAATCATTCAGCTGATGAATGAAGAGATGAAAAGCTATAAGAAATGCATCATTTATTTTACAAATTAATAAATGTCATAAGCATTGAAAATCACCCTGTATTAAACAGCCCATAATACTTTCCAAAACATTTTGGTCACCAAGAAAGTGAGGAGAAGTTAGTAGTTACTCTAATGTATTTTATACAGGCACAGACAGAAAAGCACTTGTGAGACCTTAGGTGTCAGTCCAAGGAGTCTCTGGCTCCTTCTCTCAGAAATGACTCCCCCTGCAACAGAGGCAGCTGGAAGGATTTTGTGCTTGTGCTTCAGGTGTGTCTGTACAGCATCCTGCAGTTTGAGAGACATGCAGAAATGCATTTAAGACAGATGACAGACTCTGCAACCTACAGCTATGGTATGAGCAGGTACTTTGTTCTGCCTCCCCTCCTCGGGGAGCAGTCAGCTCCAGCAGGAGGAAGGAGCAGACAGTCAAGGACAGGCACTTCAGGAACATTAGTTAGATCTCCCATGTTAATCCCATATCTTCCTGCATGTGGCATGTGAGACTACTTACATCGGCAATACATATCTTCCAAGGAAGAAAGGAGGAAAGGAACAAAATGAAATTTGAGAAGAATATTAAAAATACTCAATGGGCTATTTTTATAGCTCTTTTAGTATCCAGTTCTCTTAAGAGTTGCCATTTAGATCTAAGTATTTTGACAACATCTTTTGTATGGTAATGACTGTCATCAGTAATAGTTTTCACTGGTGTCCATGCCTTTTACGGTTTCAGATGAATACCACTGTCATTACACATTTCAAGGTCTGTAGTTCCTGTAATGAAAAAGTGTACTGGGTCTGGCTGGGATGGGGTTAACTTTCTTTACAGCAGCGTGTATGATGCTGCTTTGAATCTGTGACTAAAGAGCGCTGATACAGACCAATATTTTAGCTATTGCTAATTGCGTCAAGGGTTGCTCTGTTTCTCACTGTGACCCACTACCCGCAATTATGCCAGGGACAGGCAGGATGTTGGAAGAGCACACAGTCAGGACAGCTGACCCAAACTGACCAGAGGGATATTACAAGCCTTATCACATGATGGCCAGCAACAAAGAAACTGGGGGTTTGTTTTTTCCAAACTAGCCATTACTCACAGGCAGGCTGGGCATTGGTCTGCTTGTGGGAGGTGACGAATGACTGCATTTGCATCACATTTTTTTTCTTCTCTCTCTCTTTCCTTCAGTTATTAAGCTGTCTTTAGCTTGACCCATGAGTTTTTCTGAAGTTTGCTCTTCTTATTTTCACTCATTTTGCTGGGGGGGTGGGCAGCAACTGAGCCAGCAGCTGTTGAGTGCTTAGTTGCTGGCTGGGGTCAACCCACAACAGACAGTCATAACTAAAGTCATTATGCCAGCACATATCCTGGTAGAGAATGCAGTATATTATTTAGATCTACCTTGATATTAATAATCATTTCCAACCTCGTGATCAACATACAAACATGAATACGCAAGTGATTCTGAAGTTGTCTACAAAGACCTCCTACTCTTTTATGGAAAGATTTTATTTTTAACTAAAACTACTATATCTTTATATCTAGAATGCAGTTAAGTATAGACTGCACTCGTAAATACTTCTAAATCATTCCATTATTGTTTTTAATTATTTACACTTTTCCACTTCTATCAGCAGTGGTTTTGACTATGATCCAAGTAAACCTTATTAATAAAGCTGGATCAAAACCAGCAACATTGTTAGAGATGTAGTGTTTGATTTAACATTTCCGGTAGAAGAATAATATTAACAAATTTTCATTAATTTGGATTAATCCAGACATTCATCATGATTATTGATAGGACACTTAAGATTATTAACATTTTTCCGTGCTTCAAATTTTCTTTGTCAATCTTTACTTTTAGATTCACAAATGCAACCTTACTGTCACTTGGCAGCTGATTCCTAATAACACTAAAGTTTATTTATTCTGCACAAGTAGAGATTAATGAGTCTATGCTTTGACTTACAAAGCCAGTATAAAAAGTATAATATTTTGCTCTGTTCATCTTATGATTCCATTCAGTGTATGTAGTCCTAGCACATCATTTTTAGGCTTAGGTCCCTGCTTTATATTCATCTTATCTGTACAGAATAAAATTCTTGGAATTATTTTGTAATCACAACAAGTAAGGTTAAGATCACAGTCTAAATTTTACTGTCCCAGTAATATATTTCTCAGCTCAGAATGTGTAATTTCATACTGTGTTCTATCCTCTGTCACTAAAAATGAAGTCTACCTGTTAGCCTCGTAATCCTTCTGTTGATGAGACAGATTCACCACACTTTCCCATCTTACCTATGTCAGTTCCTTAGTCCTTGTTTTCTCAGAGGAGAAAAGCTGTTCTTTCAGTATTATGTTCTCTGTCTCATAATGCTGCATTCTGAAGTTTTTTCCTGTTTCAAAATTACAAGCCACTTTCCCCAAGAATTCTTTACTACCGACTTTCACAACTCAGTTTCTCAAATTCCTGTATATGTTTCACATTTTATTCCAGCATCACTAGAAAGGATCAACAGATATTTAATAGGGTCTTTTCCTCATATTATTTCTTCTTTCTCTTTCAAATTTTGAGATTCTACACTTGAAGTTTACACATTAACATTCTCCCCACTCTCTGCTTCTATTCCAAAGATTTGGCAACCACACAATTCCTTTCTTTGCCTGCCAAAAAGTAACTACAAAAGTAAATTTCAAGGAACTGAAAAAGAGAGGTTAAAAAAAAAGCATTGTATATATTAATAAGCCTGAAATAATATTCTACTAGCCACCTACCATTATTTCTTTACCTCAAAAGAAACTATAGAATGTGAGCCTGAGAAACTGCAAAAGTGAAATTGAAAATTACACAAATACTGTCTGACAGAAGAGAGTTCAAGAAAAATAGTCAAAGGAAAAAAAAAAAGAACACAAAGTTAGAAAGACGCCACAGTGGTAAGTGGAATATACCTATAAATGATAGGTGTGCAGGGTTGCTCAGCCTATAAGCAGCCATTATAATCCTGTGTAGGGCTCCTTACTCCTAAGATGAGGGAGGGAAAAGAGATAATAACAAATTTAGAAGAATACTGCAGGAAAAGGTATCATTATGACCAGAGCTATCCAAAAAGCCAACTACAGCACCTCAGACAGGCCAAGCCGTTCTACACTCGGGCTCAGAAACACTATGGCATGTTATTCCACAAGAAGTTCCAGTGGATACAGAGCAAGTGTAGAAAAAACTATACTCTCAATGTAAGTGAAAGTACTGCAATTCTGTCCATGGCATGTTAAAATATATTTGGAGCAGACTGAGGACACTGCCTGTTCACACTACCGAGAAGCTTAGCTAATAACTATGGTTCAGTATTATCAGAGTAAATGTTAACAAAAATCATCAGGAATCAAATCCCTTTTTGCTTGTGGGCATCTTGTAGGTTCTGTAGGGTGATTCAGTGATACTGGAACTTCTCCCTGAAAAATTTACTAGGGTCAGGGCCCCAGTACAACACAATCTGAAAACAAATGGGATCATTGCTTTATCTGCAAAACCCATTAAATTAGAATCAATGATGTGAGATAAAATCCCAGCAGGATATATTGAGTCTGCAGCTCATCGTAGAACTAGATGTGATTCTGCATTCCCTTACACCACTCGACTTTACTGAATCACATTTGAAGACACCTGTCTATGTTGGTTTCAGAAGTTATTCTAGTCAAACACAAGAATGACAAAATGAAGGCTTGTCTTTCATAATAAGAAATAATGGTATTAAGCACCCTGATCATACCAAACTTCAGGTGTGCTACAAAAAGCTGTATTTACCTGATTTTCACTGAATTATCTTTAAAACACATGTAGTTCTTTAACTTCTTCATATCAGGTTTGGAAGTAGCAAAATAGAACTAAAACCCCTTCTTGGAAGAACTCTGTGTGAGGGTGAAGCACCAGAAGCGATTCTGGAGACCACACCTGAGAAGTCTCCTATTCTGTCCCAGAAGAGCTAAGAAGTATGTTCAAGGATGAAAATTCTGGGTGCTTACCTAAATCCATGAACCTTTTAGGTCCAAGGTAGTTCCATTTGTAGGGCGAAACACATGAAATAGTCAACAAAAATCTAGCTGGTTTAGAAATTCTAAAATCAGTGGCATCTTTAATAATTCTGAGACAAGCTATATGCTTGTATCTGTACTGCTTTGAGAACAGTGGGGTATAACTAATAATCACACAAAAGAGTGATACAGAGATACACTGTATGACTGGATGCATCATGAGTATCTAAACCTGAAAAAATTTCAAACCCACAGAAATTCGTGTTTCTATGGTAAATATAATGTTTAATGAAAGAGATCCACAGCTGTTTATAAACTCAGAAAAACTATGTCTTTTTAATGGAGAAATACAAGAGCGTTCCCTAGTGACTCCATTAAAAGCAAATCCCTTGAGGCACTGCAAAACTAAATATTTTTGTACAATGCTTCATAGTCAGTGCTGCACAGTATGTGAAAATAGGCCTCAGGGCAGTAACACACATCACCAAATTCTGCTCCATGAAAGCAAGTTGGAATTGTGCTTTCTGGCATACAGATAAAACAGAATGATTGCTCTTCTATTCAGAATTGAAGCCATGTACTGTTGTCTTTTTTTAAAGGTACATTCAAGATGTTGAGATTGTTTTTATAAATGATCAGCTAATGTCAGCATCAGTAATCTCAGATCAAAAGAGCTCTGTTTAGATCGACAACAGAAAGGGAATACTTGATGGACGTAATGTTTGTTGTGTGGCATGCAAAGAAATGCAGATCTTTGTTGTTCTCTTCCTACAGTCAGATATAAAAATAAGTCTGAAGCCGTGCTAACTCCAGAAGCATCACACATATTAATCACACTGAATTAATAAGGACCTAATCCTGCTTTCCATTAAGTAAATGGTAAAGCTTCTGTAGATTTTAGTCACAGCTCAGCGCAGGGTTTCTAAAAACAGTGGAGTGAAAGGGCTTTTAAAGTGAAGGAGAGATTTACTGCATGTCTTCTTACATAAAAAATAAGACTTTGTTTCCAAACAATATGCAGAAATTAGCTTATAGAAATGTCAACAGGACAGAAAAGGAATTCTGTATTTATTGCAGAATACACAAGCAAGTTACAGATCTCTGAAAACAGAGATGTGGCGGGTTGGACTGTTTTGTGGTGCCTTTTCCTGCACTCTGAAGTTCCTTCTCTTTGATTTTTTATGGGTTTGAAATCACCTTGAGGTCTGTAAGCTATTCTTTGCCCAGTTTCAGGAAGAACACTACTGGAAAGAAATAAGATGATTCTACACAGAGTGTACATATGTTACATTTGACTTAGTGGTCTCTATCTGGAGAAAAGTTTCATAAGAAAACAGCCTGTAAGTAATGGTTTATTCTGACCCATGAAGAATATTGTCCCCATCTTCCTCTTCCTTAAAGTTATCAGCCTGGAAAACATAGTAATTCTGAAGAATAAATAATTGTCTTTGATCCTGATGTCCATTTTTTTTCTTTTTTTTTTTTTTTTTAATAGGCTTTGAATCAGAATCTGGAAGAGGATTATTGTATTACATCTGCTTGGGCAACAACTTTCGCTGATTGAGTTAGGATGCTGCTATAAGGCCATTCAATACAGTCTCCCCCCAAATCTTTAGTGCCTTTCAAGAGTCAGTTTAAATCAGGCTACATATATATATGTTTGGGACATAGGAAGGCCTAAGAGGTCCTGACTTGGATGTGCATACAGGTGTCATTTTGACATAAATCCAGACTGTGATCAGAGTGTTCATGTCTCCTCTGGCCCCACTTTCAATGGCAGAAAAGAATGCATATTGGCAGGACAGGAGTGAGAAAGAATTCCAGAAGCTTTCCTTCTCTGGATGGTGTGTGAAGCAGGACTATGGGACGCATCGTGCAATGCACCTGCCCTATAGGCTAGTCACATGATAAGAGCAAATAAATTAAAGGTCTGCCTAACAAATTATTTCATCAACCCAAAAGTGTCCACACAGAGATTAGCTTCCTATACTTAGTTAAAGGCCAAATGCTAGCTGGAGAAATTACCCCTCAGTCCCTTAAACACTGCTAAATATCACTGGGCTCCCTAGGAAATCAAGAGTTGAATCCACGTATTTCAAAACTTCAGATCAAAATTATACACTCCTTCTGTTTGCCAGCTAAAATTGGGGCCACCTTGGTTGAGATCTATGTGATTATTAAAATATGAATATTTATGTTGTATAGCAATCATTAAAATTGTTCTTGTGGTGATGGGCAGAGGCTTGTTGAAGTTTTATGCTTTTGCTGCTAATTTCTTGATTTAAAAAATCTGTTTCTAGACATGTCAAGAGATTAAAAAGGATGAAGCTCATGGACTGTAAAGCAGATTTTTTTAAAGAAGATGAAAGAAGAGAACATTAAATTTTAGCATGCATTGTGCAGTATGTCATAAAGCTTCACAGCCATATTTTGCACAAATTTGTCCTGAATCAGCTATAGGTTCTTTCTGGCTTATGATGATGTAGTCAATAATCTCTCTTTTAACTTCTTCAAGAACTTCTTCAGGATCCTGCAACTTTTCTCATATTCTGTTTGCAACCATTTTTTTCCAGGTTAAACGTTGCAATCCCCACAGCCACTCCTCACACTGAAGCCAGTCTGTCTGTCTGACCACACTTGCCATCCCTGTCTGGGGAATCAGTAGTTCAGACAGCACCCATGATGCAGGCATTCTTTTTCTACAGTGGTAGAGTGCCATTTCCTGGGCTTTCTTCTGTTCACGTTTTCTGATTTAGTTTGTTTTGCTGGCACTTGCTCAGCACTGTATGTTACCTTTGAAATACTCCAGTTCTTTTTCCTAAATGGAAATATTTAGTTCATGGTCTAGTATTGTATCTAGACATTTAAGAGCTTTTTCATGCTTTTTTATATTCATTTACACTTAATTCTATGTACCATTTTCATTCTCTAGTTGCTCATTATCATGAGGTTCTTATAAAACTCTCCAAAATTGGATTTTGGTTTTGTTACCCTAATAACTTATCAGCACCACCAAACTTTCAAGGATCTTTCCGTTCATTTTCAAGGATATTTATAAATACATTCCTTCATTCTTTTAGCTTTGATATATAATGGATCTGTAAATCAAGCATGATATTTTATATTAAGCCAATACTGGGTTTAAAATTAACTGTGGATTTGACAATTTTTCATCATCCCACGTTTAAGGAGTGAAGGCTTTTGCGGTTTACTTACGTGCAGGTCTTCCACATAAACTGCTTAGTAAATTATTAGTACTTTCTAAATTCATCAGCTGAATACATCTCAATTTAAACAGATTGAAGTCTTCAAAGTAAGTTTCTTTATATACTTGACAGAAAATGACCATCAGAACTTCATATTCTTAGAAAGTCAGTCAGAAACACAGTCACATCCGGAGTGTAAATGCAAATGTGAGGAAGAAGTAGTGCCTGTGTTCTAACGCACATGGCTAGTGATTGATTCAAAAACAAGTTTAGCTGGAAGGAGAGGAAGTGCAGAAAAAATGGTGCGATTTTTTCCAGTGGCTTGTAACTCATTAAATCTATTGGTCCTCTTAGAAGTCCATGAAAAAAGAAAGCAGAAGAAGAGAAAAAAATCTTTAAGTCTTGATGCCTGTAGTGATGTGCCTTAAGAGTACACGAGTAATGGGAATTAATGCGTGCACTGAATGCAGTCCAGACTCCTAAGTAATGAATAATCAGTACTAAGCTATACTACATTAAGGACCATTAGGGGATAACACTTCTATTTAGCCCAGTTTTACCAGGGCATTTCTTTCAGATTAATTTGTTCTGTTCCCAGGGGAAAAAAAAGAAACAACAAAAAGAAAAACAAAAAAAACCCCACGAAGAATAACCAGATGATGGAATATATAAAAAACAACAATAAAACAGTAGGCACAAATGCTTCATTATATTCCTGTGCTAGTTACCTTAAAGCAAGCACCAGTGCAAAGAGGAAAGCCTGTGCAGGTAGAAGAATTGGTGGAAGAGGGAAGGGAGAGGAAAAGCAGGTGGGTGAATGACTGGTTGTCCTCTTCACATGTGTTGTTAGCACAGCTGTGTCAACAGACCGAGAAAGATACACTAAACTGGATGGATATCTCTCCTCACAGAAGTCGGAAAAAGACTATGATGCCCTGAATCACCATTTCTCCTCTCATCACCCCACAGCCACTAGCCCCTTCATTTGGAACTGTGAAAAGGCCACAATACAGTGATATAACTTCATATGTTAAAATCAGCTGTGAGATACACGATTGTATTGTGGGGAGACAATTTATTTTCATCGCTCAAATTTGTTACAAATATGTTTAGACTGTTGTGACTCCTTTTTTGAGTTGTCTGTGCCTGACGCTTCCCAGGTTCTAAAATATCAATAAACTCTCCTGGTTTTGTGTAACTATGGACAGCTTGCAAATGCCGTAGTGCCTTTCAGTTGAATATCAAAGCATGAACATAAAATATGCATTGGTGATTATTATTTTCTAGTGACGATGTCATCTTAAAGATTCTTTGCTGACTGTCACGGGATAAACTAACGTACGCTATGTAATTCACAAGTTGACAAGTACTATCTCTCTTTAACCTTACCACCAATGAACAGCCAGACAATTCATAAGAGGATCTTTAAGACTAGAAAAATCTGTCTTAACATGCTATGGAACCTGCCCATCAAACAAAGAGAGTGTTTGTGCTAGTGCCAATGTGCCACTACAGCTAGCCAATATCTGCTGATAAACCTCTTTTTGGAACAAGCAACTCACTGCCCTAGACCCACTAGGACCTTTATTTTCGGTAAATACAAAGTGTTTAGGAATCTTAATTGAGTACTCCAAATTTATGTTTTGTACACATGGATGCTCTCCTCTGAGCTGTGAATTTAGATTTTAATTTCTCTCTCCTTAAATACGTACAATTTCAATAACTATTGGAACTAGATTGAATACTTTTCTTCTAGCAATTACATTTCTGAGTATGTGTGTATCTACATACTGTATATATCTATGCACTGTATCTATTAATATATGTAACTCAGTTCCATTACTGGGAATTACAGAAAAGAGAGTTAAAAATTTTAATATGATATACTGCAAATGTGGTTTTTTTGTACAACGAGAGGATTTTGAGTAGTCTGAGAAAAATAAAAAATGTTGAGGAGCAAGGTTGATATTTTCAAAGATGCCTGAGAAATTCAAATGCCTAAGACCTATTTTCAAGAGTGAATAAATGGGCTTTTGAAACTTTTGAGACTTTTTTTAATATCACTATTATGCTGAAGTGGAGGAAAATGCAAAATTACTAGTCCCAATGTGTAACATTCACATAAACTAGTGTGAAACTTTGTAAAGAGAGAGGCCTCTTGTGCTACTTTGCAATGTCATCTTTTTATTCACTTAGGTCTCAGAAACAGAAAATGTACTTAATCTGCATGTTCTACCTAAGTCCAAAAAAAGTAGAACCCCAAGTGCTAGAAAATAAGGAAGTTAAAATTTTATAACACTTTCTCTTAACGTAGGTTTTTGCTTGCCCTTGTGTGGCTTCACTAGACCCCTTCATTCATAGCTCGCTGCATTTCAGTGTTAACTGAATATGGATTTTACCTAGTGAAGATGAAGAGGATGTATCGTAAGTTCAAAAAAAATCTCCTTTTATTTTTCATAACTTTAAGAAAGCCCATTTCATCAGCTGCACTGAAAGTCTGGCCATTTCCCCTGTTGATAGGTACTTGGAGAAGAATAGGTAATGTCCTCCTTCTTTGACAGCCAGCTGTCTTCCACATGGAAGAAGTCATGAATATTGACACCCAAGCAGGTATCTAAGTCAGAATTAGATGGAGTGTCCCCCTGAGTAGCCGGCATCTCTTCTCAGAACATAGAGGAAGCCAGGAAAAGTGCCATATGCCTAACATTACATGGCTCAAGTTAGACGAGATCAATAATTCTTGTCAGTCTGTGGCAACTAGGTTAGTGCAGAGAAAAAGTGACTCTGACAACTGCCTTCCCTGGTTTCCTTCACAAGTTCAACCTAGAACCGGTTTAGCAGCTGCATTTCAACTTCTAAAGTTTGTACAGGCAGGATCTATAAAATGGAAAGTATTTCCTATTCTGCTTTCTTCCTCAGACGAAGAAATCTTCCTGATTTTTTTTATACATTTCTTTATGCCAGTTAAGTCAGTAGGAGCATATGCAAATCTTTCCTATGGATTAAACAGAAGTCCTTATTGAGATGAAAGTTTGTGGCTTGGTACCTATTACTTTTTCCTGTACCTATTCTTTTTAAACAAAATGGACTTCTTCAGGAAAAGAATCTTCATTCTGTATTGCTATACTTTTTGTTCTATGCTGGTTTTCTGTTTTACTGTGGTAGCACACTAACAAGAAAAATGCAGTCAGTGACACAAGTCTGTGATCCAAGCCACTAAACCCAGCATCTAATCCATTTTATTTATATCAGATTCTTGTGACTTATTTTGCAAGTTTATTGTAAACCACTAAAAATGCTACTTATCATACAGTATATTGCAAGGACCTCTGAGCTAACTCAGCACTTTTATAGCAGTACTGTGTGTTGGCTGTTTTGACCTTTACATTACTACTTACAAAATTGTTGATCTCTGAGGGAATTTGAATCCTCTACAAATTCCTAAATTTTCACACCTTTTGTTATTTTTCTTACATTTTAGAGTTCCATATTCTGTAAACAGAGGATTGAATAATAGTATTAATGGAATAATAATGTGATATCACCCTTTGCAATACGTATTGTGATGTATTATGAGATATTTATTAATAGTTACTGACAGAATAAGAAAACATTTTGGCAGTACTATCTGATATTGTCGTGGTTAAACCTACCCTCAAAAATACCTAGGAAATATCCGTTGATTTGCTAGGCCTGACATTTTAGGGATATGTGGCCCTAATTCTTCATCAAAAATTTCTTCCAGATTGGAATTACAGCCAGTGTACTGTGTTCTTTAGTTGTCATGTAGAAAAAGCTCTGGAGCATGTATTCTCTTCCTTTTATATACCAGCTATACCTCTGCAAGGTGAAACGGTGGGATTTAGTTATGATGATAATAATTAAAAATGTTATGAGAAACTGTTACATTAAGGCAGAAATATTGCATACCAACTTCATTCAGAACACAGCAAAATGAAGGGATTAGGAACTGAATTCAGTAAACATCTTTTTTTTGTAGACTAAAAGCTCTTCTCAGAGACAGCATACACATGGTTACTGCATAATAATGGTTCTCTACATAGAGGTATAATCACTTCTATTCTTAGCCACTTAGAAGAATAATTATATGATCTGATTAAAAATTTTTGTATACCTAAATATGGAGATATCAAGCACTTATTTTAAACAGACTTGAAAGCGAAAAGCTCAAGAAACAAATTCCTTTGATTTGCTTCCGGATTCAGTTCTGCACTGCCTTTAATCTATGGTAGTTGTACTACAGGCTTCAGTGACAGCAAGATAGCCTCTAACAACTTCTGTCAGTTATGGAAGGCTGTGGCTGAGGTTTAAACTGTTGCAAAGAAAAAGCGAAGTGACTGGGTGAAAAAGCAGGTACTGCCCATGCACCATGCTGCTTAAAGTTATCGACTGAAGCTCTGAGGCTGCACTCTGCAAAGCGGAAAGCACAAGAAACCTTATGATCAATTTCCTTCCTTTCTTCCCCTTTTCGTTTTCCAGCTTCGCAGTCTATAGTTGGGGCAGAAAGCATCCATGCTCTGCTTAGGCAAAGGATATGCACTTGTGGACTGAGCTGTGTGCTTCAGCAACACAGAGGAACACAAAGGCCTCATTACATGAGACCAACTAACTACAGCTGTGCCGCTAGCGTCCCACACTATTCACACATGTAAACCTGGGACAGATTCGTAAAGGACCATTTATGCCACATGCTGATGTCAAGGAGCCTAGAAAGTTTTCATAATCTTCTACAAGTGATCTTTCCAGACTGGCAAATCTTAAAGTCAATAAGACCCATTATGAGCACCTAACTCAACATCAAAAAAAACATATAGCTTATCTCATAGGAAAATCTGAAGAGCTTGTGGGTGATGAAGGGTTCTTGCTGTCGTTAGTAAAAGTATGCTGAGGCAGTTCTGCTTTTGAGCGCTATGGAAGGAGCTGGCATGTTTTTAAGACATAATCCAAAGCCCACTGGAACCAGGGTAAGCAAATGCAGATGTCTACATCTGAGCTACTAATTTTGCTGCCTTCATTGTTAATGAGCATAAATCAGACACTCTGATGGCAGTTTATCTCATCCCAAAGTACATATCTAAAAGCAGTTATATGAATCACGCCTGAAAGTTCCTCTTTCATTTCATCAACTGTAAAAGCAGTTTAGGATGAAAAGTTCAGATATACACATCTACACTATACACATCAAAAGTCAGATGAAATTAAACCTCCCCAGAGAATCATTTTTCAGACTGTAACTGAATTTGATTCAAACCTGTGTTTGCATTGCTATTGTGTATGATAGAACTTACAACACAACAAATGTAATAATTCTCTGGATACAGAAAACATAAAAGGTCACCCATGACTATAGGAGTTGATGGGTTTTTCTTCAGACAACTTTTGGAATTAAAAAAAAACCAAATACTTACTTGATACGATTGTATCAGTGAAGATACTGGCTAAAAGAACCCTACAAATCTGTTTCAGTGAAAAACAGATAACAAACATGTAGTGTGCAATATGCATAAAAGCTGCTGATTTGTAGCAATTTACAACATAATAACTGATCTTTTGTCAGACTACAAAATAAATTGTGCTTATGATAGCAGTATGCTTTGAAGAAATATTTAGTATCTTGCAAGAAGTAGAAATGAAACTGTAGAAGACATACAGATAAATCACAACAGTAGCATTTCATCTGTTCAGGTAATCTACATGTTACTTCTCTAAACTGGAATTGTTTTAATTTCTTCAACATATTGNCTACAAATGCTTTGTGAGATTGATGATTTTACAGTCAATGGCCTACACCAGAGATAAAAAGCATGCTGATATGGCATTCTGCTAAAGAAATATTCATTTTCATCTCCCTGGTGTTATCAAAAACTTGACTTGCTTTAAAAATTGATAAAATTAACTACAGTAGTTCCTTTGTGTACTCACATCTTCATAATTTACAGTCTACCTGCCAAACTGAGAAAATAATTTCACATCAGTTTTAGCTTGTCTAGACAATAAAAACAATCATCTCATCTGATTTTATTAAATAAAACAAGCTTGTGCAAGACCTTTAGTTACAATGAAGTAAAGAATGTGCAGTTTCAGAGTAATGCTAATAGTGTCTGTTATCTATATTTATTGATTGGATGAAAAATCATTGTTCTATTTCAGAACTGAAGAGGAATGAATTTTCTTAAATATCAGAGCTATATTTTTCATGAGTAATGCAAATGGCTAAATCAATACTGTTAGATTTATTAGGAATGTGATGCTCAGTATTTCTAAGAAAGTAAATCAATTACATTAATCCGATAGTGTTAATTACGGAGCTATTTTGCAAACTCCCATGAGCATTTGGGATCAAGAGTTAGTTATACCACAGTAAGTAATTTATTCTTCTGTCCTTTTTTAAAAAATAATTTTGAAAGGATCACCATAATACAAAATGGCCTTCATAACTGTTAAGCATTAATGTTGATCCAGGGTAAAAATCCTATTTTTAAGAATGAATTAGAGACTTAGGAGAATGAAACGCATTCAGATTTATCAAGACTTGTTAGTTCCAACTCAGCGCTATACTAATGCAACTACAGTGCTTCTAAACAGGCCTGTCTTGCATCCAGCCAGCTCAGACCACAGTCATCAGGAGCATCTGCAGCTGCCCCTGGAGATACACAGTTCAGCACTCAGTATCTAAAGGTCATATTCAGACCAGCCACCACAGCACTGAGGATGGATTCTGGCTCCTATTACCTCGTGCAAATTCAGAACAGAGGTTAGAAGTTTACATTGCCCTGTTAGCCAGTTTGTCAGCTCTACACATTTTTCTCAGCCTTTATAAATGATGCACCTCCTAATATTTTTGAAGCAAACACATGCAGTAATGTGTGTTTCCCCATTTGGTGACTGCAGGAAGAGTGCTGATAGACAAAATACCTACCAAGTAGCTCACTGAAGGTTATTTTATTTTTTTTTAGAATACAGTAACTTTCCTGTTAAAAATAGAATATGTGTTTAAGTCCTAATGCCTCCACTAGGATTTCCTGGGAAATATAGTCTGTATCCTGGGTTTCCCTTCCATAGACAACTTTGAATGGAGAAGAATCACATTCAGAAGACTTCAAGTGGTTCCCTTGCTTTGGTGTCACTCCTACTGCCCTCTGTAAGTACCAGGGTCCCACTCAAGTGGAGGCAGCCTGAATCACTCCCTGCTCTCTTAAACACAAATGCCTCATCAAGCATGATAACTATTGGCTGAATGTAGCTGTAAATTTCTTCTGGAATGTGTCTGACTACAGATGAATCCCAGCATCTCCAGTAATCAAAAGCACAAAGACAGGGTTATTTCTCTAACTCCACTTAGTCAGTCTGAAAATCATGTCAGGGTTTGGTTTTTTTTTAATTTAGAATTAAAACAAATTTTCAAAAAGTCTGAAACCTCAGGAAAACTAAAGCAAAACCAGTAGGAGCAGTTTATCCAACTATATGATAGTTCCAAGAAGAAATGAGAAACCACTGGAAAAGGAAAAGTGTTTAGGGGCTGAATATCACTGTAGTTTACGTGCAGGAGCCTTTTCCTCCACATGAACCAAACAGATTTTTCTGTAATGACAGAATGAGACCTACTTTTATATCTTTCTTTGAAGGTATTGGAATCTTACCACTTCAGCATGAGATGAATGAAGAGAGAAAGATGAATTTGCCACAACTGAGGAACTGGATTAGTGTTTTAGTGAATTAGCCAACTCTATCTTTTGTTTCAGCTACGCTGGGAAATATATCTTCTGTACTATAAATCAGCAGAACATATTTTGTTTTAACTGCATGCATAAAATATGAAATATTTCAGGCCAGTTCGTGCTACCCCAAAATGATAATAGAAAATTTCCTGAAACATTCAGGGTCTAGTACTAAGAGTAATTAAATGCCTCTATGTCACACATATTAATTGAGAGGACATGAGCTACTAAACAGAAAGAATGCTATTTCATGGTCACAGAGCAGACATCGAAAGCTAACTCATGCTGAGGGAGTATGGAGAAAATATCTTTAAATAGTAAGGTACAACAAGAACTTTTTTAAACACCAATATCCTGATCTTAGGAAACGAGATGACATCTGGCATATGCTGGCAGTGTTAATGTTTAAGCGGAAGAAAGTGCTAATATTGGTACTCTTGGAACCTAGAAGTAGGAGTCTTACGGCCAGAGTCTTTAAAACTGTGCTGCAATCCGGCTAGCAGGTGCGAAATAAGCAAAAGCGCCTGGTACCTGCCATCAGAGGACTGATGCCTTTCTCTGGGTAATTGACAACTCCAGCCAAGTGATTTGAATGTTTATGGACTATTGATCTAGCTGACACAGCACAAGCTAAGTTTTGTGGAAAAGTCTATACTCAAATCAAATTAGAGAATAGGTGAGTGACTCATAAAACATCTAACGGCTCTAGCACAGAGAAAAAAGAAATTGCATTAAAATGGGATGTTTCAATAAGAGGCCATATCTCTGGTCGTGTCAGAACTTCTTCCACACTATCATTATTTATTTGGCACTTCTACATGTTATTAACTGTTTTCTACTACTACAGTAAAACAATTCAATGGGAGAGATGATTCTGGCAGGCAAAGATGAGCCAAACCACCAGACCACCTTATATCAGTACTGTGCTAACAGAACATAGTTCTAACCGAAACACAGGAACACCCTGAAGGAACACCTGACCCATGAAGGTCATTTTGCAAGAAGTCCAAAATAACGGGTCTAGTGATTAGGGAGGGAATCCATGGAGGAACTTGATTTTCCCAAATGTCAGATCTGAGATGCATCAAATCTCACTTTTCTCAAGCAAACATGATTTCTGTGTTGCTTACTGTTGTCTCCCAATGATGATACAGCAATTTTTCCATGCTAAAAAAAAAAAAAAAAAGAAAAGCAATCCTATTTAAAGACATAGCCAGCAGACATTTTCTATAAAATTTATGAAATATTTAATTATTAATCTTTATAGTGTCTTCTCTACTTTTTGGTATTATAACTAAATTTGATACATTGTGGTTCCTATACTAAGCAATATGGCTCCAAAGAAAGGAAGGAATTTCTAATAATATGGTGTACAATTGTGTCAAGAGATACACTTTCAACATAAAGACCTGCAGTCTGATAAAGGAGATGGAAATGAAGGTGAGGTGAAATTTCAATGAGTTCTATCAATATTTGATATCAAACAGAAGTGTTAGGGAATTAATATACCAAAAAAATAGCATCTTAATATATTAGTAGAATATTATTACAGTAAATAGTTTGGGGTCTAAAAGGCTATGACAGTTCAAAAAATGTCAGCACATATTAAAACAATGACTATGTTTCTCATTTCAAATGCATCTTACATTTATAGAAAACCAGAAAGCCATCATCCCTGCTGTGATCTTAGATTACAGAAAATAGACGATGTAGATTGTAATGCTTCATTGATTACATTTTTAAAACATTTAATGTTATTTAAATGATTGCAGAGCATACTTGAAAAATCGGTGCTGCATCCTTGCCCAGAACCCTTAACGAGAGGCTGTGACTAGAGCAGTGAAATATATGCTGCAGGCTATCCAGTTATTGGCATAAAGATAGCAACAAATTTTTTTTTATTGCTATTATAGTGTACGATCAACTTAATGTTTAAGCACAGGTAAGAAAATTATTAAACAAAACTAATATTTATATAATTAAAAAAAATTATTAATTAAAAGTTCCCAGGGAACTACAGGCTGGTCAGCCTCGCCTCCATCCCTGAAGGGTGATGCAGCAGCTCATTCTGGATGTCATCATTAAGCAAGTGGAATAAAAGAAGGTTATCAGGAGCAGACAACATGGATTCACCAAGGGGAAATCATGCCTGACCAATCTTATAGCTTTCTACGATGGCATGACTGGCTGGGTAGACAGGCGTAGTGCAATGGATGGTGTCTACCTTGAAACCACCAAGGCTTCTGACAAGGAAGCGTGGGCTAGATGAGTAGACAGTGAGGTGGACGGAGAACTGGCTGAATGGCAGAGCTCTTAGGGTTGTCATCAGCGGCGCAGAGTCTAGTTGAAGGCCGGTAACTTGTAATGTTCCCCAAGGGTCAGTACTGGGCCCAATCTTGTTCAGCTTCTTCATCAGTGAGCTGGATGAAGGGACAGAGTGTACCCTCAGCAAGTTTGCTGATGACACAGAACTGAGAGGGGTGGTGGGTACACCGGAACGCTGTGCTGCCATTCAATGAGACCTGGACAAGCTGGAAAGTTGGGTGGAGAGAACCTGATGAAGTTCAGCAAGGGCAAGTGCAGGGTCCTGCACCTGGGGAGGAACAACCCCATGCACCAGTACAGGCTTGGGGTGGACCTGCTGGACAGCAGCTGTGTGGAGAGGGACCTGGGTGTCCTGGTGGATGACAGGTTAACCATGAGCCAGCAGTGTGCCCTGGCTGCCAAGAAAGCTAATGGGATCCTGGGATGCATTAGGAGGAGTGTGGCCAGTAGGTC
>Ga0065711_1005658_pt1 | contig 19532 bp, 11 predicted proteins | sample Hoacrofraction12_FD_59098 | JGI IMG/M metagenome (GOLD analysis project Ga0065711, IMG submission 59098) | Hoatzin crop microbial communities from Cojedes, Venezuela - Epithelial fraction 12 v2 (version 2) | ecosystem: Host-associated > Birds > Digestive system > Esophagus > Crop | place...
CAAGACCAGGTTGGACGGGGCTCTGAGCAACCTGATCTAGTTAGTGGTGTCCCTGCTCACTGCGGGGGGGTTGGACTAGATGACCTCTAGGGGTCCCTTCCGACCCAAAACTTTCTATGATTCTATGATTCTATGATTCTCTCAGAGAAACAGAGAAAGAGTGCATGAATATAAAGTTGGAAACAGCTGGGTTAGGTAGTAGTAGGTAACAATATTGCGAAGAGGGACTTGAAGAAGGAGATTATTACACATCTTTTTGTGGACATGGATCAAAAATTGCCTTCACATGTGAATAAAATAATCTTACTGGTTTATACAAACTTAACCCTTAGGAAATACTCTGCTTTATTCAACATCGAGAAGACTGCTAGATGGCTACGGCCATCTTTGGGTGAAGCAAAGAGCCAAGAGTGCAGAAAAAACTTGGAAAAGAACTAGCTTGAACAATACTATTTTTAAAGGAGTCTTAATTAGTCCAAGAAGACAAAGAAGGGTGTAACAATATTTAAATACTTGAAAGACTGCAGCTGATCAGCCATCTGGTTTACCTGTCTAAGATGGAAGGGACAAGAATTAATCATCTCATACCAATACTCAGGGACAGTCTTTGGAGATCTTTTCAACAGAAAGGTGAAAAAACTCTGAACCTTGTTGCCTGGGATAACTACAGAGTCAGTATAACTGAGTATGAAAAAGCATTAAGAAGCTTTCAGAAGTTGAGACAAGAAACAGAACAGAGGGGTTGCTCTGCACAGGCAGATGAACTGAATGGCCTCTCACCTTCCTCCCGCTCCAGCCCCACCGCCCTCTGCCAGCACTCTTATTCCTCTATTTTGCTTTGGTCATTACACATGCGTGTTCAAAATCATGCTTATTGTGTAAGGTGCTTCAGAGTCTTTGTTAGCTGCTCAGCATGTGATAAGAAGTGTTTTCTTTCTCCCACCTCATGGCTCAGGAGTTCCTGTGTGGACACTGGTCAGAGGGGCTTCTCTTGGTATTCCCTGCCCATGGTAAAATCATCCCCTTCTTTCTCACTATGTCCTGTCTGGATCTCATCCTTCTCCTAGCAATGTGAATTTAATGTCTTGATGTGTTTTTTCTGTATGCCCCAGCAGAACCATGCTTTTAGCTTTAAACTGTGATTCCTGTTTCTTGGTACTGCTGATGTGTTAAAGCATGTAAGAAACATTATCTCCCTTACAGTATAACACTTACTGGTCATATGGCAACATTAGTAAAGTAATTGAAATTCACTCTTGATAGTCAATGAAGCCTAGGTATAATCAATAAAACCTAAATTAAACTAAATGACTATTAAATCAGAAATATAGGCTACCTGAATTGGATGACATTTTCCTCGTATTAGTTTTATGGAACCCTTTGAGATAGCAAAAAGAAATATGTTGCCATATGTATGCACACCATCATCAGTGTACAAGTACTTTGCTGAATCTTACACTATGCTGTTATTTAGCCTGTCTTGTTGTGTTCTCTTCTGCAACAAATGATAATAGTCCTACTACCCTAGTGTGGTCTTGGGAACCACAAACCACTGAAAACAGTGAATTAGTTCTTCATAAATCATTAGGTTCATTTGCAGTACACAGAAATGATTTTGAAATACTTTATTATCTCTATTTGCCTGTTCATTTTGAGGTTTTTTTCCCTTGTTCATGGGATCAACTTTCAAACTTTTCTTTATAACAACAAAAGTGTAAACTTAGTCTTTTTAATGAAGGCAGAGATTTATGCTTAATCACAAGTCTGTAAGCACGGTGACTTTAAAAGAAATATCCCAAAACTCTTAAAAATCACAATAGTTGGAACATTACAATCACTCTTTTTCTGATAAAGATAGTACAATACTGTAGAAAATTCTGCTAAACAAGATCCTCTTTTGTCTTGATATTTTTTCCATATATTGAAGCCACATGAATCTGATTGTCATCTGTACTTAAGACCCATTTTGAACTCTTGAGAAGTCTGTGCAAGGGCCTAGATGTGAGTACAGATTTATTTTATGACCAGTTTAATATTTCTTTTCTCTGTCAGGATGAGATAAAGGGTTTAAAAGGGGAAATTCAGTTTCCAAAGAAGGGAATAAACTATTCTTAGCACTAATTTTATCCTTTAGTGGCTTGGGGAAAAAGTGGAAAGGAATTTGTGGGACTTCCCTGCTAGTTTTCCCATCCAGAGATGGTTTGTGCTGAGTGGCTTTCTGAGATCTTTATTTCTTTTTTTTTTCTGTTTCCCAAAAGAAAAAAAATATTCAAGGGTTATCCAAATACAGCTGAGATGACTGTTCTTTTTCACAGGATTCTCCACAGCTTCTTTAAATAGTTCTTTATTTTTTCAAATACTGATTAATTCTTCCTGTTTCTCAACGTTTTCTTATCTGTCATACTAGTTTACAAATAGTATTTCATAACATTCATATATTGCAAAGACTTCTTAAGTGCTATATCTTCTTTCTTGTTTTTCATTTTTCCATGGGGACTGAAAAAACATAATGCCATATTAGTAAGTATAAGTGACAGACTTAACATTTAGGATGCTTTTTTTAAGTGTATGTGCTTTCATTTTATTTCTTTTTTTAATTTGATTCCGTTTCTGGTTTTACAGCAGAATAAGTAATTTCTCTGGATTAAATACTTAACAACTGTTAGTTTAAACTTATTGATGGTATCCAAAATATTTGAATATATTAAGATGAAAGGATTTATAATAAATACATGTTTTCTTTTAGTTTCAGTTTAGATTGACAGAAGTTATTATATCCAGTGCTGGAAATTTAGAATTGATTGCAGTATTATCTCTCATAAAGTTAATATTTTCAGTTTCCCAGGTGTACCTAAGCACTTAAAACTGTGTTTTCCATTCCTTTTATAAATGTATAAGTGCTGCAAAACAATGAAACACATCCCTTTCTGGCTTTTGCAAGGGAGTTTAGAGCTCATGACACTGTGATGACTCCAGAGTTGCTTACTCAAAGAGAGATGACAAATTGTGTTAATTATAACAAATGTCAGTTGCAGAAATGATTTATTGCAAGAACAATGATTGGTTGGTTATACACTGTAGAGTGGAGGCTACGCAAGACTGTTTCATATGAATGCAAGCACACTCTATTCACAATCCCAGAAGCAAAGTTAGCTATAATAGCTTTGTAGACCAATTGATATAGTAGTACAGGTAACTAATTTACATACTGCTATTGTAAGCATCATGACTATTTAGGTAAAGAAGAATGAGAGAGACATATGACTGTGACCATAAATTTCAAGGAAGTTTTCAAGTTTTAAGTACGTGTGCTTACTGTTCTTCATTCCAGTGCAAACAACTGACACCAAACATGTTGTGCCTGTTTTAAAAGATACATGTGTGTATGATAAGTAAAAATGTACATTCAAAAATTAATAAGCACATATTTGATTCATTTATCATTTTTTTATTCAGCTGAGAAATATTTTCAAAGGGAAAATAAATTGCTTGACAGGTTTTTAGATGGTATTAATAAAGTATTAATTGCCTTTTACTTGGAAAAGAGGAAAAGTTATTTGAAGTGTGTTTGAAGCTATTGTCTTTACTGCTGTTTGAGGTTAATCTTATTTCCTTGGAGACAAAACATGATAAAATTACATACAGAAAGGCAAAAGAAAGTACTAGAGTTACATAAAATTTAGCTCTGTTGTTTTTCTTTACTGGCTTGTTGTACAGTCTTGCTGCTGAAGAAAAACAGAATCAAAGCATTGTCAAAGCATATCAACTGCTCGGAGGCCCAGCACATTCGTACCAACATTAGAATTCCTAAATCATTGTTTTTATCTACCTTTTCACTCCTAATCTCTCAGAAATGCTGCAAAAGCAAGGTGTTAGCTACCCAAGCATTAGTGCCCAAAACTGTTCCTCAGAGAAGATGAAAAATCTTTTCTTCAGTCTGTTCAGAGACAATGAAGAATCTTTCTTTCAGCCTATTCAGAACATCTTGCAGAACTTGGATGACAAACACTCAGGTACAGTCAGATGCATATTAGTGTCCCATGCGATTAAGGGCATGACAACCATAAGAAGGAATTCAATGCTTCAATTCACTTGAACCTCCAGTACGAATATCACATTAGGGACCTCAAGCTGTGAAATCTCACCTATCATTTTAGCTGTCACTCAGATGCAACCTGCAGCACCTAGTACTCACCTAAACATCAAGATCCAGACATATGTGATACCATAATGTACTCAGGCACTTCTCAAGAAAGGCATGGATTTTCTGCAGGTCCTGTGTCTAATCATGCAATGTAGAAGTATTGCACAGCTCTTAAATGACACAAGATTCCTTTGTTTTGATACTTGAATGGCTCCCGTAATTTCTATTCCTTCATGGGCATAAGTGCCATGCCATCTTTCAGTTCGATTAGTGGTAGTTTTGCTTCAGCAGTCAGGTTTTCTATCTATCTCCATCTTTTTGCTGATTCCTATGAACATCATTTTACAAGCAGGTCAGCTAGGCCTTCATTAGAGAGAAAGCTACTAAGTGTAAGCCTGTGAATGACCTCCACCTGCCAGGTATACTACTTCTGGCTACAAGTCTCGTCCTTGGAGCTGGCAAAGCAGGATCAGGATTTTTGTGAACTATTCTAAGAGCTCAAAAAGAGAGAAACATGATGAAAAGGCCAAGGAATTTATTCATAGACTTTAAGAAACAGAAGCTGATTAATCTCTCTGCTCAGACAAATGAAATGGTACAGTTTGGATGGCTTTGGCTGACATTAAATGTGACTTCTCTTTGCTTAATCTTACAGAAATCTCTTCAAATGCTGTTTTGGGAGATGGAGTTAAGAGAGAAGAGCAGAACAAAGAGAAATCCATCTCATCTACACCCTGAAAGGTAGAAAATTTGTTTTAGTCTTACCAGTTAGGCCATGCTTTCTTTGTGGATATTGGAGTAAACAAAAAGGAGAAGACAGAAGCTTTTCGTTACCAGATATATTACTTACATGTAGTATTCATACTCTGCTGAAAATAGCTTAAGCAGAGGAAGTTTTGAGCTTAAAATATATTTTGATAAATATTTAATGAGTATTGAAGGGAATGAAAATTATCCTCATCTTCATAGGATTCAAGACAATCTAGAGATATGATCTAGTTTTTCTTTTTTCTGCAGTGACAGGAATAGTTAGAATAAAGCAGCACAAAAAATTGCCTTTCCAACACCCAAATTCCCAGTTGCCCCTTATTTTCTGAAAAGGCTTTAGATGGCCATTAGCATGTCAGAAAACTGACCTTCTGTGCCGAGATAATTTATTTCTTGTTAGGATGGTAACTCATACTAATTAAGATAAACTGTTTCTAGTTAATTGAAACCTGGCATTTGTAGACTGAATTCTAAATGTCTGCAAAGAACACAGGAAGCAGAGTCAGATAAATGTTATTGATTTTGCAAGTGTCTGATTTAAATTCCTGAATATGCATTATTTGCATGCATGTTTACGTAAAAAGGCCTCAGAAATCCAACAGTAAGTGAAAAAATCACTCTCTTACCCTTACTGTGGTTGAAAACTAGGGATTAGTGGAACTACACCCACTAAAAAGGACTATGAGTCGTTTAAACATGCTGGAGTAAGGTTCATTTTGAGTTGATGTTGACTGCTTGTTTGGCTGTAAGAGAGAGGACAGAGTTACTGCCACGTACAGAAGAGTTACATTAAATGTATGAGCTGATGCTGACATAACTTCTTACCATCTCCCCTTTGACCATTTGAAGCTGAATGTGGTATTTCAAGCTGAAGAATATATCTAGTGGTCTGCCAGATTTGTCTATTTTAACTCCATTTGATCCAAGTAATACATCATCAGAGCTCTTTGTCATGGTATTGAAATTCCTAAACCCTAACTCCTAAAACCAACACTGTTCGTAACAGGGCCTGGAGATTGAACCTTTTGTTCAGAAAACAACGGGTAATCAGTATTTACCTTGCACATATCATTGTGACAACAAAAGGAGGTGCAGTTTTTCAAATCCAACAGCTCATTTTTTTTCAAACCGTGAGATGGCATAGGAGGAAACGAGGGTGTCTTCCTCGGGGCTGTTATTCTTCTCACAAGGCAAAGCAGAGACAGGAATTAATCAGCAGCATGCTTGTTAACTTATTCACTTTCAAATACAGGAAAATAAACAAGAAATGCTTAGCAACCAAAGTCATACCTGGTGAGACTCTGGCTCATGAAAATATATGCCACAGCCACAGTCGTCACCATTTTCCTCTTGCTATTAGTATCAGTATCTCATTTCATGTTTTTTTCAGGAATGCCTTTAGCACTCCAACACTGCCGTCACAGACGAGTCTAGAAATACGTTTTATGTCATTATAGTGACTTAGATGACAAATTGTAGGTTTAGTGATGTTCTGTTAACATAAAACACCTTACAGTGACACTCAGCAACTCTTTATCTGTATTTCTTACTACCTTTACTCCTAGCTGACCCAGTGAGTTAAAAACATCAAATAGTGTCAGCCCTCCAATAATTCAAATTGATAGGGCTAAGCAAGCACCAGGGAAAAGTGAGCTTGGCTTTGAAGAGACAGCCTGAATTTCCTCTTCTAAAATGAAGACTTAAAGAAAAGTATTTGCCTGCCTGTGACATTGTTCCTTTTCTGGGTCTCTCCTGAGGCAAGCACAAGCGGCTAAATCCATGACGACATTTAAGGTTCTCTTTGAACTTGGACTGAAGTCTTTAAATGCCATTTCTCTGCTGCAGTGCCTACTTTTATAACCTGTCAGCAGCCTGCACTATCTCCAGAGAGTGCTGAGGCTGCCAGGCTGACCATGAATACATCAACCTCCCAAGCATGTTTTGTGTTTGAGAACATCCCTGGAATTGCATTCCTCGAGCACAGGCAGCTGTCTGGTGGCACTTCCCAAGGCCACAGGTCCTCCTGTGCCTTCCTCCCTGCTACTGCTGCCTTTAGGTAGGTGCGGAGGCAGCAAACACGTAATTAAACTCCAAGACGGGTCCTAGTTCCCACAGCACAAGGGATCATCACTATCGTGTAGACTGTGACTGAAAAATAATATATGCCTTGGGGGTGGCTTTTGAGTGGGTTTCAAGTTGCAGCGTAGGCAGGGAAGGGTTACTCCTGAGTGCAGCGATGATCTCAAGATCAGCCCTGGAATGAAAAATTTGAACTTGGTCTATTTCCTAAGAAAACAGTAAGTTTGTTGATACAGTTCGTGAGTTACTAGGAGCCTGTTCTTTCTGAAGAATAAGAGGATTGACTTTGTGGGTCTGGTGGAGCCACTAAGGCTTGATATTACAAGAGGCATTTTCTTCCAGTTTTGCTTGTTATAGAGGTTTAAGAGGAGGATATAACCATTATCTACTTCATCCACTTCAAGCGAAGTTGAGCTCTTGCTAGCACTTAGTCTGTTGAACTCTGTACATAGCACATGGTTTTTTTCATTTTACTCTTCTTTAAAGTGCTTCCTTTTCCAAGAACTTGTGTAGGGTCACTCATTTGGTGTAGGGCAACTCAACTCTTTCACTCTGTAGAATAATCTGTTTTCTTAAAGAGCCACCAAGAACTAGTTCTTTTAGGAGTTAGGTAAGCATGAATGAAGAATAGAAACTGAAGAAATCCTTACTTGAACACAGAAGTATGTACAGTGTCTTAAGCTGTTACTACGAATAGATATGAGCTCAGTCATGCTGGTAGTTAATGTCCACTATGATGACTTTCAGAAAGAACTGTATTTCCGTATGGTTGTAGTCTAGTAGTCCTTTTGTGAACAAAGTCCCCACAAGATTTTAAAGGATGACTGTCTAAAGAGTGATTGCAGTATCTAACCGCTTTTTTCAACAACAAAGTCAGGTTAAGCACCACAAACACACAAAATGCACAGTGTTTCTCTAGATGCATGTTAGGTAAATAAATAATCCAAAGCATAACAGAAGTCTTCTTACACTCATAACCAGGGATTACAATTTAATCATGTGTACCATAAGTTATTTATTACGACTTATTTCAGACACTAATTTAAGGAGATAAATATGGACAGAACAAAATTTTGTTACACCAAGATACAATGAATTATGAAGTGAGGTCTTTCATAAGACAAACACAAAACCAGTGCCCCAAATCAAGTTTCACTGGAGAAATAAAAGAATGTCACTAATATCTCATCCTGAATATACTGTCAGTCTTTCATCTCACAACACAGAAGTTCTCCTTTTTCTAGTACGTTACACTTAGGCACATTAAAAAAAGAAAATAAACAAAAAATGAACTTTCACTCATCTTTTTCCTGTACAAATCAAATATTTCTTCTGTGGTTGGTTTGGTTTTTTGTTTTTGTTTTTTAAGTGAAGAGTGGAAATAATGGACTCTAAGTGAAAGGAAAGCCCATTAAAGCAGACTAATTCACTTAAGGATCAGTACAGGCTTTCTGGGGCCTGTCAGTGTGGCAAAGCATGCACCCTGCTGAAGGTAGAATATTTATATGAGAAATGGTTGACAAATGCAAATTCAAAGCACATTTTTTTGGCATCAGTTGTACATAAGATTCAGTCAGTCAGTCAGTAACAAACTATCAGATGACCTCATGCAGGGGTGTAAGAGGTTACATGCTTTCCATTACACCCTTGGGGCTCTTTTCAGTGATGAGTAACTCCCATTTCTGCAGATGGCAAAATAGTTGCTCTTCCTTTGGTGCCTTTAGCTTAATAGTTCAAGAAACAGGAGTGCATGTAGTCAAGCCCAAGTAGAGTTGCAACTTCTGCACTTACAGAATGCAGCCTCAGAGCTCACGTGAGGTCCTTTGCTACTGGTACCCCAGAAAGAGCAGCAACAGCATTGGAAATATGTGGTCCTCGCATAGCAACTGTGTCCTAGTCAACCGAACATCTGTCTGCAGGTGTAAGAGGTTACTCTTCTCTGTGGCAGTAGCATAAGAGCTTCAGACCTGAGAGGACCTAAGGGGGTTTGTGACATGTTCCTGAAAGACACTCAGCCTCCTGTGAACACAGCTAGGGTAGGTGGCAGATCCCAGTTTGGTTTGTTGTTACAAGTCAAAACCAGCATCAGTCAAATTCTCGGTCTTTTAAATTTTTGTATAATTTTCTCGTAATCCTAAAATCCTCTAATTAAGGGGTTTGTAAATATAGCATATGGTAACTGGCAATGGAAGTTGAAGCATATAGTAAGCTAAATGTAGCAAAATTAATGTGCCAGTGTTTGAAATACAGTAATGTGATTGATTGCTTTTAAAAAAAGTTATTATTTGTATGGACTCAAAAGTACTGTCATATTCTGCACTGTTACCAGGCTTTCAAATACAGGCATTCTATAATGACAAACCCATGTTTTAAGCTATTGCATAGTGTATACATAACTGTTTTTGAACACAAGCATAGGTTTTTAAGTGATACTTTAAATCTATATAGCAAATATGAACCATAGGAAATATATAAACTCCTACTATTTTCCCTGGCTTAAAAGACTGTTTTGCTACAAATGCACTAGCAGTGAAATAAGTAGTTGCTTAAAATGGAAACATGGAAGGACCATAAAATCCCAGTTAGTCTGAGAAAAGATTGCTGAGAAAAAGTACTGCCCTTCTTAGATAAGATCTAAATTATTTCTGAAGACAATGTTTTAGTCTTCTCAAGATAAGGAGTAAATTTGTAAAAAGGAGAGCTAAAATTATAACCCAGGCCTAAGGGGAACAAAACAATTATTAAAGAACTTGATTTCCTGAGGTATAATTATCTATTTTTAATTTTAAAATTTTCAGCACTTCTTCTAAATATCACTTTTATCTTCACTCTTTTTTGTTATTCAAATATTATGCAAATGTGGATTTTACACAACATTTTACTAGAGTAAAACACAAGTAACTGATAGCTCAGTTTTAAAATACAAAAATAAGTAGATACCCTAAGCCTGTAGAATGTATGACTTAGAACTCCCTAAGCGGCCATTTTATAAATACCTTTCTACCTCAAAAGAGTACAAATTGTGTTTCAGAGTTTACAGTGCATCAAACTACCATTCTTCATCACAAGATGACTTTGATTACTGACATTTCCACAAGAATTTTTTAGTAAAAGCATATACTAAACATATATTAATCTATGCCATCTAATTAGGAAGATTCTGAATAAAACTTTTTGTCATTATCAAGGCTGATTCCTTTTTAACAGATTCATGGGAGCTGAAACGCTGTGGTGTGCACAGACCTGAAAATGACACAGGGTTCTCAAATTAGCTACGGTCACTTGGCACATCTTTAGAGGTGACTTGCTATTTTCAGTGCTCAGGTGCCTGGCAGCAAATGAGGAACAAAAGCAAGCAGTGCCTAGCACATTTATCATTATAAAATGGTCCTGAGACAGCTTTTCCAAAGGTATACTTTTTTTAATGGAGAGTCAAGGCAATAAAGAATAATCAGAAGTGAAATCAGCAGACACTGAAGCAGAAGCAGAATCTTGCAGATACTTTTTGTTATTTATTAAAATATATTTTTAAGTTCATTTTTTTGAAAAATAGAATTATAAAAAAAATACTTTGGGGAGTTATTCATTCAGTAATACTTGTTTTCTCTAATAATCACTAAAATGCTACAGTTTTTCCCCAGAAAATGACCGCTTTGCATGGTTTTAATTAATAAAGGTGATGGCTTAGTTCCAAGGAACCCTTTTGGTCCTCAGTCAAGCAAAGAAGACTCTCCTTCTAGACTTTTAGAGTTACAAGAATTTGGGGTATTCTGGTGAAGTGCTATTATGTGAGTAGTCATGCTGTTTGTCTCACTAGAATTGCAATCTCCAGAAAGCTCTGCTGGGCATGTTTCAGAGGGCCAAAATGCATGTAACCTTCATGTTATCAATTTCCATCACAAAAGCAGAAAACATCAGCAGCAGGGAAGAATTAATTCGTCTGCTCCACTTCCATTCGTACAGTAGGCTTACTCTCAACGAGTCTGCCAGAAAACCTCTCTCTGTTTGTGAGATGGTTCCTTAGAGAACAGCAAGGAACATTTTTATCTTTTAATTCCTTTAGCTATACTGCAGCAGAAGCCGGACCTAAAAAATAAAAGGTATGTAAGGTGTATGCGTGTGTTTGCATATATATATATATATATATATAAAATATCTTGGTTTTAAATGTAGGTCTGACATGAGAAACTAAGGGACACTTTCACAGGTTCTCAAGTGAAACTTTCAAGCGCTTACCTCTAGGCCTTGAAGTGTTTTGAAAAGTCAGTACCTGCTCTTGTGCTAGAGCCACCAGAAACATTTTGTTGGTTTGATCCAACTAAAATTTAATGTCCCAGCTGTATATACAAAGAAATTATATATATGTGTGTGTGTATCTTAAACCCATTAGCAGACAGTAAAATATACATTAATCCTTGCTTTTTTTATAATTGGATAAGTGCTATGTTTTTTCAAAAATGAAAGTAAATCCTTTGAATGCATGTTAAATGGCAATGTCAACATTCTTTCACCAAAGAAGACTGTTGTATATTTGTAAAACAGTATTTTTGCCTGAGCTGGCCTCTTCCCACATACACTTTTAATTGGAAACGAAGAATGTAAAATCAAAATTATGTAATGTACCTTTAAATCATTTATTATAAATCTGTTTCTCAGCTGAGAGGAAAATAATCCCTTCATGATTGCTCTTCTATAATTGTTTTTCTTTATTTTTAATATAATATACAGAGCACCATAGCAGTTAAGGAAAAAACTGTGAGAGCCCATTAGTAGGTCTTATTATTCTTCTGGGGTAGAAGAAGTAACCTGGGTCTCTTGCCTAGTCATAATAAATCCAAAATTTGAGGCAATTCACCAGAACAATCCTGATTTTTATCTCTTTTTATTTAGTTCATCAGATTATTACTGCACAAACAGCACAAACCAAATACAGTTATTGTAGATTGTGCTCTGAAATTGAGCAATTATTTTCTAGAATGCTCATAATAACAGCCACCTTTACAGATCTTTTTCTCAATTCTGTAGCATTAAAACTAGAAAGGTCTACACAGACAGGCCTTGTATAGTGGCAAATATTGCAAATAAGATATGGTGCTTAGATTTGCTTTCATCAGACTTTGCCTTCGGCAACAAGAAAAGAAAATTGTAAAGCTTCCTTAGATTAGAATTGTCAGATTTCTAACAAACATTTAGTACCCTAAGACACTTGCAAACATGTTTTGTACAACATGGTAAGCACTTGGGAGTTTTATTCTGTTTGTGAGTAAAGTAAGCAAATAATAATAATCAATAGCATTATATTACATTTTGTTTCAGGATTATGGAGTTCTGTCAGAAATTTCGAATTACAAGGCAAATTGGCACATTTTTTCAGCCGTATTAATCTGAAAGTGAGTTAAAGACAAAATGGTTGATGTTTAACCATCAAATTGCCTTTGGTCTTTTCACTCATGTTCCTTCCCAAAACATCTCTATTTTCTAACTTAAAAAATATGTAGCGTTTACATATCCTGCTGAACACTGCAGGAGTTTGTCTTAGAGTTTCTAATCGCTGAAATAACTGTGTAATCTAGTAGAAATCCAATATAAAAATAATAATTACAATGAATTCTACTGGGAGATTAATTCAAACTGTAAGAGCAAAATCAATGAACATCATAGAGAAATCCTTGTGATTTCTTATGATGTCTGAGGTATTGCACTACATAGAAACAAAGGATAAAAACTTGATTCCAGGAGAAACAGCTAAAAGGATGCGATAATTGGCACTAGTATCAGAAAAAATAGTTCAGATGCCATCTTTACCAAAACAAACCAAACAGAGTTATTACAGGTATCAAAGGTCTTCTGTTTGCCACACCTGAGAAATGCGTGTTCGAAGATATCTTACGATGTGTCTGGAGTGATGCTTTGTTAGTGTACGCATCGATCTCTAAAGCTGTTCGTGACTGGAGCTGAAGTTGCGTGTACTGAAAGAGGAACACAGTTCATACAGGACAAAGATATAATTACGATGCATACTGGATAGAAATAACTGTAATTTACAGAATAATTCTGGAAATATTTAATGTTTTAAGAATTCAAAGTCCATGGATCTGTTTTACTGAATTACTTTTTATTCAAACTGGAACTGAAATTGTCTAAGTAGGAGAATCAGTTTGCTAACTGCTTTGTGATAGGAAGTTATCGTGAAAACCTTAGAAACAGTTTGACCAAGCCAACAAAACCCATATGTTTATTATACCTGTGAGCATGGCCAGTGTGAAAGAGATGCTGTTAAAAAACAGAGCCTAACTGGACACTTGGTTCATTTCACAAAACTCTACTAACATTTATTTGGAAACCTTATAATTTTGGTGCCCATGTCACAAATGATTTTTCTAGTTTCCACTTGTTCATGAAATATCTGGCAAGCTGGTAATTCGATAATGATACTCCAATACATTCTGTTCCTCCAGTGTAACTTTTTTGAGAGAAGTTGTTGAAGGGATTGGAAATAGCCAGCCCGAGTTTGAAGTGTGCCCACAACTTACTGTCAATGTGATCCAAAGCTGAAGTAAGTTCTGCAAACTGGCTTCAATCAAGTATTCACAAAGTGTTCAAAATTCTGTATTTACTGCAAAATAAACAGATTTAAATAATTTTAAATATCTACTGTTTGCAAAAGGACTAATAAGTACCAATGATACACTCAATCTCTTTCTGTGAATCTTACACACCCATTTTGGAGGGAAAGGTTCTTTTGAACTTTTTTGCCTCAACAATTAATAGATATTTCCCTGGTCTGTGCAACCCAGATAGTGGAACCTCCCTGAGCAGGAATGGTGCCCACAGGCCGTGTCTGTGCACGCTCCTCCAGAGACAAGAAATACTGTTCTGACACAAAATTCCTGTTAATACCCTCACATTTCTTTTCCTGAAACTCAGCACCAGCCAAAGATCCCTTCTTTGCTCTCTGCTAAACTAATGATAAACCATCTCCCTTAAACTTAGATGTCAGAAATTTTCATTTAAATTTTGTTGCTATCTTAGCACAACTAGAAATCAGCTAGTGAACTTATGCTTGAATATTTCTGTTTGTTTTTTCCCATTTCCATTTATGAAGATGATAAAAGGATAGTATTTTGTCCAATTATTTCACATATTACATGGGTACTCAGATGTTATTACTTTTCACCTTTAGACCTTTACGTCTCCTTTTTGTGTGTGTGTGTGTGTGTAAATAAACTCTTGTTCTCTCTACAGGATTTGCATGCAAATAATATACACATTAGTTTAATTTTGTTGCGTATGTTTTAAATCCGTGAAATTCTCACAACGCCGCAAGAGTTGACATACAGCATCTTGTTAAACTTGTGGCAAGCATTAAAAACATTCACAACACAGGTCCATAATTAGCATAGTGTCAATGTTTACAAAAAAATACCAGCCAAAATTTCAGATGTTGGAAATAAGTTTGAAAGTGATCTTCAAACAAAGAATGACACAAAATCAAGGCTGGCAAAATGTGGCTTTAGAGTCAAAACTGGCTAAAGAAAAATATAATAGTTGCACACGGTTGTTAACAGATTTTTTCCCACTTCAATATTTGTATGACAAGCCATACTGATAAATATTATGGTACGCTCATGGAAACGATCATACAAATAAGAGAGCTTATTAAAGAAATTCCTCTCACCTTTGACACCCAGCTTTTCCAGTCAGGACCTGTTGTATCTGCTATTGTTACTATTTGTGCGGCACGAGGTGTGCTCTCGGCTTGAAACAGAACAGATGTTTAGGCAGATTACATATTGACTAACAACTAGGGCACTAAAACACCCCTTGGTCTATAAGTAGTCCCAAGTAAATTCTGTTCATTTCTTTGACTAAACATTATTTTACACAGAGTGAAAACCTTTACTTTCTCCCCAAGAAACATTTTTTGGAGAAAATAGGATCTAACATGGCTAAGACCAACAGCTCACGCCAGTTCCACACATAAATGATGTACCTAAGTTGATAATGTTTCTTTCAGTTAAGAAGTAAAATTGTTTTTAAAAAAGTTTTAGTCTGAAATAGTCTGAAATTGAATTCCATGCACATTACTTAGAATCACAGAAAAGTATGACTCTTAGACAAAGATTAGATATAGAAGTTATAAATATCCAGCTACCATACGTGTGGCTATTTCATTCTGATAGTCTTAAAATGTAATCTGTTCTACTACAATCAGTGCACATTTATCTGGAAGAAAATAAAGGTTCATTTTTAAACTATGGGTCATCTTTTAGGATATATGGCCACTTCAGAAAAAAAGTATAAACTTTTATGCTAGATCAGAATTAGAACTTATTATATAGGGACTTCCTTTTTCATATTCTATTTGTGAAGATAAAATCCAGTGTGCTTATCCACTCTGATACAACATCCATTGTCTTAATGCATCTGATACAGCCTGATGAAAGTTGTCAGTTTGATGACTGGAAGCACAATTTCTTGAGACTGTACAGTAGCATCTCCACCCATTTCAGCAACATCTTGGAAAAAACCTAAACAGTATTTCTGAGGTTGTGAATATGTGAAATAACAAAGAAGTCAAACATAAAACTTGAAATAAATGATACTATATTGTAAGGAATGGAATAACTCAGGTTATAAAACAGGTGCTGAAACTGTATCATCTTCACAAATTTCAGTATACTACAAAAAAATCAATGTGGTCAAATACAGTGCTAATTCACTTAATTTCTATAGTATGAGCTTATGGTAGCACAAACTATTACTGTGAACTCTTTGTTCACCAGCATCCCAAAAGAAACAAAACACACATTCACGTCTGTGGACTCCTCATATACTTGTTATACATAATACAAGTTGACGTGCTTAAATTCAAGAACTGAAATGAAACCGAATTTATATTTGCAAGAACCAGAGGGCACAGTCCATTAACTGTAGCTTTACTAAGTTTTGCCACTGTTCACTTAGGGATATAGAGTAGTTCTGCTTGTACCACAAACTGTTAAAGTTTCCCAAAGTGAAATGCTCTTGTTACTATGTTACTCTACCGTCATGTGAGCCACAGTTCAGCATCAGTCAGAAAAGACACACAGACTGGGATTTCTGATGTGCTAAGGAAAGGCCTTTGTAAGCTGCCTGTTATTGGCTGTGCTGGAGTGTCCATTGCTTTTTTACAGCCAGAAACTGAGACATCTCCCCAGCAAAGGCTTCCTTAAAACCCTGTATATTTCCATGAAGAGTCTTCATTTTGGAGAACTGTTATTCCTTCGTATGCTTCTCATTCTATCCTTCAAAAAACTAATACAAATACAGTCCTGAAAATAATGATAGAAAAAATAATTTCTGTCTGTAACGCTGGTGTATTAGCTCCAGAGGATACTGATTTTACTAGCGCAACAAGCAAATAAACCTGCATTTGTGTAGTAAAAATGATATGGTTTTCTCTGGCTCATCTATTTTAACATGAAAAATAAACCCAACAAGTGAGGTAACAAGTCAGCTTCACACCCCACTTATAATACATTTCCACTTTAACCTTTTTTATAAAGTTATTCTGAAGTCTTGACAACAGGAGTCTGTAGCTGCCAAAACACACTCACTCCCAATAATATATATATGTAGATAAATATTTATATATTAGATGTTTCATCCTCTATTTGTAAGTCATTCTATCACTTTAAGAAGTTATGAAGAATTTTTGCTGTGAAGAAGATTACATTGGATTTCCAGCTCACTCACTAACTCAAACTTATTGAACATTGATTATTACTTCCCAGGTTTGCTGTCCTGGGACTTTTTGGCAAAGTCCTACTGGCTGCTACCGATATTCCAAGTTTTTGAAGATGTAATTTCTCAATCACTGGTCATAAATAACTGCTGGAAAAGCTGTTTGTTTCACACCTTTTCAGGAATCAGAGTTATTCAACCTTACTCATCTATGTAACTTCACTGACACTGAATCACGCAGGCTTATTTACTCAGGGTGGCTGTAGAGAGCAAGCTTAACATGCATGGGTGATCCGACAGCAAGCAGATCTAAAGGTTCAGTAGTTTGAATGAAAAAATTTGTTTTATCTAGAATTTCAACAAGATATTTAATACCCATTATAAGTTATTAATTAAACTGGAGGAAAATATGGATTGATTCAAATAGAAGGAAGTATGATGTTAATAAACCAACAGGACATTTCAGTAGATTTTTTTAGAGTGACAATTTTTAGCTTATAGAAAGGTTTCTAGAGAAGTTCCTCCAAACTGATCTTAGGATTAGTTTTATGTAATATACATGTTCCTTCAACAAAGACAAAAAAATTTGTAGTGATATTTCGTAATGATATAAGGTATTAAAGGATCAAAAAATGTACAAAAACCCACTAGATGATCTAAGGACTAGGATAAAAAATTATGATTAGGTATTAGTTACTTAACAAGAAATCTGACTATGAAGAAATATTTTAAATACCAAGATTAAAACGATCCTGTCATTGTAGGCAATTATAAAACTACTTGCTCCCAGAAATTTGATGAAACCATAAGGAGAAACATTAAAATCAGATAGAGTAAAAAAAAATTTGCAAATAACATCTCGTGTTTAAATTTGGGGAACTAGGACAATGCTTTCTAGGCAATTAAGAAATGAAGCTGAAGAATAGCTTTCAAACCTCAGAGGCAGAAAGCTGAATTTGTAGGTTAGTAAGGTTTGAAAAAGTTACGAATGTTAGTTTAAAAGTAGCAACCTCCAGTACTGGGATCCTGGATTTGATTGCCTAGGAGTTTCTTTCCAGTTCTAGGGTCCCATCTACAGTGCCTGTAACATCCACCCAAGTGACGTCAGTGAATTTCATGTGCTATTTACATATACACAAATATTTACCACTCCTCCCCCCCCCCCTTTATTTTGATTAGATACTCTGACTGAGTATTTTTTAAGGGCATTTTTCTTACAGCCTGCACAGTTTTAGACATCTGTCAGTGTAAAAGCAAGAAAACACCTGCAGAAGAGCATCCCATCTTTTGATCTTCAGCACATTCAATAGTAACGTTGCCCTTTTGTCCTCATAGATCACTGCCAGCTTTATTTCTGCAGTCATACGTATTCTTTGACCTGTGATAAAATTTGGTTTGGCATATTACCCTGAGAGTGACAGTTCCTCAAACTACACTTTATATATCCGTACAGGAAGCAGAGAATACACTGTCAAATTCTATATCTATGAACATTTTTGCTTCACTCCTTATTGCTTTTATACTTCTATGTACTGTTGTGCAAATGGAGTGCATTCTTCCATGACAATTATCTTTCTGAGAAGTTTTCATTACTTTTATTTGAAGTCTTTTCTTATTTGTCTGCTGGAATTACTTTCATTTTTCTGCAACAGTCTGTGTTTTCTTTCATTATTTGTTATTGTTAATATGATACTATTTTTTAACCTACATCTGACTAATATGACCCATCTCTTGGCATTTTCATAACAGCAAGGTGCTTTGCAAAATGAACCATTCAGTGTTATTTTTGTTTTCAATAACAAGGGGAGGACAGATATTCTTTTTTCCAGCTACAGAATTAATAGCATGAAGTCTAGCTGGAGACAAATAACTAGCAGTGTAGCCCAGGGGTCAATACTGAGTTCAGTCTTGTTCAACATCTGCATTAAGCATCTGGATGATGGGGCAGAGTGTACCCTCAACAAGTATCCTGATGGTACAAAACTGGGAGGAGTAGCTGATGCACTGGAGGGTTATGCTGCCAGCCAGAAGGACCTCAGCAGGCTGGAGAAATGCACTGACAGGAACTTCACAAAGTTCAGCAAGGAGAGATGTAAAGTCCTGCACCTGGGGAGGAACAACCCCCAACACCAATATCTGCTGGGGGGTGCCCAGCTGCAAAGAGGCTTGGCAGAACAGTCCTGTGTCACGGGGGCAGAAACATGAGCCAGCAAAGTGGCCTTGTGGGAAACGTGGCTGATGGTATCCTGCGCTGTGTGTAGGAGTACTGTGTCAGTTCTGGGGACCCCTGTACAAGAAATAGGGGCACGCTGGAGAGAGTCCAACAAGGGGCCATGAAGGTGATGAAGGGACTGGAGCATCTCTCCTACGAGGAAAGGCTGAAAGCTAGGGCTGTTTAGCCCAGAGAAGAGAAGGCTCAGGGTGGTCCTCATCAATGTGTACAAAGATCTGATGGGAGGATGTAAAGAAGAGAGCCATTATGCAAAGAAGACAGAACCAGCTCTTTTCAATGGCATTCAGAGAACAGTTCAAATCTGCACAGAGGAGGTTTAGACTGAACATTAGGAAACATTTCTTTACCAAGTGACTGGTCAAACATCAGAACAGGCTTCCTAGAGAGGTGGTCGATGTCCCAAGCCTGTGTTCAAAAAGGCATTTGGACAATGTCCTTAATAACATGCTTAAGCTTTTAGTCAGCCCTGAAGGAGTCAGACAGTTGGACTAGATGATCATCCTAGGTACTTTCCAACTGAAATTTCTATTCTATTCTATTCTATTCTATTCTATTCTATTCTATTCTATTCTATTCTTTAGT
>Ga0065711_1006814_pt1 | contig 19532 bp, 14 predicted proteins | sample Hoacrofraction12_FD_59098 | JGI IMG/M metagenome (GOLD analysis project Ga0065711, IMG submission 59098) | Hoatzin crop microbial communities from Cojedes, Venezuela - Epithelial fraction 12 v2 (version 2) | ecosystem: Host-associated > Birds > Digestive system > Esophagus > Crop | place...
GAACGGGTTGCCCAGAGAGGTAGTGGAGGCCCCATCCCTGGAAACATTCAAGACCAGGTTGGACAGGGCTCTGAGCAACCTGATCTAGTTAGCGGTGTCCCTGCTCTCTGCAGGGGGGTCGGACTAGATGACCTCTAGGGGTCCCTTCCAGCCCAAAACTTTCTATGATTCTAAATATCTGAGAGTTCTTGAAGAGAAACTGGACAAAGTTTCACTGAGAAGCAGATGTTAAGTTCAGATTAAGATATTAAATTCTTGATATATTCCCCCAACACAGGAGCCCCATCAGCATAGATTTAATGAACTGTAGCATCCAAGGTGTAGGGCAAGGTGTCCTTTCTGAGGAAGGTGAGCTTTAGAACGTCAGGACTAGAACTTGATCACATTGGAATAGTTCAAGAAGATTTGAGAGGTTTTTTTCTTGCTTTCCTGGTTTTTTTTGTTGTTGTTGTTGTTGTTGTTTTTTTTTTTTTTAACCCTTAAGAAACTAAGGAAGATTCCTGTGTGTTTGGAAAATCCAAGATTTGCCTGGGTAGATCTTTCATTCTCTGCCAAAAGAAAACTGAGGAGCTGCTGTTGCTCACAGGTATAGCAGTTCCCTCCGCGGTCGCATCAAATTCCCAGTTTCAGCACTGCAGTGGTATTTTAAGGATCATGAGTTTTGTTCTCATTCATACTTTGTTAAATACATGTCTTCCAGGCTCTCTGTGAAGCTGTTGATCACTATGACCCTGGGTATTTGGACAGCTATCTGAACACTCTGCCATTAAGACAGCGGAATTGCCTCCATTCAGATGGAAAGTCTGGGCAGAAAATTGTACAGAGCTATAAGGGACCAAACACAGACAAGGGAACCAGGGCAAGTCAGATTTTTGTTTCAACTGGAGTCAATCCCCTGCACGGCCTCAGGTGAGGTGGTTTATCTGTGCCAGCCCCAGGAAAGCAGAGACTTGCAGTGGGGTTGGTGTTCAGAGCATCTGACTCCTGCCAGCATGCTATGATTTACTGGGGTTTTCTGTGTCAGCTGTTCAGGATGCGACCAGGACGCAAATTCCAGATTCACAACAAAATTTTTATCTGGTTAAGGTCTCCTTTTGGCTGACTGTTTCTGCTCCAACTAAAATGTTTTTATTCTCAGCGCCTTGTGGGTGCCAGTGTTTCCCCAGACATTGTCAGAGGAGTTTTTTCTTCTGCCTTTGGTTTTCCTTCCTTGCTGGACACTGCTGTGCAACACAATGTCACAAATACCTGAGTGGCAACAGTTAAAAACAGCCTGTAAATAAAAATTGTGGCTTTTGTTGATGCATTTATATGCATTGCAAGACTCACTGGACACATCTCACAAAGCAGTTTTTCATCATTGCTGTAATCAGATGTGGCTGTTAGAAGCCCTTGGTCTTTATGGCACTTCACCCCCTGATGTTAGGATCCACTAACATCAGTTTGGTGTTCTCCATTTTATAGACACCTGTACAATGGTAGTATCTCTGTCACTCTTTCTCTGCGAGCTGCAAGTGTTAACCAGGAGAGATTTGCAAAGAAGGAAGAGGCAGGAGGTGGGAAGGTCATAGTTTGTGTCCATTCATATTTGTTTTTTTTATGAAAAAAACTTTTCTGAATTGCTAGTTGGATAGTAGCAGCTGTCTGTCATGAATGATTAAGTCAGAGTAATGATTAATTCATAATGACATCTAACAAGGTGNGTGTAGACGTAGGTGACAAACATAACTTGTACTTATAACNAGTTTCTGACAGGTATCAGTCCCTGCTTATGCCATGTGTTGACCNGAAACACAGCTGGAAACTGGGTTGCAGGAGCAAAAGGTGCTGGTTCCTCAGCTGAGAGCAGCCAAGGGCGCAGCATCGCCCTCCGGCTTGCAGATAGTGTGCCTGCTGTGGGGCAACAGTCCTGGCTCACGGCACCATCCAGTCCTTGCCTGCTGGTGGATTTGCAGATGTTGACTTGGTGGCTTTGCCAGCTGTTGAGTCCTGAACAGGATCCTGTTGGATTCACTCCCTCAGGCAGAGCGATTTTGGAACATGTTGTTGTCAGTGTGTTTTACTCTGCAAAAACCTCTCGACCGTTCCCCAGAAATAAACTGGGAGAAATGCCTTGCTCTTGTCAGGGAACATCCACCATCCAACACCCGCAGAGCCTCCAGACCAAGGATGCTGGGGGTTCAGCAAAAAAAAAAGATCTTTTGTGAAATTTCTCCTCCCGCTACCTGGTTACTGGAGGTCAGAGCTGGCAGCAAAGGAATGCATCTCTCCTTGGTCTTGGTTGTCCTGCTGCCTAGACAACTAGAAGAAAGTTGGACTCTTCTTTGAATCTTGTCCTAGGGTGATGTGATAACTGGCAGAGAATTACTTCCAGTTGTGTTCTACAGACACATTGCTTTACCACAGACTTTGCTCAGTTCTGCAGATAAAATCAATATCGTATTTTACCCAGGCTGCATTAAATGCTTACCACTGGACAGCAATGTCTAATGTTGATGTCCACAGCTGTGATTCAGAGGGACGCTGTGTCCTGGCAGGCCCTTCTTGTCTCCAAAAGATAATGAAAGAAATGGAGCAGGATTTTCTTGCAAATGCTTCTCTTCCCTGAGGCATAGCATTTTCCCCCAGCGTGACTTAAACTTGAATAACAAAGATGTCGATTGCAAAACTAATTCTACTTTCCTGTTCCAGAAAAGAACTGAGACATTTGGTTCTGGTGGTGCTAAGGCAAAAGCACTTTTAAGTGATAGTTGAAGCACCAGAAGAATTGAATTTGGCTTCCTACTGTGTGTGAGAATGAAATATTTGTTTTGCAATAGCTGATGAAGTAAAACAAACTCCAAACCACTACTACTCTGCCTATGGGAACAGATGGGACAGTATTCAGCTTTGGGATTTATATTTTAAGAGATAAATGATGTTTCAGAGCTCAAGATAATGCTATTTGTTTGTACTAGCGATAAGTTTGCAGGAAACTTCCCTAATTCGTGTCTGTGAAGTGTCTCAAAATGCAAGACACTGCTAGTTCTACAATTCTTTGTATAATCTGTGAATACCAAAACGTATAACAGTGTGCAACTGGTCCAAATAGTCATGGAAAAAAATCCTTCTCTTTTGCTTTGAATAATTAATTTGGCATCCATGCTGGACTCAAAAGCTGCTTTCCCTAAAGCACATAAAGAGCAAGCAATCTCTTTTAGTGTGCGAGGCCCAAATCTGCTCACAGTTTTGCCAATATGAATCCAAAGTCATTGTGCTCAAGCCAATGGAGTTAGTCAGGATTTGCCCCAGAGTGAATGAGAGAAGAAGCTAACTCAGTTTGTGTACGACAAGATTATCGCCCAGACTGTGGCTTGATAAAAACAAACAAGTGCTGATTTCAAAGGTCCATACCGCGGTGGGTTAAGGAAGGTCCTGATAAAACTATAACCATAATGAGTATTTAACTGGTGTGTTTTTGTGCATAGAGCATCATTTTGGCAAGCGTAACCTGTAGCAGTCAGCACAGACCCTTAAGAACTTCCAAGCATTTTGCATAAGTGTCAAGGGACTCTTTGGGTGTTCCAAGACAAACATACACTCAATTTCTTCAGTAGGAGCCAGCGTGATCGGTGCTTTGCATGAATCAACATTACGTGAATATTGAGAATAATCAGTGAATTCACAACTGGAAATAGTGAAGTGCAAACAACCATTACCACTGCTGAGGTAAATGCATCCTGCTAAGCAGGTGCATCTGAAGGTAGCTCTGATAGCTTCAGAGAAGTTTGTGTTGGTTTGGGTTTGTATTCAAGATGAAGACAGCATCTCGCCGGTTTCTTCCACTGCTTTGATGTAGGAGAGTTTGGCTCTTGCTCACCTTGTGCAGGCAGCCTGGAGGTATGGCTTTGCAGATGTCTTTGAGGAAGCAGGTAGCGATGAGGGAGAAGAGGTTTGCCATGGGTGTAGCGTATGGTAGGATGTGATAGATCAGCTCAGAGAGGAGTAAAAAGCAGAGATACTGGAGGGCTGCAGTGCATTTCGGGCTGCCTTCAGGACACTGGTGCTTCTGTGCACACTTGGATGCTTCGTGTCTGCAGCTACCTTGGAGCTTTCACCCCCTCTGTTTCCCTGCCCATGCTTGCAGCATGGCTCGGCTCTTGTTATTGCTTTCCCTCTTCCTTAACCAAACTCTTTGACTCCTCCCTAGCTTTGCTGTCTTATTCCATCTGCTAAATCTTTATAGTAACACAACTCTTAATTTTATTTTTTTTTTTACCAAGGAACGCTCTTGCTACACAAATGTTAAGCCTTCTCATGAGCTCCAGCTCAATCCTCAATACTCACTGCATGAGAATGTGACCTGAACAGATCTGCACTCGATGCCATAATTGGTGCTAAGCAGTCCCATGTTGCTGGAGTCAGAAAAACCTGAATTTATCAGCCAAAGCACTCTTCTGCCCTAAAGATATTCCTTCCTTGTGGAGCTAAGGGAATTTTGCATGCTCTTAGCTAGAGGATTTCACTCTCTACTTGACAGTCTTTACAGCTTTGCAAAGATTTTAGCGACTATTTTGAAGTGAGTGTTTCTCTACTCCAGCCATTGAATGGATGAGTTTATAATATCAGTTCTTTCTGCAAGACAGAGAGATGGATGTAAGTTCTTCCAGTAATGCTGCAATGTATCTTGATACTGATGTTATGCTGTATCTATCTTGTGCTTGAAATTACTATTTTTGAATGCTTATTTTCAGCAAAGAAACTAGTGTCTATTATATCCTTTATTGAGCTTGTATATGCCTATGAAAAGCAGTAATAGGTTGGCAGTCCATAGCAAATCAGTTCTGTTTAGCCTACTGAAACTTTGACTCATTTCTGAAGCCTTCATGCCAGATAGTTGAGCAGTGGAGTCAGCTGGGAATTCAATATCTACCAGATGAGAGAAGTGAACCAGATGCCACTTCACTGAGATAATATCTGTAACAAAAGAGTCTGTATCAGTGGCTGTATTAAAAGTTTCGTATTGACTCTGCCCATTGGGAGAAAAGCAAGGTTTGGAGACTGGCCTGAAAGTCAAACATTCCCATAATAACACTGTAGCTTACTGTAACTTGGCTAGGTTCTGGGCGCTCAGAATAGACTTACCTTGACCTTGGGGGAGAGAATGTTTACCAATTCAAAGCACCTAAATGTAGGTGTCTTCCTATAAGCAGTGGCCCACGCAGCAGGACAGTGTTCAAACTGGAATACAGTACTCTCCCTTTTGCTTTTGCAACCTCTGTTTGGGGCCCCTCTACCCTTAGTGTACGATGAACTAAGCGAACACTGGTAGGATAAGCATTAAGGAGCATCACAGAGGATGGGCAGGAGCATCTTAACACTGGCTTTATGACCTGACCAAGCAGCAGCTTGGGTGAAGAGGCATGGCCATTTGGGGCAACCTGTCCATGTTTGAAGGGAGGGAGATGACTAATGCCAGTATTTGACATGACATGGGAATGTCCTGGTTTGCACCTTATGTTTGACCAAGAAGGAAATAGGGGTGTGGTGGGTGCAAAGCTATCCATCCACGGAGAGGCTGAGAGACCTCTGCCAAAGTACAGCTCAATGGGTAAGACCAGAAGGAATGCATATAAGGAGTTCTTGGTCACATTAGGGAAGCCGAAAGTTATTGCAAAACTCTGAAGAAAGTTTGTATTTCAAGTGCTGATGACAAAGACAGGAAAACCAGAAACTCCTGAGGTGTGCAGCTGGTAAACTATTGCAGTGTCTGTTTAGGGCTGGTCTCTCAGCTGACCCTGTGGAGATGTCAGTGGAGTCGAACCGGCCCTCTCAGACTTCACCTTGAGAGCAGATCTCTGTGAGGAGCTTAAAGGTTCCCCACTATAACTCTTACCAAAGTCAGACATCTAAAAGCAAAGCTGTTGCGTACTGACATCTCATAAACTAGTAAGGGAAGAGGGAGACTTTGTATATGCTCTTGGAAACTTCAAAGATAACCATAAAATCCCTGCAGATGCTCTCTTTATTTGCATTCAGTGATTTCTTCCATTGAGGAGGAGTCTAAACAGTAGGATACAGCCAGATTTGGACTAATATACCAAAATCTCATTCTCTTCTGAAAAAATGCTAGAATTTGTCTTTTGCTTCTGGACCAAGCAACAGCCCTGAAAGAAATCCTGAACTGATTATGTGCATCGATGTCAAAGGAGGGTGAAACAGCAACCTTTATATTTCATTACTTTGCAAAAAAATATTGCAGTTTTTTAGTGAGTTTGTTTTTTGCCCTTCCACTTGACAATATAAACTAGATGGATTATGCTTTTCTAAGTTTGCCTTATAATAAGCATAAATTCCACATGAGGATTATGCAGATGGAGGATAAGAAAAGTGAACAAGCAAGCGGCCAAACTTATTTACACACTGCCACCGTTAAAAATGAATTGGGAGATTCTGGATAATTTGGGTAGATATTTTCCATCAGGGGAAGGGTTTTAAGGGCTGGCGTCTTTGCACCATAGGGGCAAATCTTTGGTGAGCGAGCGTTAAAGCCTGTGATCCTGAGAATGTTCACAGCAGTAATGGAGGTGGATCCTCAGGAGGCAATTCAGATCTCGAGTGGTGGAGAGGGGTCTGAAAAATAAGGACTCAAAATGAGGAGAAGATTGGAAAGCCCATGAGACCGTCCAAAAAGAAAGTAAGGAACTTCGTGGGGAGGGAAGACCTAGCTTGCATGATAAAACAGATATGATACTTGAGATATTTAACTTCCGTATTTTCTTAATCTTCCCCTTCGCAGCTGGAGCACTAAAGTAGCAAAATTGATCTTTCTATCCCCAGTTCCACCCTTGGTTAGAAGTGTGACTTCCACAAGAATCCAATTTCAAGCTTTTCAGATAATTTAGCTTTATTGTCCCAAATCACAAAGTAGATGATGTTGATGCTTGGGATTTGCTAAGGTTGGACATGTTCTCTCAGAGCCAGAATATCCAATTATTCAGGAGCAAACTCCGGGGACGGTTAAGAAATGTCACTAGTCTACAGTTCTTGTCATCTTTTAATCATGGATGCTCTTCCCAGCAAAGGGGCTTGAGGTACAAAATGCTTCTCACCCCCTCCCTACCCCCCGGCCCAACATGGTAGCCTTTTCTGCCTGCTGGGTCCTCAAGCTGCAGAGATGCTCACAGCAATGATGACACCCATCAGCTGAATAAAAGAAATGCAAAGAAAGGAAACAATCCTGGATCCATACTGCTGAATTTTCCATGCCGTTGAAGGAAGTGTCTAAATAAGCTGCATTTACCTCCAGGTGCCATTTCCCAAAAGAGCTAGCATCAATATTAGTATGAAACTTCCTCCGCAGGAAGTCACGGGCGCTGCATCCATGACGTCGCTGGAAGCCCGTGATATCATCTACTTGCACTGCTATGGTGCTGGAGAAGGGGCGGCAGGGCTCCTTTCCTCTTCCAGGAGTGCACCGTGGCACTTGTCAAACGCGGTGACATGCTGGTGTCGCCAACCCGGCCTCCCTCGTTTGTCCCTCTGTGCAAAGTTAATTGAAATGGTGCTAACCACAGCGTATGCTTGCTAGTGACATGTGCTTCTCAGGCAAGGCTCAGCACATCTGTCCTGGTAAAAACTGCCCATCCGTGTGCCGCTTGCTCGCTGCGGTGTGTGGAGGCTGAATGTGGGGTTGTGAACCTCAAGTGCAAATTAGTACACATCCATGGCTTGTGTTTTCTTGCAACTGTGAGACTCCCATTGTGGGAATTAAAGAGTTTTGATTTATAAGGGGGGAGTACAGTGGCTTGTTGATGATGTTGTCCTGGAGACTTAATTTCCTTGTATCCCATCATCTTGTTGGTTAAGAGTTGGAAAATGGAAATAGATCAGTCTGGCTTACATCTTCCCTAAGGAAGTTAAGGTTAGATGTATAGATGAGGTGAAGCCAGCACCCAGATAGGTGCAGCAGACTGGTTCAGGAATGGGCTTCACTTGATGTAGCATGGGCAGATGTAACATGACAGACTCTGCTGCCACATATAACTTCTTAGTCCTAGCACTTTTCTAGCAGTGGAAAAAAAAAACCACAACAAAAAACAACAACAAAACCTCACTAGAAAACCTGCCCGAGCTTTTGAAAAGTCTCTGGGAACTTAGCATGTTGTGAGGACCTTTTTTTTCTCCTTTTTCATGGGGAAAAAGCCTTCAGCCACATACCTGCTGGCATGAAGCTGGGCCCAACTTGTCTTCCTTCACACCCTGAAAGCAGGAACAGGGCCAAATTTTGCCTGCCCTCTATGGAGAGAGAGAGAGGCAATGAGTCAAAGGTCCGTTTCTCAAATGAAAGCTAGCAAAGGGATGCTCAACTCTGTCATTTTGGCAACAGCTATAAGATGCTCTGGCAGTGAGAATTACTTCCATGGTACAATGGCAATATGCTTTGAGATAGCCAGACTTCAAAGGCTGTTATAAACGAGTGCAGCAATATTATAACTTCACGCTGTCAGCTGGGTGTTTGCAAAGCAGAGTGGATACAGCGCCGAAAACCATGAAGCAATTAGTGGTGAATCACTGGGTCAGGCTGGATTACGAGTCTTCCTCCTGTTAATGACTAATACGAGGATGTCGTCTGTCTCTCTGCGCTATGCCAAACATCTCCCGTTGGCATGCGTGAATGCTGAGAGGAAGAAGGTGAAATGAAAACATTGTTCATACGTATTACTCATATGCAAACTGTGGATGTCATACTTTTTTTTTTGTAAAGCAGTCTCCTCTTCCTTTGAGCCCATTAATGAAATACACCAAGCCAAAGGTTTCCCAAAATTTAGCCGAGCATAGATCAAAAGTTCGTATATTTATTATGATAATGTCCCCTTCCTGTCCTATTTACATTCATGGAAAGCTGAGGTTAGGAAAATATTGCGGTATTTTTTTCTGTCTCAGTGCAACAGAGCCACTGGAAATGAGTTGTTTCTAATCAGTTTTACATGAGTGGCCTGGGGTTTGCTCTAGCACTCTCTCTCCACGCTTTTCAGTTAAAATGGTGATTTAACTTCTTCTCTGTGATGCTTTGAGGGAAGAGTGCTAGTGGGGAAAAACACTTGATACTTAGAGTATAGTCCCAGTATGGTTCTTGCCTCTTTGGAACATATACGTGATGTAGTAAGGGAAAGACGGACATCAACAAAATTCGTAACAGTTCTGATGCATCCATGAATAAGGACATTTTTACAGCATTAGTTCTGAGAAATCACACACTTAGCCGTCAGGCTGTGCAAGAGGAAATGATGAAAGCTTAGCCTTTCCTCCAGCTTAGAGGTCTGAGCCTGAAATATCTTTATTAGCTAATGACCATCACCTGGTCTAAAGCCAAAAAGGGTCATCAGGATGCTTGGTGTGGCCATAAGCAAAGTTTTATAATTTCCTTCAATTCCTCCTGTACAGAGCCCAGACGTGTCCTTCAGAAAGGTAACCTGTTTTCAAGCCTGAAGTCTAGTTCCAACTTCACTCATCATCCTGCTTAAGAAATTTGTGTCTGACTAATTTGAATTTATCTGACTTTGCCTTCTGGCCATTGGATCTTGTGAAGCTCTTCTCCATTTGACTAAAAGGCTCTTTTTAACTTGTGTATCTCCCAAGAACATATCGATGTGTGGTAATAAAATCACCACTTAGTCTCCTGCTTGGAAAGATAAATTGATAGAGCTTTGAGACTCTAATTTAAGCATTTTCCTACCTTATTTTCCTCGTGATTTACCATTTGCTCTCTGGTAAAGTCTCTAGAACAACTGAAATGCAAGCTTTCTGGCTGTAGTGATTTCTCAGCTTTATAAAAATATATGATCAGAGAAAACAGGGAAGTGTGTGTTAACATGTGCATAAACGAAAAATGGCTCAACAACTTTACTCTAACACTTCACATAAATTCATCTGCTATATGTAATACATACACATGCATTACGGTAGGGGAGGCGATGTGTTCACAGACAAGTGCTTTCTTTTCAGCAAAATCTCTCCTAACTCAGTCGCTCTCCACCCATGTAAAATGCTTCCAGCAGTTTGTTTCATGTGGTGGTTTTCACCCGTAGTGTTGATCCTTAGCAATGATCACACCCTGTCTGAGAGATTGACTTTTCTTTTTTTGTTGTGGGTGCAGAGATCTGTCTCCGGGGTCTCTATTTCGGCTTGGGTTTAGGGATGAGAAGTCTAGAGGGACCTTGACAGGCTTGAGATGTTAACCTATGTGAACCTCATGGAGATCAACAAGGTGAACTTCAAGGTCCTGCCTGGGGGTCGGGGCAATCCCAAGCACGAATCCAGGCTGGGTGGAGAATGGATTGAGAGCAGCCCTGAGGAGGAGGACTTGGGGGTACTTGTGGATGAGAAGCTCAACATGACCTAGCAATGTGCGCTGGCAGCCCAGAAGGCAAACATATCCTGGGCTGCATCCCCAACGGCGTGGGCACAGGGTGAGGGAGGGGATTCTGCCCCTCTGCCTAGCTCTGGTGAGACCCCCCCAGCAGTCCTGCATCCAGCTCTGGAGCCCTGGGCACAGGACAGAGCTGGAGCTGTTGGAGCAGGGCTGGAGGAGGCCACAGCAATGATCTGAGGGCTGGAATCCCTCTGCTGTGAGGAAAGGCTGGGAGAGCTGGAGCTGTTCAGCCTGGAGAAGAGAAGGCTGCAGGGAGACCTTGGAACAGCTGCCAGTACCTGAAGGGTCTGTGAGAGAGCTGGAGAGGGACTTGTGACAAGGGCATGGAGAGACAGGACAAGGGATAATGGCTTTAAACTGAAAGACAGAAGATTCAGACTAGACATAAGGAAGACATTCTTTATGATAAGGGTGGTGAGGCCACGGCTCAGGTTGCCCAGAGAAGCTGTGGCTGCCCCCTCCCCAGCAGTGTTCAAGGCCAGGCTGGATGGAGCTCTGAGCAACCTGGTCTGGTGGAAGATGTCCCTGTTCATGGCGGGGGGCTTGGAACTGGATGATCTTTGAGGTCCCTTCCAACTCAAACCATTCTGTGATTCTGTGATGACTTGGTTCTAAAATATGTAGGGTGAGGGATTTCTCCTGTTGTCCTGATTTTCTTGTCTCCTTCCACAGTTTACGAAGTGGTGACAGTGACAGGAGATGTCCGGGGAGCAGGAACCGACGCCAACGTCTTTGTTACTCTCTTTGGAGAGCTTGGGATTACTCCCAAGACTCATCTCACAAGCAAGTGAGTATCTGGAAGGAAATCTGTATCTTTGAGGCCTGTTCTTCAGTACGTTTTATTGCATTTTGATGAAATGTAATATTGTGTAATATGTGGAGGGAATAAATCTAAAAGGTATTCCGAGATTTCAGGCAAATCTGAATTTTTACCATTGAATATTTCTTATGAAATCCCTTGCAAACCTGCATTCCTTGCTGTAGGTGGAAATATGTGTTCAGATCCATGTTATATAAGGCTCACACTTGCAAGGTGTGGGGATACTTGCTTTTCTTAAAGCTTAAATTAGGAGCTCCCAGTTTAGGAACTGAGAATATTCATCAGTTATTGGAGTGGGCATGGTGGGCCTTGTTCACATGCCTAAATCCCACTGAGGTCTCCGTGCTAAGTCAGGTACAGAGATAAGTGTCCTTGAATGTTTCTAAAGAGTAACTCAGTGGGTTTGAAGTAATGCTGTTGATGGGTAACCACCCACACCCGGCTAGAGGAAATCTGAGACAAGCAGAAATAGAGTAATTTAAGCAGTTTCTGAATTTCGGCTGTTTCCATTTTATCTACTGTGTGCTTGGTTGCGCATCACTGCGGTTGCGCACTGTTGTGGTGGCATTGTTCTGTTTTCCTCCAGCTGATGCCAGTGCCACTCTCTGGATGCAAGTTCTCAATTCTTACCACAATGTTGAACTTACTGGAAACCATATTTTATAATTTAAGAACCTACTATGAGGCTTTTGACTCTCTCAATAGATTTTTTTTTTTTTTTTTAAAGTGAGCATCAGCGCCAGCAGGTGCTCAGCTCCCATGAAAGCAAGGTGACTTATAACAAAGTCCCAGCTCTGCATATACTAATTTTCCCTTAGCCAGACACTCATACCAAGATTAAATAGAAACACCTTCTCCAAGGGGTCTAGGAGAGGCTGTGTGTCTCTGTTTTTCGATGTTCTTATTGTTCTGGTTTTCTTGAAAATGTGCTTCAAAATTATTAATCCTGTGCTAATGTCACAAGGTAACTTCACATTTTCTCCATTTCTACAGCACCGACAAGAGGTACCTGCAACTATTTTAAATTTTACCCTCAAAAGAGCTTCTCTTCCCAGTGAAGCAACTCAAACATGAGAGTCTGTAAAGAAAATGATATGGGAATGGTAAAGAAAATACATGAAATTTCAGCCCTGTTTGCCATATTCGAAATTCAGAAATCAGAGCTAAGCAAAGGAGTTTTATTATCCCAGCTTCCTGAGAAACACCAGGGAGAACCCACTGATTGTATATTGTATATCTATACAAAATGCCTTGTCTCTGTTCTGTGATTTTCATTCAGACGTCTCACTGAATTTATAAAGTGGAATACCATTTCTCTTGATTTAACAGAGAAGGAAACTGAGGCAAAGAGGTAACAGACGGCATGGTCCCATAGCAGGTCAGTGGCAAAGCTGGAAGCAGCAGCAGTAGCTCTTCTGGGGGAAGAGCTGCTAGCACCAAACCAGCCTTGTGGTATTTGGCAAAGCCATCAAGGCAGCATCTGCTTTCCAGGGATTTTTCTTGTGGTCAGCATTTAATTGTTAAAGTGCTCTTCTGCACATGGCTATTGAAAGAATACAAATACCACTTGCCCCCTCAACCCAACCAAAAAACCCTTTATGTCCTTTAGGGGAGAAGTCAGGAGACCCCTATAACAGATTTCTTAATCAGCTGTGACCTTAAAAGAGCTACCGGTTGTAGAAGTCATCTTTGCTGGCACACTGGTGAATGCCTGCTCTTCCCTTCTGTATTCACCGATTTTTTGTGTGAAAGAAAGAAAGAAGGGACACTCGGGGATGATTTTAGGTTGCAGCAGCAGCAGTCTGAGCTTGTTCAGACCTGGGTTAGCATTTTGGGTTTGGTCCGTGCTGCCGCAGAGAGCAGATGGCTGAGGTGTTGGTAAGCAAGGATGAAAGGCATGGGAAGCCAACCTGCTGCAATTCAAGGTTCTTAAATCTGGTCCCTTAAGAGATGACCGCTAGAACTGCAACTACAGCTTTCCTGTGGGGGTTTCCCAAACATCAGCAAAATTTCTGCATCTCTAAGCAAAGCCTGGTGCCTTACAGTGCTTCATCGAGGAACAGCAAGATAAAAGCTAGCCCGAGTGTAGAACTGTCTGCAGATCTGCTTAATTGATAGTCTTATCTCCTACATATGAAGCCAGCCATGAAATAGCCAGTTTGCCTCCAAATTTATTTATGCAGCTTTGTGAATGTGGCAAAAGGATGGAATCTCATGCATCTTTCAACTAAATGTTTACACGAGTTCATTTATGACTGCAAATGCATGACATTTTATAGGTGTTTACATTTCCTAGTGTATGGCAGAAAGCTAAAATATCATGCATTGCCTAAAGATGGTACTATCATTTCAGCTTCTGGTTAGAATAGGTTTTTCCTATTTCTTTTGTGATTGTGTGCTGGTAGTGAAATACATGACATTTCAGAAGTTTTTGTCACGTGCAGTAAAGGGAAGACATGGCAAGCTGATGAAATGTCATGTGTTTTTAACATTGGCCAACAATAAGATAACTGTGAAAAACAGACACAAATCTTCATCGTGACTTGTCAGGGGGAACATCAGTTCTGTAAGTGGCAGCACCCAAATTCTGTCCCAAAAGACGCATTTATTTAGGGCAGGAGGTTTAGCCAAGTGTTGTTTGGATCTGTGAGGGACTGGAATAAATCCTCTTTTGCAGTTGCTGTCTGCCCTTTTGGGGGGATGGTAACACCTCCCCGTTGGTGCTGGGGGTGGTAGATGGGTGCCGGCAAAGCACTGATCAACCCCAGCAAAATCCTGCTTAAAAACCCAGGTCACGAAACTCTCCAGATCCTCACTTGCCATCCTGCACCTGCTACAGCTCAGCCAGAAGGTAAAAGCACTACCAACACCAAATTAGTTTCCACAGGGTCTGTCACGGACTCATGGGTGGACACCAAGGCATTGCTTGGTGTTTTTTGGCAGTCACTGAGACCATTCCTACAGGCACGAGCTGCTTCTCCATGGTCCAGTGTCCACCAAACAGTGCTGATCCTCCATAACGTTTCATTTCTCCTTCCTCATGTGCCTTCCCCCACGCTGGGGGCTGAGGGCTGAGTGCAAATCTCAGCCAGGAATGCTGCTGCCTGCTCATGCAGCATCTGGCTTACCTGGTCCAACTTGTGACAACTGCAGTAAATACTCACGGGAAGATTTTTCCTTTTTTATTAAAAGAAGAAAAGACAGAAAAGGTGTAGCAATTGAATACCTTTAATTGGCAGTCCCTTCTACCTGGTCTTGGGTTGCTATACAGAGCTTTTCCTGCTCCGAATGCCAGCAAATATAGGTGAATTGTAGAGTACCTACGTGGTGGTCTTCAGAGGATATTATTGTCTGTAGCTCTGCTACAGCTAAGCCATACAAAGCTGCAGAATATCTGATTTTATTGTTTAACTGCTCTGGAATAAATAAACAAATACAGGGAGGAAAGATTATTTACTCTGAATAGTTAATACAAGAAGTTAGGAAGTGTTTAGGAAGTTGGTCTAGAAGGGACTGTTCAGGCTAAGAAGCAAACGAACCCCAAGTGCAGTGGAGGAAGATTTCTTGCATCACTGCTGAAGCACTTATTCAGAGATGAATTGTAATACTTTTCCTTTAATGATCCAGGATGCTGCTTATTTTAAAGCTACCTATGTATCTAACCATACTCTGATTTACGCCCATACAAATCTGCAGCACCTCTACTGCACTCCGAAGACTTCATGATCTGGGGCAGCGCTAAGTGACGGCACACTTCAGAGTCTGTATTGACTTCTGAAAAAGAAACAGGGAAATTTCTTCTCCTGCTTGCTCAGGCATACTGGCTAGCCCATGCCTAGCCCTTCAGGAACAAAAACACTTGAGAGGGTGCTTAGTGCTGTTCAACAACTCAAAAATAAGAGTCAGTAGAAATGGTGTATGTATAAATCATAATCCACTTGAACCTTCGCATGTAGCAGCTGGCAGTACCAACTACAAGGAAGGTCAAGCCTTCAAGGGATAAACAGGAATTTACTGAAAACAGGGAGACTTTTAAGGGAATTTAGCTGCTAGACCAGGTTCCTGCTGATCAAGTCCCAGCAGCACTTTTCAGACTGGAAAATCTGGCCAATTTTCCCATGGGACGAGTATAAGGTGCCTTCCTGGAACAAGCTCAACGTTTCTGCCTTGCTCAAAATTCTGACCCTACACCCAGCTCATTCATCTCAGTCTTAGAAATGTCTGAGCTCCTTAAAATTTTAAAAAATATTTCTCCCTGGGAATGGGATAGAAATTTTCAGCAGAGTAAAATTTGCCCCCAGATTTGGCAAAGCAGAAGCAATTCAAAGTGTAATTTTGCACTTGGAAACGCTGAGCAACTTTTGCACCAGTATCGATGGCGCTATCTCCTTTGTATACAGTTCCTCCAGAAAATTAACAACCAAACTGCCGATAACAAAGACATAAAACATAGCTAAGATTATCTAAACTAAATACCACTGTTTTATTTTCTGTATGCAAAGAGAGATGAAAAATTGGTATTAAGATAGTGCTGCTCCATGCAGTACAAAGTGAAGGAAAACACAGCCAATGTGTGCCATGAAGGCTATTGAAATCTATACTGGGAGTGCTTGTGGATAAGGCAGGGGCTGTTTCGGCTCTGTGGCATTTTGTAGAGTTTCTGGGTAAGTTCTGATAAGGACTCTCTCAGTTTTGGGCTGGTGTTTGGCTCCTGGGTGTCATCACGCTGCTGCACCCCTGAGCAATTTATCTCATTCAATTAAATCCTTTCAAGCGGGATCATTTCTTCACCGATTCTGCGCTTGTTTAAGCAAGGTTCCTTTTGCTGGTCAGGTTATTAGCAGAAAAAAGAAAATGATGTCCTTGGTATAAAGATGTTTGCAGTCGCTGTGCTTTTCGGCTGGTATCTTTTCCATCTGGAGCATTTTCGGACGCGTGCTGCCTTATGCGGTATTTCCAGCCACCTGCTGACTGATGTTGTCAGCTTCATGTCAACAGCCTTGGCAAAATATATGCAGACCAAACTCCCTGGAGTATTCTTTGCTTTGAGAAGGAGGTTAATGATGCTACTGTTGGAGCTCTGTGTTAAGAGTAAATATGGTCTGCACATATGGATTTGTTGCAGTTAGGCTGTCTGTAAGTCCATCCGGGCCAGCGTCTTCTCTAGAAGTCATTGACGCTGGATCACAGAATCACAGAATGGTTGGTGTTGGAAGGGACCTCTGTGGGTCACCCAGTCCAACCCTCCTGCCGAAGCAGGGTCACCTACAGCAGGCTGCAGAAGACCTTGTCCAGGCAGGGCTTGAATATCTCCAGAGAAGGAGACTCCACAACCTCCCTGGGCAGCCTGTGCCAGTGCTCCGTCACCCTCAGAGTGAAGAAGTTCTTCCTCATGTTTAGACAGAAACAGATGAAAGAGGTAAACACATTGTAAGCATTTTTCCACTGTCTTTTTCCACCTTGTGGCAAGCTGCAGTCTTAGCCAGAGGCCTGATAACACAGATTCACCCAGCCTGTGATGTATATTGCATAATCCGAGGATGAGCAAAGCTGTCTGTTCTTTCAAGCCAAGAAAACAACAGGGATAGACCAGTGCTCCTCTGTGCCCCTGTATAAGTTAAAACTGTGCTGCCCAGCCCTAGTCCACAAAAAACTCGTCTCCTGTGAGACAGCAGGTGATCCAAACCGCATTATTTTTTTTCCTAGTGAGTGACAGGCTGTCAGATAGTTTTTGCCATGTGACCTTCTGAAATCACCCCCAGTACCCAACTCCCTCCCGCTGCTGCTAAACGTCAGTGGCAGGAGCGCGCAGACCTGCAGGCAGGGATGCAGGGGGATGCCACTGACTCTTTCCAATGATTTCATGGAGCATCTTTAAAATTTTGTTTGAATTGACATCCATGGTAAGACTTTGTGCTTCTGTGCAGCCCTTCATGGTTCTTCTGAAGGCAGGCCTGTGTGTACAAAGCATTATCAGATAAAACACCTAATAGAAAGGCAATTTAAATGAACTTTATTGCAGTGATTCAAAGTTAATTGGTTCAGGTTACTCCATCACTGCTAAAGGTTATTATTTTTACGCTTCTGCTGTGATCAGTACCCAGGTTTTCCCTCTGTTCTGAAGAGCTCAGCTCTGGAAAGAGTGTTGTTAGCTGATCAGAAATAAAGACCATTTTCTACAAATATTAAAAATTTCAATTTCAAATGTGACTTTCATTTAGGTCATGGGATTAGCTCATGTTAATTAGCCCCTCCCTTTTTTTTTTTAAAGGTGATTTACTAGTACAAGTGTTTATTTTATGAACTCTCGTGCCCAGCGACAGGACAAGGGGCAACGGGCACAAACTGAAGCAGAGGAAGCTCCAGCTGAGCATGAGGAAGAACTTCTTCCCTCTGAGGGTGATGGAGCCCTGGAACAGGCTGTCCAGGGAGGTTGTGGAGTCTCCTTCTCTGGAAATATTCAAGACCCGCCTGGACAAGGTTCTGTGCAGCCCGCTCTGGGTGAGCCTGCTTTGGTAAGGGCGGTTGGACTGGGTGACCCACAGAGGTCCCTTCCAACCCTGAACATTCTGTGATTCTGTGAAAAGTTTCTTGTTGTCAACATACCAAGTAGCAGCAGCAAAACTCTCCTGGCACTGGCTCTGTTGTCGGTGCCAATGGCCTACAGAAGAGATGCACGCAGAGATTTATAAACACTGCTCAGATATTCACCAGTTCTGGTGGTGCTTTTTGGCAACGTGACTTGCCCAACCAGGGGACATAGTGCTCTAAATCATTGTATGTTTGCAGCACCATGAGTAGTGCAACCTGCAGGCAATCGCTTAACCAAAAGAATCTGAGAACAACTTCAGATACAAAAAATATTTGAATACTTCATATACTAATATTTGGTGAAGTTCTTTGGATGTTTCTTACAAAGCAATTGGGTAAAACACTACAATGGACTATAAAAAAAATAGAGCTGCTAAAGCTAATTAAATCAGAGAAGTGAAAAGAACTGATTGAAACATCTTTCTGAAGTTGCCCTAGCCTGATATCCCAGTCGAACAGTAGGGCTCCAAGTGAAATTCTGGTGAGCTTCAAGTGTTTGCTTATGGGTAGCCATGCTCAGTCCCTGGGTCTGAATCCGGTCAAGCCTGAACACTGGAAATCTCCTGCTGCAGTTTCCAAGTCAGATTTTTCCCTGCTTTATTTTTCACCGCAGCTATGTAAGCCAGCATGCTGCATTGGTCGGTGTAACGAGTTCCTCATGGTAGTCAGGTTATGAATTTCTTACCCCAGCCTGGACCAGATTCTGACATGGCCCAGCTGTAATTTCTCCTTTTGTCTCTCTCTCCCTTTCTTTTTTTTGGTTAAACTTCAGTATAGCCATTCACCATGGGACACTCCCTCACTCTCCCTCTTCCCACTTAATTGGCAATGCTAATACAGTCCAAGAAGGAAGAGTTGGGTTATTTGCTTAAAACATTCCTTGTTTTTGTGCCTCAAGGGAAGAGACTTGTCAAATTCTTCCTACCTTTTGACAGCAAGAATTCCCAGGAGTTTGACTCCTCTACCACAGCTACATTTCTCACTGCTTCCCCGCGTTCTATCAAGATGCATGAAGCATCTGCTTGATGGGCACTTTCGGATGCCCACTCGGTGCACCTCCCCACCACTCTCCCACCATCGCAGCAACCAAAACAGCCCAGCCCAGTGGCAGGACTGCCGTAAACCAGCAGCTGCCAGGACCGGTGTGCTGAAATCTCTGGGTTAATTGGTCTCAATTCTTGTGTGCCATCTCCGTAGCAGTCTGCCAGCACTGCATCGATCTCTGGAGCCAACGCGGGGAGAAGCCGCTGTCATTACGATGTTCACTCAAGCCTGACAAACTAATTGCCTCGCACTCGCTGACTGTTTTCTCTCCGACAGCCACGCTGGGGGAGGCTGGGCTGGATTTAATTGTCTCTTGTCTTCACAGCAAGGTTAACCATTTTAGCCTTTTCGTGTAATGGTGATGCTCCTGGCGCGGCATCTGAAATAGCAGGACGGAAGAGGAGGAGGGCTGCGCAGTCATTTGCGAAACACAGAAAATGAACTTTAAACAAAGGCGCATGCAGATCCTTCAGTGATGTGGAGAAGAGAGCCGAGCAAAACTGAAACCCCTTGCTCAGATTATTAATATTCATTAACTTTCTGAGTACAAGCTGCTTGTCACTGCGGCTTTATGCTGCTGAAGTGCTGTGGTTTCTTGTTCATGTTAATACGACTTCTGGATTTTGCTGTGCTTAATCATCTGTAGCGATGCTTAGCGGTCCA
>Ga0065711_1007206_pt1 | contig 19532 bp, 13 predicted proteins | sample Hoacrofraction12_FD_59098 | JGI IMG/M metagenome (GOLD analysis project Ga0065711, IMG submission 59098) | Hoatzin crop microbial communities from Cojedes, Venezuela - Epithelial fraction 12 v2 (version 2) | ecosystem: Host-associated > Birds > Digestive system > Esophagus > Crop | place...
TAAGGAATCTGGAGAAAAGGAACTGCTCAAGGTCATTCCCAAATGTAAATCTCATCATTTGCTGGCACTACTCTCAGCTATAATACCAAGCCTACACACTTTCACACTTTCCAAGTTCTCTCTTGTTATTTGACCTGTACATCCTCAAATTTTTTTTTTTTTAATTACAAAATCCAAAGTTGACACTGCCTTAGAATAATGAAAAGGGATGCACTAAGAAATAATGCTTAATTACGTGGCACATCTGAAAAATCTCAGCCGCAAGCATAAAGATGAAAGGTCATGAATACTACTGCCTTTAGCAAAACAAGTTATCACAACAGTTTTTCCATATTGTCATTCAGTATTTTTGAAAAAGTATTACATGCCTTTCACTCCCATCTGAAGAAAGAGGACAGACAATAATGCAAAAAAAAAAAAAAAGTATCAGTAGTAGCTTTGCCAGCATGGATCTAAAATTTCTGAGATTTTCAGAAAACAACAGACTGAGGAGTGCAGTAGAAATACTGTCAACCCAGCTCCTGCAGTCCATCAACATTAGCAGTATGGATGATGGAAGAAGCTCCAACGTTACCAAATTTCCTATCAGAAAGAAAGCTTTTATTCCCCACATTATTTTTGTAGGTTGAGTAAGCTGCAAAGCTATTAAAAAAAAGCCACATTCTTCTTGGAAAACAAAAAAGATGGTGAATAGGCAGATTCTCTCCCCAGATAAATCCAGATAACATCACTGTCCTTGCGTGGAGTTTCACAGAGACAACATGATGATTTTTATCTGCCGAGGTAAAATCAGAAAGAACCAATAGCCATTGCTCTCTGCCTTCCCATTCAAAGACAGCCACTACCCTTCTGAACTGTTTAATACTAAAGTAATTCTGCCATTTCTTTTGTGAATCTCTGGCCTAAGCTTAGTTTCTAAATGTTCCTAAGACATCAGTAAGGTTGCTCAGCTCGCTCTCTCTCAAATTCATCATGCAGCAATTTCTTCACCAGCCTTCCCCAGTTCTATAAATTCCCTCCACAACACCAGCAGTCAGAGGTGCCACAGCCAACATGTACTAACCCTGCAAGATGAAAAGTCTTCATATCAGCTTCACAAGTCCCAGGTTCTAACGTAATGCTTGCAATAAGTTTTCTGCGTATGCTGGAAGACCTACCCGTCTGATCCCTCGCAGTCCTAACTACATTTGTATTAGAAGAACACACAACACAGAGTCTCAGCAGAGCTGTTGATCAATAAAAATGTTCTCCTTGGAGAATGCCTGTGACATCTATAAACCTGTGAGTGTCAAAACAATGGCACAAAAAATTCTGTATTCCTACTGTCAGTGGGATGAAAGCTGTACAATTAATGCCAAGCCAATGACACCACAAGGAGAAATAAAACAAACAGCTGGTGGTACTATGGTCCAACATACTACTCCTAATCTATTAACATTCTCAGAGAAAAAAATGCTGACTCATGCTTTGTGAGAAATGGCATAAATCTCTTCAATGAAGCACAAAATCCACAATATTAATTCTATTTCTAATCACACTATGAAAAAATTGCAATTGAAATGCACAGATCCTCTTTCAAATGGAAGCAGCACACACAATGTGAGGAAGGTTTAGTGACCACAAATTACTATCTATTAATTAAAAGATTTTTAATAACTATCACAACTTCAAAACGTCAATTAGGTGTTTTTCCAAAAAAATAGCTGAAACCTTAACTAGACCAGTAAGATCCACTCTATTCTTGCTGAATGTCAGGGAAGCTTTATAAAGGATATTTTACCCCCTAGTTCTGCAGTGCATCCAGGACCAGTTCAATGTTGCTGGTGATAACAACCAGAACATAAAATGTAGGCAGGACACTATGCAGCTGTTGGCATTTTAACCATCTTGTCACCTTACTCAGAGATTACATGACCTAGTAATTAAAATGACAGCCACTGAGAGATCCTTCCCTCGTTAGTAAAAGCAGAACTAGAAGCACACCAGCAATTATAGAAAGCACAGGACAGAAAAAAGCATAGGGTGGATGCAGCCTTTGGAGAGCAATGGATTTTGCTTACACACTGATGATTAGTAAAACTCGCATTAGGAGTATCACAAAAAGCACTGAAAAAATTAGCTGTTGAAAACATAACTTCTTTTGATCAGGTTAAGAGACTTATGTGGAAAAAATAAGCATGTTGGAGAGGCTTTAGAGCTACTGTTCTAAAAGCCCTCAACTGAAGATCTATTCATCTATTTGCTAGTTTACAGCAGTTACTGCCATCCAACAGCTCTCCTCCAGACAGCATTAGAGGACAGATTGCCCCAGCGACCACTACGTTTGAGAGATCATGTGAGAAAATATTTAACCTAAACTATTGAAAATACCAGGGGTACCCCGGCATCTTCCCTATCCGATCTGCTAACCCCTAGTAGCACAACCAGAGAAGCTGTTAGCGTTAAGCTGAGGGGGGCTGTGTCTGGGGACTGAAACCAGCCTAAAGCCTAGGAGTTAGCAGCCAGAAGAGCAGTTTCTCTGTTGGGTTTATTGTCTTTCTAACTTACTTTCATTTCTACTGGTTTAAAGATACTTTAAACATACTAGAGCAGAAGTTTCACTTGAGATAGATGTTCACATCTTGCCACAAGGACAAGGTAGTAGATCATACAGTCACCTGACTTGCTGTATATCCATGATACCTCATCGCACTGCTTACATAAAAAATGTTGACATTCATAGTCTTTTTTAGCCGCTCATTTGCTAGTATATCCAGAGCTGACAATACTGGTTTCTCAAGTGTTTCTCAGCTACACTCTTTATTTCAAAATGCCACAAAATGAACAAGGAGGTACATGACATGTGTGTTCTTAAACAGGTTCTCCTGCCAATTGAAAGGCCTAAGTCCTGTGTGAATTTAGTACAAATAAACAAATACATCAAATACTACCAGATATTTGATCCGGAGTGTTAAATAACTATTCTGAGTCAAAATAAAACAGCTCAGCCAAAAATACCTTCAAGATAAACCAGACAGACCCATATAATTCAAGCACAGTGACAGAAATGCTAAAGTTGAATTCTACTTTGCAAATTCAAAATTAATAGACTAATTATGGAGCAAGGTGTGCAGTATTTTGTAGATCAAAACTGATAACCCTTAGGTTTTCTGCCAAATTCTTTACTCCTTTCTTTCTAAGGATCCAAAAATCATTCTTTCAGTCTCCCAGATGATGAAGCATGGAGCAAGAAACACAGGATCCCAAAACACAAAAAAATTGGTCCATTCGGAAAAGGTGGGGAGGGGGGTCATGTGCTTCTACATAATGAACTAGAAAATTCTTCCACAGTCTTCCTAGGCCTCCACCATACCAGTGCAGGAAGAGAATGTAAAGAGAAACAACAGCTAGGTTTAGGAAGAAAATAAGAGCTTGAAGTAACAGCAGTGTGCACTTTGCCTAAAACCTGTGTCTTATCTGCACAGCAAAGTTGATTTTATTAGTGCACAGTAAGTGGGAAGACGGCAGGAGTGGGCATCAGAAAAATCCACACTCAGCAGTGTAGAGTTGCCGGTACATTTTAAACTCTAACATCTTGGTAACACCCCATTTAAGCAAATACTGGTGTAGTTCAAAAGCACAGGGTTCAGCTCATCACTATCTTACTCCAAAGTTGCAGGAATTCAACCCCATGAATGTCAATGGGATTCACACCTGGCATAAATCTAGAATAATTTAAAGATGAGCTAGGTTTCTGTTTCATGAATTTCCCCTCCTAAAAACAATTGCTGATGTTTCTTTGAAGGAAGAGGAGACTTGTCCTGTCATTTGGAAATATGTGGGGAAGCCAATTACACATGCCAGATCTTTGGTACAGTAAGTCTCTTGCTAAACCTGGTTTTAAGCTAAAAATGCAATGAAATGTTCAAAAATCACCCACCTTAACTTATTTTTAGTCTTTCAGAGCTGCCTCTACTGATGTAAAAGGAAGGACTTTTATAGCAAGATATGTCCCTATGCAAATAAGGGCAGTGTCATGCACTTTTCTATGATCTGGCAAAAGAACCAGATAATCTGGGCAAGGAAAGGTTTGTTTTAGCTTAGTGACTTTTCTCTGTAACATTAAACACGAGCAGGTAGTATTCTAAATAAAATTCTNTTGTNNANNAGTGGATTAGGTAACGGGATAGGTCAAAGTTTAGCTATTGCTAGTTCTAAACTAGTGCTTAAAGCAAGCAGCATACTACCTATTTTGCTACAGCTATATGCTTGCAACAGAAACATGACACAGAGATGTCCTCTAGCAAACCTGTCAGGCAGGAACAATTTAAGATATTACATCTCCAGCTATTCATTACCATCGTGATCAAGTTCTCCTTTCCACAGTTGAGACACTGTAATTGACCATCTGATCTAGCTTACACACGGCAGGTCCATTGAAAGTCACTTGCATCAATGGCTTAAGCTAAGATAGCTGACTTGGCACTGAAGCACGTGAAGACTTCTTTGGCAATACATGAGGAAGAATTTCTTCACTCTGAGGGTGACGGAGCCCTGGCCCAGGCTGCCCAGAGGGGCTGTGGAGTCTCCTTCTCTGGGAGATATTCAAAACCTGCCTGGATGAGGTCCTGTGCAGCCTGCTCTGGGTGACCCTGCTTTGGCACGGGGGTTGGACTGGGTGATCCCCAGAGGGCCCTTCCAACCCCGATCATTCTGTGATTCTGTCAATCATTCACGTTATCTGAGTTATAAAAGTCGAAACCTTCAGTCAGGGGCAGAAATTTTTTTAAACTCTTCTTGCTACTTACGTTGATGTTTCTCTGCACCTGTGGACAACTCCATGCTACAGAATTACCATCTTAAAAACCACAACGCAGTGGCCCAGCCCCCAAGATGATTTTGTTTTACATGGATGGAAGGATCCAGACCACTGCAGACTACACCAGAAATCATGGAGACAGAGAAAGAAGTACAGGACATAAGGTTTTCAGCATTTCCAGTTTCTTCCAGTGCCTAATGTTAAGAAGATTTAGGGAGCAATTTTCACACTTCAGTGAACTGTTAATTACCAGCCCTGCTTTATTCCAGCAAGGAGTAAGACAGATGATGATGTTGAGAAACAACAGATTTCGATAAAACTATGAACGTCGCAATATCTCTGTGGGGACAGGAAGCACTAGTTATCCCCTGACCCAAAGGTGTGGGTATGACACAGTGACTATTCTGGAAAAATGCGCTACTTATCTGAAAAAAGTTTAGTCCTTCGTGAATGTAACACCTACTTTGGACTGGACTTTTACCTCTAAAGTAGTGCACCAAATAATGTGCAGTCCATATTTTGGCACTGCTTAGAAACAGTTTTATCCATTAGAGTAGTATGTCTCTTACAAATAACCCCTTATATTGGGTTGATTATGGACTCAATAAACCATAGCATTTGAGACTTTAAAGGAAACACATAAAAGAGATTTTGCTTTCCTTGAGCCCAGACATTAATTTCAACCAATATTAATCTACTTGTCTTTTGGTTCCACATTAAAAGTCCCTACTTACATTAAGTCCAAGCACACAGGGGAGAAAAAAAAAAACACCACACATCTGCAAATACAGCTAAACCTATTTAGTTGCCTATTTGTGTAAACGAACAGTGAACATATTAATTATTACCTAGAATATATTCAAATGCAGTTTTTCCTAATATAGGGTGAAAAAAAGACACAATGAGAAAAAAAGAAAATTGATGAGTAATGTTAGACTTTTTCCCCCTTTCCTCAATAAGATTCAAAATCTTAACTCAAGATATTGATTTTTATATATTTTCTGTTTATCTGTTTTGTCCACTATAACTCTGCCAGTTGCCCCAGGCAATCAACAAAGCTATCCTTGTTCAGCCTTTGATCATCTCTGTGCTAGAAGATTAGCATATGCATACTCTCATCCTCCCCTTTATCCTGTTAATAAAGCTCCAAACTCCCTCTGCTGATGTTCAAGAAAGCAATCCACTCCAGAGCCCCCAATGATTTGCCCCCATTCCCTCCTCTGCTCAGGACTCAGAATGCTAACTACTATGCACGAGTTGTGTAAGTGCTTATCCACCGGCCCTCTGAGGAGCAATTCTTACTTGTTTGATGCAGTCCACGTTTGACAGACGTTCCTGGATCAGATTGGCCCAAAGCGCATTGGGAATTTTCTAAAGAAAGAACAAAAAAAAGGCTGAATATTCACAATTGAGTTCAAAAGGAATTTTACCATGCAGGCACATTCCGGTTAAAGGTGAACCGAGATGTCTTTTTAAAAATAAATAAATAAACAAACCTGTGCAAGTCCCAAGTCATTAACATAATATATCACAGAGTTAATAAGGGCACAAAAATCAGCTTTAAAGGTAAGCTGAACACAAAGCCTACATCCATGCTTTTTGCACACTAACATGGAAGCAGTGCCAGGGTTTGCACACTAACACACACACTGGGCATCAAACCTGCAAAGGGATCCATAAGAACATCACATCCACAGACAGTCCTTTTTCCTGCAAGTATCTGACTCACCACTGCTTCATACGTCAGTGGACTCACCAGTAGTGATCTCAACAGCTATTATGTGAGACAAGTCGAATCTCATACACAGCGCAGATAACACAGAGAGTCTGATTTTCAGGAGGTTTGTTTCATGGTTTCAGGTAACCCTCACTCTTTCATCATCCACAAAGTTTATTTAAAGTACTTTTTAAATGTTAAAATTAGTTTATTTCTAAACTCAGGACTGAAACAGGATTGAAACTGCACATGCTAAGATTTTCAGAAGTGCTGTTTCTTTCTGTGACTATCACTTTGCCTATATCTAGAGATGTTTTGTAAGATAGTATTTGCTATCTGCAGAGGAACAAAGTTCCTTTACAGACTTAGTACTTCCCCCACAGTATTTCTTCCATTATTATATCCGATTTTCTGACAAGAAATTAACAATACCCTTCTTTCCTTGGAAGAATATTCTTAGCTATCTTGTTAATTTAGGCCTTCATTCTATGCTGAGCTTGGATGAACAAACTCTGTGTTAGCCAGTTTAACTTCACAAAGTCTAGACCTTTGGCCATACCAGTTAGAGCAGCTGTTTATCATTTGACTAAACGCTTTGATCAGTCTCATTCATTTTGTCATTATCAGTAAAATGAATACTCTGACAAAATTCTGCAGTCAGATTCTCTATTTCCCAAGTCAGAAGATTCTCTTTTGCCTAACACTGTGAGCTTGACTCTGTTCCATGCAGTTCCATATACTGTGGGTTCCCATCTCTCTTTTCTACCAAACTGTCTGAAGGACATAATCCTAAAAAAAGAGTATTTCTGTAGGCTTAAATTATACCAAAGGCTGTAGATAGATATAATGAAAACATGGTTGACAATGCAGAAAGATTTCATAACAATCTTCTTCATTAGATCATGAAACAATTTCACCAGGAGCAGTGTAAACATAAGTCACTTCAGAGTGGAGGAAGCACTCCAGAATACACAAGAGAGACCAGTCCTCAGCTGGAGGAAGGGACAAGGTGACTCAGTCAGGTGGTGGGTTTTCTTGTCTTGTTTATCTCTAATGTCCCCAGTTCTCAGTGCCTTTCCTAATATCAGCCATTCATAAGGCAACGTTCAAGCAGGTAAAAGAGAAAAAGGGAAAGAAATTGCTGAGTTTCTTGAAAGTCAGCAGGTCCCATAGGGTGGTGCGTCAGAGCCTCCTGCAGCCTCTCGCTGCTGGAGCCTGGCTCTGTGGCTTTGAGTCTGTCACCTTCCAAAGGTGCATCATGCTGCTATCAGAAACAGCTAGTGTCTTTCTTGCTTCTTTGATGTGTCATGTCAAGACAAGCAAGCAACTGCCGGGGGTCCACCCTGCTAAGCCTTGCCAAACCAATTTGAACCAAAATGATACTAACTTCTTTCAGTGCAGTGGTATACTTAGTCCTCTCTTTTGAGCCGGGTTTATTGCATAAAAACAATCAAGGACACACATGTGGGTATTTCAGTGTTTTAGTTCCTTCTGCTCTCTGTGGCTCAATTCCAGTCTCATTTCCTGGGCTGTTTTCCTCCTACTGAGCAGTGGCCTACAAACTAATTTTCAATAGGTTGCTTGTAGAATGCCTAATTATTCAACTAGAAATCATTACATCTGATGCATATCAGACAGCACATTTACATTTTCTCTTTCATAACACTCACATAAATATATCATGAGCCTGGTAGGTGGGACTTGACCTCCCAGGAATCTGCAGTAATGGACAATGACACACAGAAATTTGATAACTACAGAACTGTATCTTATCCCAGGCATTCAGGTTAGTTAATGGAAACACCTACTGCTACGGTATTTTGTTTATGTCCAGACCACTCTTCTCTACACACGGATTTAACCACTACTTCCATACTGCTGAAAAACTGTACTCATTCATGATTAATTTTAAACATTCCATGTTATTTCAGGGACATCATATTTCAACTTACATGCCTGATCTACTCAGAGTTATATTTCAATTACCTTTTCATAAAACTGCTACACTTTTCTCTTTTTGGGGGAAGCACTTTCACGAGATGTTTTTATTGCAAGTTTTGCACATACTTGTTCTGAAAACACCTACAGCTAAAAACTTCTGACTTCTCCAAGTTTGCGCCTTGGAGAGAACAGCAGTCAAGTTTGAAGAAACTGAGTTTAGTATTCTGAGAATTATGAATGTTTAGATTTAGCTTGTTCAGATAAAACCCCACGAAATGCCAGTCTTTTTTACGTACGCACAAGACTGGAACAGTTCCTATTTGTTCCTTCATAGAGGCTTGTCCCGGAATAGAGAAGAAAGCTGAACATGCGTAGATAAGGATGCCTTGAGTTCTCCTCTCTCCTACTATATTTCTTCTTAAAAAGCATGGGGATATGATGCAACTCTAGAGCAGTTTTAAGTCATTAAGTAGTATGCAAACACCTTAACTGCAATTTAGTGTAGCATTTAGAGCACACCCATCCCACAAGCCCACAATTACCACAGTTGTTTCAACTTCTTATTTTATCCAGTTAAGAGGAAAAGTGAAACATGCAATAGCTCATCATTAGACTTCACTATAGGAAAAACTTGGAGGTGCTTCCTATTAACATTATAATAACTAGAGATGAGGGAATAATTTGCAATGATTTATCAAAAAATGTAGCCTCTTTTTCTGTTCATGGAATATTTATTGATAGCTTGTGGTTTTTCAAATTTATTGAATATTCAAAAATATTTGACTTCTTTTTGAAATATTTTTACATGCAGAATGATCACATTTTGCTTTGAACAGTCAATATTTAAAATTCACTGCCGGAGCTATGCTCATTAGTAAGTGGCCAGGTGTGTGTTAGTGAACGATTGCATGTCCAATTTTAAAAATTGAGCTTCAGAGAATAATCACGTCTTTTAAATACACCTTCCATGAACTCTTGTGCTAGGAAAACTCAGATGCTTTAGTATTCACTGAGAGTGAACACAAAAGAGATGAAAGCTTGGCTAAACACAAGTAAGTAAAATATGTGAACAAACTTTTGCAGATCTTTGCCCAAATCTGGTAATATTGGCCTGCTGACCTAAAAATGAACTACCTTTGGCACTGGGGTTAATTTAGGCACAGTAACGTTATATGCATGAAATGTTCCTCTAACAACATCAAATTGTGTTACATGATCTTCACACCAGACTTTCAAAACCACGGTCTTAGTTCCTGCTGTTCCTCTTTCCACTTATTAAATTGCTTTGGCCGGGACTACAACTTTTTAATGCCCTGGTTGTATTAAAGATAGTATAAACAGCTATTGTTCTGTTCCTGAATAGACATTCAAACCCTATTAGTGCTAATGGATGTTATGTATGCTAGAGGAGTCGAGTTTACCACTTGCTTCAGCAGAACCTGGGGTCAGTTATGGCAAAAGTAAACCCAGCAAGCAGCCATGAACCAGTAAGGGAAAATATAGCTCGAGACGACAATTTGGTTACATTTTAAGTCATTGTAAAGCTTGCACTTATTTAGAGGAAGCACGGAGTTCCTTCCTAGTTATAGGAGTTACATCTGAAGAAGCAAACTCTTATAAAAGAACAAAAGAAATGATTTAGAAAAACATTCCAGGATCTAACATCTCAAAAACAACGGCAAACCGCACAGTACTAAACCACCACCAGATTCTGCTCTTTGGGCACTCCTTGCTACCTGATTAGCCCTGACATTTTTTACTTTCATCTTCCACACCATCCATCTTTTTAAACCAAATAAGCCCAAAAGGACACTCTTGAAAGTGCATCTGTATAGTCTGAAATATGTTAATAATTACAGTAATTAAACCAAAGGGAATTTTTGTTTTAAATTCTCCCCCTCCAAGCTGAAATTTATGAACCTAGCAAAACAATCTTTAATAATTAGAATGAAGATTTCTAAGTACATATTCTCAATAAGAATCATTTTAAATCATCCCAGCCGAAAGCAAACCTTTTTGCCAGTAAGTTCAGCAAGTTCAATGAACTCTTTCCTCTCAGATCTTTAGGTATATTCCTTGAGGCAGCTCCAAACTTCATTCACTAATTCAGTGTAATAAACACTACCCTATTTTCAGCCTAATTTTCCAAGGAAAAAAAAAATTAATCTATGTATCACACTGCCTACTGTCTCAGCAAATTATTAATCTGTTGGCCAATTCCAATCAAATTTAGCAGTGGTGTAGAATTCTCACAGTTATGAAATTGCTTCAATTTTTATGAAAAGAGGTGATGAGGGAGAAAAGATAAACTCAAACTAGTGGACTTGCTAGAAAGAGTCACAGAAAACCAGACTTCCTCCATTCTATTACACGTGGAACAGTTTGACCTCTGGTGAAATGAATCAGTTAAAAGGGCAAGAATCAGAAGCAGAGATGCTTCTGTGTATTCAGAATATTCTTTCAACGTATTTTTCCAATCTACTTGTTCCTAGCCTTTAATAACAAGACAATCACATTGCTGATTAACTAATCCTGTGAGTCATGACACCTACAAAAAACGTTCTTTGGGCAAACTCCTGTGAACACTAGCTAGGAGGCCCTCAATGAAGCACGAATGGATTTAAAAACCTGTCTGGAGCAAACCGGGTGCTCGGAGTTCGGTAGAGTGCATCAACCCAACAACTGAACAATCTCCTGAGTCAGCTGGTATTGCCTCAGCTTGATAGCTTCTAGGGTTTTCTGTAACTGACTGGATTGTCATACTCCTTTTGAGTTAATGCACCAAGTTGTGTCATGCTCCAGAGAAATCAAACACACACAACTAAGTCGCACTGTCAGATCAAAAAAAAGTTCTTTGTGTACGTATTTTCCAGAGCATTTTTTACCTAAGGAAACCTCAGAGATTAACGCTTATTTAATTGAGATTATCAAACATGCTGAAATAGAAGACGCTGTTTAATGATATAATGAACCATTCTTTAAAATTTATGGTGCATACCTGGACTTGTCTCAATTCTGTTGCTCATGTCTAAGGTTAATGCTTTCAAGACCTCCATTACTTTACATTGTCATTCCTGCCCCTATTCTACACCCTGACATGTTTTTATCTTTGTTCATATCTTCTTATCTAGTAGAGGTTACCCTTCTTCTCCGAAACGCCCTGTACCTTCATATACACAAATCAATGTACAAACCACCACAGACACAAGAATATTTACTCTGTTCCGCTCAACTCCTAGCAGTGGAAATCACGGGAATGCCATATAATTCCTCTTCTGTGACATGAGAGCTACTGTTATTACACCCTCTCACACACCTGTTTTCTTTCTTTATATGCCTTTGCTTCCTTTGTCAGCGCTAATATTTCCTTGAATAACAAAGTCTCCTGAGAGATACGTATGGCATCCAAACGTTTACAAAGCCACATTGCCTGAGAGAAGAAAAAAAATACAGGTCAAAATATTTGGAAAAGAAATTAAGCATTTTTTCAGAAAACTGCAGAAAGACAGAAGCATTTTCCTAGCATTCCATTTAAGTATACAGAACATATGTGTAACTTTAAGCAGTTTCTTATATTTTCAAGAGTCTACAGCTTTGATTAAGGTCTTTTTCATCTACAGATATTAAAGAAGAAAGCATTCTTCCTAGCACGCACACACCACCATCATCTGCAGTTTTGGTGGTCAGCTTTCTCTGTGGTTCAAACACAACTTTGATATTTTCAGTTAAGTGGTACCAGTGGACAGGACAGACAACTGGCCATGAAAATGGAACAATCCACAACACGGGACTACCACAAATCTCTCCTCCCAGGTTAATTAGTCCTGCTAAAAAGCTGGGAAAACAAGGCAGGCAGAAGTCTGTTGCCTTACAGCAGTATCACTACCACTACCTGAGCGAGTTCTCACAGAGCTCACTTGAACATTTCCATTTAACCGTACTGTAATATACAGGCATATCCCTCAGGAATGCCACCCGTCAATTCGTCTTGCACTCTCCAATCACTTAGATAATTCTGAAAATTATTTTCTCAGAATAAAATTTTCACAAGTGCTGAGCTCAGCAGAAAGTAAAAAGGGAAGCGGACAGTATTATAACACTGAAGGTAGCATACTTACAACTGTAGTTTTCCCAGAAGCAGGTGGACCAAGTACACAAATTCTTGGAGCTATGAAACCAGAATATGTAATATGTGAACACCAAGATGCAAAACAGCAAAAATCACAACCACTTTCCCACTACTGCACTGATTAATATAAATGTAATCACAATGAAGCAATCATTTCAGCTGTAAATCTGCCTCAATGGAGACTTCAGGATTGGGTTCCACTGGGAAAAAAAGGGGGGGACACTAAGTCAGTGCCAGCTGGGTCTTCCTTTAATCCTCGTGGTCAATGAGATTAATACTCTAACTAAACATGCTGCTTAGAGAGATATACAAGATGTGTATATATATATATATATATATATATATATATGTCTCAATCAGTTTAAACACATGGATAGTTTAGTGGGTGAACCAGAGCATAACATACAGCCCTTTCCTCATCCGAGTGTGACTTTTATTCCCAAAACATTGATACAGACCTAGCACGTTCTGTGATGAAAAACTATTTTAGCTTGCACATGCAGGACAGGACTATTAAAAAGTGACTACTGTCATAATCATAGAATGGTTGAGATTGGACAGAAATTCTTGAGATCATCTCTTCTCTCATTTCCCTTACACATTATGGTAATAAAAATACTGTTTACTTTGGCAAAGCTTTTGGCTCACATCACAAAAAAATGCAATTTCACTGTTAATTTCATCTAAATACGTTGTGTCAGGGTTCAGAGAAGATTTAGACATTGCAAAATTAAGCACTTTCTCTCTACCTTTTTTGACAGCTACCTTCAATTTTTCTAGTCATCATTCAAAGTAATTTTCTTTGTCTCTGTATCTTGTGGTTCTCTACTGCTTGTCCCTCTCCTTTCCCCGAGGGGGCAAGGTGCGAAAAATACTTCCCATTCTGAGGAATTCTTAATCTAATGCATACAGACAACACAATAGGCATGACCGTTGTAAGCTTCATTGGAATTGGAGCCAAGACAAACAAGGAAAAATGGAGCAACTCTTAGGAAAGTATTTGGAACTTCTTCCATGAACACACCTTGGGCTGCAATCCCTTGAGCTGTCATTTTATGATGATTTTTTTGATGTTTTTTCTCCCTATACCTCAAAGGGGGGAAAAAACAAAGCCAAAACAGAAAGGACTGATGAGCACTTACTGGGAGTGACACAGGTCAAAACAGAGGAGGGATCTACTCACCCAAAAATCTCTTCAGCTCTTGATAACCAAGGGAGATACAGTGTCTGACGGCAGCAGACAGGAAGGATGTGAAATGTATTTTTATGAGGCCTTCCATGCACTCAACAGTTATTGGGCAGGTGCAATTTTAAAACATACATGAAACCCAAATTACAGATTCATCTTTACAAAGTTATCTGACTTGGAAGGTTTAAGAAAAACTCCCCCCTCATTGGTTCTTGCAAGTGCAACAGAACTAGTACACAATGTAGAAAAATACTTTAAAAGGATACATCAGCTGTTTTTATCACCTAATTTCTTTCAAATGTAATGTGATTAAATCCTAGGGTTTTTTTTAATCTAACACCTTGAAACTCCAGCCCGGTACTTAGGAATTATTTATAAACAGCGTCATAAAAGAGTGCTCGGGTGCCAACACTAATCAACTTCTTCAAACCACTTCAAAGAAAATCAAAAAACCTTTCCATCCACAGATCCTTTTGAGGTTTAACTAGGAGCATGATTTAAAATTCACAAGAAAACCCTTAGGTATTGAAGCTTTAATACACAGCTTTCTTGGACAAACGTTTGATAAAAAACGAAACATACCATTATATACACCATATCATGCTTTAATATTGCCCAGGGCTACTGTAAATGCTCACTTTGTACTAAATCTGGTTTTCTCTCTGCTTAGTGGCTGGCAGCAGATGGGGCAGTGTAATTCACTGATTTACTCATTTGCACACTTGTAAGGCTCCTCTACAGCATTCTCCCTAAACATACGACACAAGGGCACAACCAGAACACCACCGTATGTAACGTTTAACCCCCTCCAATCAGCAAATAGTCAGTATTTAATACTGGAGGTCTGAACTAGCAGCTAAATGAAGTCAGAAAAATCTAGAAAATGCCTTTTTCTTCAGCAACAAATCATATTTCATTCGATGTTTAGTCCTGACAAGGTGTTACAGGATTTACTCTTTCAAGTAAAGTAAGTTTTAACATTCAACAATGGTTTTAGAAATAACAAAATTAATCCTGGAATAACTCAAAAGAACAGCTGGACTCACCGAGTTTAAGTCCAAAAGATTCTATGATTAATATTAATGAGACAAAATTTGCTTAACGTGTAAGAGAAATCCTTTGTCAAACAGGAAAAGCGCATAGTACACAATTAACATTCTTGCAGAACTTTTTTACATTTCTTCAGAGCCTTGGCTGTAAAGGAAGAACTCAAACAAATGCCACTTGGATCCTGAAAGCTTTTTGCATTAGCACAAACCAAGATACAATCTATAAAACTAGCACCTTTGTATATGAAAGAAGTATCAGTCTTCCTATGGTTCTTTCAGGCTTTTAGAATGATCACATGAAAGATACCAGTACAGAGCCTTAAGCACAAACACTTAGCCACACATTTGACCTATGAGATTTTCAAGACAGTTGTAAACTGTAATTATCATTAGACTTGTTTATATTTTTGAGAGTACTTTAGATCCTATTATTAATTAAAAAGGTTTTCTAACTTCACACCTGGGATAGATGCTATGCTTCTTTTCCACACATCTCTGTTTGAAATTTTCTCTAGGGCTAAAACTGTCTAGCAAGGCAAGATCATGAAAATTCATCACTTTACTGATGGCTTTAATAAGGTTTTTTTTTCTTCTAAATAGTCAGCACCTTCCACCATGATCAAAAAGTAAAATCAACTCTGCTACAGATTTCTGCTACATTATTTTCCACATAATTTATTCTTAAAACAACATTTTGGCTTTAATTTTAATTGGAGTGCCTTCCCTTTCTTAATAGGTTTTTCCAGACCAAAAGCAGACAGCATTTTTCCTTTGACAAACAACTGCTGTAGTTCTATCTTTAGCCTCTAAGTACTGAAGTCATGAAATGGAAACCTGCCTAATTCTGTTCAAATAATACTGTGGAGCTTACAGACAAATGTTAGCTCACTGTGAAAAAATTTTATCTGCATGCTATCAAACTGCATGAAATTCTTCTGCGTATTTTCCATGGGTCTATAAAACAGATTGATTATTCATGCTGCCCACATCAGAAAAGGCTGGACACAATTTTCAGGATCTGATTTTCTTTTTTTTTTTTTTTATATTTAGCAGCATTTCAATCACCATCCATCTGATCATCACCACTAAGAGCTCACAGTACCTCTAATGATAATGATTTCATTGATGCTGCAGCAGAACTTTCATAATGGTTTACTATGGTTTTAAAGAAACATCAAAGCAACATGACACCATCTATCCTTGACAGCTCATGCAGAACAAAAATTATAGTTCCGTTGTGCATATCCAAATATAATCTGCCTAAGGGTGAACGGTTTGTAAATCAAATAATTTGATTGAGGGTACACGCTTTTATTGTGCGGAATACAGACTTCCTATTCAATTTACCAGGTTTTGTTACACATGCAAGTAGGCATGCTCACTGTTCCTTCATCTGAGATGCCACTGAGCAGTGGAACTCATTAACAGCAGCTAGTAACTAACTAATCAAAATAACAGAGAATCTGCCAGCCCAGGTAGAATAGGAAACCAAATTTACACCTGACAAAAGGAGTAATTAGCGAGCTTAAAGACAACAGGAAATATCAGATGGGGCACAGAACGCATTAATAATTGATACACTAGAACTCTTTGTTATTCCCTTAGAGGGTTTCATTGTTATAACTGTTAAAGTGCATTTTTTATTAGATTACCCACTAAAAAAAGAAATTAAAAGCATCTTACCTATAACTATTCCAAAACGCTCACCTTTTTCTTTTTTTTTTTCCCCTCAAGACACCATTTGAAAAGTTTTATCCATCACTTGCCAACTGAAGCGCAGCTTTCAACAGCTGTTTACAAATACGGAATTGAACTATTTATGGTGTCTCAGTTTTCACTTACCATCATCGTTGTTTTGCTTTAAATGGTTTATCATAAACTCAATGGGATCGTCAGGCTTATGAATTAATAGTTCTTCAAGCATATTCTGAAAATAAATAGGACAAAGTCAGAGGAAAATTTAACATAGCTATGCAGTCATGTTATACTGTATTTTCACAGCAGTGTTACAGTGATGATCTTAAAGAGTTTATAAATGCTTATTCATTTCCTCAAGGCCCCTTTCACAGATAAAATTGAGACTAAGAAACCTATTTTTGAAGCTGAAAAACTGAAGTAAAGCATAGTCAGAAAATCGCTAATAAAAAAAATAACCTATTTGTTTTAATTCATTTCTGATACATGTAGACACCAGAAAGGTTTGGCTGGAGCAGTCTGGTGTAGATAACAGTTGAGTCAGCATTGACATAAAAACCACACAAGGAGTTCTGAAAACAGAGTCAGCTTAAATTAGTATCTCTGCAGTGCAAGTTCAACTTCCTTCTCAAGCACATTCCCACAAGTTTCCGCCTAGCCTAGGGGACCGCAGAACAGGAGAGACCTGCAGAAAACACAAACCCAACAACCAATCAAAGCCACAAAAGCTGCACATCTCACTATTGTACAGCACTAGCCTTCCTCCCACATGAAAAACTAAGGGGACGGGAGGAATAAAAAAGGAAAAAAAAAAAAAAGCTTAAAGCATTTCCTTGAATGTCTGCTTTGGAGCCCATTTTCATATGCAATATTTGAGGCTACGCAGGGCCTTGCTTCTGCTCCCGCCGACAGCTGTGGGGATCTGCCACTGGTTTCAGCAAGGACTGTAGCTTTACAGGCTGAGAACGGAGTAACACCAAGAAACATCGACTCCACAGATTTTCTCACAGGACATTTCAGCACAGCCAAGAATTTTGTAATTAAAACTAAATATCAAACCGCACCTAATGTTCTAACTGTGATTACCTACTGAAATGCTCACACTGGAATAGGACATCTTTCTCTAAAAATCAGTCATAACACTAATATTTGCAAGTAAATCCCATAAAATCTGTATATTCCATAAAATTTTATATTCTAACCAGTCTTCTTTTATTGAAGCAATCCATTTTCCTGTTCTGCTTCATCCACTTCATTAGAATAATTAAAACACTCAGTTTTGTTTATAAACTGTTTCACATGCAAGTTCTGGTGCTTCAAGGTCTGGGTAACACACATCGTAAAGTATGAAATCTGTATTTTTATTGGAAGTTAATTTAAAAATTATTACTTTCTGGCAACATTTATTTCTACCAAGAAATCCAAATTTGGCACTAGAAGTATCAGCAGCTTTAAAATTAACAAACCTAGAAAATCTGGTCTTACCATGAAACAAACCTATTCAGGCTGACAATGACTGATACTTTCACTATTTCGTGCCCAAATCCTACCAGCACTTACACACACACTGCATTTTATCCAGATTAATTTTGCACAGGCAGTTCTGTCAATCACTGGGGCAGGTTCACGGTTTCACGTTTTAGGTTTCACATTTTGGGTTTTCTAAATGTTTACATTTAGAACACTAATTTCACGCTGTATTTGTTTGCACTATTATGTTGCTACAACACAGCTGAAGCGTGAAAAGAAAACAACACTTGGAGTGAACCCCATGAGCATCGCGTGCAACGTGAGGTCCTGCAGCCGCGTCCAGCGCCTCGCGGCACACAAAACACAGCATTGCCATAAAACCCCACCAATATTATGCCACGGTGGTGATATCAATGGCCTTGAAGTGAAAAAAAAAAAAAAGAGGGGGAAGAAAAATGAGTATTTGTGGGCTTTCCAGGGAAATCTGAGAAAGTAACAGGCCTTACAAACACCCGAGTGGGGAGCGGCGCTGGCAGCGGTGCGCAGGGCGAGTCTCTCCCCGGGCTCCCACCGCCGAACGGCCGCGGCACGCTCAGTCCTCCCGCACAAACCTCCCCACGCCCAACAGCAAGGGCTCTTCCCCGGCTCACGCAGCAAACCGCACCCGCCTCTGCGGCCGGGAAACCGACCCCGCCCGGCACCAGCCCCGCGCCCGCCGTTCGACCCGCACCCACCCAGAGGGAAGGCGCGGAGACGCGGCTTTAAGGGGCAACGACAGAGCGGCTGCAGCGCGCTCCCTCACCGTGCCCTGTCCCGGGAAGGGCAAACGCCTTCGGCTCAGCTTTTCCCGCGCTTTATTTGTCACTGCCACCCCCCCGCCCCCGGCCGTGCCAAGCCGGCCCCGCCCGTCACGGGCGGGGCACCTTTCCCCCCGAGGCGGCCACCTTCTCCTTCAGAAAACTCGCCATGGGCGACCCCCAGCAACTGCCAGGCAATTATTAAGATAAATTAATTAATTAAGAGAGCGTTCGGCCAGCGCAGCGCCCCTCAGCCAGGGACACCCGCCCGCGCGTTCCCACACGAGCCCGGTACCGCCCGCCGGGTCGGGCTCGGGCCTCCCTCGGGCAGCACCACGGGGCGCCGGGGGGAGGCCGTGAGGAAAGCGGAGTGCCCCTCACCGCCCCCCCGGGCCGCTCCGGAGGGGATGAGGGGGAGGAGCAGGCGCCGTCCGTTCACCTGCAGGAGCCGGAAGAGCTCCCGCTCCTCCGCGTAGGCGCCCACCGCCGGCGGCCACGGCTGGGCGGGGGCGTCCATGGCCGCCCCTAGCAACCAGCCCCGCCGCGGCGTTGCTAAGGAGTGCGTCACCACTCCGCGACGCCGAGAGGCCCCGCCCCACCCAGCCTCGCCAACGGCAACGGGAGGAAGAGAGTGTTTACGTCATCGAACAGCGACGAGCCCCACCCCGGCGACGTCCCGCGGTTGCCAGGGAGACGGCGACGCGGTTGCCGGGGCGACGGCGGCGCGGCGGGAGGTGCCGGGGCGGC
>Ga0065711_1007177_pt1 | contig 19531 bp, 24 predicted proteins | sample Hoacrofraction12_FD_59098 | JGI IMG/M metagenome (GOLD analysis project Ga0065711, IMG submission 59098) | Hoatzin crop microbial communities from Cojedes, Venezuela - Epithelial fraction 12 v2 (version 2) | ecosystem: Host-associated > Birds > Digestive system > Esophagus > Crop | place...
GCTCTCTCCTTAAGGAGAGAAGACGATGCTGGATCAGTCGCTGATGAAATTGTATTTATTTCCAGAAGTGCAAGAGTCAGTCCTGTCTCCTCGAACTGAGCAGAGCCCTGGCCCTACTGTCATCCTGGTTGCTCCATTGCAGCCAAGAACCCCCAAAGCAAAGCAAAGCAAAGCAAAGCAAAGCAAAGCAAAGCAAAGCAAAGCAAAGCAAAGCAAAGCAAAGCAAAGCAAAGCAAAGCAAAGCACTGGAAGTTTGAAATTGCAGAAGTAATTTAAATTGGGCAATAGAAAAAGATATTAATCATTAATTAATGAGGGCTTGCTCATAAAACTGCAGTGAGGGAGATGGAAAGGGCTTGGCCTGATGTGGCCTTTCAAAAATACCCCTCTTAGTTGGTTGTAAAATGGCCCCTTCCTTTCCTAGGATACTCTGTGACCTCCTTGCTATTCGGTCATGCCTGGGGACTTCTGAACTGTGCCCAGATCTTTCCCTGACCATATTTGCAGCTGAACTGGTGGCTGGACCTGCAAAGGGAGGAAGGGGAGGAGGATTAGCAGTGATTCTCAACGGTGCAGGAGGTGACCCCGGGGCAACAACACCACATCGGCAGGGTTACAGCATAACCACCCGCCACCCCCGGAGTCATCACTGTGAGTCCTGTTTGTCTCCTGCAGTATAAAATGGGGAGAAATGGGTTTCTTCACCCGCATTTTCCCCTCCTGCAGCCCTCCACGCTCGGGTCATAGAATCATAGAATCGTAAAATCATTAAGGTTGGAAAAGACCTCTAAGATCATCAAGTCCAACCATCTACCCAACACCACCATGCCTGATAAACCATGTCCTGAAATGACACATCTACACGTTTTTTGAACACCTCCAGCGATGGTGACTCCACAACTTCCCTGGGCAGCCGCAGGGAGAATGGGGGTTAGTTGGGGTACAGCACTTGGTGTGACCGGGTTACATCCATCTCGTCCATCTTACTTTGCTGTGGCCTGAGCCCTCTCACTCACTGGTCACATCGGAGGGGATTTCTCTTTAATTGCATCTAATGTCATGTGTTATGAGGGATCCAGTCTGCCATACAGCTGCTGGCAATGAGTCACATCTATTCTATCCATGACCTGAAAAGTTTCCATTGACACTGCTTTTGGGGGATGTCCATGGTTCTTCATCGTTAGACCTGGGGCATCACAGGAGATGGCGTCTACCGAGGAGGCCAATCTGCAGAGGAGAATGGGAACCTGAAGGACACTATGGCATCTGTGGGGTGCCAAGGCGGCATTTCTGAACCCAGTTTTGTCAAAACTACTTTTTTTTTAAAAAAAGGTTAAATTATAAATAACAAAAAGCCCTCTGCTAGCTAGATGCAAGGCAGTTTGGACAACAATTATTCCTTTCCTACACAAAACAGAACAGTCTGTAGTCGGGTTTTGTTCAGTTTCTGGGCGAAGACACACCAACCTCAGACACTTTCTGGCTTTCTTCACACAGCAGAGGTATCTCTGTTTCTAGTGCTTCGCACAAAACTTTCCAAAAGCTGGAGGAGCTGTAGCTGGGGAAGGAGAGCCCTGGACCATCCCAGATTCTGCAGAGCACCATGCAGGAATACAGGGACACCTCGCTGTGCAGAGGGGAGTGGAGCTTTTTAAAGCATTTGCTACTGGGACCTTCGTGAGCTGTCGCATTGTTGCAGTGATGGGATAGCGGATAAGCTAAGGTGAAAAATCCCCTTTCCTGGCCATTGAGCCCCATGCCCTGATATGCTGGGAAGCCCAGGCAGATGATGATGCTGAGTCTGCCCCACCACTGTCAGCACAGCACGGATGAGCCTGTGGAGCCAGGAGAGCCGTGGCTAGTGCTGGGGGACCGGCACGGGCAAAAAGGGTGGAGATGAATCTGCTGGCCCCTGGGTTGAGGTTGGAATGCCCGAATTACAGCACATTTGTGGAAACTGGAAGCTCTCCACTGCCCTGTAGCCAAAGAAAGAGGGTCTGCAGAGGGATGAGACATAGGACACTGTTCCCAAGAGAAAAAACCAAACACCTGCCAGTACTAGTCTAGCTCCTTCATGGGTATAAATGGGTTTCTTCTGCTGATCTGCATCAGATGGAGATCTGGCCTCCCTGAGCTCCTCAGGCAGACACAGACCTGCAGACAGAGCCCTCCTGCGAAGTGGCTGGAAAGCCACCCCAGCCGAGCGGGTACCCAAAGAGAAGTGTGGTTTTGCACTAAAGCCCTGCCTGCGCGCAGCAGAGCCCTCTGGCACAACTCCCTTGGCCAAGAGCACATAGCGTGCCTCTCCTGGTTGTAGATCTGGGACAGCAGATACGACAGCCTGGTGCATAGGACAGATCTGGATACACGTCAGACTGGTTCCCCTGTGCATTCCTTCCCTGCACAGGACCATGCCCCTGCCTAATTTCATCACCTTCATCTTGGTGGACCTGCAGTTTGGTCTGGGCTTTGGTGATGAGCTCAGGGTGGACAAAAAAGCTTTTGTAAAGGGAAGTCTGGTCTCACAAATCAACTGGCATTTGCTGAAGGCATCAATGAGCCAGTGGATAAGGGAAAGCTGGTAGATGTGAGTTTTCCTGAATTTCCAGAAGCAAAGACCTTAAGACAAGCCATGGCTAAGAGGGAAAGTCCAAGCAGAGGCAAATAATCAATTAGTAGAGAGGAAATGATGGTGAGATAACAAACTCCTCTGAGAAGTGTTGTGTATTTGACATAGCAGAGATGGAGACGGATGATGCAGATGTTCAGAAGGATTTTGCAGGACTTGGGATTTGTGGATGAAATGGCAGGGGTTGTTTGGGGGAGTATAAAGCGACACTCAGAGGGAAAAATCCAGTGTGACCATGTATGAGATGACGGGCTCGGGGTTGGCTGTTGCCTACTTGGGAGTGATAACTTGGGATTATGAAAAAACATGAAAAAACTTAAGGGGAAAATGTGAGATAAATGCTCTGTGGCAGCAAAAATCTCAAGCCATGAGAGATCAATGCTTTGTGCTGCCAGACAGCTCACTGGGACCTCATCCAAAATAAAGGAGAGATGGGAGCTTTTCCAGCAGCAGAGAATAGATCTGGGCAACACCTTGCTGAAGGATGTGTTCCTGGGTTTGAGAGAAACTGGGCAAATCCATGGAGGAGAAACCCACCGAGGGGTCTTAAAGAAAGAGGAAGCAATGTTCAGCTCAAAAGGTCTCTGAGCTGAAAATAAAGACCAGGGGACTGTGAGGGGTGACTGTCATCGAGGCTCGTCCTCTGCCTAATCCCCAGCCATTAGATACCTGTCTAGAATTTCTTCATCTTAATAACAAGAGGAATCACAAACTGTGAGGTTTTGTGTTCCTTTGCCGTGCAGACCCTAGCTGGGGGTGTTCTTTCACTACCTTCAGTCTAATCCTTTCTAAAATCCTGTTAAGTCCTCTGCTTCAGTGATATCCTTTGGCAATGAGTTTTGCAAGTAAAGTGCTCACAGTGCATTAATAAGAAGGGTTTATTGCTTTATAGTAGCTTGCTGATGCTGAACTACTATATATAGTTTGTCTGCAATTAGCAGGACACTTGCAAGGTTAAGTAATTTTTTTTCCTTATGCTACAACTTGCTGAATTTTCTGTATATATGAAAACACTTGAAAGATAACTGGTGACTGCTAGAAGGAAGAAAAGCAGAGAATGAGCCCTGCTTGGAGCAGATGGCTCATTTGACACGGCTATCTTTTAGAAATGGGATTTTAATCAGGAGCCTTTGATTAAAATAGTTCCTTTTGTTGCTCAGGTCCTGGGCACACCCTTGTGGGATGGAGGCATGCGTGGCAAGCCCAGCCTTATATGGGCTGGCAGAGAGGTGGATCTCACCCGGATCAAAGGCTGAATTTGTACTCAAAGGGTCCCGGATGGCTTTTTCTGCAGTCACCCGCCATGGTAGCTGCCTGGTTGCCCTCAGCAGTGGGAGCAGTGGGGTCCTGGCCAAGCTGTGCGCTGGGGCTGGCCCCGGGTAAAAACCAGGCTTGGACCAGGGTCTGTGTCTGGGTTTCCCCATCACCCCCATGAGACAGCCCCGCCATTGCCTGCACACCAGCTCTTTGTAGGAGAGGGTTGCCCCGTGTGAGCAGGGGGGATGGGGTCTCGGGTCCTGCCTGGGGGGGTTGGTAGGTTTGCTGGATGGAGAACAAACATGGGATGAGCCTGGGCACACAGACCCCTCTGGCACAGGGCTCCAGCACCCAAAAGTCCGATCCTGCTAATGCTTTAGCTGCTTCCTCTGAGACTCAGTGAGTGCTCCCTACTGCAGCAGAGCTCGTAACGATGGGGAGGCTGTGACAGCTCAATCCAAGATGTCCAGAAAAGGATGAAAGGAGCAGGGCACCCTCCCATGCTCTTTGGAAAGGGCTGAACTGCACCCAGACGGAGGTGTTTTAATGACTGTTTTGGATCACTGGGAGCCAGCCTCCTCCCACTCAGCCCAAGGTAATTCACCTCCTCCACGGGTGCTGGAGGAGTTGTTGACTGGTGGAGAGTGGCTGGTAAAACAGGTTCTCTGCAGGGAGTTGTCTCTGAAACCCTGGGAGACCTGGATGGATCGAGCCCCGAGCGCGGGTCTCTGCTCAAACCCTGGCACAGCAGGCAGCGAGGAGTGATTTCCTTTTGCGTGGCACTCCTGGGCAGGGCGTCTTTTGCGCGGCGCCGCTAGTAGACAAATTACAGCCTTGCCTCTGTCAAGGTAGATAAGAAACCATGTGATGCAGCGTGGTGGTAAACGGGTTGCAGGCAGGGTAAAGGTGCACAGGGAAATAACCTTGCAGGGAGTTCCTCCCTCCTCGGGGAGCAGAGTCTCGGGGCAGCCAGATCCCTGCGAGTCTGACGGCACCTTGGCCTTGATGCCCGAGAAAGTTTTGGGGGCTCTCTGAAACTCACGGAAAGCGGGAATGTCTTTTAGCAGAAGGAACTGGTCCGATCTCTCCAGGTAGGTGCTGTGGTTTAATGCTTAACCCTTTCCGCCGGCGGGAGGGAGGAGTGAGGGTGGGCTGCCGGGACGGCCAGCCTTGGCCAGAGGTGATGGGGAGGATGGGAAGAGGGGGCAGCCACCGTGGGGGCTGCTGCTTGCAGAGGTGGTGCCGGCCCCGATGAGCGCTCAGCACTGCTGGAATTTCTCGTGGGTGGGCAAGATCAGAGGCATTTTTGTTTCTGCTGCCTGGGAAAGCTGAGCACTGCACAGGAAAATGGCTCTGGAAATGCGTCCTTGCCTCCTGTTGGATATATTTTTGGTTGGATTTGCCTTTCTTTGGGTAGGGTCTGGCTGGTTGGGCTGTGCCTCCAGATTTGCTCCGGAGCCAGCTGTAGGGTTTTTTCACTCGCCCCGTTTCTGTACAGCCCCTGGGTGCGTCGTGCAGAGGTTGCAGCCTCTGCCCATCCGGGGCTGAGCAAGCCCTGATTCATCGGCAGCTGTGGAACGATCCCTGCAGCCCCGCGGCATTGGCCGCTCCGCTTGGTCTTTCCTAAAAAGTGATTTTGGCTCTGACGGGAGCCAGGGCAAGGGAGGGTCCTGAGCATGGCGGGGTGAGTAGGGCTCACATGAAGCCTGGGTGATGTGGGGATCACTCCCGACCTCCTGCAGACCCCGGGGCAAGCACAGTCAACCTCAGGTGCACGGGCAGGGTAACGGTGACTCAAACGCAGCCATGCTCTCCCACGAAACGGAGCAGAAATCCTAGTTTGAGTGGATGTGATGGCTCTGGGGGTTAATTGCAAACCCCAGTACTTTAAGACACCCACCATGGCCAGCCCAGACATGGGAATGAAGAGATACCCCGTTGCTCAGAGGCTGCCAGCTCACACCCTGCCTCCGTCACGGCTGGGACGGATCCAGAGGGCATCCCAGCCCCATCCAGATCCACCTCCGCTGAGCCATGGGCCTGCCCGAACGCGAGCCCAGCGGGGTCCTGCACCCGGGTTGTTTCACAACCCAGGAAGGCAGCTTCTCCTCTCTCATTAGATGAGACAGTGTTCACTGAAACAGCAGAAATGTCAGATACCTCAGCACTAATGATTAACAGGGCAGGAGAGGACAAGGCAAGGGGAGACTCGCCGATCCTTTTTGATTCATCTCTTCGAGGTTAAAAAAGGTTAGATGGTGAAAAATAAATCCCTCTGAAAAGAAGAGGGAAAGATTGGCAAAGCAAATCCATAGCCTAATGGGTGGATTATTTAATTACAAATAATAAGAATCTGTGTGCTGATCATGCCAGGTTACGTGCTGCCTCCGCAGGAGCTGAGCAAATTCAAGGCAGGAAAAATCTCATTGTCATTTTGAAGGAGCCCATGCGTGCAAAAACACAGAAGTAACTGGCTCTCACATGGGTTTAAACTGGCATTAGTGCTCTGCGCTGACAGCGTGAGGGAGAAGAGGGCTTAGCAGAGGCACCTGCGTGCGTACATCCACACACATGTGCTAACCTTGCCGGGTGGGGATGTGTGTGTGCGGTGATGGAGGGATCACACCACGCCGTGCAAACACGGCCAGGCTGCCTTCCCAGCGCAGCTAAGCTGTGTACAAATATCTACAGGGTCAGGCCCACGGAGGCAAGTACAGCTGCGAGGAGCCGAATAGGGAGGTGTCCTGTGGCAGGGTGAGAGCCTGCTAAGAGTGCTCATGGGCTCCCTGGGGCAGGTCCCAGCCTTCTCCATCCCCGTGTCTCCCGACGCCAGGCACGGTATCCAGCTGGAGCCCCCCAAGTGAAGGCTTGGGGGTGCAAGGGGCGATGGGGATGGAGGTGGCAGGAGGGAAGGGCAGCACACCCCCTGGCATTGCCCTGTTCCCGAGCAGGCACTGAGATCTCACCCCCGACCCGTCCCGCTGTTGCTCTCCGTTCTGCTCTGCTGACCCTTTCGTGCTCCCCTGCCTCCCTGGACCAGGAAAAACAGAAGCCGCAGGTAGTTGCGGGGGGTAATGTGGTTTAATTTATGACCCAGTTTTCATTACACAGTAACTCGTAAACCACGCTGCGAGTCACCGTGTCCGCAACGATGTTGGCGATACCGCAGGCCCGGACCTGCTCTGACTTTCACGTTCTTAAAAGTCAAATTCAAAGTAAACCCTGAGTCCGGATGAAACTGGAGTGCCAGCTCCAGGCGGGATGGATCCTGTGCAGGGAGGGCTCTGCCCCGCGGGGCGGTTGGGGTGCTGGGAGCTTTGCTGGGACCCCTGCATATATTTGCAGCTGATTGAGGACTAGTGCAGCAGGCAAAAGAACACTGTTGTAAAAAGCTCAGTCCAGCCAATAAAAATATTTTCCAGCAGAGTTCATGCACCGGCAGAGAGGGTGGACAGGTTTTGCATGGAGAGAGGAAGGGAAACCTGGGGTTTTCCAAACAATGTATTTTTCAGGGTATCATTTTCCTGAAAAAAAAAATTATAAATTTGGCTTATGCAAAATAAAATCTTTAAAGATGACTCTTAAAGATGATTACAAACCTTGTCTTTTTGGTACTGTCTGTGACTATAAATCATTCCTAGTCCCAGCCACATGCAGAGAGTAAGAGGAGCTCTTGTCGTCCCTGTTTCCGGACAGAGTTGCTTTCAGCCTCTGATGCTTTTGCATCTGAGGCTTTTTGTTCAATAAAAATTAAAATGCCACCCCTACAACTTGCGTTCGAGCTAAAATCTTCTGCTGTTAGTGGTTACCCTTCCAGTTTATGTGGTTGAGATCTCTGTGGTGGCTCTAGGGTCCTGGTCTTGCAGAGTTATGGGTTAAATATCCTTGCCTGGGAAGCTTTGCGTAGTGTAAAAATTCCTTTAAAATGGGTGCTCCCTCCAGCAGAAGAAATTAGGAGTTGTGAAGTCAAGTGCTTGTGTTGGGAAAAGCCTGCATCAGCTGGGTGGAGCGAGAGCACTTTGGCTTGAGCTGGTGTCCCTCTCCTCCAGCCCCATGCAGCACCTGGGGAAGGCAGCTTCTGTCAACCCCTCATCCCTTGCCTGAGGGCACTTTGGTCTCCTTTCTTGTCTGACATCAGGGCTGCAAGCTCCTTGTGCAGAGCACTGCCTCACCATGATGTTATGTTCCATCCCAAACAGCCTGGCCAGGCAGAGGACCCTTGAGGATGAAGAAGAACAGCAAAGAGAGCGCCGGCGAAGGCACCGGAACCTGCTGTCCTCCACATCGATGGATGAGGAACCTCCTAGCCCTGTGAAAGACACCAGCCCAGCTTCCAGCAGGTGCGTGAGGTCCTCCTAACATCAGTCTTACTCATGATGCTGATTGCTCGCATCTTGCTGGCTTGTTTTTCTCAACCCTGAGCCAAAGATGCTGCAGTTGGTGGGATTCTCTTATGGATGAGAGTGGGCCAAGCCATGGGAAGAACAGGGGTCCAACGAGCCCTTGGGCAGAAGGATGGGCTTCACAAGAGGAACAGAAAGAAGCGGGGTATATCTCTGGTGGGTTCAGTCATAGAGCTCAACATGTCCTGTGGCACAGGGAGACTGTGTGCCAGGGTGAGGGTCGGTGCTGAGGTTGAGCTCAGGTGGGTGCTGGTCATGCCCTCTGGCATCTTGAGCAGGCAAGAGCAGACAGGCACCCATTCCTGCAGGGAACGTGGGCTGAGCGTGCAGCACCTGGCCAGCTGTCTCCTGCTCCTGTGAACATTGCAGTGATGTTGTAGGACCTGTGCTGAAGTGGGGAGGTGACGCAAGGGCTTTCCAGTGGTGCCCCCAAAGCCCCTTGCTGCAGGGAGCTGGGATTTGGAGGCTGCCCTTACACAACCTGACCCACTCTCTAAATTGGTCCTGGGAATGTCCACTATTCCAATGGCTTACGTCCACCTCGTGCTCTAGAGGTGTTTCTTTCTGCAGATGTGATGGAGTTAGGATGTCTGGGCTGCATATGGTTTGAATAGGGGTTGGACTCGGCTAACATGAACAAGATAGGACATATCCCCCTTCCCTGGTGCCAGCACAGGCTGGCCACGTGGCGACTGCAGTTCAGGAGGGCAAATATTATCCCATCTCCTTCCCAAACCCTGGAGACTGTGTAGACACAGTCTTTGTGGCCCTGGGGAAATGTCCTATCTGTCCCTTCCCAAATCTGGTGCCTGTGTTTGCCTGTGGGCAGGAGGGGAAAATGACTGGCTTGCAGAAGGTGTTGGGACTGTGGATGAACTCTGCCATAGCTGATTGTCTTACAACCAACACACTAAGTTTAAAGACAGTAGTATTTTTTCCTAATCTGCCAAAGATCCACAGAAGCAAGTCTTATCCAGCAGCAGACCCAGCACACTGCTCTGAGCCTGCAGCTGCTTGGCACGGGACTTGGTGGAGGCTGATGTCCTGGGAAGAGGCTGCAGAAATCCTTAATCTCTGCCACAAAAGGGAAAAAAAAGACTTTTAATCCAAACTTTTCCTTGGAGAGCCTAGCTGGGGTTACAGGGAGGAGTGTGGCAGCAAGTCCTGGTCTGCAGTGATGACTCCAGGACATTGGTGGGACTTTTGCACTCCCCCAGAGACTTTCACCTGGGTTAACCTCACCTGCAGCATAAAAGCCAGTCCTCTGGCCCTGGAGTGCTGAGGTTTGACCCCCATTTTTTCTCTAGACCTCAATCTCTTGTGAAGCTGGTGTCTCCGGAGGACGAGGAAGAGCATAAGCTCTCGGAGGTGCTGAAGACGCAAGAAGGGAGACGGATAAGATCCCCAATGGCTGTCTCCGAAAAGCGGAGGCAGGAGAAGGAGCAGCAGGAGCCAGGGGTGGAATCGAGCCGTGCAGAGGCAGGGATGCAGCCACGTGTGGGACAGGAGAGCATCCAGGCTGGAAAGCGGGATCAGGATGCGGCCAAAGGCAGAGGGGACCCATCAGGAGACCAACACCTGGAGATAGCCTTGGAGAGGAAGGTGGTGGTGAGGGCACGGCTCCAGGACAAAGAGGGACAAGGTGTGGGGATGCCTCAGGGGAAGCAGAGGAAGGAGGTGGGGAAGGTGCAGCAGCAGACATCGCCAGAGCTGGGGGGCTGCCGACTCCGTGAAGTGAAGATCCTGACCAGACAGGGCAGACGCAGCATGGAGGAGAAGACAGCCTCAGAGGTGACCTCGTCTCTGAACCAGCAGGTGAGCAGGAATGGACAAGGCACCAACTCTTGGGGTGCAAGGTCCTGGGTGCTGGGAGGACGACAGAGAGAGGGAAAGCCCGAAAGTGCCAGGAGGGAAATGGGACCTGTGGGCTTTTGGGGAAGGCTTTTTTGAGACCTGCAAACCACAAGGTGGTGGACAGCATCCCACCACCTCCTCTCCTTCCCTTAAGTGTGCTACTCTGATCTCTTTCTCCGGCAAGCCCCTACTGACTACAATCATGGTTTCACTGATGAGGTTTTTGGGGCTTTGCATATCCAGGTGAGACAGCCAAGGTGTGGAGGATTTCCATCTTAGACTCCTGCCTCCAAACCGGTTCCCACTCCGGCTGCTCTGCTCCTTGCACCTCAACCCTCTCTGCAGATTCTGCAGGGGTGCATCAGCTGTCTGCTTTTTTCCTCAGCAGCCGTCCAGGAATCACTCAAAGGAGGTAATACAGCTGTCTTCCACCCAAGATGAACCTGCAGAAAAGTCAGATACTTCTCCAACTCCTGTCACTTACAGTAGCTCCATCAGACGAACCAGCCCCAGAACTGTCTCCTTTCGGGTAAGAGCCAAAGCAAGTGGGAGAAAGAAACTCATGTAGGCAGTGGAGGATGGCGAGAGGGAAGGGTTGCTCTGGTCTCCAGGTTATGCTGGCAGACCCTGTTCCCAAAAGTGCTTCCAAAATCCACCCCTGATTGCATTGCAGTTCTGCTTCAATCTTTCCTCCCTTTTCCTGCTTTGTGTCTGACTGAAGGCCTATGATGATGAACATGCCCATGTTCATATGCTTTGTGCTGGCATGGAAACTTGTGGGATGTGGTGCGAAAACAGGGAGCTCATTGTCCTCAGATTTTCCAGAGAGTCACAGGAATGACCATCCACCCTCTGGCATTTCTAGTCTTCTTTGAGAGCACAGGATACAAATAAAATCCATCCTCCTTCTGTCCCTTGTTATATCCCTGAGAATATTTTCAGTTCTAGACCCCAGAAAAGGTCTCCGGAATGAAGTATTTGGAGAGGCTAGAAAAACCAAGAGCTGTTGAGATCCACCCTGCTGTGAATCAGGGCTGACTGGCTAGGCTTAATTGACTTTCATGGTGCTTTATTGGGAATAAACCTATTAGCACTACAAAGCGTCTTTAGTCTGGAGGGCTTTGAGATATGAGATAAGCCCTGGTGTGGGTGAAAATGCAGCTTGCTTGAAAATGGGACAGACGAGTCTGAGACAGTTTCTCCCATGTTTATCTTCGACAACCAAAGATGGCTCCAGTACCTCTTCTCCTTGTGTCTTCCAGATGGTCTCAAGAAAAGAGAAAGAGGAAAGCCAAAGCCCTCTCACAAGGAGGTGAGCAATTCACAAGCACAGCCTTGCTGGGCAGTGATTGTCATCCCTTGTTTTCCAAGGGAGGAGGAGGTGATGGGAGCTGGTACTAGCTAGTGAGTGCTCTGGCACAGGTTACTGAACATTGGTCCCTGGGGTGCCTGGCTGACGGGGCAGTGATGCTTAGCAGAGGGCAGGACAATGTCCAACGTACAGCTTGCATCTGTACAAGATACCCTCAGCTAGCCCCTGCTGTCTCTTTGCTGATGCAGTTTCTCATCGGTGCTTCTGTCTGCACAGCAGTGGTTAAGTGTTGAGCAGTGCAGCACCACAACCTTGGTTCCCATCCTTGGAGATACCAAAACCCACTACACAGGTCCATAAGCAATCCAATATGTCTTTGGTGGCCAGAGCAAGTGATCCTCCACATCTCCATGGCAAGGTTTGGATGGGTGGCTTAAAACCGATTGAGGAACCAAGGTCCCAGGTCTGAATGCAGGGAGTTGACAGGATGTCCTCTCCCACCTCTAAGTGCAGGGCAGGGAAGGGGGGCTTTGCAGGCACCTGGGCTGGCACCTATGCATTGCTATAGGCAAACTCATACCAATATCGGTGAAGATGCAGTTCAGACCTGGCAGGGTAAACTGAGGAGCTCAGAGCTATTTTTCAGTGTACAATGTGGCCCTAAGAAGATGGTGAGAGCCAGAGATCTCGGCCACCAGCAGGGAATGACCTGCCTTGGTTCACTTGGCAGATGGATGCAGGATTGCCTGGGTCTGGTGGGATCTCCTCCTGCCAAGTGGAGCCCCCCAGGACCATGGGCTGAGCCCAGGAGATCCTGATGGGACTGTGTTCAACTCTCTCCCCTTTTCTTCACCAGTGCGAGTCTGAGGATCCCAGGTAGCAGCACCACGATTGGGGAGAAGCTGGAAAAGTACACCTCAGCCGTGCAGGTACCAAAACCCCTTGGGGACTGGCATGGGGGGGGGGTGTGGGGAGAGGCAGAGCTGTGGCCTGGAGTGAGTGGGGAAGGGAGAGCAGGACTGAGCTGCACTGAACAACCAGTGCTAATGGGGCTGAAGAAGATGGTGCCAGGCAGAAAAAGGGATCAGCCTCAGGGTTTTTGGGAGCAGGGAGGGGATATCCCTTGGAGGGGGTCGTGGGGATGCTGCATGGTCCTGCTGGTGGGAGCAGTGGGGCAATTCCATGAGCTGGTGATGGGCAGGGGGGGAGCAGACCCCAATGGACTTGGGACACGAGCCAGAAGCAGGACTTTGCTTTTTACTGCTTGGGGTGCAGCACAGCCCCTGCTGACGTCCCTCTCTCCTCCCAGCGCTCAGAGGCGGTGAAATCATCCCTGACAATTCAGAAGAGCCTCTTGCTGTCCTCGGAGGGGGTGGCCAGCAAACGCAACTTCTTCGAGGCAAGCGCTCCCGGCAAGGCTGAGCCGACGGCTGTCAAGAAGGTAAGGGCAGGAGCTGGCCTGAGCGAGGACCTTCCGGCAGGGTCCTGCGTCAGGGCAGGCACCAGATTTTTGACAAATATTCCCCTGTTTGGGTACGAACGCACATCCCGGCAGGCTGCTGCCTGGATGCAGTCTGGTGGGAGTCTGGTGCTTGTTGAGTGGTGCTGGGCAGGGCTGGGCTTGGGCACTGGCTGCCACTGAAACCGTGCTCTGGCGGTGTGTGGGTTTGTGCCGATGCGCTGGTATTTGAGGAGCTGGGATGGAGCCAAGGTGTAGGCTGGTCTCTGCCTGTTGCAGGTTTGCTCAGCCTCCCCGCACCCTGGGGACTGTCCCAGGTTACATTTGAGCAGTGGGAGAGCTGGTGCTGTAACCCCGGTGTCCCTCTCTGTGCCACAGGACAACCTGAAGATTGCGGGATCGGTGACATCCCGCATTAATCTGTGGATCAGCCGAGCTCAGGAGCCTGCCAAGGAGGAGAAGAGCAAGGTACCGGCTTGTGCCAACAGCTTGGGCTAAAGCTCTGAGGCCAGGCAGCCTGGCAGGACATGTTCCTGCATCTGGGATGGTGGGGCTTGAAGGGTTTATGAATCCTTGGCTGAACCCATGAAAGGGTTTGAGAGGACCTTAGCCAGGGTCTGAGGTTTGGGTGCTGCAGGGTCACCACAACGAGATGTTGGGGCTCTGCTTGTTGCTGTGCCCTGAGCCTGATCCCAAAGTGCCCGAGGCAGCTGCTCCCAGCTTTTGGTGGGGTGAGGAGGGATCAGGAACCAGCGAGGTGTGTGTCCCAGGGGACATGAAGGGGGACCTGACTCTGCAACCAGTGGAAGAGATCACCCAGCATCATCCCATCTCTGCCAGTGTCTGCAGGACTAGCTTCGACCTGGAGGCCACTGGGAGAAGATCTGTATGCTCAGTGCTTTGGCACTGGGCTGTGCAGGACGTGGAGAACAGTGTGTGCACTGAGAGGTCCTGCTGCACGCGGGGTCTGGAGTGATCTCCATCCCTGTGTGTATCCCAGCCCCTAAGAGTAGGGTTTCTGGTAGCTGTGGGGTCAAAGTCCCCAGCTAAGGGGACGCAGAGAGCAGCACTTTGTCACCGTGGCTGCTCCAGGGATGTGGATGCAAGGGAGATGGACAGGAGACCTCAGGGTAGTTTACTGCACTTGGAGAGGTTCAGCAAGCCCCGGGGAGGTGTCACTCTGTACAGCAACACGGTGTCTTACCCCTGCTTGTAGCAGAGTCTCCTGCAGATGCCTGGGTACAGGACCAGGAGGGGCAGCTCCAGCCCAGCCCTGCAGCCCGGGCAGGCAAGCCCGGGCACCCCCAGTGCCATAGCTGCAGAGATTAGCACTGCCCAAACGTGTCTGTACCGGGAGGCTGTGCTGGCTCTGTGTCTGCCAGGAAAGGGTTTGCTCCTGGGGTCACTCCTGGGTAAAGCTTGCAGCTCCTTTGTCAGTATTTCCTACAATAATGACTGCTGCCATCCATCTCTGTGGGCTGTAGCTGCACTTGGTTTTGAGGGTCTGTGAGGTGCAGGATCTCAAAGCCATCTGGTTTCACCTGGAGCACATATGCTTCAAGGTTTGGTTAAAGTCAGACCAAGCCAACAGTGCACATGATGCGTGTGGAAAACTTTCTGGTGCCACTTACGGCTCTCGTGTTTGCAGGACATCAGGAGAATAAACAGCCTGGCAAAGCGTGATGTCCGGGTAAAGCAGCCTGGAGACACCCCTGGAGACACCAAGGTAGACATGGAGCTGCTTCGAACACTGGTGCATCCTCTGAGCTAGGGGCAGAGCCGGGACCTGCCCGCTGGCCCATCACCCACAGGGTGTGGGAGAACCAGGCTATGGGGGGAGAGGGGTTGTGTGGGACAGCCGGGACCCCGTGACGTGGGGGGGACAGCAGGAGGGGACAGCTGGAGGCAGCTGTGAGGGTGAGAAGGGGTCTGGTCTGGGAGAGGAAGGGAAGTGGCACGTGGTGGGGTTTAGGGGATGCCTGCCTGCCCCATCCCCTGCTCAGGGCAAGTATGGCCCTGGATAAAGTGTCTGCCTTTGGGGGCTGGCAGCCTCAGGCCCAGCCTCACTGTTTCTCACTTTCTTTTCCAGTTGTAATAAGATCAGTTCTAACAATATCAGACGATCTGGGAAAAACTGTTCTGCTCTGAAGATCAAAGCCCAGCCCTACCCAACCATCCAGCAGCACACTGCCATGAGAGGCCCCTGCAACATGTGTAGGTGCACCCCAGGTTGCCGGGGTCCTCCGCTTGTGGGATGGGAAGGAAGAAGGTTGGAAGACTATCCCTGCACCCCCAGCCTGCACCCGCTGCCTGCCTGGGAGCACCCAGGCCTGGAGACTCCTTGAAAATGCTGAAGGCAGACTCTTGCCTCGTTTCCCCAGAACGTTTTGGTGTTTTGCTCCTAATCTCTGGCTTTGCCCCATAACTGCTTGCGAAGAGGATCAGCCTATACATCTCCTTTGCAGCCAGATCATGTCAATGGGGCAAGAAGGTGTCTGGTCAAGGGAGTTATTCAGCTGCACATCCATGGACTGTGTCCATCCATGCTGCCTGGCTCGTGTGGGGTGAGGTGGATCAGGCAGATATCACCCCCCGCTTCCCAGGCTGTCACTGCTGGAGGGAGCCAGCCAAAGGCAAATGATGTTTGCAAAGTGACACATACACCAGTGTAGCTTGGAGATGCCTCACGGAACAAGGGTGGACCTGATGACCCTGGCACTTCCTTCCAGCACACAGCTGAGCCAGAGCCAGAGACTTGGCCTTCACCCTGCTCTTACCATCCCCTGCCCCCTACAAGCAGTGACCCCTTTCACTCAGTGATACAGGAGTGGGCTGGCCACGGCCCTGTTTTCGGGGTTGCATGGAGCTGAGCGCCCTGTGCTGGGCCCTTTCTGCAAACTCTGTTTCCCTCTCACCCTTCCTCCTGCGCCCTTCGCCCGTGGCTGGGCAGACCCCTGCTCCTGCACTCCCTGCGCTGCTGAGCCCACCCAGCAGGGAAACGGGGTGCTCTCTTGAGGCCAGCTTTAGGGTGCCGTGGGCAACCCATAAAATGATGCTCACATCCTTGTACCGGAGCCACCCAACGGGCTAGGGCGGTGCCTTGAGCAACCATGGTGATGCCCAAATTCGGTGTGGGACGCTGCTGCTGCCCCTGGATCTGATCTCGCTTGCTGGGCTTTGGACAGGACTTGGTGTTCTCTGTGCCTGTCTTTTTTTCTCCTAATAAAAGTTGCTCTTTCTAAGACGCTCCCGGTCACCTGCTCCTGGGCTGGGACTGGGAACAGTTCCCTTTCCTCCTCCTGGCGAGAGGGAAAAAGCCAAAAACCTGAAACAAATGTGTCCTGGGTGGGGGGAAAAGCAGCCCGAGACTCTTCCCTTCTCATTACAGCATCTCGGGCTTGGTGCAGCAGCGGAGTGAGCGCGGGTCGGGGGCTGCGGTGGCGGGTCCAGCCCTCCGCTCACGGCAGCGCTGCCTTATCAGCGTCCCCAGCCCCAGAAAGTGACAGCTGGCTGGCTTGTGTCAGCCCCCTGGGCACTGGCGTATCTCAGTCCGGAGGGTTTAAAATAGCAAATCTCTGAGGCCACACAATAGCTTGGGCTTATATGGGCTCCTGGGGGGGAAGGGGGAGCAGCGGAGGGGGCCGGGGCCGCGGCTGCCGAAATAGCAGCTCACAAGTGTTGCATTCCTCGCTGGGCGCCGGGCACATTCCTCCCGGCGCTGCCCGCCCCGGGGTGGGCGCTGGAGCCCCCTTAAAGCCTCCTGCCCCCAAAGAGCGTTTCCCAGACGCCCGCCGGCTTCCCCTCAGCTCCCCGGGATCTTGCCGGTGCCCCACCGCAGAGGTAAGGCTGGGGTGCCCGCTCGCGCCGTAGGGTGCTCGGTGGAAGGGCAGTTGTTGAAGACCCAGAAGTGATTTGGCGCAGGCTGAACGGTCCTCCCCAGCCGCTTGTACAGGGCTGTGTTTGTGCCATGAAGGCATCCCCATGGATACAGCACCAGGACCCTCTCCAGGGGGTATTTGCAGCTTGCCCAATACCTTTTGAACCACCTTCATGTGTGCCAAGGTGGCTGAGCAGGGTTTGGCTGCCCTCGTGCCAGGGGAATCTCACAGCTCGCTGTTCCCTGTGTCTCTGGAGGGGACAGGAGGGATGTGATGCCTGTGCTGGCCCTGCCTCGCTGGCAGCCCACGGGGTGGGTTAGAGGTGGTCTGACCCTGCCAAGGCAGCAGCGACGTGACCCATGCAGGAGAAATGTCGGGAAATGAGAGCTCCATGCCTGGGCAGCCTGGAGGGCAGCAGGGCCTGCGAACCGTGGGGGATTAACTCAGCCCCAGAGGTGTGATCAGCCAGCCCTGAGCTCACCGAGAGGGGGATTTTAAGGAGCGGGAGGGATATCTGAAGTATTTAATACACAGCAAATCATGGGAGATTTTTGCAGTCAATAACATGTGCAGTGTTTCCTCTTTAACTCTGTCATATGTCTGCTGGGTTCTAATTCTTTCAAAATAAGTTTTCAAAGCTTTAAAGGAAAGGTTTATGTTTCTGCATAGAGGATGGAGAAGTATTTCCTAGAGCTGCTTTTTTTCTTGTGTACCCCCCCTTAAAGTGTTGTTTTTGTTGCTGTTCCTCAGCAAATGCTGTGTGGGATCTAGCGATGTATGAGAGAGGAGGTGAGTGGAAATGCAGAAATCGGCTTTCGCAAATGGATGTTTGTGCTGTCGTGGCCGGGAGGGAGTCTCCGCTCTTGTGTGGTGTCGTGAGAGGAGCACCTGAAGTCTTGGGTGCTCAGAGGCCACAGAAATGATCTGGCCAAACTCTGAGGGTAGCAGGACCTTGCCTAGGCTCGGGGAAAAGCAGGGCCAGGAACTGATGTTTGGCAGGGAGCAGAGATCGAGGGGATGGTGCTGGAGGGGGGTGCTTAGGGCCAAACCCCAGATCCATCAAAGGGAAGAGAACAACAACAGCAGAAGCAGGTGGTGAAACGAAGGCAGACGGGGCTGAGTTCTGACTTCATTTGTCTCCAAAAAGCACCTTCTGAGTCACTGCTCAGAAGTGACATTTGACAACCCCTCCGGGAGCCACGGGTATGCAGAGGCACCCCTCCTGTAACGCATCCTTCCCCTGCTTGCGGATTCCAGTCCTGGATTCAGCATCTTGAATAAGCGACCCCAAAGCCTATCCTACCCATCCCGGGTAATAAATTCTCAACAGATGTAGCCAGGACCAGTTGCTCCCAGACGCCCAGCAGCAGGAGCAGTGAAGCGGCGCGGCTCTGGGAACAGGTGGTTTAGCACATGGGAGTTATTTCTAGAGCTGCCTTGCGTTGTCCTGCTGCGGCTCGGCTTTGCTGAGGTCTGGCGTGAAGGCGAGCAGTGGGCAGGCTGTGCAGGGTCTTGGGGTGATGCTCAGGGCTGCTTCAGGATGCCGAGGGCCGGGGGTGATCACGGGGCTGGTCTGTGCAGCCCTTGCAGTGGAGCACTGGGTGGAAGCCTGACGAGGTGGGATGGTGAGTAAAGTCCTCCTGGCCACGGCTGGGCGGAGGACGGGTGTGCTGGGAAGATGAGCACGGCCGTTTCTGCAGTTATTAGTCCTGTTGGTAAACCAGGCTGTGAGTTACTCCTTTCAGCTAACTTCAGTCTCAGGGCCAGAACCAGAAGACAAATGCTCCTGCTGAGCCCAGATCCCCCTTCTCCAGAGCACGCTCTGCACTTGGAGGGCTGGGCTGGGAGGGCTCACCGAGGTCTCAAGCTGTGGCTTGTGCAGCGCTGTAAATCTGAGATAACGGAGAAGGTCCTATCGAGCTAAGAATAGTCAGGAAGCAAAACAAGCTGAGCATTACAACTGGGTTATTTTCCCATGCCCTGAGCAAACACAGCACCCCGAGATGGCTGCGGTGAGGGGAGCTGCGTGTCCTGGACCCAGCTCCTGACAGCGATTATCGGTGTTGCGTGAGGCTGTGTCTAATCTCCTGCCTCCGGTTTGGGGCAAGCTGTGATCCTGGGACGGGAGGGGAGGGGGGAGCCTTATCTCTGTTCAGATAAGGCTGTCACAGCCTGGCTGGGGACAGCTGGAAGCACCGAGCGCTTTGGAGAGACGCAGCATCTCTGTGCCCGCGTCTGGGGCGCTGGAGGTCAGGCTGTGCCTGTCCTTATCTCAGCTCCTAACACTCGCTTTCTCCAATCTGCCTTCAATTCTGCTAGATAACCAGGCATGTCGGACTCTGAAGAGGTTGTTGAAGAATATGAGCAGTAAGTGATGTGTTTTTAAACACCCTTTCTTTCCCCTTATTCCTGCCTTCCCGCAGGGCTGCAGCATTGCTTAGGGGGGCTGTTTGGGGGGCACCGGCCCTCGTCATTACCCCAGCACGCAGCGTGAAAGGGCCTTGGGGTTCCCCTACCCTGTGCCCGTCTGCACCGCTGCCATGGCAGTGCCGAGACCCCCAGCAGTGGGGAGTTTTGCCTTAGGAGCCATAATGGCACACACATGGCAAGGCATAGACCCTGCATTAACCATGCTGCGGTCTCAGTCCAATAGATCTGGGAATAGCTGATGCCATCAGTCTGCTGCTGCTGGGGTCCTGCTGCCACACCCAGAGCATCACTCCCCAGGGCCCAAACGTG
>Ga0065711_1037729_pt1 | contig 19530 bp, 12 predicted proteins | sample Hoacrofraction12_FD_59098 | JGI IMG/M metagenome (GOLD analysis project Ga0065711, IMG submission 59098) | Hoatzin crop microbial communities from Cojedes, Venezuela - Epithelial fraction 12 v2 (version 2) | ecosystem: Host-associated > Birds > Digestive system > Esophagus > Crop | place...
GCCGCTGACGACAACCCTCTGAGTTCTGCCATTCAGCCAGTTCTCAATCCACTTCACCGACCACTCATCCAGCCCATACTTCCTGAGCTTCGCTAGGAGGATGTTATGGGAGACTGTGTCGAAAGCCTTGCTGAAGTCAAGGTAGACAACATCCACGGCTCTCCCTTCGTCTACCCAGTCAGTCATGTCCTCATAGAAAGCTATCAGATTGGTCAGGCATGATTTCCCCTTGGTGAATCCATGCTGACTACTCCTGATAATCTTCTTTTCCTCTGCTTGCTTGATGATGGCCTCCAGGATAAGCTGCTCCATCACCTTACCCGGGATGGAGGTGAGGCTGACCGGGCTGTAGTTCCCTGGGTCCTCCTTCTTGCTCTTTTTGAAGATTGGAGTGACATTGGCCTTTCTCCAGTCCTCAGGCACCTCTCCTAAGACGTGTGGTTTAAAAATAAAAATGCTTTTTAATAGAAAGGTGTGCTTATTGGTCATGTTCAGCAGACTACTTACAATGAAAGATTAATTAAAACTCAGTTACGTTACGCGTGAAAAGAAAAAAATTAATAGCTTCTTCAGAGAAAAATATTAGTTTTATCCTCAAACTTTTGGCCCCAAAACAACAAATGCTTGACTTTGACCATATGCTGAAGTTTCCAGAATCAGTAAAACGAAAAATAATGGGATTTCAGAGTGTTTTGAATCAGCTACATACGTAATTTCCCTGCTGGATCCTATTTCAATTATATTTCATCATAAAATACGAAGGTCATGGGGGGAGAGTTTTTAACCGCTTTTGGTATTTCTGAACAAAATTCTGGAATCAGCCATCTTATAAAATATAGATTCACAGAATTCCCTAAACTGAGTGGTCAGTAAAAGTCAGAAACCTTCTGGTATCATGAAATCACAGTTCACCATGTTTGCAAACTCCAGGTCCAGTTTTTGGAGTAGAACACTATTACCTGTATTGTTTAGGTTAGGGGTTTTAATGGTTTATTTGAGCTAAGAGATTCTGTTCTCCTTCAGTTGATTTAGAAAATCTGTGTAGCTAACTGTATGGAGAGGGTGAAAAAGACATAGTCATTCTTATGTAAAACCTGGAAATGAGCACAGATGCATGTAAACAGCAAGCAGATTATATCACTATTTTAATTTGACAAATCTTAAGTTTGGCATATATGCCAGTACTCACCTTGTAACTACTAGCTAGTATTACGCTAGAAAGAGTAAAATTAATGTTCAGCCTGAAGAAAATCACCTTCAGAGTGTGGCCACTTAGCCACCAAAACCCGGGAATGGTCATGGCTCATTGGTTGAATGCCATGTCATTTAAGTACAACTCAAAAAGGTTTAGAGGCATTCTTACATGTGAAAATACCATGTCTGAAGAAACAGCAGTGTCAGGCAGGTCACCCAGCAGTTAAATGTTCAGAACCTGGAGATGTGGGCAGGAACTCCAATCTCAGAGATCCACTATCACATTATAAAAATGATTGATATTCCACAAGTTGCACTCTGAACGTCATGTGCAAAGATAGCCTCAAGAATTCAAAGCTTAGACAAGAGTCATTGCATGTTGATTGATGGCCTTTTGTCACTGTGGTTTATGGGTTATGACCACTGGAGACTTCAAAATGAACTAAGCCAAACATAACAGCATCCTTTGCTCAGTGAAGCAAGGATGCAGGGCTCAGAAACCAAATTGTTCTGTCAAAAAATAAAATACTTAGCTCTAAAAATCTGTCAGACTTCCAACACTTTTGACAGCTTCCATATTCAAGGCATGCAAAAGTGAGTCTGATGAATGCAGACAAAGCATCCAGAATGTTTCTTTGACATTAAAAATCCCTAATCTGGTACCTCCTCCTTAAATAATTCACACATCTCTTTTATGTAGGTCTCCCTCTTTTGGATGTACTATAGAAGAAATCTCTTCATTAAAGCAAACAAAAATAAACCACTCATATTGAGTAGCATTAGAAGCTGTCCTTACACACAGTACAAAAATCTGCTAATACTTTAATGACACTGATGAACAGCTTACATTACCTGAAAAATAGCTGATGTTTAGGTATACAAATATCAAGTGTGTTCATGCTGTATTAGGACTGTCATTTATTGTGACAGGAGGAACTTTTCTCAACGTGTAAAATGAAACGTTTTATATTAATAATCATAATTACCCAATCCTTCAAATTCAGCCATTGTTGTTATAAGGACATCGCTCTGTACGATATTTGCTTGTAATTTGCAATCGTCTGTTCCTTAATTTCATTAGGAATCCTGACACGTTGCATCATTCTTGTTGAAAAAGAAAAATCACATAAACTTGGATTATTAACATTTTGCTGAACTTTTTGCCATTTGGAAAGCTGCAAACAGCGTAGAGTTTATGAACTTCCACCAAATTCAACAGAAGAGTTTTAGATCAGACGTAACCTAAGGAAAGAACCTATCTGAAATGATAAAAGAACGAGTGACCATAATTTTCTTAATTTTGTGCTGAAGGTACACAAAAAAAGATTTTAACTGAGATTTAATGGTCAGTAGTGACTTTCTAAGAGACTTCTCAAGACAATTAGAAGATTAAAGAATGAATTTTCTTAAAAAGTAAGAAATTTCTAGTAGCTTAGAAGCTATCCTGTCATACTTTTGTCATTTGTACAGTTTAGGTCAAAGCACAAACACCTGACTGGTCATTTTTTTTATTCCTATAGCGTTCTCGTTTCATATCTGTTTGACTTTTAAACTCTACTTTTCTTGTTGGGAAAAACTGACAGCAAGATCCTGTCCTTCTGCCTTGCAGGTGACGTGTACAATTGTGTACCTCAGTATCCCAAGGAACCAGGCTGGAGCTATAGGAACAGAAAGCACGACACAAAGTGCACAGGGAACCAGCACACTATGTGCCTCCTTTACAACCTCTGGACAAGAGGACTGTCCTCTAGGAGATATGCTGTTAAGCAGAGCGGAAAAAGTACCTGTTTAGTGCAGAATTTTCAGGTGCTTATAAGATTTTATAAAGCCTAACATGCTATAATATATTTCCATTACAATAGTTTTGAATACTCCACTAGCACAACCTAGCTCTTCTCCCATTAAATTAATACATACATTACCCTACCTTATATGGAAGCAGGATTAGCCATGCACTTTAGAAATGAGGCTATTTATACAGGTGTTTTATCAGACCTTCGATTCAACATTTGGTTGGACAACAAATATTTAGACTAAAGAACTTTCTTTGTTTCTACATATACATACATTTCTTTATATATGGGTCACCATTCCTCATATATGGACTTGTGGGTGTGATTACTTAAAATGTACTGTTCTGAACACATTTTATTGTTAGGCATAGTAGAGTCTGGATCTAGTTTGCCTAACTTTAGCAACTTGAAAAGGTGCCTACATTAGGAGTCTAGTTGCTTTATCTGCCCTAGTTGTCAGTGAAGAGAGGTAGATGTCCACCAAGGAGATTCAGCTGCATCTAAGACTGCTGACACCACTCATATGCAGTTTACACACATAACGGGAGACCTGACATCTGGCAAAGCAACTGGTTGCTACTAAATTATGGAGAAAGTCCTGCCCAACATGTCTCAATAATTTAATACAAACTTTAACTGTGTGGTACTCAATCACGCTAGTCACTCATAGGTGTCTCACATCTGTAGTATCCTGATGTGAGAAGACAACTTGTCAGACTTGACCGAAACAAGCTGGCTGTTCAGGAAAGGTTTTTCTAATAATCTTTCCAGTATAGAAGAAATGCACCCACAAGCTGGTGATGTGAGCATTCTGGAGGCCCTTCTGGCTGTCATCATATAAATACAGCCCAAATCCAAGCCCCGGGATTTGGTTTTGTTGCTGTTGTATCTTGAGATATATAGACATTTTAAGCCCAAAAGTTATGTCTTAAAGCATGAGAGCTTCTTCTCCTTTAAACCTGCCACAAGGAACAGCATAGCACCCAGCTTGCCGTGTGACACTGAAACATGAGCCATTCATTTCAGAACAGTGTTAATTCTTCACAAAATGTGGACGCTGCTCTTTGTTTTTATGCCAGCTGCCTGAAGGAAGTGAGTTAACTGATTTGTTGGCATACGGGAAGAAAAATACATGACAACATCAATGGACTTTATGAATCCTACATCAACTCCTCTCCTCCTAGTTATATACTATAACAGCAATTCTGTTGATGTGAACAGCATGGTCCCCAGAAAAGTGCCCATATGAGAGCAGAAACACATTCACTAAACTCTGAGCACATTTATCAATAAGATGAGAAAATCTAAAATTATGTTTTAAAAAGGAGAGCACAAATTTCTCACTTAAATATTCCCACTTGCATCAGTTCCACTAACATCACAACAGGCAAGCTCGAGTAGGACAGTGAGGTGCCTGGACTCCAGCTGTGCTAACAGCAGGTAACATCATCCTGGTCCCTGTCCAGCTGTTAAAAGGCTCTTTTCTTATAGGGCTGGGAAGGGATGCAGATTTCATTCGTTTCAACCCAAGCTCTGGGAATTTTCAGCCACTCAGAATGTCTTTGTGATTGAAAATGTGAACATACTTTTCAAAATAAACACATAAGATCCCTTCAAAATGTCTACCATTACGGATCCACTGTTGTAAATTAAAGCTGGCTTCCCACATCAGAACGCACAGGCAAGTGAAACACATAGACTTCCTTATTTCTGAAGAGTATCATATTTTATGCTGTTAGTGAATGTTCCTGATAAAATGTTGGTGGTAATAATTTAATTTTTATACTCACAAGAATATCTACTAAAAATTTTTACAGCTTTGCTTTCCCTCACTGCACTGTGTTTAACTGAGTAAGGTCTTTTTACAACCATGCGTAAAGACAGCCACTGCCAAGAGAAATTTTTATAAGCCTTATTAGCAGGAGTTTCTTATTGCTCAGGTGTTTCACATACAATGTTCTTTCCACTCCCTAATAAGAATTGTGACACATGAGCCTATTGTACTGAAAAAACGGTAGCATGTATGTTTTGCTCGTTTGTAGCATCTGGATTCCTTTCTTTAAGTTATGAAATAGTTATATAAGGATTTCCCAAAACCAAGCAGCACTAGACTGAAGAAGTACTATTGCTGGGCTTGCAGAATTTCAGAGAGGAATTTGGCTAATAATCACAAGTTCAACGCTGCATGAAAATTTCTGAAGCTGCTTTCTGACACTTCACATCCAGAGAGGTTTTCCTGTCTCCAAACAGATGTTTGTATAAAAGAAAATGGAGTTATAATTTGGTTGGGTAAGCAAATGTCTTCTGAACTGGGAATGGCAGTCTTCATGCAACGAGGTCTCAGCTTGAACAGCAGATGTGCCTCTTATGCAAAACTCCATTTAATGGTCCCAGATGAAAGGTCAAGATGTTTTAGTGCCTAAAGCAGCACAGGGTAGCACTTGAGCATCCTGCTATACCACCAGTAGAGCTATGAATTAAATCTTCAATCTCCAGTCTTCAGCTGTAATGAAGAAGTGCATGTTTCTTCTCATGAAATGACTGTAAAAATAATTGTGCAAGCCTGATTGTGTTTTGCTCTGACTCAGCTTTCCAGTTTCATACAGCCTCAGAGGGAGGCTGCAGTTGCCAGTAGCCCCAAGGGATCCATATGACAGTAGTGAATCCAAAGCAGTGAAGCTATTTCGTCTCAATCACATCCTGTGTAAATGATTATAAATGGGACATAGGTGTATACAGGGGTTTAAGAGCAAATACGTTTTCCCTGGCTTGCAGGCTGGTTTGTTCTGCTGCTGTGATACAAACACTCAATAAATGGTCAAAGTAAGGCCTCAGAAAGAAATGCCAGTCAAAGAGGACAGATATAAAATTACGTCGGTTCACAAAGTCCCCTTCAAAGAAGGTTTGCTTACATCCAGAAAGATGGCTCAATAAAGCGATCACGCAAATAGCCTGTTGAATAACTTCGTGCAAGTAGAGGTGTTCACAAGAAGCTGTGCTACAAAGCAGATGTTTGGCTTGGATGGAAATATTTTCACATCAGTTCATTGAGACAGTCGCTAGAAGAACCCCCACTATTACTGTGGCATGAAGCTTGTATTTGGATCCATAAATGTAATACATGACAACTTCTTCTGTTTAGGGGAACGAGAATCCTGGATCCAGTTTTAAGAACAAGATTCATCTGTTGATACAAAGGAATCAACAGAGAGTCATGGAAGACTTACATTATTTTTTGGAGTGCATATTTTAAAAACTATTTCTTTCCTACTGTAGTTTGGCAGTTGCAGGGCAGGTTGATAGGAAAGGGTGGAGAAAACAAATTGCTTTTCCACTTAGCACTTCTCCAAGCAAAAGGACCATGCACGTCTGCTGCCTGGAAGCCTGGACACACACCCTTTGCCCGCAATCCATAGGCTGTTCGGTTACCTTTGCTTTTGGGCAGCATCTCTCTCCACCTCTGGTTGCCCACCAGAGCACGAACTGAGGTCTTGGCACACCAGTCCCCCACAGCACCTGGCACAAATTCTGGGGCTTCCTTGGAGAAGAAAGAAGGATGCAGCTGTGTCAGGCTCCTACAACTAAGCAGTGCTCACAAGTTCTCTAATGTAGACTTTGCTACATCTCTGTTTAAGTTTAGGCTTGAGAACGTGAACAGCTTCTACCCCGTCTATATCGAGCAATGCTGCCTGCATTAACACTGTCCACACCAAGCTTGCTAGCAAAGTGGAGTCTGCAGACAACAGTGAATCATGTATTAACATGCTAAGTAATCTTTGTAAATAACTTCCATTATTTCTTATATATAAAGGTCACCAAACTCTGTAGCTGTTTATTACAAGTTTCTGTTTTCCCCCTGTGGCTCTAAACCAAATCTCATTTACAAGTGGGAACGTGTTATTCTGCGTAGTGAATATCTGACCTTTTATTTCTACAAACTAATTTCCAGAAACTATACCAAAAGCATGTAGTGCCACTGACAAAGAGTGACACTGCAGCATTTCATATGCATATTTTCTTGGGAAAAGTTTTTGAAAAAGCTGCAGGAGTCCAATTAAACTTTACCACCTGACTATGCATGCCCATAATAACAAGACTGTATATTAATATGACTGTGACCCTAACACATGCGGAGCTGGTCAGAGTTATACGAACTGTGGGCTCCAATACTTCCTCTACCAGGAAACTGTGCTGGAGAGAGGATACTTAAAGAAATTTCTGGAGTGTGGTGGTAATGGAACATAAGTGCTTTACTGATAGGGACTGAACTTAAGTATTGTGCTTAAATGTGTTGCTGAATTAAAGCCTTAGGACTTTTCATTCCATGTTTACATTTAACACTTCCCTTGGTATTTTTTTTTTCCTATTACCTAAATATATCTGTGATGATTATCTCAGCTGTATCTGGCTGCAACCCAGACATTCATTAAATAACCATCACAAGACTGGTAGTACTGTTCTTATTTTACACGTACCTGCAGGATTGATCTCGACAACATATGGTTTGTTGACAGCCCAGAGTCTATGACAGGACATATTTGTGATTAACTCTAGATCCATCCCACAATGCCAAAAGCTTTCATGGCCTAAGGTTGCTCATAGACCGATAGGTCAGTTCAATTCAGTCACCATGAGATGAATGCAGACAACCAGCTTTAAAATTCAATAAGCCTGAAAATGAAAGCTTGGCATGTCCAGAGTGCTCTTTCATTTCTCCAGAGTATGCATTTTTCTGAAAGAGGAATACAGGTTAATATATAAAGATTTCAATACCTTTCAAATGTAATGTTAAATTTAAAAGACTTTAACATCTTTTGGAATAAAGACTGTTTTGTCCAGCAGATGGAGACTAGAGTTTTAGAGAAATGTAATACAAATGCTAAGCATAACAAGGAAAAAAATTCTTTAACTCAAATGTATAAGCTATAGATTTTAATAAAGATTTTAATTTATAAGACATATAGATCATATTGACAGCTAAATATAGGCAAAAATTTGCTGAAACTCAGACTTAAAACCATACTGTAGTGCTTGATACTGACGTAGGATTTGTAGCCATCCTCCCACTTCAAGTCTGATCCTGCTTAAATAACAGGAAAACACACTTTTTCTAACACGATATGAAAGCCCTGCTGTGATTCTTGATTAAATTTTAAATGCAAAAATACTCAAATCCAACATAAAAACTAGAACAAAAGCAGTCTTCTCTGCCTTTAAATTGAGTATTATTCATGTCCACTAGCCTGAGACAGATTTCTTGTGCAAAACACATTTCTGTCAGATGTTTTTAAAACCTGATGTAATACATTCACTGAGTTTTTGAGTTACCTGCATTCTTTCAAATGTTCTTTCTCGGTATAGAAACGATCCCTGAAACACTCATTGCAAAGGGAGTAAAAAGAGCTAATATAAAAATGTTAGAGCTTTCCATTAGTTAATAAAACAGAACCACTTGTCAGCAATCTCATCACAGAATTATCTATAATAAGAAATGCTCTACTAATGATTTAAAAAAAATTAGAAGCTTCAGATAGTAATTGGAAACATATTTTATTTCTTAGATAATTTCTTTGCATTTTTTTTTACCCTAGAAAACCTAATAGGAGTCAAAGAATATCTGATTTAATAGAAGTGAAAGAATACCTTTTAAAGGAGATCTTACTTGAAGAACAGCAAAAAGCAACATAGACCCAACTCCAGAATCTGGAGGGCTAACAGAAGAAAACTATGTCTTTATTCACCTGCTTTCTTCTGGTTTTGACTCCACTGTAGTGCTGTTTATCTTTGCTTAACTCCCTTCAGATGTTCCAGTCAGTATTGAATATGTCTGCTCGTACAAGTAGTCCTATTAATGTCAAGGGCAGCATGGTGCAGGTATGGATAGCCCTGAAGCACAGCAGCAGCATGTACTAATGGGGTCCTGAATCCACCCAATACCCGAGGGTCTCCAGGACACACGCTTCTTTTTTTCAGTCCACGCAAAGGAAAAATTAGAGGAAACAGTGATATATCTACGCCACTGAATAAAAGTATGTAAGTAAATAGTGCAAACATGCCATTATCCCCAAAACGACTCTGGTGACACTGTGCCAAAAGGAAGCTGCATGCTGACGTGGACCAGAAGAGCAGGTAGTCTAGCCCAGCCCAGGCCAGTGGCCAGCGCTCTGAGCAGCCACCCCAGCAAACTGGCGGCCTTGTGCAACAATATTCCTGAGCCTTTCTGTCGCTGTTATAAACTGCTGTGTGTCAAAAAGAGAATTTTACATGGAACTAAATGAGAGAGTCGCAGACAATTATGAAAATTTGTTGGCTTACCATGTGTAGATTTAAAGATGCGAGATGAAGACAAAATTAAGATGAAGGTACCTCTGCTCTCCCTTTGTACTTCCTTTGCTGATCAGATGCAGATTTCACAAAACCTAGTGCCTGTGAAACCTAACTACCTCAACTCCCAGTGCTATACAGCCAGGATACCTCCAAGGACAGGTAAACATATTCCTGATTCGCAGTCACTTGTCTCCATGCTCAGAGCACCCAGCAGTCTCTTCCCATTATTATTTCTGTTGAGTGGCCTGTAGCTTTCTATTTCAGGTAAAGATCTAAGTGTTTTCAGCCAAGCTAAAATAAAACATTAAAATAAATAAAATAAAATAAAATAAAATAAAATAAAATAAAATAAAATAAAATAAAATAAAATAAAATAAAATAAACCCAGTGTGTTTTACATGAGGAAACACCTGCCAAGGGAAACCTGGAGGAAGGTCTTTGCAGACAGTGCCTGGTCCTTTTTTTACAGTGGCCTAGTAAACCATGATCCCAGCTCAGAAACCCAGTCCCTGGGCTGACCGGTTCACCTCTCATCTCCGTATTTCACAACAGGAGAAATCCATCACCCATTGCCTACTTTGAAAGCAGTTTTAAAGCTGCAGGCAGTGGGTTTTGACCTCACTCCAGCTTATCTGGCACAGTGTACCGTTCACAGGCTCCTCAGATTCACAGCTGCAATAAAAGACAGCCATTTGATAAGCAACTCTGGGGTTTTTCTTTGTTCAGGCACACCAGCTGATGTGGTTTGGGGATTACTGCATTATCAGGATGGTTGTGTAAGTGAAAGGGGGAGGAATACCATTTCAAACCAGAAAATGAACTGCCCGGTGCCGGTGTGAGAAGGACAAACAGATTCAGCAGGGGCTTAACACAGAGAGGAAAATGACAAATCCTCCCATGACAGAATTTGAAAGTAATGGTCCTGTTAAAAAAACCACTAACTGAAACAGAAATATTATACCTTAACCATATACTCTCTGCCTGTTCTGTGTCATTTGTTAGTTCTGGTGTCGCCAGCCTTCAGAAGAAAAACCCCGTGTCAGAACCAGAAAAAGATCAATTGGTTGGCTTAAAGCCAATCAAGCAGTCCTCTCGGTTTCTTGGTTTGCATCCCAATTATTTGGAAACATCTCCTGAAGTCAGGGAACGGTGAACCAATTCACTAACCCCCACAGCCCCTCAGAGGGGACCCATCACCTCCGTGCTGTAAGTTTTGTAAGGAAAGCCATCACCTGTGTGTGGATCAAGGGGTGGACAATGGCGATCCTGACCCGGAGACCACCATACCTCAAGCAGAGATCCACACCACAGTTAACCCAAGCAGGCACAGCCTGTGCTGTGCTGCACTGATCAGTCAGCTGCAGAGCCTGTCCTGTGCTTGGCTGCATGATAGACTCAGCCAGCTCTCTGTAACCGGAGCCTGAAGGCAGCTCGCACATGGTACCAGTGATCATGCCTCCTGCCTGGCCTTACCTTTGTCTAAAAGGGCAACAACAGCTTCTCCCATGAACACCCTTCGTGAACAGTGTTTTTCTTGCAAGAAAATGATATCATAGCTTGAATGGCCGAAAAGGAGGACCTTCTCCTCACAGACAGGACCTGCTCAGCACACCCTGGGAAAAATCTACCTGGGCTCCATCTGATGCTGCATAAATGCAAGGTTCCCAGCATCTGAAGGGACGTAATATTTACTCGCTATCTGTATTCCTCGTCTTACTCTGCCTTATCAGAACAGCTGTTTTATTAAGCCACTTGTTTTCAGGCCTTTCTTACAGAGATCCAGAAGAGCCCTGCATCAGCTCACTCTCACTTCACTCCTCACCCTGCGGCAGAACATCCGCACTTCCCACCTGTGCCTTAAAATATAAGTCTTTGCAAGCTAGATATCTGTGCTCCCCCTACAGTCAATGGACAGCTAATCCATACAGTTCATGGACTGTATGGACAGTTCATGGACTCTGCAGGGCAAGTCAGCGCACATTGGGTCAGCTGAATCACTTTCTAGGCTCCACTGGTCATGATGACTAGCCCTCCATATGAGGGTAGGATTACAGCAAGGATGGCCGCATCCTCTTTTGATTAGGATATATGAAATGCCTTTTAAAAAATGACTTAACATACAGCTATTTTAGATACAAATGTTGCCAGACCATACAAAGGATGGCCAAAAAGGACCTTGACTACTCACAGTGTTTGTGTGCCTTCAACAGAAGACAGAAGCAATGCCTGATAGAAATGCTGTTTCGAAATAAATTTCCTTTATGAACACAATCCATTCAAACTTGCTTGAATTCAACTGCAGTGACATACCTTTTGCCCAAGAACAGTTTTTCCTGATGGAATCAAACATTTCAGGATGACTGGAACAGCTGGGAGCCAGATACAAAAGTGGCATTGGCATAGTTTTGGCAGCCAACGTTACTATGCTGTTTGTGGTTAGTCTGGAGCATGACCCAGAGAAGGGCAACGAGGCTGGTGAGGGGTCTAGAGAATAAGTCTCATGAGGAGTGACTGAGGGAACTGGGCCTGTTTAGTCTGGAGCAGAGGAGGCTGTGGGGGGACCTTATTGCTCTCTACATCTACCTGAAAGGAGATTGTAGTGAGGCAGGGGTTGGTCTCTCCTCCCAGCTCACTAATGATAGGACGACAGGCAATGGCTTCAAGTTGCATCAGGGGAGGTTTAGATTAGATATAGGAAAAAATTTCTTTATTATAAGAGTGGTCAGACATTGGAACAGGTTGCCCAGGGAAGTGGTGGAGTCATCATCCCTGGAGGTGTTTAAAAAATGTGTAGATATGGAACGGATATGGTTTATTAGGCATGGTGGTTTTGGGTGGATGGTTGGACTTGATGATCTTAGAGGTCTTTTCCAACCTATGATTCTATGTCATTATCTCTCCCAGTATCTCATATAGCCTTAAAGATAGGCAGGGAATTACATCTTCTAAAAGAACATTGCCAAACATGTAGCGATTCCTAACCCTGAAATGCCAAGCTACTTAAGAAATTAATCTGTCACAATAGTGCTATAAAACATAAATGGCTGGCCCCAGCAATGAAACAGACCCTTAGACATCTATTCAATGAGCATGGTGCAGTACATGGTGAAAATGGAACCAAGTGACTTTTAATTCATTCATTCTCGTTGATCATAGGTATTAACAAACAATAAACTATTTTCAAACTTATATTACATATAAGGAAGAAAATAAATTATTCCAAGACTATTGACAATTACAGAGACAAGTTAAAATAATCTTGCTGAAGCTACTGACCGACATTTGATGTTGGTGTCAGTCAAGAATCATACTTTAGATGAGAATTCAAGGTATTTTTCCTTCACAGGATTAAAAAGGAGTTCACAAACTGAGCCAGACAAACTGTTCAGCTGTTGGCTCCTGCTGCTGTACCTCCTCCTTTGCTCTCCTCACACTCATAGGTGGAACAGAAACTCCACTCAAGCTTTCATCCTGCTTCTGCCTGAAGATCCAAGTTGGTGCACAGTCATCAATACAGCTGAGGACCGAAGACATTCAAGCAGGAAAAATTCTCTGGCAAGTTTCTTTTTCCTTCTTTTTTTAAATTTGTTATGTCACTGCCCAGCCACCAACCCAACATCTCGCTCTGCTCAACTGAATCTGTGTGAAATCGGGTATGAGTAAACAAGAAAAATAAAAGGAAATATTTTGGAAATGTTTGCTGTTGGGACTGAAATGTGTTTTCTCTTTTCTGGCTGGTATTTTTAATTGAGATGATTTCTGTAGCCTCCCCTTAAGCAGAACTTTCCTCTGACCAGACTCTGAAGTTTATGACTAAGAAGGGGCCTCCTAGAAAGAAATCCAGAAATCAATAACTAGTTGCTCAAAATTGTACAACAGGTAGTAGACTTAGCTGGATCGATTCAGATATTTAAAGTCCAACAACACTTAGTTAATTATCTATCTAGTTCAGGTTATTTATCTGCAACAAATTTCAATATACTGCAAAGAGCTCTAAGAGTGAAAAGCTCCAGGAACGGAACACAGAGAAGTTCTGCAAACATTTTTGTGAGTATGATGCCCAAAGGGTGTTTCAGTTTATTTTCTTTACGAAGGATTGGGTCCTGTATGCTGACTTCAGTGGGAGACATTATGCTCTGTCTCTTTCTGAATCACACCTCTGATTACTTTTTCTTGCTTTACAAATGCCACGTACTTACAGTCAAAATTTTACATAAATATGTTTTGGTAAAATGATTAAAGGTGGGAATAATGGCGCTTCTTTCTCTTTTTGTATCTGAGTACACAGAGTGATTTTTAGAGATGCTGAGAACCACCAACAGCAACATAGCAAGCATTTCTGAAACTTAGATACAGATTTAAGGAGCCTATATGTGGATCCAGATAGGCCAAATCACAGCCAAAAAGATCAAAGGACATGGAATTCAGACAACAAAAGAGACCTCAAGCATGGATGAGTAAATTTAGATTTGTTTTCAGAGCAACCATGTTAATTCTAAGCCTGCCTTTTTTCATGCAGTGCTCAACAGCCCCAGCTAGAATGGAGGATTTGAGTCTGAAATACACAGTGACCCGAGCTGAGGTAGGTGAAGTGGAAGGTATTCCCTTCACAAAAACAATATGCAGCATGTGGGACCCAGTGCGGAAGTTCAAAGCCAGACCTGACGATCTGCTCATCGCAGCCTATGCAAAAGCAGGTTGGTGTGGGTAGAAAACAGAATAGAAAAGTTTGTTTTTCTGTTGTGACTGACACTTGTTTAATCCCAAACAAGACACATTTTAAAGACATGAAGCTCTATCAGCTGTGACTAATAAGTTCTGACTTCTTTGGCAGAAGTAACAACCATTTATTGTTATTGAAGTTCAAATTGTCAAAGTCTGATTACCTATACTTAAATGTTTCCTTTGATTTAGATTATATACATGTATATTAATGGAAACAATAAAAGTTTTCCACCAATAGGCAATGATTTAACAAAGCCTGGTAAGAAGTCATTACTACTAAGAAATAATAGAAACTGACTAACAACGATGGATTGTGTTATGTATTTGGGGAATGACTTGGTGTGTAAACAAGTCCTGATTTCTGGAAATGGGTTAACTATTTTAAGGAAATTACCAATTTCACTTACTAATTTCAGCCAATAAAATAAAATACCCACCATTAATATTACCTATCTGGAATTTTATTCAGCAATGGGCTGCTTAGCTCATTACTATTTCTCCTCTTGATCAGACCCTTTATACTTACTAGACAGGAAAACAATGAAAAACAAGCACAAATATAAATCTTGGATGAATAATAACATGTACAGTTTAGGGGATTCAGGAACAGATTCAGGAACATTTGATAATCATTAAAAACCAACTACTTGAATTAGTAAGAATTTTTAAGTATTTTTTTCAGTAGGGGAAAAAAAAATATTACAAAAAATCCCCCACATTCTTTTTGTAAAATCTGAGAGCTTTTAATTTATTTCCTGTATACTGAAAGCTAAACCACATTATTTTATCCTGCCTGGATTAAAAACTCTCAGCCATCGAACTGAAAAGAAATAAAGTTAGGAGTCTGTTTGACATTATGTTTTATCTCCCAGAGATGCATAATTCAAGTACCTTCAGAAGGGCTGAATTTCCTGCCCAAATTGCTTTCCAGGCTCTCCCTTAGTCTGTTCTCTATCTGCCCTGCCACCGTATCTAGGAGGAGATGTAGTTAACCCAGTGATCACGGCTACAAGGGAAAAGAGGCACATGAAAGACACAATACTGTAACTCTCACAAGATGCTGCAGTAGCTCAGGCAGATGAAATGTTGTACTGACCTTGATTAAAGCATTTCAAAAGGGAACGCTGAAAATACTGCAATTTTTTTATATTTTCAAACTGTATGAAATTTTTACTCAAAGTTCGGGTATTTCATTTTTTCATTCAAACTCAGGATGAAAACAGATGTTGAAATACACAAAGTTTTGATGGGTATGAAAATTGAGAGGAGGGAGTTTCATTCCTCCCTGCAAATAATACAATCCCCAAATAATAGTGAGTTTATCCCAGAGCTTTTTTCATTACTAGCATTGGGGTGGAAGCTATTTCTGTTGGCAGAAGCCTGTATAAAATGGAATCCCTGAAACTGTGCTTTGAGAACTACCTTTGTATTCCTAATTATGTATTTTTCCTCCTTTACCCTCTGTTTCCACTTTGTCCATCATCTTCTGTGCTGTTCCTTCCTCCTTTAATATGGTGTCCATCCTTCTGGCTTTCAGTTCCCTAGCAGAGAGACTCTTGGCTATCCCTGAGAGAAACATCTAAACACTGACATTTTCAGGTACCACATGGACACAGGAGATAGTGGATATGATTCAACAAAATGGAGATGTTGAGAAGTGTAGACGTGCCACTACTTACAAACGCCATCCTTTCCTTGAGTGGTCTATGGAAGCATCTCCAACTCTGAGTTACTCAGGTGAGTATTATACAAATAGGTTTGTATTTTTGACAAAATGAAACAAAACAAGCACCCGCTGCTGATGCCACAGGTTTCCTGGGAAAGGTCCCACTTGCTTTGTCACTGAGCTATGTACCATGTTGGGTATTAGGGATCAGTTCAGTTGCTTTAACATAAACATCTGGTGCTACTCAAGCCGATGCAAGGCTGGCAGATGTGACTCCGGAGCTACTGAAGACCGTGCTGTTCTGGAGTGGCATCTGAAAGCTGTGTGGGATACTGCACAATATCCACAGTGGCAGATATGCATAAAATAGCAACGTGGGGGCAACTGAATCCCATTCTCTGACTGGGGACTGTATGGAAGAGAAGCCTAAGTTGCGGATGTGTTCCCAAAAGGTGGGTAATGTTTTCAGTGGTTTTGCTACTGTTTTGAGCAACTGCTGTTAAATTCTAGGGTCTAGTCATCTAAACAAGCTATGGGGCATTCAGGTAACCAGCAGGCCTGACTGTTCTGCAAAAAGTTTGCTCCAAGAGTCTTCCCCCAGCAAGGGCTCCCATTCCACACAAATCTTTAAGCCAGACTCTCTTCACATTTGAAGCTAAAAAGCTTGACTAACTCTATATCAGAAGTGCTACTTTTTCTCTTCTAAGATAGACTATGTTGACACAGAAACAAAAAAAATGATAGGGGATGACAGAGGACAGTAGGAAAAAAAAGATATAGATAATGATAGATGTTTAAAAAGGAGAAGGGGAGAGGGTAACATATCTCCACATATCACCAGATATTCCCAAGTATTCTCATAAATCCGAAGCTACACAAAATCCACTGTCCATCATTCTCCTACCTTCCCTTCACATGCTATCCAGAAAGTCCAGTCAGCCACTCTATTCTTCTCGTATCCGAAAAAGAAACAAAGATTTCTTACCTGCAAAGTGAAAGGAGATCCCTAAATATTGTGAAGGAAAAACATTGATTGCATAAATATAAATTAGTATTCATCATCATTATCCCTTGGAATGCAGGAGTTAGACATGGTCCTAAGAAAGCAAGAAGTAGATACGAATCAGTGCTCCCCCTTTCCTCCTTGAATACATACGTAAAATTTTTTCTAGAAACACTGAAGGTGCTTATGCAATGTCGTGTACGTTGCACTGCTACGCAATTGCTTTGGAGATGAATGATCGTTGCAAGGCGAACTGCTGAAAAGTCACTGTGAAAATCCCATATATGAGAACAGCAAAGATGTTCTAGTGCAATTTATAGAACAAGTCACATCTCATAATGAAATATCCCACAGGCCTGGAGTTAGCTGAAGCTATGCCTTTTCCACGAACAATAAAAACTCATCTCCCTGTGCAGCTGTTGCCTCCCTCCTTCTGGGAACAAAACTGTAAGGTAAGGCTGAAGAGGTAGGACCCAATTCTACTGCACTTGCAAAGAAAGTGATATAAACTGGGACTGAATATGGTTTCCAGAATCTTTGTGAAACCTAAAGGTCTCCCCAGATATTTTCCCTTCTAAAGTGCAAAGCCTGTGCAAAACTAAAGAAGCCATGACTAGGTTACCTGAGTTGGATTTCAGAAAATAGCAGCTTCAAAGCAAAATCTCTTAAGCCTCTGTCATCAGGCTCCAAGAGAAAACTCCAGGAGATGCTCCATATCTATATAAGCATGTGTAAGATAATTTTTCTCTCTCTCTCTCTCTCTCTCTTTTCGTATCATCAAAGATAATCTATGTGGCAAGAAATGCAAAAGACAATCTGGTGTCATACTATCATTTCCACAGAATGAATAAAGCAATGCCTGACCCAGGAACCTGGGAGGAGTTCATGGAGAAATTCATGACCGGAAAAGGTGATGAACTGCAACCAGTTGTATAAGAGATTTTGTTCATTTCAGCCACAGTTTGAAATCCAGTGCTGACACTCTATGGAAGGACATCTATTGAAGGTGTTTCAGTAGTAATTTATCTTCATTCACAGGTGTTTATTAGTACCTAAATGATTAATTCTATCTTTACATTCCCATTTTGAAAAAAAAAAAAAATATGCTACTCCGTATTCTATTATCATTCGGAAATATATATGACAAGTTTCAGGCTTAACCTCTTCTCTCTGAGGTTAAATGAAGCCAGCTGGGAAGTAACAGTGGTTTAATTGGTTTTGCTCTAACACAATATACAAGAAACCAAGGTTTAATTTTGTGTAGAAATGTGTGCTGTGAAATTGAGATGAGGGAGTCTTTTTAGCTAAATTCAGCTGTCTACAGTCAGGCATCTGAACAAATCCAGTTATCTAGCTAAAGACAGGCAACTCCAGCACAGCTTGGGAGCCATCTGTCCCAGTGCAGACATCTAGAACATAGCTACCTCTGTCCAAGCTAGTCATCTTGATACTTGCTGGAGAGAAATGGGCACTTCTGATTGATAGCACACCAAATATTAAACTAGTTAGAATCACAGAATAATGCAAGTTGGAAGGGACCTTTGGCGTCTGTCTGGTCCAAACCCCTGCTCAGAGCAGGGCCAATTAAGACCGGTCTTGTCCAGTGGATCAGCTGAATCACTCTGGAAATGTCTGTTTCTCCCATCAACCGTAAAGGCAGCCTGGATTTTTCACTCAGGGGTAAGGATCTGCATTCGTTGCCCTCTAAAGTTACACATGAATCCTGCTCTGAGCATCCATACACCTGGTGGATTAATAGCACAAATGCTGTGATAAGCACAGAGAACAGCAGTTGTGGCCACAGTCATTCAAAACCAGATGGGAAACGCCCCAGGCACTGGTTATGAGGGAAACACATGAGTGCCACAGATACCTAAAGACAGGGTGGGCATTTATAGCTGCTGCTAATGTTACTCCTTTTTCAGTGCTCTGGGGTTCCTGGTACGACCATGTAAAAGGATGGTGGAAGGCAAAAGATAATCACCGTATTCTCTACCTCTTCTATGAAGACATGAAGGAGGTAAAAGGCTGAATATATGTTTATAGAGCTCTGAAATCTGGAAGTCCAGTAGTTATTACTTACGATCAACAGATTTCTATTATAACGCCAGCTGTATCAGTAAATCTTCCAATAACCTGATCTTCTCACCCTCACAATTGACATTAACACTATGTTTGTTTTCTTTGCTTTTCCTGGCTCTGTCTTATCCCATGTTATTCTCTCTGCAGAATCCAAAGCAAGAAATTCAGAAGATTCTGAAGTTCCTGGAGAAGGACGTGAATCAGGAGGTTCTAAATAAGATACTCGATAACACCTCGTTTGAGATAATGAAGGAAAATCCTATGACAAACTACACTAAGGATTTTGTGGAAGTAATGGATCACTCTGTTTCCCCCTTCATGAGAAAAGGTACTGAGGTTTGTTATTGGCATCAACTCTGTCTTCCTGGCCACCTTTCTGTTTTGAAATAAGCCTCGAAGTGAAGTATCTAGTGAGTCATGGCTAATGGGCTTCAGGAAACACTGGTAAATTGATCTTTTTGTCTTATTTTGCTTTGCTGCTTCTTAGGGGTTGTCGGGGACTGGAAGAACTATTTCACAGTGGCACAGAATGAGAAATTTGATGAAGATTATAAGAAGAAAATGGCTGATACCACTCTTGTTTTTCGCATGGAATTGTGATTACTAGCAATGGGTATTTATTCAAGACCCGCCTGGACAAGATCCTGTGCAGCCTACTGTAGGTGACCCTGCTTCGGCAGGGGGGTTGGACTAGATGACCCACAGAGGTCCCTTCCAACCCCTACTATTCTGTGATTCTG
>Ga0065711_1037730_pt1 | contig 19530 bp, 18 predicted proteins | sample Hoacrofraction12_FD_59098 | JGI IMG/M metagenome (GOLD analysis project Ga0065711, IMG submission 59098) | Hoatzin crop microbial communities from Cojedes, Venezuela - Epithelial fraction 12 v2 (version 2) | ecosystem: Host-associated > Birds > Digestive system > Esophagus > Crop | place...
AACAGGCTGCCCAGGGAGGTTGTGGAGTCTCCTTCTCTGGAGATATTCAAGACCCGCCTGGACAAGGTCCTATGCAGCCTGCTGTAGGCGACCCTGCTTCAGCAGGAGGGTTGGACTAGATGACCCACAGAGGTCCCTTCCAACCCCTACTATTCTGTGATTCTGTGAATGTGCACTCACAGCCCAGAATGCTGACCATATCCTGGGCTGCATCAAAAGAAGCGTGGCCAGCAGGTCGAGGGAGGTGATTCTGCCCCTCTGCCCCACTCTGGTGAGAGCCTGCCTGGAGTCCTGGGTCCAGCTCTGGAGCCCTCAGCACAGGGAAGACATGGACCTGTTAGAGCGCAGCTCTCCTGTGTGGACAGGCTGAGAGAGCTGGGGCTATTCAGCCTGGAGAAAAGAAGGCTCTGAGAACACTTTATGCCTTTCAGTACTTAAAGAGGGCTTGTAAGAAAGACGGGGGCAAAGTTTTTAGCAGGGCCTGTTGTGATAAGACAAGGGATAACTGTTTTAAACTAATGGAGGGTAGATTTAGACTAGATGTAAGGAAGAAATGTTTTAGGATGAGGGTGGTGAAACACTGTCATAGGTTGCCCAGAGAGGTGGTAGATGCCCCATCCCTGGAAAAATTCAAGGTCAGGTTGGACGGGGCTGTGAGCAACCTGAGCTAGTTGAAGATGTCCCTGCTCATTGCAGAGTGGTTGGACTAGATGAGCTTTAAAGCTTCCTTCCAGCCCGATGATTCTGTGATCCTTTCCCCAGGAGAGCAGCCAGATTACCTCCTCTCTTAGGGGCATCTGGGGATGGCAGATCACTCCCAAAACCACAGAGAAATACAGGTTGGTCTTGCTGTTACTTCTGCATGAGTCCAGTTCAGCGTAACGCTCTTCCATTTTTCTCCCTACTCCCAAATCGAGTGAGTCACTTGTGGCAGCCATGGATTCATCAGGTCGTTGCTTGCTTTGGGGTTCTGTTCAGGTCCCACTGAAACCAGTGGAGTGCTTTCCATCAATGGAAGCCTTTTCCATTGACAGTGATAGGAACTGATTCAGGCGTTCAAGTAGCAGTGCCAAAGCCAGTCATGGGATAGCTGGTGGGTGCTTTTGAAAAATAAGATTGTCCGTATGCTTTAGTGAAGTGAAGAGAGAGCAGTGAGGGGGTGGAAACATTTTTGTAATGAATACTAAAGGTCTTCCCCAGATACCAGCTCCCTCATCTGGGATGAGGAGACCATCTAGGAATGAGGAAGTTCTCACACATCGCCAGAAGCAGAGTTGAAATGTGATGAGCAGCCTGTTTCCAATCAAGGTCTCACGCACTCTGGCCCAGTTGCTCTTGCAGGATGCAGAGGCTGCCTTCCATTGCAGTGTGTTTTGCGTGGGCGGTTGGAGGCAAAGGGTATCAGTAGCTCTTGCTCTTTGTGGTCAAAAGTTCTTGCTTACACTGTGGTCTCCACTGAACCGCCCTCTATCACATGGCATACTTTCCTAAAGCATGTATTGATTACCTGCTGCGTGTTTCCAAGGTGGAGGTTGTTCAGTGCCTGGGCTTAGAAAGGCAGGTGAGACTTTCAGGAGTCTGAAGACTCTTGTTGTGTCCTGTCTCCTGAGGAGTTTCTCTTTTATGATGGACAACACCAGTTTCTTCAAAGCTTTCCTTGTGGGTGAGGTTTTCTTAAACCTTTGATTGCTACCGTTGCTTTTCTCCAGGCTGTTTCCAGTTGGTGCACATCTTTTCTGAAGTTTGTTGTCCCGAGAGTAGGTGGAACACTCTGGCTAAGGCCTTGCCATGCTGACCAGAACAGAAGGGTTACTCCACATGGTTTACAGGCTGGACTCATGTTGTACAACCCAGGACAACATTTGTCCTTTGTTTGTAGCAGTGAGACATAGCTGACTGATGTTCAGCTTGCAGTCCACCTCAACTCCTTCCATAATTTTCTGCGGAACTGTGGACAGTTTTTCTGCATCCTTATCTCTACTGAATGGGATCCAATTACTTTTTTTCAGATGTTTTCCCCACTTTGCCAAGATCAGAATTCAAACCTCTCTTCAGGCAGGCCTGCTCAGTTCCATAGCAGCTGTGTATTTTACAAGCGTGCAATCTATCTCATGGCCCATGTTCTTAGTGAAACTTTTGAAGAGAGCTGGACTCACAACAAACACAGTACAACTCTTCTGGGTTAATCCCTCCATTTTGACAGTGACCCATTGATAGTTAGCGTCCAACTATCATATTTCCAGTCACTTTTGCATCTGCTATGTGAAAGTTTATTTGAGACCATTTATTTGATGTCTTATGAGGATGTTATGCATCTGAATCTTTACAAGTCAAGGCATGTAACCTCAATGGCCTCTCTGCTATCCACGCGGCCTGTCACAGAGGGAAATTAACTTGGTTGGATGCAGTTTGTTGCTGATTAAATCCATATTAGCGTAAGACTTTGCTTTATTATCTTCTGCGGTTACGAATAGTTTGTGGTATTTATTCATTATTTATTTATGTTTCAGACTTTTTTCCTGGGAATCATAGCTAGGCTGACTTTTCCTCCTTCTGCAATCCTCAAACTTACTTAATTTAGGGCATGAAGTTTTGCTTTGTTCTCTCTATTGCGCATCTTGGCCATGCTTGACAAGAGATGCATAGGTAATTGCTAATTGTTTCAGCCAGTTCTCTAAATCCTGTGAGTTAAAGTTCATCAGGTCCTGCTCCTTCCCCATTTTAGGTTGAGGTACTACCCCTCTGCCATTTGATTTAGCTGTGCTTCTTGTATCTGTTTAGCAATAGCTGCTTCTAGAAGTCCGCACGTTTCATTGACTCATGGATGCCGCGTGGGGAGAACGTTTTATGAAAAGTAGCACAAAGATGGTGCAGTGCAGCTCATTATCACAGTGTGGAAGTCAGGCAACAATAACAGACTGGAAAACCTGTCTTGGAGCAAAATGTGCATAAACAGCAAGTAGCAGCCTCTGCTTACCTGGGAGGCTGTCTAGGGCACTTATTCCAGTCCAGAGAGCAAAGTTGAGGCCTGAGATTCCAGAATGGGGGATGGACAAACAGAGATGACCTCAGTATCTCTTAGAGTAAAGCTGTCCTGGCTTCACTGAAACTTTCCCCAGTGGAAAGACTGTCCCTAGGTTTGGTCTGCCTGGGCACTTTACTGATTGCTACAGTGATCGGAGGTCGTATCTAGCCTGGAGGTCTTGATCATAGCCCTTGATTGGAAGGGGTTGTTAACCACGGGGGCAGCAAAGAGCACCTCCTTTGACTTGGCTTGCTCCCTGAATTGGCCTGCAGTTCCCCACCTCCTTTGTTATCCAGGTCATGGTAGCTGGAGCCGGATCTTTTATTCAACAGGGAGTATTTGTGGGGCCAAAAACTGGATCTAAAAAAGATGAATAGACATCAACAGAGCTCCAGCTCAAATGGTTGTCTGGGGATTTGCACTACACCCGCTCTCTTAGGAGCTGGAATAATATATACCCTGGCAGGCTGTAAATCAAAATTCTGCACAAAGAGAACCCTACGATGCACTGTCTCTTTCTTTTTGTAGATGCAAGGACTTTTGGCCTCCTTCTTGCACTTTCTTTCTCTTCTGTGCAGTTGGTGATTTCTGTCTCTGTTCTTTCCCTCCACTGCCACGTCCCAAAGCCATCACTACCTGTGCTGCAGCCAAGCAGAGAACAGCTCCAGCAGTAAGGTGTAGAGTGGCTTTTCTGGCTGAGGTCTCACAATCCCTTCCTGTGAGTTTGAGACCCATCCCCAATCTCAATTCCAGTTTTTGGCCTGGCTCCAAAGCCCATGGGTAGGGGACAGACATGCAGTTGTTGCAAAGCTCTGGGTCAGATAAGCCAAATAGAGATAACCATTCAGGAAAAAATTAAATAGAAAACAACTAAGTCCCCTGATCAATTTTGCTCTGGGAATCCCCATAGTCTTAGGTTTCTAGGCCTGGCCTTGTTTCCACTTCATCCTCCCTCTCTGAAGAGCCCTTTTGTCCTTAATTGCAACTATAAATAAATCATCGTAGCCAGAAGTAGTATTTTTCCAAGTCTATAACTCTAGTGTCCAAACCCTTCAGTTTCCAGGAATTTCCTTCATCTTACCCAGAACTTGGGACAAAGATGTGAAAACTGCATTCAGCCTTTATAGTGCTAGCTCAAAGCTAGAAAGTTTTCCTCCAGGTCCTTCTGTCCTAAATCCAGACCTGACCTGCAAAATAGGATGAAGACTAGTGCATTAGCACTCACCTGTCTCCTTGGGCCAGCTGCGCTCAGACCTCTCCCAGGCAGCCCTGCGCGTGTGTTCAGGTCTCTCTGCACCTCTTCCCTGTGAGCACATCCTCAGGAAGCAAACAAGCATTGACCGTATGGGACAGTCCACAACAAATCAGCTGAGCTGAGGAAGGACCCTGCCCTTATGCTACCTGCGTCTGAGCACATGGGCTTCTGGTAAATTTAGTTTCTTGCCCACTATTAATTAAGGTGATAAAGGGGGAAGCAGTGACACAGAGAGAACATGCAGTCACAGCCCAGGTACAAAAATCTTCAGGTGGCCTTGGACATGTCCTGGGTAGCACATGCTAGTCTGTGCTGCTCTTGTAATCTGCACTGGCTCAGGTGAGTCAAAATTTGTAAGAGCTCTTCACTTGGCAGTGCAGGGTGCGCTGGGCTGTCGCAGAGGACAGCCAACCTCAAGGAGCTAGTCCCAAGGGAGGCAAACTGCCCTCCCTTGGGAGCGAGTCAAAAAAGGGTTTTGTTAGAGCTCATAGTGCAGTCTTCAGTGCATGAAGGTCAGTTAAGAGATCCAAGACGTGCCCCTGCAATGCTGCTGAAGCTCTGCTCTGAGGTTAGCCTTCCCCAGCCCAGAGGAGAGTGGTGGGTTTGTACAGTGGGCCAGACACAGCCCAGCTGTGCTGGGAGCCAGGGAGAGGACTAAAACCCTTTTGTGTGTGGTAGGTGAGTGTCTGCGTATCTGCAGGACATGGAATAAGCTGGACTGATACTGGTCGTAAGTTTATAAACTGCCTTCTTTTCTGCTGGCAAAATACTTCAGCTTCATTGATACATAAAGTTTGCCTGTTTGTGCAAAGAACTCTTTAAGTAAAGGGGGGAGCAAACTGGGAGTGAAAACTGCCTTGTAAGGATAGTATGTTAGTCTTTGTTTCAGCCTAATTCCCTCATTGTCACAGGAACATGTGTGATGGTGGTAGTCATCCTTGTGGATTGTCCTCTTGTTCTTCAAAGATCATTGAACACAATTACAGGAAAAGAGATATTTGTTTCTGAGCAACACTCAGCTTTTATGTAAGTGTTCCACATTTTCTTCAAAATGCTTTACCAATTGTAGCTAATTTTAACCGTTTGGTTGGCATGAATGTAAGCCAGCCCTCTTCTGCCTACTGATTCCCATTTGTTTTCATGGGACTCGAGTGTCTGGATCCTTAAATCACCTTTGAATATGCCAGCCTCAGATTGCATTCGCTTCATGTGGCTTTCTTGCTGCTTAGTGTCTCAGGGTGAAAAACCTCCCATTTTGTATAGTGATGGTAAATTCCTAGGGGCCTCTATGAGGGCTGAATTTTGCACGTCTAAATGGAGAGAGGCTCTGTATTAATGAAACCTATCTCCTTTCCCCATCTCTGCTGCTGGTCTCCTAGTTGACTGTGGATGAGCAGTTGCACCTCTGTGGACCTCAGCTGGTCAGTGTGTGAAGGGGAGTGGGACTGCCTTCCTTTGCCAAGCGGCTTTCAGATCCTGGGGGGAGATATATTTTGGGAAGGACTGGGCTTGGTGGCACAACAAACGGAAGATCATAGGGAGTTTCAGAACCAGCGGCAGAGGGAGGCATGGTCCAGGCAGGGACTGGATGAGCAGAGTCAGCAGCAGCTGAGGTCTAACTCCGATTTGGCCCTGCGGCTTATATATGTCAGGGTATGGACCTGTTGCCTGTATTCATTTGTAAAGCACATTTCTGATCAGCGGGGTTTTTGTGATGGTAGTGTTGTCCAACAAAGGCCTCTGTTTAGAAGATGAGGACTTTCTAAGCTACTAGAGGCTATGAAAAAATAATAATGAAAAGGTATTAAAAACCTGGTAAGGGAAAGGGAGGCAGGGCAGAACTGGTCGGAAAATGGAAAGTATTTCCCATGATGAATTATGAATGAAAAGAAACGTGTTCCTGTGCTTTGAAATTTCTGCAGCATTTGTTTCCCCATCAGAAATGCTAAAACCTAAAAGAATTTAAGTTAACAAGAAATAAATAAGATCTTAAGCAACTCCTTCCTCCAGGAAATGAGCTCCACCGTCTCTCTTTTCTATGAAAATATGTATTTAGAAAATAAACTGTTTTTCTGTTTGAAAATAAAACAAACTATCAAACATAAAAGGTTGACCAGCTCTAGGAAAGTCTGCTCTTGCGCTTAAGGCACTGATTTTGGACCGAGAGACCTGGGTTTAATTTCCACTTCTGCTACAAACTTTTCCCGCCTGACCTTGGACTAATCCTTTAATCTCACTTTGCCTCTGTTCCTCGTCTGTCAGATGAAGCTATGACTTCCCCACCTCACAGGAGTGTTATGAAAGTAAACACATCCTCTGTGCCCTGCGCCTCACCTTCCAGCTCCTCTCCTGGGGCAGGGGAAGGGAGGACTATGGTCCACGCTTTGGGAGCTACTGAGTTCGCTCCTTCCATGGGCATCTGACAGACTGGTGAAGGCAATACTGAGTAGGATCCCCAGCAGGTCCTAAGTGTCCTTGGGGAGTGAGGAATGAGGGAAGAGAAACACTGAGCACATGAACTGTGGGAAGGAGAAATTTGTTGTCTTTCTGTCTTGTTTTTTTTTTCCCCCTAAGATTTCCCTGTGCTTTTTTCCACCCCTGAACCCAGCGCTCATGAAGCATCCGTAGCACTCTTAACGGCACAAGAACCAGCCCTGTGTAGGGCTGGCTGCTTCCTGAATTAGTCTCCATTTGCAGCAATTACCTTCTTTCCTCTCTAGCCAAATGTTTCTCTGAGCCTGAGGCCCAGCTAATTTTTTTTGTCAGCTCTGGTTGCGCTGGGCGGCCCTCCCTTCCATATGGGAAATATAGAGATGCCATTCAGGCACCTCTAATCCCGCTTTCACTGCTGTGCTCGTTAAAACATTCCTTTATTTATTTTAATTTTATTCTCTCCTCCCCACCACCTTTTCTAAACAACCACTTGTATTATGCTTTTAATTGCCTTTAGATTTCCCTTGTGTAACTTCTCCGGCGTCCGCATAGCCGTAGGCAGAATGCGCAGTGCTAGGAGCCTTGCACATGGTCTGTGGGCTCGCTATTGACTCAGTGGCGTGCTGTGAATGAGTCAAAGATCCGTGGGGATCGCTGGGGGTGGACAAAAGGACGGGAGGATCGAAAGCAGGGGTGGAGGGGGGACGAGAGGGAAAAGCCAGTGAGACAAACACACTCCGCTCTCCCTGCATGTCAGCGGAGCATCTTCGCTCGGCGCAAGGTGAACAACTTCAGCCGGGGACTGCGAAGACAGGCTTCCCTGCCAGGGTTGAGGGGCAGCGATGTCTGCATCATGGCGCCATGAGCATGAGCTGTAATATGGCATAATAGAGGCATGACTTCATCTGTTTCTGTAAGATTGCTTTCTCCCTCTCCCTTTCTTTGGCTGGTAATTGAGAAACGCATGAGCTCACCTCCTAGGAGCGGGAAATGAGAACCGCAAGAGGAAACGAGCTGGAAAGTATACATGGGGCCAAAAAAAAAATATAGATTGGGGGGGGGGGAAATCAGAGATGATATGGAGAAGAAAAGGGATTCCTTTTGCGTGGGGTCATCGCCATAGAGGGCTTGCAGCACCTTCCTCTGCACTGCAGGTGAGGGCAGGGCTGGGGCAGCCCCTTTGACATCTGTATGATCGTGCTTCAGCCTTGAAGGCATCCTCTGGTCATGAAGGACCCAGAGCCAGGGTGAAAGGATGGTGTAACATGACAGTGGTATCTCATCTCAAGTTTCTTGGTGAAAACACAACCTGTCTCTTCCAGGTGGTGCAGCTGATGAGACCTGCTCTGAGGAGGGTTGTAGCTCAGGTGTAAATGGGAGCAGAGGATGAACCCCTCCAGGTGGAGGAGCTTTAAAGGGCTTGGGGGAGAAGGGAGGGGCAGAAGAAGTGGCGTTTTAGGTAAAGTTAATCTCCTGAGTGAGGTTTTGCCAAGGATGGCAGACCTCGTGGTGAGGGCTGCATGTTACTGGTGATGGGAGAGCTGCACTTGGGTCTTGCTCACAGGTAGGTAAGCAGCAGCTATTACTAGCTTCCTGTCTCTTTTTCTTTTGTCTCTGTTTTTACCTAAAGCAAACTTCAGAATGAGGAGAAAGAAAATGCCTCTGGAGGTGGGCTCTTCACAGTTTGACTTCCATCTGGTTTCTTGTGGCTTTCTTGGCTTCTGAAATGGAGATGTGTGATGGAGGAGGTGGTTTAATGTGATCAGATTGGTGAGGAGAGCCTTGCCCCTGCAGTGATGTGTTTTCCCTGGTGCCCACTTTTCTCTTTGACCACGTGTCCTCTGCTTGTTTTTACTCCTTGCCTTAAGGATGGCTCACGCTTTTTCCTGCCACTGCTTTTGAGCTGCAGTTTGGGAAGAGACTGGCTGCCTCCTTAGATAGGGTTAGTTTTTGAACCTGAAGGCTTTGTCCTCTAGCTGGTGGGCACTGATATAATGTCACCAAACTGAATTACTTGCCCTGAGGATGGGGCCCTGAACTTGTTAGTTGTCACCCAAACACAAATTGTTGCAACCAAGGCACAACAGAAGAAAGAGGGATGTAAAATGAATGATGCTAATTATTTGCAGAAAGATGGCCTTTTGGCAGTCCTACTTGGAGCCAAGTGCAGCTCGAGGAATGGATAAAGCTGATGAACCAACTGCAGGATCCGTGAAGAGTTTGTAGCATGTCCTGTTGATGCAGAGGGCTGCTGTGATTCACCCAGGGAAGTCTGAGGGGCTTGAATCTTTGCAGATTAGCTCTCCGTTCTTGATCTATGTGACCCTGATTTCAAAGTGTAAATCAAGACAGATCAGAGTTTAGGACCAGCTGTCCTTGGCATGTGTATCCATCTCTTTTAACCTGTTCCATTCCTGTATGATGATTCAGGATTTTTATTTTTCTTTTAAAGTATTTAAATGAACCTCTAGCTGAAGGGAAGCCTGTGTAATGTGTTAGGGCTTAGAAGGTCTGTGCTGGCACAAGTGGGTGCCCCATATACATTATATGCTATTTGTGTTTCCATTGGATTTTTTTCCCCCTCTCTACACCTTTTTTTTTTTCACAGTTTTTCCTAAGTGAAACACTAATGCAGCAACGTTCAAACCCACAATGTTTGAATGGCCTCTAAATTAGGCAAAACAAGCTTGCCCAACCTTAGCTGAACAGACTGGACTCACTTTCTAATTCATACACACGCTGTTCATTTTGCCCTAATAATTACATTTCTGTCCTAGACTGGGAGCAGTGGGGGGACCTTGGAAAGTTTGGCATTAGCAGAAGAGGGGCAGGTGACCAGGGGAGAACAGAAGAAACTGCATTGGTATCCACAATGCATCTACATGCCTAATAGGAAGGGCCGTATATCTCGGAGAGGTGTTGCTTTCGAAGAAACCCATGTTGGAGATTTGGTAAGAACCATCCAGGTTCCTTGGATGTTGCTCCTGTTTTTCAAGGGCTTGTATTTCATTGAAGAAACACAGAAGGTATTGAAACTACAGCTAATGAACAGCAGAGCGTTCTGGTGGGGTTTCTGAGAATTCATTGAATATGGGCTGAGTTTTGACCCAATTTTAGAACACAGGTCTAGTTTGCATTGGACCTAGTTGCTTTTGTCCTTAGTGCAGGGTATCTAAACACTAGCAAACTTGTTCCCTGCAGTGCAGGCCACTATTCCTGTAAAGACTGAATAGTTTTTGTTAAGCGGAGTTCCTTGGAACTCTGAAAAGGGTGGAAGTATATGGACTGCTGTTACTTACTTTTCCTCCTAAATATGGGCACAGTTGTAATTAGGCTTGTAGCTGTGCCTTGCAGCCATGGCTGATCTTAGAAGAGGCTCACATCCCTGACAAAGCATCGTGTCCATATACCTAAACTGACCTACGGATGCTACTAGAGCTTCTTGTATTTGCTGTTCTGCTTTGTGCAGGTTACTTGAAGTTTGGGAAGGTCTGTAGTCCAGACCTTGCAGTCCTCTTTTCTGCTGTTAACTTGGGAGCAGGCCATGAAAAAGACAGATGATTTTGGCAGTGGGAGATCCCTTCTGACTGACATCTATCCCAGGGAGAGAATAGACTATGCATCTGGCGTATTACAGAAGTGCCGCGAGTTCACATACACACAGAGTGAGCTGACTGTGTAGCATACTCAGTCTCATTACAGAGCCATGGAGAGGCCGTTGTATGCACCAGTTTTCTGCCGTGGGGAGACATTGCATTCTTCACCTAACCCGAAGGGTTCAGCAATGATCACAAGTGTTTTTTAGGGCTCGGATTCTCTAATTCTAGATATCCAGTCCTCTGAGAAGGAAACTAAAGTGCTCTGTCTCCCTTGACTTAGAAAGTTAACACTGGTCAGTTATTGCTGTGCAGCTTTTTATCCAGTCGTGGCTTGTGTGTGGGACTCTTGCTGGAAGCAGCAGGTTGGCGTGTCCTCAATGCTAGTCAGGAAAAGTAGTTACACTCTGGAGCCGCTTTCTCCAGTGGCCTCCCGAGGAAGCAAGCACTACTTTTTATAGAGTAGGGTACAGGTCTGTGGTGTAGTCACTACTTGGTGTTACCAGGTCTAGACTGACGATGAACCTGTTTGCCTCTGTCTGGGCTCATAGTGAACAACTAACCTTTTCCAAGAAGCACGCTAAATGATAGTATGGCCTAAAATAAATACTGATTTCTGCCTTCTGTGCCTGCTCACCCTGCCTTTCTACCTTCAGGCCGTAGGGTATGAATCAAAATCTTTGCTTTTCTAACCAATATCTCAATACCTCCACTTTTGTCCTGCTTTCCTCTTCTTCCCAGCCCAGCACGTCTCCTTTTTTTTTATTTTTTTGTCAGGCCCTTTACCTGGAAAAAGCAGGCTGTGCCTTCTCCGTTACACACCTGCCCTCATCTGTGTTGGCCACTTTGGTATTTTAATTTCTTTTTCATTGGCCCCTCGCATGTGTGTTTATCGGCTTCACAGCTGAGGTCAAGGAATTTCCATGTCGTACTTGGAGAGAGGGTTTCCCCTTCACAGCCTCTGCCTCAACCAGGCACTGATTCATGTAGAAATAGCTTGGCCACTCTTGGAAATAGGTCTGTGTGAAATAATATTGTCTTTTTGAGGTCAGGAAAAAAAAAGTCCTTTTATACAGTCGTGTATACACTCTTAAAAGAATTCCACAAAGCTTCGTCTGTTCCCCTCTCTCACACTTTCCTCCTGCCCTACCTTTTTCCTAAAACACTGGAGAATTCAGTTTTGGAGACTGACGGCACCGAGCATACAGTATGTACTGTGCCTTTTGAAATGCTGGCCACACATAAAAGCCTTGCTGAACACTGGACTTTGTTGCATTATTATGTTGTGCATACAGTATGTTCGTGGTGGGGTTTCCCACTGGCAGACCCGTGGTGGGGAAGGAGGGCAGGCGAGATGAGGAGTAAGAGGTGTGGAGAAGACCTGCTTAGGCAACAGGCGATACCTGCTGTGGGTTGCTGCGCTGGGGCTCCCGCTTCCCGGGCTGGGAGGGGAAGCTGAGAGGCAGCTTGATGCTGAAGGTTGTGCGAGTAGCTGTGTGGTTGTTTGGGGGTTTTGCACCGTTGTTGATGGGTTTCTTCTGGTTGTGATGCTCTGTGCTTCTTGGGAGAAGGGTGGATGGAGATGAATGTGTGGTGAGGAAGGCGGAAAAAAGGTTCCACTCTCCTAGGGCCATAGGGCAAGTTCTTACCCATCTGCTGTTTCGAAGGGGAAAGATTGACAAGAATCACCCCTTTGGACGTGGATGGTCTTGTTCAAGGACAGGGACTGTTGCTTGATGTGCACGTGCTTGTAAATCCACTGCCATACATCTGTGCCTGGTGATACGTTTCCAGTCTAGGCCTGTGGTGCTGTGCCTGGGTGGGCGTCCACACCACCAGGTGTGCACAGTGGAGCGAAAAAGCCCATTGCCAGGCCTGTATAAGTGGAAGAAAGTCCTGTTGTGGACATTCCATGGGCACATTGATGGACAGAGGAGCAAGTGACCTTGTGCTCCATAATACATGTGGGCAGGGGGGTTGGGGCTAAGTGTGATGTTGTGCTTTAATGCTTCCTATGTGCTCATATTATCACCCCAACCGCTTATGTTACTGCACCTGGGGAGAACCTGGGGGAAATCCCTGGACACAAGGGAAAAATTGCTCTATTGCAGTGGCTATAAGGGTGTTTTTGCCATCCTTGTCCATACACTTGTTCTTGAAAAGGGGGTCAGAGCCATGTGCAGCTTGGGCTGACCCTTATAGCAAACACAGAGCTCGTTCTCTGAAAAGGTTTGTTGGCCCTTGTAGTTAGGTAACTGGTTGGATTGAGCACACTGATGTGCAAGCTCTGTCTTAACAGAGGTATCTGCTGGCACATGCTACTGCTCCGTGCTGTCACGAGTCACTGCATGGTGGAGGGAAACACGGCTCTGTACCCATCAGATATGCTCAAGAGGGTCTTGGATGGTGGAACTGGAGGCTCTGTAGGTAACCTATAAAAATTTGGGTTTCCGCATGCCGCCCAAAATGCGTACTGTGGCTTCTGGCTAACCCCACTTGCTGACCAAGTGCTGAAGCGGGTCTCTCTATGTCAGCCTAAAACAAACTGTAGACTGAAAATACACAACAATGCCTGAAATTTCTCCCTCTGCAGGATGTTCAGATGTTGCCTGTTTGTTTTGGAGGTTTGCATGGCGAACGGGGATGAGAAGGGAAAATGCAGTACCAGGGGATGGATCAGGATGCTGATGTTCAGAGCGTGTTGTGGCAGTGTTGAATGGAGCAGCTCTGTCATGGCTTGGCTGGTCTGTCTGCAGCCCACCTAGCTGTCGTTGTAAACATTCACCTATGTGAGCATTTGTCATCTCTCCTTTTATCCAGAGGACTGGGGTATGTTGCTCTGACACAGCCTAGCAGCATCTTAATTTCCCCTCTCTCACATGGAGAGAGAAGGAGGAAACCCCACAAAATACCTCCCTTACCTTTTTCCAGATTTTTATGAGTTTATCTCCCATTTTCCTCTTCTAAGCAACTTTTTCTCCTTCAACCTCGCCCTGCGGTCCTGCCAGTACCAGGTTACTGCCTGGCTTGCTTCATTGCCTTTGGTTACTCTGTGTCTCTTCCTAGCCCCAGGAGCTGAGCGGCTGCCCAAGCACATATGTATTGTATACGTTTCGTTCCTTCGTTCTTGTGTGATGGCAGTGTGGTGAGAGATGGCAGACCCTTCTCTGGATACCAGCTTAACTCTCAGCCTGGCACCTTGTGGCAGCAAGTCCCATGTGTTGACTTGGCAATCTGCAAAATGCTAGTGATTTTTTTCCTGTTTTAATAACATTTTTTGAGTGTTTTAGGTGGCCACTATTCCTTTAGAGTAAGAAAGGGCAAATGGGAAAACCTTCATTGTCTCACTCATCATTTTATACACTTTTAGTGCAAGCTATTTTGAACCATTTGGACCTTAATGTCTCCTCCTGACAACCTTGGAAACCTTCATGTGCTTCTAATGATTTTTTGGCAGCTTTCTCTGGCCTCTGTTCCTGCTATCCCTGCTCTGAAACAGGGCAAGCAGACTTCAGCTTACTTCTCAAAGTGTGAATGTCATTGATTTATGTGGTGGCATTTATAACATTTTTAGTATTGTTCTTTATCCCATTCAACCTAACATTTTTTGGTTCCCTTTTTTTATTTTTTGATGGCCTCTGTGCGTGGAGCAGATGTTTTCATTGAGCTGTCTGCAGTGACGCCTAGATCTCTTTCCTGAGTGGTCACAGTTAATTTAAAACCCATCAGTGTATTACCTCAGCAATCCCTTGATGTCACTGGTTAGAAGATCCCAGCTGGCTGCTGCTCTTAATTCTGTTGCCTGTCTGTTTCCTATTATTTTTTATTATGCTTACATTTACTTGCATGCTGTGCCAGTTTTTAAAGTGAGGTGGGCACAGTCATTTACAAGTGGCTAACGCAGGCTCTCAAATTCTTCTGTTCATGTACATAAAAGTAATATTTGTGCTTAGGTGTTTTCACAGAATATAAGTGCTTTTCCTTTAGCAGATACTCCTGAGTTATGCCGGTAAAAGAAAACAAACACGTGGCATATGTTTGTACATGCTCATCTTTGAAAGCTCACCTCACTCACTGCAGAGCAATGTGAATCCCTGCATGAAAGAGCAGCTTGTATAGCGTGCCCTTCTGCATCATGCCAATGAGCAACCTGTGCTGGGCAGCCCGGAATATTTGGCGCTATGTTCTTTCACGTAAAATGGCGTGGCCTCAGTGAACTAACAGGGAAGGGGAGGAATCCCGGATGCACAGCAGGTTGAAAACCGTCGGCACAGGCTCAGGCAACCAAACAGTGCCCTTTGAGAACTCTGCATATGTGTGCTTTCATTGTTTATCTGTTGCACAGTTTTGAAGACCTTTGAAATACAGTATAATATTTTCCGAAGTGTGAAATAACCTAAAGAATGCATGGAGTCCTACGGTGCTAAAAGCAGCAAACCGAGGGGGTGCTGTGGCCTGATGTGGTCTCCAGTGAAGTCAGGTACCCTGGAATAGGGCATACAGGGTCATTGCACCAGGTTTGCATTAGAAAGCTCCATCCTGGAAGCCAGTGGAATTTCACTCTCGAGTCCCAGAAGAGCAGTAGTAAACCGGTGTTAATGAGAGATACTGGGAGACCGCAGGAAGGAGCCAAATGCTGTAACTCTGCTTAATGATTGGAAACTTTGTCAAGTCCCTTCTTGCTTTGAATGGCTTTGCAAACAACATTTGGCAACAGCCATTTTATCTCCTGTTTTGGAAGCCATGTGCCTCAGCTACTCTGCCACTGAGGACAGAGTCGCAGGAAGACGGGATGGTTTAAACAGGAAAACAGAAAGGCAGCTGCAGTATGTCCAGTTTCCTACTGCGAGGAAGATGAAACCAGTCTAATTTTGCTGAACTATGACTCAGTTCAGTCCAGAGATTCCAATACCATGCAGTAAATGTTATAAGCTCCTTTGAGGGAGGAAAAAACCCCTTCCGATTCAAAGTCAGGGGGAGGAAATGCCCAGCAAGAGACAGAGATGAAATTGCCAGTAATGATGGATGAGGAAAGCCCAGTAGGGTACTGCTGAGCAGGACCTGAGAGCAAAAGAGATGAATGGCCCTCGGTGACCAGTCTCCGCTGAAGTCTGTGTGATGTGGGTAAGAACAAAAGCCAGCCACACTTGGCTCTGTGTGGCGGGGAGGGGATGATGACGCGCTGTTGCCTCACTCTGCAGAGCTCCTGGGTGGGTGATGGATGGTGTTCTCGAAGGATGAAGCCGCAGTGGATTCTTTGGTTCCTGAAAGCAAAACTCCTCTGGTCCCTCCTTGTGAAGGAGAGGTGGCTTGTCTGGCTGCATCAGTGCAGCTCGTGCCAAAAATGATCGTGAGCAGTGTGCTACGCCCCTTAAACCTCGGTGGAGAATTAATCTTAAGCTAGGGCAAGAGCAAAACATCTGATATGCCAGCGTGTAGAAGAGATGAACTGACTGAATGCATACGTGTAATCCTGAAGAAATGACGTATCGGTGCTGTGCTTTGCAGCTGAGCTTTCCAATGGGATGGGGCTAAGCAGTCTGGGAACAGAAACAGATGCGAAGGTGTTTTGCAAGCAAGCACTTCAGGCCTTGATGTGCTCCAGCACATTGCTGGTGGTCATGGCAAGTTTTGCTGAGTCATAATAGCAACCCAGAAGAGTGGGAAATGCTTTCCCAATGCACTTAATGCTGGTAAACCTGACAAGCGGGTCTATGGTGTATGCAGTGAGGACATACTGAAGTGTATTGCCTGAGCTGGGTCTTGGATGCCAAAAAGCTGGAAATGGAAGCAAGGGAGGGAATACCTGCTGCTACAAATGGTATAGGATTATGAGGAGGGAGTAAAAAAGCCCGAGATATTCTGGAGTGTTACTGAAGTGGCAAGAATGTCACTGAAGAGCCATGTGTCACAGAGGTTGAAATGTCTTGGTCTTCTGTAAGGAAGGAGCAAGAGTGACTGTGCCTAGCAGGTGAAAGAGGGAGGAAGCCTGACTCTGGCCGCAAACAGATGGACCAAAGAGCACAGGAATAGTCAGAAGAAATCCTCTTGCTCTTCCTTACAATCATATATCTCATGTTTTCACTGCCCAAGGAAAACTAGGCTGAGGCTGCAATGGCCTGAGGCAGCAAGGCTGTCCATCAACAGGGATGATGGAGGAACAGATACGCCAGTAAGGCCAACTGTATATGGGAAGATAAAAGGCAGTGCTGGCTTGTAGCTGCACTGGAGGACATAAATTGACCTTCCTGCTGCAAAAAAGCCTATAGCAGACCAAGCAAACCTGTGCAAGAGATGTCACACCTGCCCTGGCAGTGAAGAATCCAAACTATGTGGACTCAAAAAGCAGCTGAAACTCACACAGCCCTAGAGTGTGTGGTGGAAAGCACTCTGGTCACGTCTAGTCTGAAGCCTCTGTTGTTACTGGAATAAATCAGCAGTCTTTTATCAGCTTCCTTTTCCTATAGACATAACTGATTTTGCTGGGACAGTTGTTTTGCAGGTATTACTCTGAACCACAGCATGGTTTCCTGTTCCGCCTATTAAAACGTGGGCTCATTGTGAATCAGCTCTTTGCTCACTTCTTTGCAAACTGCAACAGAGCAGAATATTCCTAGCGTAGAGCCAGACTCCTCATGCAGTTTTCTGGTTGATGACCAAATTCAGAGGCTATTCCTTTCTGCAGCAACCGATCTCCGTGACACCCTGGTACTTAATGCCATTTTATTGCTGGGGAACTGCTCGCTGGTCTGTTCTGAGATGGCAGCAGCCATTGTCAGCCTGCGACAGAAAGGTAACACACTAAAGGGCTTGGTGTGCTGCTTGTTGATGCAGTTTGCCTTTTTAGGATTTTTTTTGGAGTCCAAATCCACAGGAGCCTCTTTTCCTTCCACACCTTTGTCTGCCTACCTGATAGGAGCCCTCAACCCCAGAATTCTGTGTGTGCTTAGCAAATGAGGACTTACAGATGCAATACCACGGGGAATGATGTGAACCAGGAATGTACTAAAGGCAGAGGCATTGTAACCTAGAGCCACGCTAAACAATGTGCAAAAAATGCTGTCAAATCTGTGTCTGTGTGAGCTATTATATCCCCAGCTAGCCCCCCTCCAAAAGTTTGCTCAGCATGATGACTTTCCAGGAGCTTTCTTGGTGCTTGGAACAAGTTACCTATCTCCTGCCAAAATCGAGAGAGGAACATGACTGGCTGACGAATACCATATGTTCCATGCTGGCCAAAGGAAACCTAATTGTATTTTGTTTAGCTTGTCTGCTTAACTAGGTTTCTGTAACAGGACTGAGTTGGTTGGGTTTGGTTTTTCTCTTTTTTTCTTTTTCTTTTTTTGTTTTTTATTTTTTCCAGATAAATGGGGCCGATCCCTTCTACATCGGAACTGTCCTGGGACAGTTCTGTATTTTGCCCTGGAAATGTGGGGCACAGCCTTCTGCCTCTTCTCTAATGGAAGAGATCAGTGGAGAACAGTGTAAAGGGAAAGGCGGTTGCCAACAGGAGGGATGAGAAATTGCAGGGCTAAAATCTTGTTCCAGGCAGTGAACATCCAGTTCTGAGAATGCAACAAAACTGTTTACGTTGACCGAAAGATTCCACCTCTTATTTTACTGGTTGTTGGTGCTTCAGAATGGGTAAAGCATGTGTTTGTGACCTGGAAGTGGGAGTGCAGAACTGTGGATGTCTGATATCTAAATGTAGATTTGCTCTGTTTAAAATTAGAGCTGCATCAGGCTGCAGAACCTAAAGACTGATCTCTATTTTGAGACCACTGTAGCAGAGTTATGCCCCTAAAGGGCACAGATTGGAGTTTGCGGAAGTTAAGGTTGGACTGATGCTGAGCAATGTTTGGTTGCTAGAGACACTGAGCCCTGGATGGAGCTAGGAGAGGACTTGTTCCCTCTTGCCCTCTCTATTCCACTACACTACATCACTTGGAGTTGGTCACTTCTCCCTGATGTGTTTCATTTCCTCCAACCACCTGAAATGCGTAGGAGGAGGCATGCTTACATCTCATGATTATGCAGCATTTAGCCCAGCCTCCACCTGAGGAGGTGGAGAGGAGATCACTGGGCATTGTCATGTTGCGTATAGCAGCTTTGGCTCACCTAAGACAGGGGCTAGCTGGAAATATCACACCCGGTCGTCTTCAGGTGGTTGGAGCATGAAGGCATGTTCTCCCCCAGTTTCCTGGACAGCTTCAGCAGTGGTGTTAACAGGGCTGTGCAGCAAGCCTTGCATCAACTAGGAAAGATTTGTAAGTGGTAAGTGTATGCTGTCTTGGCAGGCGAGCAGAAGAGGGTGGAGGCCTTCGTTTCTAGCTGAGCAGAAGAGGGGAAATGGAACTAAATAGCAACTGCCACTTTAAATAAATCTCTTTCCTCCCCATCTCTTATTTATCTCATGCCTTCCTGTTTACAGCATCATTTCCCGCAGCTCCCATTCTGCTCATTTAGAGGTCAGGTCAACCCAGGGTCTGCCCTATTTCTGAGCACCAAATCAGTGCGAGTGTCTCCGTCTGATGCCACCCAGGAGATAAGGGTTATTGGCCACTTCCCTCTCCATTAGCTGTATGCTGTTTTGCCACAGCAAGGCAATGGGATGTCCCAGGTTTAATGGAAGACAGAAGTTGGCGCAGTTCTTGACTTGTTTCTCTGAATAAATCCCCTGCCCTGCTGTGTCCTTTCACTTCTGACACACTTGTTTATCCACAGGCTGCCTGCGCCCTGTTGTTCTGCCATGTGCTTTGCTGCCCACACAAGCAGACTCAGCTGCCTGCTTAGCGACCCACCTATGTAGATATTCATACATGCTGAATCACCCTTTGATGTACACTCATAGCCATGCTTGCAGATGGACTTCGATCCTCGTGAGCCAGACTGAAGTTCTCTTTCAATCTGCCACCCCTGTGTCCTCAAGACAGGGGATGCTCTTCCCTACTGGAGGAAACATAGACTTCTGCAGGGTGTTTGCTCAACCACCTGTTTACTCTCAGGGCCATGGGGAAAGGATGGTGATGGCTCCAGCCACATGGAGAGAAAAGGTGAATGTTAACACCTCCTTTCTCCAGCCTACCTATGCTTTGAGATTTGTTCTTGAAGGGTGCCAGCATACTTAACACCTATGACTCCTTTTGGTGGAGTGAAAGACTGTCTCATTGCCATTTCGTGGCTGAATTTCCAACGTCTTCCCTTGGCCTCCCCCCCCCCCC
>Ga0065711_1037731_pt1 | contig 19529 bp, 7 predicted proteins | sample Hoacrofraction12_FD_59098 | JGI IMG/M metagenome (GOLD analysis project Ga0065711, IMG submission 59098) | Hoatzin crop microbial communities from Cojedes, Venezuela - Epithelial fraction 12 v2 (version 2) | ecosystem: Host-associated > Birds > Digestive system > Esophagus > Crop | place...
AGGGAAGGGAAGGGAAGGGAAGGGAAGGGAAGGGAAGGGAAGGGGTCTCATAATTCAGTCAACTCATCTACCCTACTAAGCCTTACTGAGTCACAGGAAGTTAAATTCTGGACACCCAGAGGAACTTCAGACCCATCTTAAAGAACAATTATGTCCAGCAAGTTGGACAGGTTCCTAGAGGACCACACTTATGTGGTGTGATGCACCATGAACACCACCGTTGTGCCTGATTCCTAGAATGGATGCAGTCCTGCTTTGGTCACTGCGCTACCAAGCGGTACTTGCACAACAACCAGGCTTTCTCTGTTTGACACTCTGCTCCCTCAGCAAATAGACTGGAGGTGGGCAAGAGCCTGGGAGGGGACACAACCCAGACAGGTGACCTGAATTGTCCGAAGGGATATTCCATCTGTCTAATATTATGCCTAGAAATAAAAACTAAGGAAGAAGGGTTTGGTCGGGAAGAGAGCCATTGCTCAGAGACTGTCTGGGCACCAGTCTACTTTTGGGAGGCGGTGAGTGATTGCCTTTGCATCACTTGTATAGGTTGTTGGTTTGTTGTTTTTTTCTCTTTTCTTTATTACAACCCTCGTGTTTTCTCACTTCTGTTCTTCGTATTTTCTCCCCCATCCCACTACAAAGGGCCGAGAGCAAACAGCTGTGTGGGACTCAGCTGCTGGCTGGTGTCAACTCACAATGCATAGGAAAGACTTTATGTTTCTCTTTGCTGAAGAAGAAAAGTGAGCTATGGTATTTCAGATGTTTATACAGAATCAGGTTATGTGTTTAGCATGAACTCTATAGTCTAGATAGTAAAGGGTTTTTTTCTTTATATATATTCATAATTACGAGCTACAGAGTTTGAATCCAGTTCTGACTGTCAAAAGAAGGAGAGAGCATTTTGATAAAATTCTGCTTTAAAAATAGCACTTACTCTTTTTAATGCATTTTAGCATACTATGAACTTACTCAGTTGCCTAATTAGCATTTCCCATGGAAAGCAATTAAAGTCTATCGGTTACCCTGTATTTCTGCAGGCATAGGAGGGAGCAGAATGGAAAGGAAGAGAAATCCCAACACAATATATACACTGTCCTCCAAAGCCATTCACTGGCTATTGGAGGGTTCTTCTTTCAGTTTGGGAACTGGAGTGGTCTCCGTCTGCCTTGGGCACAGTGGGATATGCTGCGTAAAAAGCAAAATGTTGCTGTGCTTTGCACAGCATTAAAATGCTTACGCCAGGCAGAAGCCAGGACAGGTGTATCTGCAGAAGAGCATCACTACACTGGAACTTTCTAGAAGACCTGAAGTGTCAAGATGCTAGGAAGCACCTGTTGCAGAAGATGTATATAGAAGTCTAGGACTCTGTAATATCGCTTAGCTAATTTGTAAGGATTAGTTGACAGGGAAAAAAAGGGAGGATTCTTTTTTTTTATTTAAAAGGAAACTACTCCAATAATTTACTTCTCATTATCAAAATGTTATGATCCATATAGGAACAAATAGCAAATTAAAGGTGGGACACACTGTCATATCTTCTCTCTGTTCAATAAGAAATAGAAAACCAACTTACTCTATCTCTGTAAAACATTTAAAGTAAGTAATAATAGCTTTTTGTTATTGATTCTTTTCTCTCTTATCCAGAAAATACAGACTTATCTTTTATAATTTCATATGTCAGCTAAGTATCCTAAAGCTCCTAGAGGGGCAAAAACACCTTAAACAGTAAATACAGGTAAAATTGCTCCATAGAGACTACTCCAGCCTCAAAGAGAAAGGAGCATCTCTTATTTCAAAGTCCTCCTCTGCAGGAGGAGAAAATACTCTGTTTAGCACTAGAAACACTAGTGCATATAGTGCTACTTTCCCAAATCTCAGGAACAACACCAAACTGCATTTTGAACTCTCAAATTAATGAGCAATTCTTTCATATGCTTGAATAAAAGCAGTCTTTAACATATTTGATATTTGATTACACAATATTAGGTGATTACAGCTAACCTGAAGTGAAATTCACTAATAGCATGTCCTTCGTATACAAGCTATATCATTCAATGAGCCCCATCCTCAAAGTTTAAAGATAGCTGAGCAATTCTCCTAGGATTACAGCTAGAAGTCAGACTCTTTTCCTGCACACAAATACTGGCTGCTGTCTATATTTTCTTATGCAGCAAAAGTAATGCCTCATTAGACTCTGCCATCAGTAAAGACAAGACATTTCCTTATCTAAGCACACTGAATTTTTAGAGGCCTGGGAATAGATTCTAACCTGAGTGATGGAACCGTAGGTTTCAGAAAATATGTGTGATTCTCAATGAATTATTCAACGACAGGAAAGAGCAGATCAGGTTTTCTACAGCTAAGTTTAAGAACAGTTCTCATTTTTTTTTCTTATCAATGGCTTCCAGGTTGCATTAATTAATTGCTATTAAAAGCTTCCATAATCTTTTAATGTTTTCTACAGAGCGAGTACTTCTTTTATTGAAAGGACTCAGACTTTAGTTTTTATTCAGCTGTGGAGGGGGAGATGTTTTTATGTGCTTTTTGAGACTTTTTTGGGGATGTAAGGTTTCTTAGTTTGTCATACTGTGTGAACAGCTTTATATTTTCCAGATATTTACTTTTGATTAAGCAGTACCCTTATAGAAAGTAATGACTGTTTTTCTTTGCTTTTAAGGCAAGCATAGGTCCAGTATGAGAAAAAAACAAGTTAAAAGCTTGAACTTCTCTTAAAGTAATCCATTTCTCTGTCAGTCAGAGGAAACCTACCAAATAGGACAAAATAGCATAATAAAACCAATGAAAATAAATCATGTGAAACAGATTTATGTACTAAAAGTCTTTGAACCACACATTTCAGTGGTTTATATGGCCCATTGGAACACATGAAGTTAGAACTCGCAACTGAGGGGGGAAGGGGAAACAGAAAGGGAAGAGGAGGTGGAAAGGGCAACTCCAAATATAAAACCAAAGAGAATGAAGTGTCTGGTTCTTTTTATACTAGAACACAGTTAATCTTTGTAGAACTGTGTGTCTAAAAGACAAACAAAGTCTGATGGCTCCTTCAGTATCCCTGACTGCCCATACCCAAACTTTGTCAAACACTTGTACTTCAGGTTGCTAATTTTTAATGCATCAGGAAAGGTCCAGGTAGCTCTGCTTTAGCCCAAGAACAAATAAGTCCTTTATCTGTGAAATCATTTTGGGTTTGGTTTTGAGGTTCCTTTCAGAAAATAAAAACAAAAACAAAAAAAAAAAACCACAAACAAGTTTAAGTGGAAAAACACAAAAGGAAGGCTGGAAGTTGGACTTCAAGAAAACTAGGAGAATCCATAGTTTGTGTTCATACGGAAGATTAGCAAACAATGATTACTGAATGCCTGAAAGAAAAATGAACAGGTAGTAACTTGTCTAATCCACTTTAATAAGGTGTTTCTATGTTTCTCTGTTGTTTGACTTCATGATCAATGACAAATCTTAATAATCATAGGCAAAGGTAGTTTCCCAATTTAAAGCAGTGTACCAGATTTTACCTTTTGCTTGTGTACCTTCCTGTATTTTTCCCAAAAGCAACAAAATCTTTCAGAATGAGTGAACCTAATGAAGAACTATCAGCCCAAATCTAGTGTAGACAATATTATGGTGAATGGCCTGGAAGTGCCGAAGCGCAATTACCAGAAATACTTTCCTTCCTTTCAGAATGACTACGAGAGTCTAAGCAAAAGTCTCAGCATCCTATTCTCAGACAAACTGTCCAGACCTGACACAGAAACTATTTTAATGCCAGCAGTGGCATGTATTTCATAGCTTAATACAAAATTTTTGATCTTTATTATTCTTTACTCTTGGAAGAGGGCCATCTAAAATAAAACAAAAACCAAAACCCAAAGAAACTCATGTTTTAAGTCACATTTCTATGAAAACCATAAAAAACCTTGTAGATTTCATACTTTACATGATATTACCAACAGTATTTAGTGAATGAAGAATTGTTGCATTGTCTTCTGCCATATGTTCAACAAACAATGTACAAAATTCTTAATTATTTGTTTATATATTTCTTAAACTGTTTAGCATGCTATCTGCCTACTGCTTGACAAGACATAACAAAGAATTGTAGAAACTATTAACTGAAAATATGTTAATCATACACATAAGACAGTTGGACAGTGAGAAAGGTATTGATACCAGTGCATGAAATTGTCCACATTTTCTTCTGCAAAAAGAAAAGTCTCTCAAAAAGCACAGTCAATATTTTAGTAATAACCTTCCTTTGTGTTTCAAAGTATGGTCCTGACTAGTAGCATCTATGTGCTATCAATAGTAAAAGAATAATGAGTTTCACCCTAAATTCAACCTAACACATTTTGTGTATTTCAAAGAAGCCACTAGCTGAGGATTAATGTTACTTAATTTCTCATTAAAAAGAAATAGAGGTCCTTTTAATGTGACTTGCTAGACGCTACTTTCGGTTCAGTATCTGAAAATACTTACAATGTTTTTCATGTTTCTGCATCGCCCCAGTCCTCCTAATATTTTTGCAATAAATATCTATGAGGAGGTACTTCTGTGTTTCATTTAAGGTTGCATCTGAGAGTCTCCTATGTATCTATTACACCGCAAAGATCTTTGCCTGGTCAGGAATCAATATCATCCCCATTTATAAAAAAGAATAGACACACAGAGGATGCATTTATTTTGTGCAGAGCAGGGTGATTTGAGGACATGACATAGAACATTGGTCTGGATCTTATGCTTCTGCATAAAATTGGTCACATTTACCTCAATGTGACCATTTCCATCACAACAGCCACCAGTGTTTGCAGTGTGACAAGCAGCATGTGGAGGTGACTGCCTTGTCCATCCCATGTGATGAAGTGATGCCTCTGGAAAGCCCTGTGGGATATGCCATATGTGACTGCACTGTCTGTACATCAGGAAGGCATGTATTGGCCTCTGTGCTCAGGGGTAGCATGGCTTCGAGTGTAACTTCTTTTTCCACCCATGGGGCAGCCCAGGAGTTCATGACTGCACCTTAGCATGCATCCTAGCAGTGCTGATCATCCCATTACACGCCTGATGAGCCATAAAACATCTCATAAAAACTCACACTAGTAACATTAGTCTCCAGCTGATTTCCTAAACACTGAACATTTTTTGTTATTACAGTTCTCTTTTTGTAGATCACCTGTATGAGAGACAAATTCTAGCTAGACAGAAAAACTGTGTACAGACTACTTTGAAATGCAGCATATCCAGACCTTCTGAGGGATCAGAGGATGATGCATGTATAGTTATGCAAGAACAGCATACTTTTCTCCCATGCAGCCAGCCATGAGAGTTCGTCAGGTACGAGGAAGGAGCAGTCTCTTAATCTGCATTGTGGAAGAGACTGTCGGAGTGCTGGGTAGGCAGCAAGAAGAGGCAAAGGAGTAAGTCATGGGCAGTCTGCTATTAACACAGCTTAAACACTTCCACTTTTGAGGCCTGGTACAAGCAAAGCAAGTGAATCAGGTGAAAATTAGCTCTGGAATGCTATTACAGTATATTTCAAGCCTAAAATAAAAAGAAAAATGAAATTAAACTAAATTTTTTGAAGATAAAATATTTGCCTGGCTACATAAAATGCTACTTAAAATATGTGAATTTAAAGGTCAGTTATGTTGTTATCTGAAAGTGCTCTATGGTCCTTGAAGTTATGCCTGTAATCAATTTAATAACAGAGGAAATTGAATGATGCTATCCTGGAAACATAATAGGGAAAGACTGAGTCAGGAAGGTAAGTTCCCAAGACCTTGTCTTATGTAAAATGTCTTTGAAAAGGGAATCTTGCCTGAAAAATACCCCAACCAACCAAACAAACCCAAAACCCCAAAACCCCCAACAAATTAGTTTGGTAGCCTACCAAACATGACGTTAACTTATCAGCACTACCTAAATGTGTTTTCCAACTAAGAGACATTTTTTTTAAATGGTAGATCTGGGAGAAAAGCTGTCTAAAATTTTCCTTCCTCTTGGCATTAATTCAGAGCTATGCTTGAGCACGGGAATGCAAAAGGGTCCTGCACACTGAAATCCCTTTATTATCCCTCCTGCAACAGGTTCCAGCACAGGAGTCTATGTGCCTCAGCATTTCAGGTATTTCAGGTGTTATGGAAGTCTGTTATACTCAGTATAACAATTCCCAAGACATAATATTAGATACATGGAAAAGGTTTTGCTGGGTAGATGGGGATCTCAGACCATTTCCAGGCACTTTACAGATACTTATTTTCTTCCTATTCAGGATGACTTTTCACACATCCAAGAGTTAAAAGCGACCAGGAACACGGCGAACAGGGCCAGCAAACAAGGTGCGGCATGGCAGTTTGCGCAGCAGTTCGCGCCAGCAGGGCATGTGGGCAGGGCGCAGTCTCCCAGCCCAAGAGGTAACTTCAAGTTCAGTTTGTGAGACGGAGCCTAGCCTAGCCATGGTATCCACCCAGCAGAAGGCTGCATGCTCTGCGCTTGCCAGAAAGAAGGTATCAACCCAGACTGAGCTCCCAGGAAAAGACACAATTGTCCAGGTCTCCAGCTGCAGGGAGTGCCACCGGCTTGCACTGGAGATTAATGGCAGCGGAGAGGACAACTCTGTAAGGTATGATCAGCTGGACTATCTACTTGGCCTGGTGGCAGAGCTAAGAGATGAAGCAGATATGGAGCATCAGTAAGTCTGAGCAAGAGATAGACTGGTAGAGCCATGCTCTCATCTCCCTGAAACCTGAACAGGGACAGCCACCAGAAAAAGGCTGTGATCAAAAGGATCTAGTATCCTCCCCCCACCAGCATGTAGGCAGGGACTTAAAGGGAAGCGGCGAGTGGAAACAAGTCTGCAACCGGGGTAGCAAATGAACCCTCCACTCTGCACAGCAGGTATGAGGCTCTAGCTGTGGATGACCTGTCAGTGGATAACGCAGGTGTTGATCCTGCATTAGAGGTGTTGCAGCAAACAGAAAGACGGCCCCTGTATTACACCACATCCACAAGGAAGAAAAGAAGGGTCATAGTTGCAGGATACTCTCTTCTGAAAGGAACAGAGGGTCCAATATGCCGGGAAGACCCTCCTCATAGGGAATTCTGCTGCCTCCCAGAAGCCTGGATGAGAGATACCACTAGGAAACTTCCTAGCTTAGTGCAGCCCTCGGACTACTAACCGTTACTGCTCTTCCACATGGGTGGGAACGAAGTTGCAGTATGTAGCCCAAGGGTGATCAAAAGAGACTTCATGGCCTTGGGGCAGCTAGTGAGGGAATCTGGGGCACAGGTCATTTTTTCCTCACTCCTTCTGGTTGCGGATGGTGGCATTGCAAGGAACAGGCGGACACAATCTATTAATACATGGCTCCGTGGCTGGTGTCACTGACACAAATTTGGCTTTTTTGACAATGGGATGGCCTACACAGCACCAGGCTTGCTGGCATCAGATGGGGTTCACCTTTCTCAAAGGGGAAAGAGGGTGTTTGCTCAGGAGCTTGGAGAGTTTATTGGCAGGGCTTTAAACTAGATGTGAAGGGACAGAGGGAACATATCGGGCTTGCTGGTGACAAACTGTGGGGTGATACGTAATGATTGGAGGGATGGGAAGCTAGTACTGGCCTTCAGCCTGTTGCCCAGAGGTGTGCTGGGGACACTGCAGCACAGCCAAAGTCTTGCAGAGATGAGCTGGGAGCCCCCAAGGTGGTAGGTGCTAACAAGGAAGCTTCTGTGAAAAACCTCAAGGGAAACAAGGGGTGTTCGTCTGTGAAGGTGACATGGCCAACAGCCCAGATGAAGTGCCTCTACACAAACACACACAGCATGGGAAACAAACAGGAAGAGCTGGAAGCTACCGTGTTGCTAGAAAGCCACAATCTGATTGCCCTTATTGAAACTTGGTGGGACGAATCCCATGACTGAAGGGTGGCTGTCAATGGCTACAGGATGTTTAGAAGAGACAGGAGGGGCAAGAGGGGTGGAGACATTGCCCTCTACATCAAGAAAAGAATACAGTGTGAAGAGCTGTTCCTGAAGAATACTCACGACCAGGTCAAAAGCCTATGGGTAGGAATCAGAGACAGGAGCAACAAAGGGAATCTGGTTGTGGGTGTCTACTGTAGGCCGTCTGATCAAGGAGAGCCTATTGACCAAGCCTGCTTCCTCCAGCTCCAGAAGGCTTCACACTTGCAGTCTCTCGTCCTGCTGGGGGATTTCAACCAGACTGACCTCTACTGGAAAAGTAGCACGGTGAGGGGCAGACAATCCAGGAGAATCCTAGAATGCATTGAGAAACACTTTCTCTGCCAGGTAATTGACACCCCTACCCAAGCGGATGCAATACTGGACCTGACGCTCAGTGCAAGTGAGCTCATCAGTGGCGTCAAGACTGGAGACAGCCTGGGCTGCAGTGTTCATGCACTGGTGGAGTTCACACTCCTGAGGTATATGGGAAAGGCAAGGAGTATAGACAAGAATCTAAAGTTTAGGAAAGCCAACTTCAGTTTTTTCAAGGAGCTAACCAGTAGGACAGCCCCGGAATTGGTCCTCAGGGACAGGGGAGCAGAACAGAGCTGGCAGACCTTTAAGGATGCTTTCCATAGACTGCAGGAGCTCTCAGTCCCCAGGTGTAAGAAGTCAGGCAAAGAAGAGACTGACACAGCTGACTCAAGACATGCTGGTAAAACTGAAGGGCAAGCAGGAACTGAAAAGGCAGTGGAAGCAGACAGGTATCTTGGGAACAGTACAGGGATGCTGACCAGTTATGTAGGGATGGGGTCAGGAGGGCCAAGGCACAGCTGGAGCTGAATTTGAAAAGGGATACAAAGAGTAAAAATAAAGGCTTCTACAGGTATGTCAGCCAGAAAAGGAAGGTTAAAGCAAGCGTACCCGCCCTGAGGAACATGTATGGCACCCTCGTATCAACAGATGAGGAGAAGGCTGACGTACTCAACAACATTTTTGCCTCAGTCTTCACTGGCAACCTCTCTCCTCTTCCCTCCCCAGCTGATGGACCACAAGATGCAGACCAGAGGGGCAAAGCCCCTCCCACTGTAAAGAAAGACCAGGTTTGGGACTACCTGAGGAACCTGAACATATATAAGTCCATGAGACCTGATGAGAAGCATCCCAGAGTCATGAGGGAATTAGCTGATTTAACTACCAAGACACTCCCCATAATATTTGAAAGGTTGTGACAGTCAGGCGAAGTCCCTGGTGACTGGAGGAAGGGAAACATTGTGCCCATTTTTTAAAAGGGTAGAAAAGAGGACCCTGGGAACTACGGACCTGTCAGACTCACCTCTGTGCCTGCGAAGATCATGGAACAGGTCTTCCTAGAAACTATGCTAAGGCACACGGAGACCAGGGAGGTGATTCGAGAGAGCCAGCACAACTTCACCAAGGACAAGTCCTTCCTGACTAACCTAGTGGCTTTCTTTGATGGAGTGACTCGATCAGTGGACAAGGTAAGAGCTACAGATGTGATCTACCTGGACTTCTGTGAGGCCTCTGACACACTCCCTCACAACATCTTTCTCTTCAAATTGGAGAAATGTGGATTTGATGGGTGGACTGTTCGGTGGCTAAGGAATTGGCTCTGGTCACAGCTAGAGGGTAGTGGTCAACGGCTCGAGGTCCAAATGGACGCCAGTGACAGGTGGTGTCCCTCAAGGGTCCGTACTAGGACCGGTGCTCTTTAACATTTACATCAACAACTTAAACAGTGAGATCGAGTCAAATAATTTTAAATAAACTTTAGAGAGTATTTTAAGAATGGCTTCTTCTCCTTTTGGAAACAAAAAAATTCCCAAATTGTAAGTGCATGAGGAGAAAATTACTGTTACATTACATTCTGCTTTTTCTTCTTTCATATTTTAATAAACTCAGAAACTTACAGTCATATCTACTTCAGCTGTAGTAAAGTCTGCTTAGAGTGGACCATAAAAATTGTTGCATCAGTAGTTAGGTGTGATTGATTGGAGGTGTTCCTGGTAAAGCACTGTTGAAATTTTGTAGATTGTTGTGGGAGGATCTTTTGTTTCTAATTATTGCTGAAGAAAATGGAGTGTTTAAAAGGACAAATAATTCTTGTGTAGGGATTGGGAGTTGATGATATATTGGACTGCAGCAGAACTGAGAGTTTAACAAGTTATAGTTATAGGAAGCGTACGTTTGACGTTGAAAGCTTTATCTGTTGATCAAATGGTTTGGGGGAAAAAGGGAAGATACTGACCACACAAAACAAAGGAGAGCGAATATGAGCCTATGGGCGTGATTTTGCAAGTGCTAATTGGATATTTAGGTTTTAAAACAAGTGAGACATAGTATTTCAAAATGTTATGTGGTTTTACAGATGATGATAAAGAATTTCTTTTTTATTAATATGTTGTATGTATGTCATAAGCATCCTCAGCATTGTCTAGTGGAAACTAACTATCGTTTCCTACATTAAGTTTGCTTGTATTGTTTTTCAATTTGATTGAGCGCTCTGCGCATATATTTTAACGTCATGTGCTACAATCATTTGTGTGTGGATTAAGACATGACAAGATACAGGCATGTTAAGGGAGGCTATTGATCAACTATCAGTCAATCAATCAGTCAGCCAGGCTATCTTTCAAAGAACAGCAGGGATAAAAGGCTGGCAAAGCACAGGTGTTAGCAAATATACATTCTCTAATCAGAGTATTCTTTACCTCAGTGCAGGACTGTAGGACAAACTGGTGTCCTGACTTACTAAATTAATGTATATTACTTAGGTAAAATCAGGGGTTTGTTCCCTAATTATTCCAGCTAACTTCCATGGTGTTGAATGAAAAATAATTGTTGTTAAATTCCAAGAAGGAATTTTGAGATATTGTTACTCAGATACCCATCTCTCATTTTGAGACTTGGTTTGCTTGATTATTTGTAATAACACATATCTCTGTCTTGCAAACAACTGTGAAAGTATTTTTAAATTTCAGTACTGGGAAAAAAGACTAACGATGCTGTAAATATCCTTTCAGTTTAAAAAAAAAAAAAAGAAAACAAAAAGAGAAAACCCAACACTTTAATTTTTTAATCAGTGTACACAGAAGAGAGAATCAAATATATCAAAAATATCGAAAAGATATTGGTAGAAAACTTTTTCACACCTCAAACACAGACGATAATTGCTACTGTGTCTGATATTTTGCGCTTTGAAAGACGTTTCTTCAAAACCTTAGTCGTGAATGTCCATATGACTCCAACTCACTCAACAGTGTTGCTAAGCGAATTCTTGTCTTGGTTTGTTTATTTGGACTGCAACAGCATGCAATTAGACATTACCAAGCATTAGAAATGCATTGTAAATCACACTGCTTTTTGTACTGACATTTGTTGGTGTGATAAAGATCAGTGTAAACTAAATTCCTAAGGAATGATGGCTTGTGCTCTTATTTATGAAGTTTCAGATTTTGTGAATTAATCTGATTATTACAGCAAAAACAAGTTATAAGAACTGTTCCTTGGCCTATAAGAAGTAATTCATACTCCAGTTTTCCCTTTTTTCCCTTTTGAAAAGGTAATCTTGAATCAAAAAAACAGAAGAGGCATAAAGAGGACTTATCATATTAAATGAATGACCTCAAGGAAGAACTTCTTCACTCTGAGGGTGACGGAGCCCTGGAAGCAGTTGCCCAGAGAGGTTGTGGAGTCTCCTTCTCTGGAGATATTCAAGACCCACCTGGATGCGGTCCTGTGCAGCCTGCTGTAGGTGACCCTGCTTCGGCAGAAGGGTTGGACTAGATGACCCACAGAGGTCCCTTCCAACCCCTACCATTCTGTGATTCAATGGGTATCTTATTTAAGTGGATGAAAATGATAAAACCAAAACCAAGTTGCAAAGTCAATACAAAAAGCATTTAAAGATCATCCAGAATACTAACTATGGAATCTAGTAAATGCTGGTCGTCTGTATTGTTACTATAGTTCCTATTATTTTTATTAGAGACAGTATCAACAACTTTATGTGTAACAGTTTTAGTCTTTAAAATTGCTGTCTAAACTTGTATTTCTTGCAAATGATCAACATGTTAATGTTAACATTTGTTAATGGATACCATCTCTTTTGTTACTGTAGATAAAGGCAGAGAGAAATATTTATCTTTTCTCTTCCACAACCAATAAATAAATTTACTAAGTGTATTACATTTACACTTCCAAAGCATCTGTATTAAAAAGCAATAAAAAAAACCAGTTCCTCTGTAAGAAACAGAACAAATTAAGCCTAGTTTTCTGCATGTATTTTGGAGTATTTTTATTTGGGTTTTTTTGTCAAAATCTGCTGCAATATACACATGACACTCCCAAATATGGTAATCTCTGTACTCCACTATAACTCCATACTGAAGTACTATCCAGTTACCCCCTTCTAATAATTTATTAATATTTCCCCTCCACACCACAGTATTTCAGTCTCTTTTAAAAGAGTTTCTCTCTTTCCTTTCATTTTCTCAAGCTTTGGTGATATTTCTATTTACTTTACATGGTCCTCCAATTTAAAGGAACTTCTAATCCTTCTGCTTCTCATTCTAGTATCTCCATAATTTTTGTCATGGTCAGAGACCTATACCTCATCCCAGTACTCTGGTTATTCTACATCTTGTCAGCGTGAGCAACCGCTGTCTAAATTATGTATGTGCCTTTCTGCCCATGAAGAGATTTTGGCAACTGATCTTCCCAATGTTTTGGGACATGCATCCATTTTTCAAACAGATGAACTCTAGGAGTTATTTTAAATGGTTGAAAAGAAAAATCCCGGGATTACTGCAGGAGCATGGTCTATCATAAGTCTCTCAGCCAACAGGAAAATGGGCTAATAAATAAGGGTCAAAGGAATATCAACCATGTGATCTTGCTTAAAAAAAAAAAACAAACAAAACAGAACCAAAAAAACACCAACCAACCGAACAAACTTAAAGGACAGAGGCATTTTGGAGAAGCTAATCTATATTAAAAACTAAGGCTTTGGATGACAGAGAAGAATTCTGGATGAGATTTAGAGCCGTTGAACTCCATATTTTCTAAAACTTAACAAAGAAATTCTGTGCTTTCAATACGAACAGAACATGCTAAGCCAAGTGGATTTTTTTTCGTCAGGAATTGAAAGGAATTTCTTATTCAGATCATTATGCCTTCTAAATAATGTGAACTAGGCAGATGCAGCAAACTTCTCTTGTGCAGTTCACAGTGTGGCAGTTCAGCTTTGGGAGACTATGTGCATCAAGTACAGGTGTAAATGTCATTATCTCTGACGAGTACTTGATTCATTGCACCCCAGTGTAAAGTGTTTATTTTTCAACCTTATAATAAAAGAACACCATCTGCAGATCCAAACAAACAGGATGAAAAAAACCCCGTCTCTGAAGGATTGGTATGTTGGGCCACTGCTTTGATCTCTAGGGATTTCAGTTGCCAGAAGCAGGAATGATATGTGAATCAACAAATAATATTTGGCATTGGAGTACAACTCTTGTCTGTCCATCTGATAGAATGTGATTTTTCTTCAGGCTCAAAGGACATCTTTTTTTTTATATTTCAGATACAATATGCTTGTATTTATCTGAGGACTGTAAAAGTGAGTTTAAACCTTGCCTAGTCTGAAGAAGTTGGTTTTGCTCAGAGAAATATCTGGGTCATTCTTACCTACATGCTTATAGATAGTTGAAAAGCCAGATTTTAATCATCAACTTGACAAAGGTTAATGATCAAAAAGATTTTGTAAATTGTATCTTTGACTATTTTTATCAGCTTCTGCCTTTTTTTTTTTCTTCTCCCCCCAGCATGAAAAGAGGTATTTGGAGATTTAATATTCTTATTCTCTATGGCTGCCGTGCTCCATTTTTGTCTATTTTACACTAAACCTTGCCATACAATAGATGTTAGATGTCTCTTGTGAGTATACAAGATCTGTCAAAGCCACCCTAATTTGCAAGATACCAAAATATTTGACTGCTTATATTAAAAAACAACTTGACAAATAACATACTTCTGTATTATATCCTTACATACTTTATAATTGAATTTCACAGTAGTAATTACTCTTTCCTATTTAGCTAACTGGAACCAAAGCACTTGAGAGAAAATTGCCTTTCTAAAAATTTGAATTCTTGAGTATCATATTAAAAAATCAACACATACAGAAACATCCTTTATCCCACTCATTGCTTTCATGTTCTTGTGTAAGGAAATCTCTTAAACAGGAATCTCAGCACTTTGTGTCAGGCAAGTTTTCTGGCTGCTGTATCAATAACAATCGGAAAAGAGGATCTTGTGTCTGCTTGAGATGAGTATGCTCTTCTCCATCTCACACAAAAATGTTCTACCAGTCATGAAAAATAATACCTTTCAGAAATTTAACTGGAACTTTCACCTCTCCCTTCCTCCACTTTTTTTTTTTTGTGATGAATATCAATTTCTAACACACATCTCTAGGTCTTACCTCAAGGAAAAAAAAGGAAGGCAAACCAAACACCCAACCAAAAACTATATATAAAAAAAGAAAAAAAAAATAAATCTAAGAACACTTTAAAATAATTTTATATGACAAGGAAAACTTGTAGTACATTGAGACAGGATGGCTCTGTCAGTTCACTACAGTGGTATAAAAGCATACCTTAAATCTCTCACATTGTCCAGTTCCGACATGAATGATGTAGAAAATGTCATGATAGGCTGCCAGTTCATTAGAAGATGACAGAAAAAGTTTTTGGTTAGTTGTCTTCTTCTTTCAGTCAAAATCAATAATTGAAATCTATTAAGTGTATGTAATGCTAATTTGAAATGCATTCCACCATGAGACCAGGTGTCAAAAGTCTCCTGGCTCTATTAATATTCTCTTATTTTGAAATCACAAGAACTTTGGCTCAGTTTTCAATTAAGTCTCAGAAATACAGATGGCACAACTCCATTTAATACTTTATTGTAATTTAATGGTTCCTCCCCTGGGTCTTGAAACTCTTTGTGAATGAGCTGTTAAAACTAACTGAGTCATAGAAGTTGTGCAAGTAAGACAAAAGAATTTTAAAAATTATGATTCAAATATCTCTCTCTCAGAATAAAAAATTAAAAAAAAAAAAAAAAGAAAATAAAAAGCAGTAAACTCTTCTTATTTATGGGAATGGCCTGCAACAGCACGTTTAGGGAAAAGCAGCCTCACTCTGTTAAGAGCTGCTGACAGTTTAAATAAGTAAAGCCTGTTCTTGCTAAGATGAAAATACTTTTGTAGATACCTGAAATAAACTCTTTCACCAAGTTAATTCAAGGTGTTGTCCTTGGAATACTAACATAAATAGCAGTAGGATGCAAACCTTGATGTAACACATTGAACTTTGCAAAATTGCTACTCCGGCATAAATGTAGCACTGAAGCAAAAAAAAACCCAAAACAACACCTTGGTCGTTACAGACTTTAAGGTAAGACCTTCAGATTTGCCTCTAAAAAGCCATATCTGGAATGCTATCAGCTTTCTTCTACCATAGCCCTTGGGTATTTCATAGAAATTCAGCTTCAGCCTCATTTGATCAAGTGGTAGCAACACCAGGGAACACAGATTTTAAAGCCTACAACATAGATTGCATGAAAATGAATTCTTCCACCCTCTACAAACCTGTCTCCATGGGTTGTACTTCATAGATGTTTCTGCAGTGGTTCAGGGTGCTAGTAAGTCCCAGTACTGGGAGATGAGAGGCAAGGCAAACTTTGCTAGAGGTTTCAAAGAACTGCTGTCCCCTTTTCTCCAAACAGCTGTTTGGACTGGTATATGTGTTTGATAGTGACTTAATGCTCCCATTGGCGGTCACAAGTTATCTTTGCTGTAGAAGGGAGTACAACAAGCAATGAAGAGCAATCTTTACTAGAACAAGGCAGCCAGTGTGCAAGTGGAGAAAACAGGAATCATGAACCAGCAGAGAAAGAGACAAACTTGAAAAGGAGAGAGGTGTGTGTTAACTTGGTTTGGTAAACAACTGAGGTCTGTTCAGTCAGATAGTCTCTCTTCCTCTCACTGATTTCCTTTAAGTACATGTTTGCAGCTGGAAGCAGGCTGCAGGCCATGGAGGGCACAGGAACATGATATCCGAGATGCCAGTCAGACTCTTACTGTTGAGTGCAAAAGCATTTTACAAACCGATGCAGGTCACAAAGCATGGGGTTAAGCTGTGTCATGGACTCTGAGTGCTCCTCATCCTCTCAAGAATCCCGAGTGCCCCATAGCCTCTGGCAGAGGGACTTGTGCTCACCTGAGAATGGCAATCTCACAGCATTACCTCCTGTTGGCACAGGGTCATGAGTAGAAACCAGTTTGTACCCATATCAGAAGACCCACTATGGGCAGCGTGCTGTGAGAAACACTTTAATGGGGTGCAACTTTGCCTTGTTACCTTAACATCAGCAACACAGAGGAGTGTCACTAACGTTTTACCCAAACCTTCCTGTGTAGAAAGTTGAGGGACCAGGTGGTGTTGGTGATGAACTGTCTGTAGAGGTAGTGAATAGACACACATGCATCAGCATTCAGCTTCTACACAGGACTTGCTGCCACCGAAAGAACCTCTGTTCACCATTCCCGTAAATCTAAATTGCTAACTTTCCTCCTTTCACAAGTGGGCAGGGAATAATTTCAGCTGAAATTAATTAGCGTCTAGTTCCACAGCTTCAGTGGTGTGTGGAAGGATATGTAGAACAAAACGTAGGAATACTTGATCTCAGGGGTTGCTCTCACCCCTTAGTCTGTGCACCCTTCTCCTCTTTTATGTTCTTGTGCACATTACACATTCATTTTATGGGTGGCAAAAGATTCATTTTAAAAGGTACTCAGACATTTAGACATTGCACAGGATTCTTAAATATCTATGCTCTGTAGACAGTAAAGGCTTATTTCCAAGATAAAAGAAAGGGAATCAAAACCAAATATGGCACTGATCTTGTTGCCTCCACTCTATAAACAGTTAAAAAAAAAAAAAGTCCATGCTGCAGAGGAGGGAAAGAAAAAGTGATGGGTTGTTTTTTTTTTTTACATGGAGTTTGTGTGTTTGCCTGTGTTGCACAGCCACTTCTCTCCCTTTCCTGTGATGCAGCATTGCATGACTCTTCTTTTGAATCAGAAAGATTTGAGGGAAGCAGGATCTTCCATGCTTTATGCAACAAAAATCCATGATGACTTAACTGGAAACCTTGCATGTTCAAGAAGTGAGGGATCAGGCTCTGTTTGGGAAGAGATAAAAGAATGAATTGTTTCTTTTTTCAGATGCAGTGTAAACCAAAAGAATAATTCTGGGAGTGTTGCAGTGGTGGTGATAGACAGACGTAGTATCTGTTCTTTTCTCCAAGGAAAATATGTGTCAACGACTTTCAGAATCAGAGTAGTTGGTTATGGTGAAAGTTGTATGACAAATTCCTGGTGAACGAAGTATGTATAAATAGAAAACATTATGGAAAGTTCTACTGCTTGTGTGCAGCAGCGGCTTTTTATAGCCCTTATTATAATTGTGGTGACAATACAATCTCTGCCTGTACACCCTGGGCTCTGATCTTGTCCTGAGCTCTCACTTTAAGAAGGCTCAAATCTGGCCAGTGCTTTGATAGGAGCCAGTGATAAAGCTGATCTCTTAAGCAAAGCTGGTATCCATGATACCCTAAAGGTGTTACAGGGTAATCGACGGGTTACATTTATGCTTACTAGATGACTTCTAAAACTGGCAAAACGTTGGCAAATAGTAAGGATAAGCTCTTACTCTTCTGCTACTGCAGCACAGATGGGAGTTACTTGATTCATCTTTCACATAACAAGTATCAGAACTTATGTCACTACTGTCTAAACATTAGGCATTGTTCTGTTCCTTATGCTAAAAATGTGTTCATTTTGTGCATTAGATTTATTGTTGTTGTTTTACTGATGACTTTTTACCTAAGGGCAGTGTGGCAAACGACGTGGCTGCCTACATTTCTAGTGGCAATAATTTTTTTCTGTTTGATGTACTGCATGACTTCAAAAGGTTAATTTGAGTATTTGGGGTAGGACAGAAAATGATGCAAAGGAGGAGGAAAAATAAGGTACTAATGAAAGGAAGATGAAGGAAAAAATGGGGACTTTACCAGATGTGGAATAGCTCTCGCCCAGTGCTGAAGCAGCTGGTAATGTTGTGTCTTTTGAAAGGTAGCAGTTGATCTGTCTCTCTGCTCTACCCCTTCCACTCCAGAAGATGAACAGGGATCCTTAGCCTAAGCATGGGGTGCTGCAGATCTAGACAGTTTCCACAGTCTGTGTCTGGTATTCCTGTTAGGCAGAAATTCCTGGAAAACAATACTCATCATTTAGATGGAAGAAGCTAAAAAAATTGGATGCAAAAGAGTTCTTGACCCTCAGTGACTAGTAAACAAATAAAATAAATAGTTGGATATCAGAGAGAAGCTAATTATAGTAACATTTACTATATTAATTAATATAATCATAATTTCAGCAGAAATTATCCTGAAGAATGGAAACAATTTAGAAAATGAAAAGCAGTCTTTGTGTCCTATGTTCACGCAACGGATGGCAGAAAAAGGGAGGTAGGATTAATATCCAGCAGCTCTTGAGCCCATTTCGATACTAAATTCCAGAACGTGAAGCACATCATGAATTGACATGACAGAAGGAAGAATTTTGCTTTACAGCAAAATATCAATATACAAATATAAAAATGTAATATTTATATATAGTGATAAATATTAAAATCTGTACAAAAGGTGAGAATGTCAGCTTGAGCTTCATTGGCTTGTGCCATTCCAGTTCCATCTCGTCCATATTTCAGCCAAGTGCCTTCATCACTGGGAAGTCATTAAGGATTTGCAAATATGTAAGCAAATAAGGGAAAGAGAACCTTCAAGACCCCTTGAGTCCTGGGGCTTCCCGTATGAATATGGTGTTTACATACCTGCAGTACTTATAAAAAGCAGCAGAATCAGAAGGCAGATTTTCCCACCATCAAGTGAGGCAGTTTCTTAGGAGAGGTATATACAACAAATGGCAAAAATCCACCATTTCGGAACTTCAGAGGACAACGAAGGACACCATCTCCATCCCTTCACCAAGAAGGTCAGTTGGGTCAGGGGTCAGTCACTGTAGGTGGAGAGCGCTGTGAAATGCTGCGACCACAACTAGCCCGATCATAGCGCTGGCGATGTAGCACTGGAGAATTCTAGGCCCATAGCATGATCGCACGGGGAACCTCCGGTAAGACTCAGGCTAGCACAGTAAATAGGTTTGATTTACACATATCAGAAAATCTATATCAACAAAACCTCTGCACGACTAATTAGTACGTGGGAGTTTGGAGGAGGGAACAGTCTGTACCTCGGAGCCATTCTCACAGCACCAAGCTGGAGCAGGGTATTGCATTGCTCTGCGCTACGAAAAACGGTTGGGAAGGAAGGTGGTGGATGAAGCAGAGCTCCTGCAGCGTCCCTGAGTCACAGTCTTTCCCAAAACACTGGGGAGCAACCAGCGGCAA
>Ga0065711_1037732_pt1 | contig 19529 bp, 9 predicted proteins | sample Hoacrofraction12_FD_59098 | JGI IMG/M metagenome (GOLD analysis project Ga0065711, IMG submission 59098) | Hoatzin crop microbial communities from Cojedes, Venezuela - Epithelial fraction 12 v2 (version 2) | ecosystem: Host-associated > Birds > Digestive system > Esophagus > Crop | place...
CGGTGGGAAGGTGGTGCCAAGGGAATGGGTTGCTGTAGCGTCCCGGAGGGAACGTGAGACGGGGGGTGCTGGGGGCTGCTGGCCGCCAAGGGTTCTGCTGATTGCAGCTCCGCCGGCTGTCTTTACGCTGCAAAAGTTTACCCCAGAATTTAATTCAAAACCAGATGGGGAATTCCTTGTGTAAAAGCAATAAGCGCGCTGTCAAGATACCACAAGCTCCAGTCTGCCGAGATCGTACTTGCTGAATGAGTGCGACAGAGGAGGGAGTTTTGAATTGTGAAGGGCTGTCACAGGAGAGCTGTATTGATTTCTCCCCAAAATTTGTGTTTGCTTCAGTTTTCAATTTTTGACACGTGTCATCGTGAACTACAAGACAGATTGCATTTGAGGAGGGAGTGTTTCCCCTTACGTGACGTTAGTGTCCTATTTCACAGAAATTGTCGTGCAGCGGTTTGACTTGTAGTACCTCTACGGTGCAAAACAGAGGGATTAAGGAAACTAAGCCAGGAAAAAAAGAAAATCGTCCTACGCACTGTTGCTCTGTATCCATTGTTAGAGTGGAAGTGTTTTTCCTTCACTTTCTCAGTTAGCCCATGCAGTGTTAGTTGGTGTATTGGCAAGAACTATTCAGTGGCAGAGCACGAGCGAGCAGTGGTGAGCGCGATGGGACCTGACAAACTGACTATTGTTTTGTATTTGCACGTAGAGGAAGCAAAGGGCAGAAAGTTTGCATACTCCCTGGTGTGGGTGTCTTGGAGCAGTAGGTTTGTTTAAAAACGCTGTGGGAAGGTTTAGGGACAGCGGTGTGGTCACCACCAACCAGTCTAGTGTTACCTGTCTGTTTCCAGGCTTTAGCTGTGTCAGTCCTGCATGTGGTTGTCCGGTGATGTAGCCTGGAATATATGAAGGACAGGATCTGTCACATCAGGATTTCCACCTAGCAGCACGGTGAGCCTGTCTCCTAGACCCCTGGGTCTGTGGTACCTTGGTCTTTGACCCCAGTGTCGATACAGACCCCAGAAGGGGATGGTGAACGGAATCCCGGGCAAACATTTTGAGTTCACTCGAGCCGAGATCGTCCGTGCTGCCAGCCCGTTTGTACACACTCTTCAGTGAACCAGGCTGCTTTCTAACGAAGCCAGCTGAGACTTGGCCCGGGCTTGAGATCTGCCCCTCAGGGACAGCAGGAATCCAGCCAGGCCTTTTGCCTTCCCTAGCTGTTATTTCCAGACATGTTCCTTCTACTTCATTATCATATGCTTGAATCAGACTGGGAACAGGCTAGATCCCAGCACCGGGGCATGGGATGTCGCACGTGCACGCACAGACAAGCATAGGTGTGTTCCCGCAGTGCTCTCCGAGCACTAGAGACATACTGTGTCTCAGGTTGATTAAACAAGTGCGTGTAGTAGAAAAGAGAGAAAAAAGCTGCTGTTAATTTTAAAAAAGGAAACAAGTAGCGTTTTCATTCTCACCAGGAAAGGCAATTTTGAAGTTAAACACCTCATTGGTGGTGATAATACTGTGCATTTAATTTTCAACGTCGGAAGAAAAGAGATGGTTGTGTTCCCACTAGGGAAGAAACTTCTAAATGCCACATTGATAGTAGTGGTGTTAGAGTCATTTGGGGCTTGATAATAGCTTCTTTTGGCAAGATACAGCTGAAATCTCAAGGTGAATCATGCCAGTGTCTATAATCACAGGATTGCACCTGCACTTCCTGTATAATAAAGGAAGTTTATTTCTGCCTTCGTAAACCAGTGAATTATTATTTCTTCAAAGTCAAGTCCCGCTGAAACACAGAGGGCAGTGGCCCCACTGAGTTCGATTATGTTCTGTGCAGTTAAGGTTAATATATAGTGACACTCTTTATTCAGCTTAATATGAGAAGTGTGCCCTTAACATCCCAACAACGGGAAGATAAAGCTCAGAGTTATTGCCGCAGAAAGGCAGTGGCAGTGGGATCTTACTGGCCCGTCGCAATAAATCCTCTGAGCACCGCTTGTAGGTCGGTCCCTGCCGTAATTAGTAAATACACACTCGAGAGCCCTGGCTGGAGTTCATGAGAAACGCAGCTCGAGGAAGGGTGAGGAGGAGGCATTTTGCTGTTCTCTAAGATAATGTACATGTTCTGGTGGAGCAGATCGTTGAAGGTCTCCTAGCCAGGCAAGGGACAGCACTTCCAGGGAGACGTGTCTGCGTGTGCCAAGGTAGCCAGTCGTTACTGTTCAGCAAGCTAATCCTTGGAATAAAAGAAAATGCTTGCTAAAAGAGCATTAATGAGTGTGTAGGCTTGCCAATGGAAGGGAAGTTAGGGAAAATCTGTGTTTTTATTTCACCACAGTTATGCAACTGTTGTTACGCTACTGTAAGCAGCTCTGGATTACAAAATCATCCACTCTTCTGAGATTTCCCAACTGAGGAAAACATATTGTGTAATTGCAATGGATAAAACTAAAGGTAAAAATGAAGAGCTTCATTGATGATAATTTTCCTTTACATGTGCGTGCTCTTATTACTAGCTTAAATACTATTTTGCATTTAGTAGTATGTTATACTTGAAATACATAACAATGTCTACAATAGGGTTGTCAGTCTTTTCCTTGAAATGAGTTTGTTAAGCTTTAACCACAGCTAAAGGTAGTGTACCACTTGCTATATTTTGCTTGCTGAACCATGCCATACCATTTACTAAACGTCAGTGGCTTGGCGTGAAATTTTCCATGCTGAGGGTGGGAATTTAGGATGACTTTACTGCTACCAGACATGATCTAAACAAAGGCAGGAAAAAAAGGGCTTTGTCTAGAATAAAATATTGTGGAGATGTTATCTCTGAAGTCCTTAAATGCCTTTATGCTCTAGAGCAGACTTGGAATTTGCCGTGAAAAACTGAATTGTGAGGGGGGTGTCTGAGCTTCTGATTACACTTAGCATAATTTATAAGCCTTTGAAGAAATAAATTTACCAGATTCCTGACTTAGCATGTGCTCCCACCCTCCTTGCTGCTACCCAAGTTGTGGGCTGCAGGGCCTGAAAGAGTCCTGTCTTTGCCACTATGTGCTGGGGGTGTCTCTGGACGGAGGGTGAGGCTGTGGAGACCATCCCCTGCACTCCCCAAAAGCTGCCGTTGTCTCCTCTGCACAGGTGCTTGCGCGTGATGGTGAGGGGACACGGACCCGACTGAGGGGAGGGAAGCAGTGAGCGTGGAGGCGGGACATATGCTGGGACTGAAACTACGAGGGGATAGAAAGGCTTAACCGGAGAGTAATAGGGATAGGATACTGGGATTAGGTGAGGAAGGAAATTAAATACTCAAGGAGAAATGAAGGAGAAGTTCAAGGCAAGAGGACATGTATGTATTGATGAAGAACTGGAGGGGGACTGTATGCCAGGAGCCTAGGACCAAGAGAACCGAGAGAGGATTGATGTGGAAGTCAGTGAGGAAACCAGAAGAGTGAGAGCACATTGGCAGAGCAGGCAAAATCAAACAGAATCAGGTCTTGACTCTGAGCAAAGGGACAAGCTGTGATGGGAAGGGAAGCATTGACAGAGGAACCACTGGGATTTGAACAGAGACTTTGAGAAAGGAAAGTTAAAACTCAGAGAGCACAGAGACATTAGCATTTCAATGGCTTTTTCCATTGCAGTAGACATCTGCTAGGGTAAGACGAAGAAAATATTCTGCCGTTCTAATTTAGTATAAGATATTTTCATGTCTTTTCTGTGTGCTGTGAAGGAACAAAAGAAGTAGAAATCCATTTGTTTGCAGAAATCTGTCTTGCAAGCCACCCTTAAAGAGTTTTTAGGTGGGAAGCCTTAGGCCTTTGGCAGGCAGCTCTACCCTAAAGTTGGAAAAAGCAAGAAAACCGCCTTAGGAATCTTAATGCAAATATTGGCACGAGTTCATTGTAATTCAAGAGGATTCAGGAAAGCACTAAAAGGACAAGGAGGTCTTACCTGAAAAAAGGGATCTATTATGAGGCTATAACATACTGAACTTTTGTTTGTATGTGTGTGTGCATGTGTATGTATACAACACACATGCATGTCTACACACGCATATGTAATACAATATAGATATGTGTGAATATGTTTTAAAAATACTTGTATTATTGAGAGTGTATGTACCTATACCCCTACTCCTTCAGTCAAACTATCATGCCTTGAAGGAAAAGAAAAATTGCAACTAATATTTTATTGGCTTGGGTTGTGGGTAGGCACATTACACAAATGGATGCTATTAAATCTTTATACCATGCTGTACCAGAATGAATTTTGTATGCGCTACATATTTTGCAGACACAAATAACTATTTTAGAAATTATGTAAGGAGCTTTCCTGAGACTCCAGGCAACAATGTCAGATCTAATTTGAATTATTGCTATTGAAAATCATGGTTCTGTTTTTCATTATTGTTATACCAATATCCCTGACAACCTGCAATTTACCTGGTGTGAACAGCACCTCCCGAAAATGCAGAGCTGTTTTGTGTGCTGTGGTATTTTTGTGTATCCTCCCTGTGCACAGGCATGATATTTCACAGGAATTCCACTGGATGGCACTGAAGGAGATAAGATTTGCAATAAAATGTCTGCAGAAGTTGAGTATAACTCCAAAAAGTGAGAGTAGCTTACTTTTTCATTCCATTACTGAAATAGACAAATGTGGACTCATTTTCCATCCTGATGTAATAATTTGTCGTCAAAACCAACTCTTAAACACTCCTAGCTGTAGTTCTAGTTTTTGACAGTAGCAGAATTACAGCAGAGGCAGAGACAGGGCTTCTGAATCTGAATACTGCTTCTCCCCTCAAAAAGGTAAGGGACAAAAGATGCAGCTTTGGCCCATTCTGGATTCTTATGTGAAGGTTTGCAAAACATCTGAATAATTTTAGGTGCCTGCCCTCCATGGCAGTGCTGTCAATACTGGCCACTTCTGCCATCATGAGCAAGTGCAAGTATGTTAGCTTTTACGCTCATTTGAAAAAAAAAAAAAAAAGAAATAAGTAGGAATTCATTCAGAATTAAAAGCTTCCACCTGTTGAGGAAATGTATAGTGTTTCAGAGAACCTCCCGACTTGAAACTCCATCTGCAGTCCCCACACAAGCACCCCTTTTTTCGCCTGGGCAGGGAGTTTGTGCCTCTGTCCAGAAAGCACACAATCACTTTCTGTCCATTGCACCTATAACCTGGGAGTCATCTTTGCTGTCTTTTTTGACCTGTTTATCTTCATGTGTATGAATTTTGTTTCCTTTTCTTCTCTAAAGTTGCCTCTTATCTCTGTCCACATCACAGATATGCTTTTTTTAGGCTTTTGTTATCTCTCATTCTGCTTATGACAGCTTTTTCCCTACACCTGACCTGACCTGTCAAAAGGGTCCCTTGAAACACCATTCTTGCGCTTATCTCCCTGGCCTATTTCTGTGGCTCCTTTCTGTACTTACCTCTTTAGCGTGTCTCCATAGATTTCCCTGTCTCCGCAAGCCCTCTAGCCCTCTGAGAGTGCAGTTTGACAATTTTTCTGGCAGCTGTGCTGGCCTAAGCCAGTCTCAGCTCCCAGCCATTCGTTCCTCTCTCTTTGATACACCCGCTAGTTTGCTGGCGCAGTTGTTTTGTTCAGCTGTGTGGTAAACCAGATTAGGAACTTGGTTTGGCTGAAAAGCAGCGTGGGGGAGGGAGGAGAGGCACCTTTTTCAACCAGCTTGTTTCTCCGAGATGGTCCGTCAGGCAGCACTTGTGCTGGTGCAGCTGAGGGCTTAGGTCTGGGGCAGAGACGAGCGGTGAGAGACGTGGGGTTGCAGAGCAGCAGTGGCTTATGCTGGTTGGTAGCTGTCGAGCCGTGACCTGATTTGGATGATAGGGCTAAGCCAAGCTGGTAGCTAGCTGCTGCTGCTGAAAGGGTAGTGCTGCGCCTCCTTGCTCACCCCTCCTCGTGGGCTGGTTCCTGGCACTTGTGCCAGCACCGGTGCTCATCTCACCCCGGCGAGCCAGCCTTGGGAGCTAAGCCGGCACAGAAGCATTCACGTCTTGCAAGGGTTTGCCTGGTTGTTCTGCCGAGTGCCCGTGGAGCCCACCCGCTCAGCAGCAGCTGGGTGCTCTGTCAGCTCGGCTGCGTTCTCAGTTGTACCACAGCACTTCACAACTTTGCCTTTTCCTGTCATCTGCTGTCCTCTCTCAGTCTCTGTATCTACTCCATCTGCTTTTCTTGTAGCGGTGTTAATGATGTCCTTCTGGTCACCCTCAACATACGGAATCCCCTCCCTGAAGCAGTCGCTGCAGCCTTCAAATCTCTCAAGATTTCTTCTACCATGACACACATGTTAAACTGCCAGCTGATAGTGCCCACCTTAGTTACTTGGATTTCACTACTACGCTGCATGTGTCCATGTATTAGCTTGAAATGGGCATACTCTTTGAGTTTATTTGAGAAGCTAAAAGGGATTAGACTTGCACAGAATCCTTTTTTTGGAAAACAGAAATTCCCAAAGCTATGCCTTGAAGGAGATGTACTTCCCTAAGGTCATATATAAATACAAGAGGCTGGTTTTCTGTTGCTTCACACCTTGGATCATCATTCATGCTTGTGCAAATGGACACAGCATTGCTACTAAGCAGTTTACAGTAGGATCTTACAGAATTGTAAATTAGTGCCCCAGAGACAAGGTAGCAGAGAGTCAGCACTTACGTGAGCAGCTGAGCATAAGGACTTAGGGATTTCTTTTCACCTAGTTGTTTTCATTATTTGGGTTCTTTTCAGGCACATACAGAAGCATATCCTAAACATATTTTATCCTGGTGTTTTGGTATGCTAAGTATTTCTTATCCTATTCAGTTAAACAGAAAATGTATGGAAAATCAGCAGTGAGTGAAGCTTCACACTGCCTTGGAAGCAATAAAGTGAAATTATTTGTGTTTGCTATTTAAAAAAGAACATGACAGAGGGCACCTCTACACCATGCAACAGAGCACACACTCATCAAGTTACTTGCAGAATAGGAAGCAGCAGCTCTAGACTCGCATGTGTGTGCTGCTGCACCCGAAGTACTTAACCCTGTTGGTAGGTGGTGCTAATTAGGTTGGACACGGTGCTAATTAGGTTAGATACAACACTGTGGTCATGCAAATACACGGTGCCTGTGACTCCGGCTCAGACCTGGCTGGAGGATTCCGCACATAGTGCTGCATCAAGCCATATGTGCGTGTCCAGAGAGAGAAATCGTTTGCCCGTGGCCTCTTGTTCACGATGCCTGTTGGGCTTAGCCGCAGTAGCAGATGCATTTGCCACATACAGGTGTCGGATGTGGCTTTGTGCCAGGGATTACCTCCCTCTTGGTAAAAATAGAAGATGCCCTTTTAAGTGTGTATTTCAGGCTGTGAGTTGTTGCTGTGGGATAATGGTTGTCCAATATAGCTGCTTCTTAAAACTGTTCTGTTTTACATCTTAATTAAGACAGTGAGTACTGACAGAGGAGCAGGGAAGATGAGTATCGTAATTTTTTCAGCCACCATAACTTTACAGAAATTGTGAATCTGCTGCGAGGTCATGGAAGCAGACAGCAGTACGGCAAAGAGCAAAGCACAGTCTCCTCTGGTACATTTATCAGGAGACCTACGTTCCCCCTTCAGTGAGACAAAGCAATGTTTCAGGTTAGAGATACGATCGTGACTACAGCGTAAATTCTGACTGTGTAACAGGGTGGCAAGTGTATTCCCAAAGCACTACCAGCAGAATTGCTGTCTACTCAAAGAACTGATTAATATATCCCTAAACATAGCATTCTTTCAAAATAATTCGAAGATTCAGGTTGATGTTTGTAGGAAGGCTGGTGCTTATTAGCAAGAAAAAGGTGAACTGAAGAAGCAAACAAAACCATTCAAGAGGCAGTGTTCAGAATGAGCTGTGGGATGGGAGGTAATAGAACATCCTTCTCCTCTTGTGTATTTTTTAAAGGATCTCAAGTAGTCATTTTGGCAACTTCTCTCTGTTATTTCATTTCCATTTGACAGACAGATGAGATAGAGATTTTATTAGAATGTAGTGAACCATCCATAATTAGCCCATGGCAAGTCAGCGAGGAACTATGCAGCATAATATGCTTGGGCATAATGGATTAAGATTTGACACCAGTGAAATTATGAAAATGATGAAAATTAATAGCTTCTTGATATTGGAATGGTTGTTCCTGGCGTTTTGTAAATTGTTTAATGTCACGGGGAGGGATCCAGTTCCCTGAAGAGTTGAGCAATGATTGTAAACTTTTATAATGTCATCAACCTATTTTTTTTTATCCAAGGTATGACAGTGGTAGTGAGAGCATGATAGCAGGAACATAGATTTTAAAAACTAATATTGCGAAATGAAAGACAGACACAGAGTAAGTAGTCAAGAAAACAAAGTTGGGTATTTTTTTCTTTTTCTTTAATCCTTTTTTGATACTATCTTCAATTAGTTTTTTTTTCTACTGTGTCTGCCAGGAAAATTTATGCATGCACAGCTAGATATCTCTAACCTATAAAGTCATGCTACTTAGCAAAATGCTTTTGAAGAGAGACACACAAAAGCCAACATTATCCATGAAAGTTATGTAAATATTTATAGGCAGTATATGTTTGGGGGCTTTTTTGGTTTGGTTTTTTTTTTTTTTTTTTTAAATTTAAAAAAATCCATCTGCTCCTAGCAGATGAGAAATATTTATATCAAATTGGTGCCTGGGATACGAGGGTGCTGTTTCTTCCAGAAGGGACATTATAAATTTGACACTGTAGGCCCAGCCTTAGTTCCCCAACTCAAACAGTGTAGCAGGCACTCTGCTGGGGTTCATTCATAGACGTGTATGAAATGGCTTGCTGGCTGGAAGGCTCTAATCAACCTTAGTGATCATTTTGCCTAATTTTCTTCCAGAGTTTTCCTAGAAGCTGGGCTGAAGTATGTCTCCTGGGGAAATACCTCATTTTGCCTTAAAAGACTCCAAGCAGTGGTCAACTCTACCACCTCCCCTCGTAAGTTGTTCCCAGTGTTTAAATTACCCCCATTGCTAAGAAATTGCATCTTATTTCAATCCTGAATTTGTCTAACTCTAGTTGCCAGTCATTAGATCTTGTTATGTTTCTGTCTGCATGATTGAACGGCCCCCCCTGCTATCACGTATCTTTTCCATATGTATATATATGTGCACAGTGAGCCAGTCACCACTCTTCTTGGATACATTTAATAGATTTCTTAAACCTGATACCCTAGAGACTGTTTTTCAACCTCTGGATCATTTTTGCTGCCCTCTGATCTTTTTCTAGGGTTTACATATCCTTCTTGAACCATGGGCACTGTTTTTTTCTGATGCTCTGTGTAGAGCAAGGTCAAATCCTAATAGTTATATTCTTTTTTCATACAGCTGATAAACAGTTATCATGTATTGCAGCTGACATTTGCTAGATACATTGTGTGTATTGATAGATTGGTAGATACAGTCCCTAGAACTGTGGAGGTGTGACACTTGCACTCGGAATGTGTGCTCGCATTACCCTAATGTGTGCTGCAAATTAAAGGAACAATGCCTGCCAGACCTTCTGTCACATTATGTCCCTTTTTACTGATCCATAAATCCTACTAATACATATAAATTGTAATCCCACTTTTTCTAAATAAAGAGTGAAAGGCTACATTGTAAAGAGTGAATTTTGTCCTTTCTGTAGGAGAGGTCCTGCACTAGGAAGAGAAGCAGAGGAGCTATTCTATTGCTGTGCTCAGAGCAGAAGAAATAAAGGAGGAATAAGGGCAAAGAAGCACTGAGAGAGTGCAGTGGCAGTCTTCTGAGAAGGCGCTGAGTGACTGCTTTCTTGGGCAGAAGGAGAGTGGAAATAACACCCACTTGGGAGATTTCCGCAAGAAGAGCTGAAATTTAACAGAGTTGGCTGGCTTGAGTCCGGACACATGAAAAGCTGGTAGGAGAAACATTGTCATTAATAGCTTGTGAAGGTTTAAAATGCACTTCTTAATATAGTTCATTTAGCACTTGTACAAAAACTGCTATGAGTGCTGGTGTATGGCTTTTAATTCCTGTAATGGGGAATTATAAAATCACAGAAATGTTGTTTGGGAGGGACGTCTGGAATTCATCTAGTCCAGCTCTATGCTTGAAGCAGGCAATCACCAACACTGGCTTGGGAATGGGTCTCCTTAGGTCATCTGAAAATTTTGTCCACAACTCCTTGTCCACTGCATCTATCCGCTTTTTCTTGTTCTGCCATCATGCAGGCAAATCTTGTTCACCTCTGATGTGAACTTGATGAGGGAACACCCCTGCCTGGAAAAAAATGATGCTTTATTTTTCTCCAGACCTCTTGAGTTTGATTAGGTCCTTGATCCTGTCCATCACAAGGCTGTATGACTATGGATGCTGGCATACAAATGGTACAGGAGCAGATATGAGCATCCAAAGGGAGCAGCTTATGCAGCACAGCTTTGCCATGCAACCACACAACTGTAGCAGTTTGCCAGTCCAAAAAAGTGAGGTTGTTCTACTTCTCCCTCACCTCTTTGTCCATGCATTTCCACTTTTCTGGTGGCCATGGCAAGCTGAGCTAGAGGACAGCAAACCTCACCATAAAAAGTGAGTAGTTCTTGAATGGTTTGTGGAGTAGCAGCGCTAGTTGGGGCAGACTTGGATGGAACCACTCCTGCCAGTGGCAGCTAGCCATTTGGTTGGCTTTGCTGCAATGACAAATTTCATCTCTGGAGTGCAGTTCCATAGCAGTGTATCCTTATCTAAGTTAGAGCTACCATGGTCCCTCTTGGTATTTGTGCAGCTGAGCGGTAGGTTGGTCCAGCGAGCTCTGCAGCCAAGAACTAAGCTTGCCAAAAAAAAGAACTGCTCCCTCTCGACTGGTTTCAGGGAGTTGATATGGCTGAAAATGAATCACTGTTTTATACAGTGAGTTTTCAGCCAAAGCTGTGACGTGATCTGATGCATTGTGCTGGTACGTGGGGTGAGAAAGGGAAGGGATAAAGGCCGGATCGTGAATCTGTGTCCTCAGACACTGACAGTGTCCATGATTTCATTTGTTCTTTTGCTGAAGCACATTATTGATGTGGCTTTTAGTGTTCTCGGTAGATCTTACAATTATTGTAAGATGTTGAAAGAGGCCTGTTGCATCTGGAGGCGTGCGGAGTTGATATTCTGTGGATCATTCTGGACTCGGTGACTACTGAATGACAGCTTGTGTTTACAGAGACTGACTCAGTGACCCAGATGGTCTCTCCCAGTCTTGTGTTTCTAGCAATTTCCTTCCTAAGAGCACCCTACTATTAAAACTGTTGAGAACTAATTTTTCTTTATTCTGTATTTTACTTTAGCCAGTTTCTAATGTGTTGGATTTGCTACTTGCTTGAACAGCAGAGTGAGAGAGAGCTTTTGCTGTTAGCTGTGCTGAAGATTTTCCCCAAATCCAGCCATTAGAGACCAGCTGCCGACAAAACAAGACAGGTATTTGATTTTTTCAACAATGTTACATTTTGAGCGTCTGTCTGCAGTAATTAAATAGCATCATTGCTCAGCTGACTCCCTGCGGGACTGCAGCATCATTAGTGTAAAGCCAGGCAGGGAGCAGGCACTCCCAAACCCCCGAGCAGGCTACTGCAGCAACTGTTGGCATCTACAGAGCCTTTCAAGAACATTTCAAGTGACACTGGTGGAAAAGATTCACTTTCTTCTCTGTCTGAGGGGCTTGCCCAGATTCAGTTAGGCTGATGGGAGGGATCAGGCAAATCTACTTCCTGGGCAAGATTTTGTCAAAGGCTATCTAAAACCCGAAGGGTTGCTCTCAGCTAGTTGATCTTCATTTTGCTGATATGCAGAGAGAATTGTAGAAGACTTGAGAGACATCAGGGTACAAATCAATATGGATGTACAGTACTGGGGCTGCTGTGCCAAAAGCTAGCCCAGAACCAAAAATCTGTCAGGTAAAAATCAAACCTAAGTCCAGTAGAGAGACAACTGAATCCAGACAGGCCAAAATGAAAGTGCTGGCACGAAATGAAACAACTTCCTTCAGGTGCAGAAAAACAGCAGACACTGAGAGTATTTACAAGTCACTTTTATGAAATATTCTTTGTTGGCCTGGGATGCAGTGTAATATAGTTTAATCTCGTCTCTCATCCCCCATGCCTGTTTCAGAAGAGAACAAGAAATTTAATCCAAACAAAGGATTAAGAAACTTCAATAACTGGACTACTGCCATTATCCAGACAATGAGCCAGCTCTTTAAATGCTTGTTCTTGATTGAATTGAAGTGAATGACTACATCAGAGGAAGCAGAATTGGAATGCAGAAAAGAGGAAATGAGAAGTCTAGAAGAGCTACACAATTATTTTCCCTTTTATGCACTTGCAGCAATGCATGCCATAAACAAAGCAACTCTGAGAACGAATCTCTCCTCACTGGAGAATAAGGTTAGGGGCAACTTCTGTGAGATGGACAGAGGAAAGAGATGTGAGATTTAATATAGATAAATGTAAGGTAATACACCTGGGAAGAAATAACAATAATTGTATATACAAAATCCAGAGCTGCTGTTTAGAAAACAGTAATAGAGAAGAAGGCCTGGGAGCAATGGTTTATAATTAATTACTGCAGACAGGAACTCAGAATCTAACACAGGTACAAAAATCAAATATGTTCGCATTCTCGGCCAGCACCAGAGTTTTGTTTCTACAGGAAGTGCTTGGAGATCATTTACACGAACAAGAAGGGGCTGGCAACAACACAAGCAAAATATTAAACTTATGGATACCACGTTATTCATTTCATTTATAAGCTATAGCCTTGACTGCTGATGCCATAAGCACAAGCTTGTATTTGTTTATCTGCTGAATACAGTAAAACAATAAGATAAATGATCTCCAAGATGGGAACTCCTGATGAGTTTGTAGAAGGGTACTTTCTCTTTTCTTGTCCTCCTATTTAAATGCAGAACAGTGGCTTAAAAGTGTTCAAATTTAATCTATTCAAAACTGAGGAAATAAACCCCTTTCTTAAAGAAAAACACTACAGCTGAAAACAGTATAGAGAGAATTAAGACAATGTAACCATTGCATAATTCAGTACGAAGGAATCTATTGGTAAGAAATGAATGCCAAATGTAGACCTATGCTTTTATTTAGGTAAGAAGAGTTGCTCAATAAATTCATATAGCAGATAACGAACAAAGATATCAAAACTATCTGTGTTCCACCAAAGACCAGATGAAACATTACTATGCTGAGAAGACAGTGTCATGTGAAAGCCTGCCAGACAACGCAGACGGAGTGTCATAAAGAACTGTCTAATTGCAAGACCTGATGGCTGTGTATTTAGAAGTTCATAGACTTGTAGATCAGAAAGAAACACAAATTGATTCTAGTCCTAGAAAAGGAAAGGGGGGAAAACCCTATCCCATGCAGAATATTAAAGATTTACAGGTCTATTTCATCTTGTTAGTGTTGTGAGCTAGTAGCACAGGCTGATCCTGTCTTTGATTCCCTACAGGCCATGCTGGCAAGGTGGCACATCTCCCCACTATAAGGCAGCCTTGGGGTGGTACCATTTCTTCCTAGGCTGGATACAGCTTGGGCTCAAACCACCAGGCTATGTGCAGGCACAGAAGCAGGCATTGGTTATACGAGGGCAGCTTCTTCTCCTCCTGGGAAAAGGGTGATGGACCATTTCTTAGAGCTCTATACCTCAAAAAGCATTTGTTTTGGTAAGAGCAAAACTGAGTAACTGTTTTTTAAAAGCAGCAAAAAATATGGCAAGACTATGTAAAAGCCTTCAAAACTGAAATTTCATCTTCCATCTGAGAAGGCAGATAAAGCTGCGTAATTAGTCAGGGAAGTGTCACTCCCCTTGTCCCCACAACCTCCAGAGGATAAACTCCAGATTAGCTTCTCAGAGACTGCAGAGGGTTTTAGTCTGTGAAAAGAGGTTTGGAGCACATGATAATTAGCAGCTCACAGCTGAATTTTGCTTGCTGTCAGAGTATTCGTTGCTAACACTGCATGAAAATACTCCTGTAGGTCTTCCAAGTCTCCCTAAATGTGTGCTGTAGTCTGATTTGTCCACATGGAACTTTTTAATATAGAATTTGGCCAGTGTACAGCACTTAAAGGCTTATGGCAAATCCCTTTTCCCTGGCAGAACAACCCCTGGATAGAAGGAGAAAATGAAGGGTTTTTTTCTTGGACAAAGCAGGAACTGCTTTGCAGTTTATGCTACACCCAGTCCCTTACAATTCAGGGGAATTCATTGCGCTGGGAGAATCCATGGGTAGCCTGCTAATCCAAATCCACATCTTCTTTGTATCAACAAACCAGTGCTCGGGAGTTCTGGCAGGAGACAGGCCTCTTCTTAAGATTCATCCTTCATCTCTGCTTGCTCACAGTTTTTAAGTCCCAGTTGGGAGAAAGACAGTAACTATAATGCAATTGCTTTAAACTTAATTGAGGTTCACCTCTGTTTTAAGAAAGCAAATACCAGGAACTGTACTATTTACCTGAAGTTCAGCATGTGCTTAAGTGTTTCAGGACTGACACCGTTTCTGAGTTACAGTCTTCATTACTGCTGCTTTCCAGACTGCAGTGTCAGCTTTGTATGATTTTCTTACAAAATATTTGTAACCTTTAGTTACAGAACACTTAATGGTAGGATGCACTTGTGCTGGCTCTTGTCTCCTCCAAACCAGCTGTTCAAGTTGTTAATCTGCAGGCTCTAGTCTGTTTTCAACATCTGATTTCTGTCCGGTTGCTGCTTTATATCTTTTTCAGGTATGTCTGGCTTACCCTCTCAACTCCCATGGCCTCCTGCCTCTCTCCCTCCAGAACAACCTGCTGGGAGCTATGTGCATAACACAGATGCACTTAACAACACTTTCATTGTCTTTCAGTCCAATTGCAAAGGTCATTTTCTTGGCGTATTGTCCTAGTCCTGTCACTTCTCTTTTTTGCACAATGCCATTGGCTCCCTTTTCTTCACTGTGTGAAATACAAATGACTTCTGTTTACTTTTCAATCCATGTCTCATGTACAACACCAAGAAGTAGTCCCTCACTGACATTATATAAATGATGCCAGTCTTTTAAAGCACTTTTGTATGTTCACTTTCATGCTTTCACCCATGCTGCTGAATATGCATAGCACAAAATCTGTGTAAATACCTTTAAGCCCATCTTCCTCTGCTTTTTCAAGCATCTCATCTCTGCCCCGAGGTTTGTCAGAGTCCGAGCATAGCTGCATAACTGTTTCATATGAACCAGTATCACATCATATTCTTGCTCATCTTCTCTCTCTTAGCCTAGTAATAAATAATAAGCACTTTAGAGTCAAAACAGCCTCTTTGCTTTGTGTCTGTACAGTGCAAGCTATAATGAGGGTAAGTTTAGGTATAATTTTAAGAGCAGTATTAAGAAGAAGAACAGTAAATCAAATTAATTGTCTTGTTTATAAGCCTGTAACAAACTTCCAGGAAGTAGCTCCAACATAGGATCTTTAATTTGCCATGCCAAAGTTGCTTAAATCTGTTGATTCCAGGAATGAATTTGCCACAGAGACTAAGAGAGAAAGAGGGGGACGGGGACTGTGCCATTTGTGGCAGATGGCTGCTGCTGGCTTAGTAGGCTGCACCCTGAGGGGCTGTAGTCACCCTATTAGTCTCACTCAGTGAGAACCATGCTCAGGACAGTGCAATGGGGGAACTGTGCTTTGGGTTTTTTTACAGGTCTCTTACCAGCATCACAATGAAATTCACCCATAATGCTGACTGGACAAACATCTGGCCACATTTGTTTAGAATTTTGGGGGGTTTTTTTGAATGGGGCTATATGTGGTTCTGCACAATTCTGTTTCATGAAGAGCTAGTATAAAATGGAATTTTTCCCCCTCATTCTGTTCCTTTTGGAAATTCTGTTATTTTATCATCTCGTGTAGGAAAGTGAATATTCTGTTGTAAGTTACACCTTCTAAAAAGTGGTTGGAAGTGATGAGGCTGAAGCAGAATTGAGGCTAGTAACCAGGCTATGCAATTTAAGATTCTTAGAGACTAAAGACATCGCGGAGAGGTGGACAGAAAGCTAGAGAACTGAGAGATCTACACGCTTTCAATATTTAGCAGCTAGAATATCACATTTTCATTCATGACCATAAAGTGCCTGTTTTATTCAGGAAAAATGGGTCTTGTCAAACATCTTCAATATTGTTCTCTCACAAAATTACAAGTACATTTGATAAAGATGACTCTATTGACATAATACACTAGAGTTTATGTAGGACATTTGTTTTATTCTGTATGGCAGCCTACATAAAAGAGATTTATGGGAAGCAAACAAATTAAACCTGTTTTTCTATATGATTGTTTGCTGTGTCACAGCTCCCCACAATAAGCCTGCCTCCTTTCCCTGTTTTCCAGGACGTGATAACCTCATAATGCCTCTAGTTTAACGAGGTCCAGTCTTTGCATAATCTCTAACATCCTGAAGTATTCTGAATACCAAATAATGGGTACAGGAACCAAAGCAGTTTGTGAAGGATCTGCCCTTTTCTAGTTAGACCCCAAAACTAAAAGGTAGACATGTCTTCTCTGTTTTGTAAAATAAGTATTATCAGATTCCTACTTGAATAAAGCACAAATCAGTGATGCAGCGTGGAATAAAGCTCATGAACTGCTGATTTAAAACGAGTCCAGTGCAGGACATGACTCAATCCAGTTCACAGTGGATATACATACCTTTGAAAATGTCCAGCTATCATTTGCGTGCTGTTGCACTGATTGCAAGAGAGTCTATGGATTGAATAGCAAAGGGGCGAAAACTGCTCTGAAAGCCCTCCACAAGCCTGGAGCCCCAGAAGTGTGAACACACCTGCCAGCTGAGAGTAGAGGGCTTCAGTCCCGCTGGGACGGCGATCCGTCCCTGATGCCGTGCACTGACACTAAGTAATACAAAGTTTAGTCTCAGTGATTTCAATATGATTATCAGCACAATTCTCAATAGATTTCTTAGTAATTTCTCCATGCAGGCAATGAAAGGCTTTTTTTCTATCACTCAGGAACAAAAAGTACTGATAATAAAATGTCTCTTTAATTGTCTAGTAGTTTGGCTAATTCAGGTAACAGGCCATGAAGTTTCAGAATATTTATGCTTTTAAAACGTGGATTATACACCCAATAAACACCGCTAGATATCTGACTCTTTAGTATTCCAAAAGACTTGATTCCCAAGCTGCAAACCCTATTAATCATCTGGATGTTAAGTATTGATTCTAGCAGCTACATAGTAAAAAGGCCTTTGACTTAAGTCGTTCAAATAACATACACGCCGTATGAATAAACCATACACAGACAATACCTCTCTGACTACAGGTAAGGAACGCTCCCTCCTCTGTGTGAGAAAGTCTCGAAGGTTATGCATTCATGTCTTTTTAGCCACGAATGTGTAGCGAGCCGGGGCTCTGAATATTTGCCTAGTGTGTGTAGGAAACAAGGCACTAGAGAAATTATTTTGTGTAAAATCAGTTCTAACTTCATTAAATTAAAAATTGTGTAATTTGCTATGAGAGAGACAAAATTAAATATACCTTTTAGTGGCGTGTAATCATCTGGTATCTCCTAAAGTAACAAAGTGTAACCTGTGTTGTGCTCAAGAAGGTTTCTTGGGATTATGAATATGGCTGTAACAACCGACTAGTGTTATCAACAGATTTGAAGTGAAGGCTTTACTGTAATAGACATGGATAACAAACTCTTTTAGTATTTCAGCCCATAAATCCTGAAGAGAAAGATACTATTCTCTGAGGTCACTGAGAAACTGAAGAGAATCTTTGTTTGCAGAGCTCTACAATTAACACAGTACTAGTTAATGATTTCACTGTGGTAATTACTTTCTAGGGTCTGTCAATCAGGCAACGTTAATGTATTCAGCATGGGCTGCATTAATTTTGTGCAATACTGCTGTTTTACCTGATTTCACTCTCTTTGTCTATCAATCTGTCCGTAACATGTTTTGAATCTATGGACCAACTTCTGCCAAGTTTGAGAAGAGAATTGTTTTTAAATATCAAAACCAGTTGGAATCATGCAAGTTTTGTGAATATTGACAGGTGGGTTGAGAGAAACTCACCTGAGGGCTCCGATGGTGAGGAGGTTTTGGAAGGAGCTCAGGTGTTACCATTTTCCTAAGGTATGCTAGACGACCAGGTGGTATATGCCTGATTCAGAAATTGCATATCGTGTACTACCTCCTGTCGAGCTCGCAGGTAGGGGACGAAGTGGACTAAAGAGCACAGGCAAATGATAGTGGTGTATTTTTAAAGGTACACTTAACCACTGTGAATTTGGTTGAGTCCTGCCCAGCGCTAAATTAGCAGTTCATGAGCTTTTTATCATGGTTGCATCACTGATTCATATGCGCTTTATTCAAGCAGGCATCTGATAATACCTCTTCTACAACATAGAGACCAGGCAGGTCTAACCTTACAGTTTTGGGGTGTAACTAGAGAGGCACAGATCCTTGACAAGCTGCTTGGGTTCCTGAGCCTATTATTTTGGTATTCTGAATACTACAAGACATTAGAGATTATGCAAAGATTGGGCTTTTTAAAACATGAGTTCATTGAGTATGCTTGCCAATGTTTGTAAAGGACTCTGGCACCCAGTTGGAGTGCTGACATTGGTTTCAATTAGTGTGTGATGAGTCCCTTTGTCGTTGAAAGTTATCATGCTTAATGGTATAAATAGACAGAGCAACTGGCTAATAAAATGTAAAGTGAAATAAAATCGGTTTTAATATGTTTGTAGGAGCTGGGTCATGACTTTTTTCAGCACAACAGTTGGAGTCACAGCTTGGAGAAACTTGAGAACATCTGTTATTTCTGTTGAAAAATACAAGTACATTGAGTAACTCACACCTTTGCAATTCCTTTGTGGGGGTGGAAGGCAGCTCCTCTCCAACAGAAAGCCAATTTACTTAGGATTTGGAGAACATTTGACTGGTTCATCCTTTAGGTCTCTCATAATTCAGACACAAATGTTCTTTGGAGGAAAGCTTTGAAAAGGTTTTTTCCTGTGTGACTAATCAGTGAGGTTAGTTGATTCCAGAAGGAAAGGCAAAAATGTCTTACAAATTTGCAATACATAGTAGTTAATTTTGGATATAAGTTTATTTAGTTTGTAAAATACACAAAGTTGCTGTTTTTAAAAAAGCCAGAAGAAATCTAGTTGCAATTGAACTGTGATCCAAGACTAAATTTCTTTTGTATGTCTTAAATGCAACTATCTTACTATATTGTTTGCAATAGATTTTTGGAAATCTGTTTCCTTCAATAACGAGTCCTAGGGGCAAGGACGAAATCAGCAGGAGCTGAAAACATTTCTGATCATCAACACACCTATCGTGCACATACATGTTACACCCCTGGGCATATACATCACAGCACACAACTGAAAAATGTTCTCTTTTTTATTCTTGAAATTCTTTGTTGGTACTGAGTCTTTTTTTTTTTTTTTTTTTTT
>Ga0065711_1010660_pt1 | contig 19528 bp, 12 predicted proteins | sample Hoacrofraction12_FD_59098 | JGI IMG/M metagenome (GOLD analysis project Ga0065711, IMG submission 59098) | Hoatzin crop microbial communities from Cojedes, Venezuela - Epithelial fraction 12 v2 (version 2) | ecosystem: Host-associated > Birds > Digestive system > Esophagus > Crop | place...
TGTTCAAGGCCAGGTTGGATGGAGCTCTGAGCAACCTGGTCTAGTGGAAGATGTCCCTGCTCATGGCAGGGGGGTTGGAACCAGATGATCTTTAAGGTCCCTTCCAACCCTTACCATTCTATGATTCTATAATTCTATGATTTTGCTGTGAAGAAAAAGGTGAAAAGGCTCAGAGTTTTCTGGGCGCTTTTTTTGTAGGGTTTTTGTGTGTATTTCCTCCTGTCTTGCCTTATTCTGTCTCTCTCAAGTATTGCTTTGCTTATCACAGCATTTGTGCACATAGGTGCCTTCTCACCCTCTTGAGCAAGTGGGAGCCAGCATGACTGTTCTTAAGGTGGAGCACTGTCACGGTGCACGACAGAGTCCCACTTCCCAAGGGGGAGTAGTGCCAGCCGATGTGTCACAGAAGTGCTAGGGCTCATTTGAAACAATAGGTGATTTCCAATAGTGAACGAATCTTCTCTAAAATAACCATATAAGTTCAGGAAAGACAGTGTATCTTTTTACTGTTGGGCTGTTCTTTTTCCATGACTGTAGGAAAAGGAAATATTTTAACCTCTGTTCTGTCTGATGTCCTGCTGTTCTGGAGAACATTTTTTGTTTTGCTAGGGCTAAGACCTTAGCCTGTCTCATAGGCGTCCCTAGAGAGCAAGGCTGACATGCTGTTGAGACCTGAGTTAGTCTGGAAGTAGCAAGCAGCCTTTGCCAGACCACTGACCGGGCTGTCGCTCAGCACAGTGATCTGTGTGGGCCACTTCACCCTTCTCAGGTGGGCTTTGCTGCCGTTGCTCAGTTTTGTGCTGCTTTACCTAGGCATGCTGCCTGACCGTGGTCACTGTGCCACTTGTGTGAACTCATCCTCAGCTTGTTTCGGTTTGTCCTTCTGTTGTTGCTGCTGTTAGGATGGAAAGAGCATTATGAGATGGTCTCACTTCGTGTTTCTGGAAGCTGAAACCCTTTCTGTGCATAGGATGGGTAGAAGAGAGAGCGCACAGAGGACCACCTTGTCATCCCATCCCCAAGTGGTTATAGCTAAGAAAGAGCAACTGGGTGTGTCTTGATGCCATGTCTGCTCTAGGAGCTTCTAGATTAATTTAAGACTATGTTTATGCCACTGGAGCTGGAAAATAACTTCTGGGCTTACAGTGCTGGTGGGGAACTGGCTTTTAAACAGGTGTCCCAGTGCAAAAATTGACTCATTTGCCAAACTGCTCAAGAGATGCTTCCACCTTGGAGATACTCAAAAGACATCTGAACATGGTCTTGGGCAACCAGCTCTAGGTGGCCCTGCTTGAGCAGGAAGTTGGACAAGATGACCTCCAGTCATCCCTTCAAACCTCAAACATTCTGTGATTCTGTGAAAGACTCTTTTGGTGTTAAGGGCTTGACCCAACCCTTCAGCTGAGAGTTTTGTCATCTTCATCCCAATCCATCCTTCTTTCTTGTTCCTTGTTCACAGTATGACTTAGTGACATGCAACACCAATGACAGTGGATGGTGTTGTGAAATAGCAGTAGCACCCTGAGACGCTTCTCACCAGTTAGCCTAGTGAATTCACTGACAAGGGCAGACTGTGTCTACAGCACATGGCTTTCTCTTGTTACACCTTTGCTCTTGAATGCAAATTAGTGAGCTTGTATTTAGTGAACAATGGTTATTAAATTATGCTACATTAACTTTTTCTTCTCTTGTAGGTAGTATTTGTTGCAGTAAAACACCATGGCTTTGATTCACATGCAGTCAGATGCACTTTGCTGGTTTTATAAGTCGTTAAAGCTCACCGAGTCTGGGGTTTTATTCTGTTTCCCATGCAGTGCCTGTGGTGTTCGGTTTCCAGTAACACATGGTGTTTATATTCATGACTGGCATTACCGTTGTGATGGTGATAGGGTTTGTGTTTCTTGCCTTGCTTGATTTATGTTGTGGCTGGCGTGCATGGCACGCACATGTCTCGAAATAGAACACGACTGGTTTTTTGTTTTTACGTTAGAAGCACTGATGATTTAATTTAGTGTTTTGAATAATCCTGCATTTGCAGGGAAACCTGACTGTGTCGTGTCCCTCCTTTGATAACTCTATTAGCTTCAAACATTCAAGGCTGCACTTCAAAATTACTCTCTGTAGGTGTGTGTGGTTTCTAAATGTCTCATGTGGGTTTCCTGCTTCCCACCTTGTCCTTAGTTCTTCCTAGTCCTTGCATCGTTCTTTGCTTTCTGCCAAGATCTCTCCGCTTCCCGCACTCTTGCTAAGAACCTTCTTCTCTGCCATCCTAAAGATCCTTTGATGCTTCTGCCTCAGGATATGTTAGCAGTGCAGTGAAAGCACGGATTACCTGAATTACAGGAGCTAGTTTTAAATGACCTGCAGTGGTAGGACCCAAGGTGCAGTGGGATGGACCTTGGCATGGACTGGGAAAGCAGCCCTAGCTGGGCGGGCTCACGCTACTGATCTCTGGGGTGTTGCACAGAGGCTCCTCTTGGTACCTGAGCTGCCTGTCTGTGTGTATCTTAACTACTCTGTGAATGCACTACAGACCAAAACATGGGAAAGCTAAGCTCAGCACTTCGGGAATTTTCTCCTCTTGGCTCTGCATCTGAGCTTCTCCTCTCTCTATTTCTCCTCACTCTGCCTTTGCAGCTATGTGAAGCACTCTACAATAATCATCTAGACATCCTTCTCGTGAAGGTCTTGCAGTCCACAGTGGTGGTGGTGTTTTGGTAAGGACCAGGCTCCGGCACCGGCAGGCATCCCAGTGGCAGCAGCAGCTAGACCTGTGTGCTCAGACTGCCCTACGCTGCCTGGCAGCCCCGGGCTCTTGGGCTCAGGGGTGCTTCAGTCCGTGCATCCGCCTTTCCAGCTGCCCTGCCGGGCTTTTGGGCAACAGCAGGCAAGTACCAGCCTAGCCCCTAAGCAAGGGGAAGGACAGCAGGATCTGGCACCTCCCCAAGCTCCTTTTCGTCTTTCTTCCCTGTCAGCGTCATGTGCCACACAGGGCAACAGGCATAAAGATGAGTTTGCCTTGTACAGTTATGAAATTTTGAGCCAGTCATTGCTGGAAACAGGAGCTGAAATAGGAGCTTAGGAAAGTGTTCAACTCTACCCTATAACACAATTTGTGGTACTTTCAAACGAAAATTAAACAGAAAAATTTTTTAAAAGAAACTTGTAAAAGGAATGATAACTCCCCTTTTCTTGTCTGTCTTTCCCAGAAATAAACTATTTTTTGTCATTTTTGAGGTCATACCCTGGTTACTGCTGGACAAAACCCCATCAGATGGTAGATCTGAAGGCAGTGATGGAGTGGAAAATATGTCAAGAGCTCTGAAGCCATTACAACATTTTAATTACAAGCTAAATTGTTTTTTCCACAAAGCAGTAGCCTTCCAGATGCAGGGACTGGGACGCAGTGCTGATAATAGTTGCTGATGTTCAGGCTGCAGATTGTGTGGTCAATCCCTTCCAGGCAGCTTCAGCTAATAGTACTTCTTAACCACTGTCTTACTTATCTCATGATATTTTATAGCTATAATAATTATTTCATTTGACCTTTTGTTGACCACTGTCATTTACCCCACATTTTGGCACAAGAAAGGCCTATTACTGGCATTGTGCTCCCACCAGCAAGGAAATGCCTTGCCCTCTGAAGGCTGACAAATAGTTGGCTTGAGTTTTGCCCTTCATCACAATCATCCGTCACCATCATCCTTTAATAAAATCTTTTCATTGCTAAGGGTAGTCTGACATGAAAGACTGAAGTGTGGAGTGAGGACCTGAGGACCTTGGGGAAGCTGTGTGTTTAAACTCTAAAGCTCCTAGTCTGTATAAGATGCAATGGCAGGACTGGGAGATGCACCTGCAACCTCACTGCATGTGTGTTGTGTGAGTGAGGAGATACAGTGGGCTTCGTTTTTAAAGAAAAGCTCTGACTAAACACAGGGTGAGGATAATGAGCCCTGGTGGCTATTTATAAGAGAAATCTAATTTTTTCCTAGTTGCTTCTGGGCTGTTGGGTATTTTACAGGGAGAAGGCTGTATTTAAGGATTGCTGGGGCTAATAATGAGAGGAGCAGAAGTGGCATGGCACAGCACCACGTACACAGGTCCCCATTCCTCTCTTGCGGGTCATTAGCAGGGTTGGTACTGATAAACCTGGTTGTTGTCTCTGCTGCTGGAGCTACAGTGCTAGCAAGAGAGTGTGGAGAGAACAGATTTGGCAGGAGGAGTAAGATGTGATTTAGTGGCTTTCAGAGCTCTCTGAAAGCAGAGGACAGAGGGGCTTCAGGCTGTTTTCTCCGTTTTTCTTGCTGTTTGCAAGGGCTGTTTTCTCTGGTGGTCGTGTGCTGTGCTTTCTCCAGTCTCCTGCCACAAATGTGTCTTTTCCTTCTCTGTCTTCAGTTCCCAGATTACTGCTCTGTCCTTTGTCATTCCCCACATGGTCCTTTCCATATCCTGATGAAGTTTTCCGTTCTCTGCAGCGCGTGTGTCCCAGGCAGTGTCTTCTGATAGCTCAGTGGCGTAGCTATTTGGTTGCAGAGCAGGGGACACAGCTGTCTCAAGCCTGTAATGGAATATGCTCAGGTGCTACAAGAGGTTACTTGGTTAGCTGTGACATGGAAGAGGGGCCAGGAGATGGGCCATGCAGGTAGGTGCCTTCATGTTAATCACAAAGTGTGCAAAAACTGAATCATGCAAAGGACTTAACATGTAACCAATTCTGAGTAAGTTTTCATATAAAGAGGAAAAGGCATGTCCCAGGTGAAGCTTTTCCCCTTATTGCCAGGAGTCATGTCCATGTTTAAGAGTGAGATGAGACTTGAAGCATCTGAAAAGACACTTGCCATTCATTCCTTTCCTTTAGATAAAACCAAACTTCTTTTTCCTTGACTTGCCTCTCAAAAATTATCGAAGTGGCTTTGCTGAAATTGTTTTGTGCATCCCTCTTTCCTCAAACAAAACACTCATTCTGAGAAGCGTCTCATATAGCAAAAGTTGACTTCCTAACAGGGGCATTAGACAATGTTAGCTTCCCAATATTGCTACCGGCTCATGTGCAGAATGCATTTCTGAGTCCCATTGTGCAACCTTTCCAGGTTTTATTGTCATAATAAACCATTTTCTAGTGCTTATAATTGTAGTTTTCTAGAACTCGGCCAGAGAGCTGCATATGGAGCTGCACCCATGCTCTCCTTGGACGTGCAAGACAAGGTTCAAGATGAAGGAGATAGCTGCTGAATTTGAACAAAGAGCAATTTGCTGGTGACCTGTAGAAGGTTACAAGTTTGAGAAAATGTTATAACCAAGTAGTTTCAATTTGAAAAGGCGTAAATCTGTGCATAGGTTAGCTCCATAGGTCTCTGCTGGTTACTTCATTTGCCTGGTTGAAAATACTGCCGCGATTTAACTTCTAGGAATGCTTAATCCATTTATCTGGCATGATGGTAATGGGGAATGGAGGAGGCAACCTTCAGTCATTTATCCATGTTTATTAGGATACTGTGCTAGCACTAATTTTCTGAATTGGGCAAGAGGAGAAGGCTCGGGGCACCATCCTGTGTAGTATTTTCACATACACCCATTGCTATCTGAATGTCAGAGCAGCAGTTGCTCTGTACTTCTGCTGTTATAACACACAGCTGTTACAACACACACACACACACACAAACAGTGTGAACATGTCTATAAATGAGGAATTTGCAATTTGCCCCATGCTGGAAGAGGGACATGCTTGCAACAGATACATTTTGTTACTGCCATGAAAACTGGAGACATTTCCTATTTGTACATTGCATATTAAAACATCCTTAAGTTGCTTAGCCAGCAATACAGATATCTCTAAGATTTCAGTTGGCTTCAACTATATTTCTTTGGGAAGTTTACTTTTGTTTGTAAACAAGAGAAATCTTGATTTATTTTCTGTGTATTTTCTCAAGTGTTTAAAAAATAGCAAAGTATATTTTGATTCAGACATCGCTGCATTCCTGTCGTGCTTTTTTCTTGTACATTTTAGTTTCAGTCTGACTAACAAAGAAATATTTAATGCAATATGTTTGGTGGATGATTTATTGAAGTTGCAATGTAGAAGGAAAATACGAAAAGTGTGCTAGAAGTGAAATGTGTTTCAGGATTTTTGAAAAATAAAGTTTGTGAACATATTTTTGTTGTCTTTACTTTCTGTCTGAAGACATTGCAGGGAATTCCAACTGAAAACCTAACCTCTGCAATTTGCTTAAAACATGTTGGAGTTTCATTTTACAAAGAAGAAACAATTCCAAAGTCCTTGTTATTTACACTTTTAATTTTGCTTCCTATTCAAGTACAGCTTGATACAGTAATCAGCTTCAAAGAAGAAGTCAACCACTTGATAAATGTTCCAATATACAAATATAGATTATGAATTTTATATTTTTATAAATGTGTGTACATATATATATATTTTATCTTAGGCTTATATAGACATAGTCTGATGCTTGTCTTACTGAATAGTTTTAAATTTAGCATAATGGCTGTGTTTGGTTGCAAATCCATATTTTCAATGTTGTCATCAATGAGACAGAATCTTTTTCCAGTTAAAAAAAAAAATATAATAATCTTTGCAGTACAACATTGAAATTGATTAATTGAAGTCAAGGAATCATTATTAATGCTTGTGATTCAAATAATTGTGCTTTCAAAACAGTCCACGCTGCTTTCAGAGGGTTTTCCCAGTCGTTCTGGGCTGATGGGGATAATTTGGTTTCCCTGTTGCAATAGCAGAGGTTTGCCTCAGTTGGCATTCAGCAGAAAGCTGGGCAGTGCCTGCTTGCAGCCTTACCGAGAGGAGCTCCTGAGCGCTGTAGGTGTAGATTTTTCTAGTGTTTCAGGGGCTAAGCCAGCTGGAAGGTGTGATACAAATGGGAGGTTTCATTTCTGTAGTTCTTTAGAAGCTGAGGGAAAAAAAAGAAATAAGCTATAAGTGAGAAGCATGCACAGCTGGAAGATGAGCAGAGTAGAGCAAAACAGCGTAGATTTCCTTCTCCAGTGAATGAAGAGTATCAAAGCCTGACAGTCAGTCTTCAGCAGGACAGCCGAGTGTGTTGGGGCATGCCCAGCCAGCCCTGCAGCGCCCAAGCCTTCACCCCAGCAGCACATGGTGCCATCGCACCCGGCTCTGTGCATCTATAGCACTGCAGGAGTGTGTCTGCCAGGCCCACGGCACAGGGCAGGGTGCTGCCAGCCACGGGGCCAGGGTGCATGCGTGGAAGCAGACCACCAAAGCGGGGATGAAAGCTGTGGTAGGCAGGTGGTTATTCACCACAGAGGGACTTTATTTTGTGGCTGCACTTCGGCAGCAGGGGAAGCAGGCAGAGGAGTGTGGTTTCTCTGCCGCGGAGTTAAGACACAGGTGATGTTACTGAGCTGAGAGGTTGAGGAATGTGAACAAAATGGGTAAGTGTTGATTTTATAGCTGAGCTAATCTAGTCATTGTGTAGGAGTGCCGTGTTATTAATGATGGCTGATAACATTATCATGCCATCACCAGCTCCCAGCACACTGTAAGTTTTCTGGACATGGGACATGGGTGGGGGGATGAAAGGCTTTTGGGGTTTTCTCGTCCTTTCTAATCTCTGGAGGGGACAGGGCAGTGCTATTCAGGGCTTTATGTGTGATAGAGTATCATAAGGTGGCATCAGGGGTGCTCATTTCCTTGCTGCTATAGGGCTGGGACACCCCTACAAGCCTCCCCATCCCTGGATTTCTACCCCAGAACTTACACAAATACCAGCAACAAATTTTGTGACACTTTCATATTTTTTTTTTTTCTCTTTTTTCCCAAGCATCCTCTTTGCAGACATAGAGGGTTTCACAAGTCTGGCCTCCCAGTGCACTGCTCAGGAGCTGGTCATGACGCTGAACGAGCTCTTTGCCAGATTTGATAAGCTAGCAGCTGTAAGTTTTCTATTATAATTCTGATATTATTTTTTTCCTGTTGCAAGAATGACATACTGTGCTGGTTCACTGGATTTCTGTAAATATTCACTGCCTTAAAAGGCAAGCTATTGCAAGCATGAATATAAGCTGAATACTTCTCTCTCCTTTATTATTGGTTTGGGGTTTTTTTTAGGAGAACCACTGTTTACGTATCAAGATCCTGGGTGATTGCTATTACTGTGTGTCTGGGCTGCCAGAAGCAAGAGCTGACCATGCACACTGCTGTGTTGAAATGGGAATGGATATGATAGAGGCCATCTCGTAAGTACCTTATTCCCCTTGGAAAATTTCAGAACAAATACAAATAGATTCTTTTTCCTGTTAGGCCTTCCTTACATTAGTAGCAAGGTAGCCAAACCAGGGAACTAATGCCAGCAAAAAGGGAAACCAGCTGGAACAAGAAAACAAAATGCAGTAAAGGTTTGACAGCAGAAGGACAGACAGTTGAGTCTATTATAGCCACGTGGATATCAGAGCTCAATCTCCTGATGGGAAAGGCAAAGGTTACTGTAATTACTGGAAGTCTCATTCCCAAAGGAGAATGCCAGTGAATTACAGAAATGTGAAATCGGAGGATTAATAACTTTATTAAATTTCAGTCACTCTTTGCTTATCTGTCTTTAAACCAGCTTTTTACTCCCCTTACAATTCCTCTGCTAAGGTCTGTCTTGTCTAGTTTAACTAATCCTTCTCCATGTGTCCCTATGCCAAAAAGGCCAGGCTCAAGACTTTCTTACTTTAGTTAAATTAATTATTGAAGAAAACCGTAAAGTTGGTCTGGCACAGACTGGGACAGATCCATGGTGCTTTTTCCTTTATTTCCNCTTACTTCCCCATCTTTTTTTTTTTTTTTTTAATCTGTTCTGAAGCTTTACCTGCTCCTAAGGTCAGCTAGCAATCCTGTGTTTGTCCAGACCATTCCTGTCTTTAGAGTAACAAATACGAGCCCCATATCTAGTTACAGTACTTGGAGGGTTGCAGACAATGTTGAATATTGGTTGCATCAGACATGTGTTTTCACAGGCCAGTTCTCAGAATTCAGGGAGGGAAGATTTATTTGGTCATCTTGAGAGTATGCAAGTTTAGGCTGAAAGTTCAGTCAGTTTGGGATGGTAACTGAGCTGACCATAATATCTACACCATCCCTGCTGCACTGAGACTCTGCTTCATTTTCACCTTCTCTTCTAGTTTTTTATTTTGTGGAAGCATCTTCTAAAGTATCAGTGGTACCAACAGAGACATAGAAGATGTCTATGCAGTTCTCCTCTCATTCTGTTCAGTGAATTGATGGAGTTTCCATTTCATCTTGATAAAAACTAGAGCTACATTATTTGCTGAGCTTGATACAGTACACCCGTACTATTTGAATTCCTGCAAGGACATGAATACACAGCTACATTTTTCAGCCTCATTTTCATCATACAGATACAGAGTTTGAAAAGCAGTGTTTTCACCCAGGAGACGCCATTCAAATAGTATGCTGTGGCATTCCTGTGCTTTCTATGTAGTGTACACTGTCAGGACTTCCCACCTTTACTTTCCTGGTTTTAAATTCTGTTGCTTTGCACCAGTCTCCTTTTGAGGTTTGTGTGCAAAATGCAGAATAAAAGGAGTTGCAAGTAACTCGCTTTCAGTAACCCTTGGAAGGATGCTATTTCTTCCATATGACGTACAATGAAGTGGCAGGTGACAAAGTGTCTTGTCAAACACAAGAAGCAGCAGCTTTTAGCCACCAGCCGTACAAAGAAGGAGTGTGTACATTGCCCAGAAAAGTCTCCCTTTCTGCAGTAGTTGGTCTGATGAAATCCAGAGACCTTGACACATTCCTGTGTAGTCCCCCACAAGGCTGACTGATACCAGGATGTCTAGACTTCACTGATTAACTGCAGCCCACCTTGCCTTGAAATAAACATGGAGCTGAAGTGTACTTAATGTTTGTTTACAAATAGCTCTTCAGCAGCCTTTAAAATTTGATTCTCACTTGGTGTACAATGAACACATTTAACAATCTTATCTCTTAATAAGTCTGGAAGGTGACTGTGTTCTCACTACTCCTCCTTCCCCCCTCACCTCCTCCTGTCCTAAGGATCAACGTAAGAGATTTCACAATTAAGGTAACCAATAGCTACTGAACATTTGATTGCAGGTAACAAATAACTACTGAACATTTGATTGCAGGCTTCACCAGCACTGGGCCCTGCCTGTAGACTGATTTCATCTGTGCACAATAACAGCAGGGAGTGTTAACCCAGATCTGAAAGACAGAATTATATTCACTGTACTGCTAGTATGAATGAACTAAAAAAAAAAAGGAGGGTAACAAAGGATATTTCAAAACTCATTTGTTTGCTGCAAAATCTGGAGATAGTCACCTTCTCATCAATGACTCTACTGCAAGAAGTTCCCTGGTCTTGTGTCAGTAATGTGGCTTGGCAGAGGGTGCAGTAGGGTTTGTATAACTTGTGCAGCACGTTGTTCCTCCCTCCCCAGTGCTGTACGCACACTGCAGTTGCTGTTGTCCTTGCAAGAGCTATGGCTGCAGCTGCATTTTCATTACTCCAGTTCCTGTTGCTTTTCCAATTGTTGTGGCTGGGGCTCTTTCAGTCTGTAAGCCTGTGGCAGCTTACCCATATGCAGCTTCCCTTCCCTGCTAGGGAATATCTGCTGCTTGTTAATAAAAATAATGAATGTCACTTCAGCGGGTAGGTACTGAAACGTAAGATAGGAATTGTAAGGAAAAAGGAACTGTAAGAGGGTAGGAGCTGTTTCAACAAGTCATCTTGAACAGTCTTTTAAGAGACATATTACACTGTGAGGAACGAACTAGAGTCCAGAATTGGTCTAACTTTAATCATTTATTTTCATTAATAACCAAAGCAGAAATATTAGATCTGTGTTGATGTTAGGAAATTGGGAGGACTTACATGTCCACAGGATGTTATCTAGAAAAGACTAGATGAACCTGAAAATCAAAGAGGTTGAAATCTGATAGGTATGAAGTACAACTTCATGCTGCAAGGAACTAACAGCTCAAAGGAAAGGACTGTGCTATATGAGGTATCATAGAATCATAGAATGGTAAGGGTTGGAAGGGACCTTAAAGATCATCTGGTTCCAACCCCCCTGCCATGAGTAGGTGAATTTGCCTGTGAAACACAGACATTCTGGGAATGATGTGATCAGCAATAACAAGAAGCAGAGTTGTTCTGATGGCCTCATCGAGACTTTCCCCTACCCACATTCCTAAATATATTTTCCATGTGAACAGCTCTTGAAGTTAACTTTTGCCCTAAAAGGGCAAAACCCACAAAGTATTCCAGCAGTCATTCTGGGAGTAAGCAGAGCATCCAAAACCTCATTAAAATCAGAGCTTGAGTATTTGTAGCTGCCTGTTTGGAGTGACTTGAATAGATGTGGTTCTCTGGTTTTGCTGCTCTGACTGCAGCTGTAAGCCCTGTTCAAGCTTTTCATCTGCAGTGGGGTATTTCACACACATATCATATTTCATCTGTGGAAGAGCTGATGCTTGGTGCCATACAGAAAAATTAAGTTCTCTGAAATCATTTCCTTTTTGCAACATGCTATTACTCTTAATCAGGCTGAGTGCTGGCAGGTTATGTCCAGCTTTGGTATGGAAATCAGAGACCAACACTTTATTCCTTTCACTGCCCCAGAGAATTTTTTATGAATTCTGAACTTGACCATGAGTTGGGAGTACATGGATTTACTCCAGGGGCTCCCCTTTCTCATTAGTACTCTGCTTTGGCCAGCCAGGCCGTCCAAGAGCAGTATGGCTGGTCTGGTTTGGTTTTGTTGTCCTGTTGATGTGGATGAGCAGCACTATGTATATGCATGAATAATTTATGGGTCATTATGGATTTCTGTGTTCTGGGTGCAAGTTTGTATCACTGACTACAACCGTGAACTTCTTAGCAATGTCCTTTTTTCTCATATCTCTTTTCAGACTAGTCCGGGAGGTGACGGGAGTAAATGTCAACATGAGGGTTGGAATCCACAGCGGCAGAGTTCACTGCGGGGTCTTGGGCCTTAGGAAGTGGCAGTTTGATGTGTGGTCCAACGATGTTACGTTGGCCAACCACATGGAAGCAGGGGGAAAAGCTGGGTAAGTTTCTTCATCACAGCTGTTGTGTTAATCCATGTATGTTTTTGTGTCTGACACGTCACAGCGAGGTGGGAAAATGGGGAACAGAGGTTCAGAGAGTCTGTGTGTCTGCTGTAAAATGAACTGTGGGTGTAGTGTTCTAAGCATGTACAAATGTTAGCAAGGTTGTTCTGTTCCATGTCTACGTGTCTTTGGTTATAGAGAGTCTACCAAATCCCAAGATGGGCATATTGTTCTGTGGTTGGAACTGACTTCCTTGTCTGTGAAACAAAGTTGATTAGACACAACAGAAGTGAGCAGGTCTGTGCGAATACTAGTAGAGCTGATCATGATTACAAAGAGATGTGCCCATATGTTAACAGTGTTTGCTGGAGAGCATCCCAGCTATTGATGGATGTTGTATGAAGCATTGTTTCAGACCAGCCTTTTGTTTTGAAACATTCCTGTGAGAGAGAAGAATCAGTTCTTGTTTCACTGCTGTATGGACCAACTGAAGACTAAGTTGTTGCCAAGTTGACTCCGTGAGATAATTTTTCTACATGCCTTTCTGTCTTTTCTCTGCTCGGGAAGAAAGCCATGTGCCCGCTGAGTAGACGTGCCCTTGTGAAGGGACTGCATTTGCCAAAACAAAGTATGTCTGCTGTGTTTTAGAGCAAAGTGAATAAAAGAATGAGTGCTTTATATCTAAGGAGGTGCTTATAAATGGATGTGGAAGATGCTTAATGCGAACACCTCTCTCTTTAAGAAGATGCCTCCTGGCCTGCTTCCTTTAAAACAGATGAAACTCCTGTATTGCAGCTGTGAGAGCAGTGGCATGCCGAAATAACTTGGGGTTTATTGCTTATTTGTTCCAGTACTGACAGGAACTGGCTTTTTAGGTGATATCTTTTCAGAGCCTACAAAACCAGCTTGTTTTTTGTCTCATTCAAGGCGCATCCACATAACAAAAGCAACCCTGAACTATCTCAATGGAGACTACGAGGTGGAGCTGGGCTTTGGAGGGGAACGCAACGCTTATCTCAAAGAGCACAGTATTGAGACCTTCTTGATTGTACGGTGCAGCCAGAAACGGGTAAGACCAAGCAAGCTAATGCAGGTTTAGATACTTTTAATTACTAGATTAATGTCTCCAACACACCAAAGTAGAGTGAACACCAGCCTTTATAGATGACTTACCTTCAGTGCCAAAAATTCCTGTTTCTCTGTTCTCTTCCTGGACTTTTGCATTCATAAAAGGGAGTGTAGCCACCTTCTGCATAAGGTGTCTGCACCAAGTACTTTCTAGTTCTATCAAAGAAACTGTCCTGAGCTGTTTTCAAAATAACTTTGAAGAATGTTTTTAATATAGATAAGCATTTTTTCAATTAAATTTTATACTCGTACAAGTTCTTAAATCAATAGATTAAAGCCACAAAGATCTCTTGTGTGTCAGATTACAGACAGAGTTGTTTTTATCCACCTGCTCACCATATTGCCATAAACATAAAGATTAAAGCAGTTCTCATCAATACTTTTCAGCCTCTCTTTCTGAAGATGGGAAAATCTGGCCCACCGTAATGATGGATGATCACTGTGACAGTGGGGTGAGATCATACCTACTGCTGTGACATGGGTCAGGCTGCACAAGATAGGGCAATCAGGGTATTACGGACTTGAACATGAGTCAAGTCAAACTGAAGCGGACTTCAGCCAATATATCTTCTTTTCGTAACACTGCCAATAACAGAAAATAGGTTGATGTTATCACTAGTTTGTATTCTTTTAAATAACAGTAGACTGTAATGCTAGAAAAGCACCTAGCTGAGCCTAGCTGATAGTACTTCTCTAAGTAATTTCTGCACTATAGACACTATTTTGCTATTCACAGTACAGATAAGTATATAAAGATTGGCCTGAATTGAAAATAATTTCAAATATTTCTGAATCCAAGACCAATTAAACCTTCCCACAGCTGCAAATATGAGTACCATGAGATTAAATGAATTGGTGTTTGTGACATGTTCCAACAGCATGGTTGATTTGAATAACTATAACACCTATAAATACTTTGCTACCATTGCCTCATTTCCTGAGAGAATGGAGGCCTCAAATCTCCTTAATGGATATTGTGTAAAAAATCTCCAGGAAAATCCCTTATCATCTGCTAAAGAGAGATGCTGATGTTTTGGTTTCTATCTGCTCATAAAATAAATCTCATTAACAATTGTCAATCTTCAAAAGAGGATTAGAGCTTGCAGTGCAAGATTATTGTTTCCTGAGCATCACTGCCTGTCAGTGGGCCAGCTGATGTTTGTACCTAAGCCACTTCTTCTTTGCTGGGTAGATTTAAGAACATAAAACAAAATACTCTTATGGCCAGACCCCATCTCCTGGGGTGGAGAAGCTATACCAACTTCTGAAATCATGCACGCACCAAGCTCTCAGCATGTTCTTGTGGAGAACTGAAGGTTTCTCTGGAGAGAAGAGGAAGACCTAAGATCAGGATTCTGCTCCTTGCTGGTGTAGACAAAAAACTCAAAAACAGAGACACAGAGCACTTCGGCCTTGACTTCGTTTTTGAATGCAGAGCTGTCTTCTGACTAGGAGACTGGACAGAGACTCAGGAGAGATGTGGATTCCATTCCAGACTTAGATTTTGAGGAGCTTGCATCCTTATGCCTTGATTTTCCATGGTAAAATAAAATGGGCTCCCCTTCCTCATTCTTTCACTGCTTTATATGTATTTATTGCAGCTCTGTTACACAGTGCTGCCCTTCACCAAAGTCTCTAGGCACAACTGTAATGCTGCTCTAACGTGCTGCTTCCCATAGTAGCTAAGAATTGGGACATGCGCATGGCCTATGTAATTGTTGTACTAAATTGAAACATAAAGAAACTGCTACCCAAAGTCATGGATATTAGTGTTTAGAGTTTGAGGGGCTCCTGCTTGCCCATACTGATGCAACTTTCTTGCTCCCATAGCCATTTTCTATCCCTTTGTGAATGGTTTAAAGTTCTTTCCCTCTTTAAATACTCATTTCTGCATAATATGGAAATCAGAAGTGAGAAAAGCTTTCTCCCATAGTCAGCTCAGTCAGTCTTGAATATTTTGTCTGATGCTAGGCGAAGTTCTAGCACTTCACTTTTTCCTCCCATTTCTGCTTTATTTTAATGACTTCTTGTGATGTTTTCAGTTCAGTCTGTTCCAGTAATGGCCATAAAATGTTCACCCAACTTAGTAATGGGTTCCTGTGAGTCGTGTCTGGGTTCCTGCTATCCTCACACACAAGGCACAGGATTTGCATTGACCTGAGAGCAGGCACGTAGTTGACCCGAGTAACGGTTTGCCTGAGCTGCTACTCAGTTCTCACAGGTGGACTTGGATTATCTGAACACCTGGTCTATCAGTCCCACAGCCAGCAAAACCCATCAGTATCAGAAGTTACAACGAATGTATAAAATGTAACGGCATCTGTTCCATACATTTTCTGCTTACTGTTGCCATGAGGAGCCATAACTTTGAATTTCCTGTCTTTTTTTGTTTATTTGACTTTTTCATCATGTTAATGCCATTTCTTTGGCATGCAGTAAATGGGAGGAACATTTGTGTAGTATTTTTTGTTCCAGGAACTCAGACTAGCTCCTTCTTTGAAAATAGATTTTTTTCCTTCTTAACGATGCTGTTAACTAGAATATAAGTAGTTGAGTCTTAGTAGGAAAAAAACCTGGATTCTGATCACTTGGTCTTTAAATAACATCCCTAGAGCTGAAAATGTAGTCCTTGTTTTCTTTCTGGTGCACAGAAGAGTTGCTTTCTATTGAAACAGAATAAACTGCAAAGTTTTAAATCCAGTCTGTTTAGATTTCTCTCTCCTCATCTTTACCTCCAGATCTGCTTTCACCTTTCCGTTTGCCCTGTCCTGTGATGCTGTGGCTCCCGTGGGTGAGCACTTCCCTGTGAAGAAGGCAGTGCTCAGATACCCCAGAGCAGTGCAGGGGTCACTTTATTATTGTAGTGTTACATTCCCCCAGATAAAAGGTTTTGTGGATTTTGTTGAAAGCATAGATCCAAAGTTCCAAATTTGTTTTCCTTATGTTTGCTTTCAATTCCTTAAGCTGGGATTTTGATAATTAAAATAGAAAACAGTCTTAACTGTGTGAGATACAAAGGGTGCCATCATTTCATTGCAGTGTGAACCTATACACACACGTATACGTATATATCTATATAAAGTAATTCTTGGCATAAAATTAGCAGGCTCCATTATAAAGGTCTGTTGAATCTTTTGCTGTGGTTTGTTTGCTCCCATTAGCACTAGCAGTGCGCTGCTCTAAAACCTGGTTTCTCTGGTTGTCTGGTGTCCGCTGTCAGAGACGCGATTGTATCCTCTCTCTCCCTCTCAGCCTTTTTTCTCCTAAGACAAACTTCTCTAATGTCTTCTCACAATGAAGAAGAGACGAGCACAAGCTCTCACAGCAAAGTCTGCATTTTCATGGTCGTCAAAGGAAACCATTACCTTTTGCATAGTTACATTATCCTGGTGTCTCATTTATTCTGTGAAGAACTAATGTGATTCCTGATAATGAAGTTTCTGACTGTAACCTCTAAGTGAATGAGTATGCGTTTTGTACACTTGAATGTCTCAGGTCCCATTTCTACTATGTCAGTCCTCAAATGTCAGGTGCTAATACTCCATTTTGTTTTTTCTTATCTATCAGATACCACCTCTGCTTCTCGCATTAGCAAAGTCTGTCATTGCTACACTTGGTGCCAGATGCGCTAAGAAAAAAAGTAAACAGAATCTGCCCCGAGACTAATCATTGAGTAACTCTGCTAGTAACTTTCATCCAGCCTAATACGATCTGTCTCATTCAAAACTGTCTCTCACCATTTCACTGGAAACCAGCTTCATATTCGCCGTCTGTGTTAGCCATTAGTCTCCAGCACAGCATTCTGTCAAATGGTCTACGGAAAAAACAAGGACAGCTACTGTACTTTTTCTGTTTAGAAAAACCTGGATGCTCTCAAGGCTGTTAATCCAAGCCCAGCATTTGCTGCTCTACAAGTTCTGTGTCATGAACCCTGACTAGTTATTAGAAGTATCTGTTAGCAGAACTGAAATTGCAGTTGGCAGTTTTGCACGGATCTGGGATGGATGTTGTCCTTCAGACTTTAGCACATCACACAAGTTTTGCTTCCATCTTAGTCATGTTTTCCATTTATAACCCTAGGCTTATCATCCCTTTTCCCTTTTGCCTCTACTGTGACAGTAGTGATTAACTGAAGAAAAATAATCTATGCCTTCAGTTCTAGAGTAATGTTGATTTTAAAGTTTCTCTTATCCTGGCGTGATGTAGGGTGACTTACGCAGGGTGACTTCAGCCCTTATTCAGCATTTTTCTCATTCATTTGGATATGTGCTTCTAATGGACTTAATACCTTAGTATGAAAGAAATGCAGAAATTCTCCAAGGAGATCTTTGCCTTTTCTCCATTGCTGGCTTTACATCTTCATTCTTTATCTGAAAGTCTGTGTTTCCAGATAAAAAGCAAATTGTCACCAGGACTACTAATACTATTACCCAGATCTTTGCTGATTCCCAAACGTAACCCCGAGGCATTGTAGTGTACTGCCCAGAATTACTCAGTACAATGTCTTTGTCCTTATACAGAGTGGCTTTATTTTATTCTTGTTATACCTTTTTCTTTTTAAGTTGACCCTGCAGACTGTAGCATTCCTAACACACAGCTCTGTACCTCTGCCTCCACAACTTTTATATCTGTCCTTCTGTGTTTTATTCAAAATGTCTGTTCCAGTTATTACTGCTATCCTATCACGTGCCTGCTATTCTTAGAGTAATCAGTTTAATTATTGTTGTAGTATACAGTGGTCCCAGTTCTTGTGCTGCCCAGCTTTCTAGAGTTTGTATCGCAGCGTGTCACTCGGTGGTTGTTGGCAACTTTCTGCTCTTCTTTACGGTCAGGTGCTGCACTAATTTGCAGAACCATCACAACTACTCTTCTTATCACTTTTAATCATTGATAAAAGCTCTGAGAAGGGTGGAAATGTATGTGTTTGGAGGAGTGGGAAACAGACCTTAAGGTGAATAGGATTTCAACAGCTAGTTTTATTGTCCTCAACAGTGTCAGAAGTCTGGGGAAATCCTTTGCTTTGAACACAAGTGAAAACAAAATGTGACTGTCAACAGATGAGCAATACTGCTGACTGAACACACTGTGCTGAGTGCACAAAGTCGGCAAACTGGAAAAAAAAATGTTTATTCTTATTGTCTTTCCATTGCAGTAAACATGGGTGTTTCTTTGAACAATAGCAGATACACGAAAGTTTCAGAAAGGATTGTTGATGGCGGCCTTAAAACAGCTCAACAAAACTTTGGCCGTAACTCCTAGAAAAACAATTCTCATTCTTTTCTAAATAGTGTCCTGGAACTCTATCCAGCTGAAGAAACAAAATGGTCCTCTAAATGTTGTGCATATGACTCTCCTAAAACACACACAATCTAATGTGATGATTCCTCAGTTTAACAAATTTAATCACAGCTTGTCGGGGCTCCACTCAAGTAGATTTATGAAGGCAATGGTTTGGACTATGTAGCACTGCAAGAAATATCATTCGTGCATCAATAGGACTTCCAGACAATTGAAAGAATACTATGTAGCTGAATCTGAAATGGCACATCCATGCTCAGATTTCACTGCTTTGTTGCACTGATAGTGATCAATATGTTAGAAAATCCTATCACACACTAAAGAAGTAATAGGCATTCTTGATGCGGTTGATAAGTATAAGAAAATACCAGCTATTTCTGCAGTTCTGCTATAGTATTACTGTAGCTCAGTGTGTGGGAACTCGTGGTGGGAACACAATAAAACCTCTGGGAATAAGATTTACAGTCTCTTTGCAAGTCCAGATTCTAAAAGTTCCCACAACAGCTTGCTGGAGGTTAGCCACTTTAAATCTGAAAAACTCATTGCTGTCAGAAACTTTTGCACCTGCTCCTGTTGTTGGTAGTACCTGTAATGAGTAGGACTGAAAGGTTTCATCTCTTCCTTTTCTTTATTCTTCTTTCCAGTCTTGTTGTGCCCTGTGTGCAAGTTATCCTTATGCTGTCACTTAACCCAAAAGAAACAGAGGAGGAATCCTCATAAATTTCCCAGAGGAGCTGTGATCCTTCTAATTCGACATTTTTAGAGTTTGTTATCATCATCACCCACTGGACAAGTGATTTTTCAGAAAACTCCTGCGCCTGGGGAGGAACAACCTCATGCATCAGTGCAGGCTTGGGGTGGACCTGCTGGAGAGCAGCTCTGCGGAGAGGGACCTGGGTGTCCTGGGGGATGACAGGTTGACCATGAGCCAGCAGTGTGCCCTGGCACCCAAGAAGGCCAATGGCATCCTGGGGTGCATTAAGAGGAGTGTGGCCAGCAGGTTGAGGG
>Ga0065711_1037733_pt1 | contig 19528 bp, 19 predicted proteins | sample Hoacrofraction12_FD_59098 | JGI IMG/M metagenome (GOLD analysis project Ga0065711, IMG submission 59098) | Hoatzin crop microbial communities from Cojedes, Venezuela - Epithelial fraction 12 v2 (version 2) | ecosystem: Host-associated > Birds > Digestive system > Esophagus > Crop | place...
AAAAAAAAAAAAAAAAAAAAAAAAAAAAAAAGAGTGCTTTGTAGTTCCAGTGGACAAGGAAAAAAAAGAAAGCCTTGATGCAGAAGTAAGAGACATGTGAAGGTAGAATTAATTGGCAAAATTAACACGTAGTATGTTATTTCTCATTTTAAATTCACAGAACTAGATGGCACACAAAAACATCTCTCTTGGTATAGTAAATTTTATGTTTTGATTTTATTACTTGAGGATTGGGAAACTCACACAAGAAACAATCACTTGCAAAAATAGCCTTACTTTTTCATCTCCCCTTCTAAAAAGTGTTCAACCTGACAAAATTCAGTAAAGACAGCAAGATACTGCGCAACAGACCCAGCAAACCAGAACGTTTGCTCCAAGTCTGCTGATCAGGGCTAAAACTTGAGCTTTTGCACTTTCATAATATCTCCAGGAGTATTGCTCTTCTCCAACACCTAACCTCTTCAGCGAGCCAGGAGACTGAAATAGAACTTCGAGAAAGACCACCACAGACAACAGGATCCTACTGCTGGCAAGCATTTCTCAGCAAGGAAAAGCTCCTCAGCTTCTTGCACAACTCTCAAAAGCATCCTGGTTTGAAAACATGATGAAGTTCCTTCCATTAGCCAGTTATTAGATTGTTAGTCACTGCTTACTCTGAGCAGGCTAATTAGTTACATCAAAGGCACTACAATAAATTCCCAGGAGGGTTTTAGGGGGGAAAAAATGTATTTCTCAACCACCTAATAGCGCATTTATGCCTATCTGAGGGTAATTGCCTCATTTCACTCCACACTGGGGGACATCTTCTGTGGTGCCATCACATTCTACCAAGCCAGCAGCAACAACGGGCCTTAAAGCTGTTTCACAAATCTGCTTGCAGCCTGATATAAATTTGATTAGCCATGCTTCGATACCACAAAAGAGTGAAAGAGGAGTTATAAGCCCTTTGGTGCACCGTCTCCCTTTGTAATATTTACAGCCCAGACACCTTGGCCTTGACAGAGTAAAAAAAGTTACTTTAATTAGTGTTGCATACAAACAGAGTTGGTATTTCTTCCCTTTATCCTTCAGTGGGTTCAAGCTGCTAAATGCAATCTTTAGCCAATCGCTAAGTGGTTTGCTACAACCCAGAGCCATGGCAACCCTTCAGTTTAGATGGCAGATATCACCTATTTCATTGCGAAATTTATTTATTGCTGTATCCTTTCGCACAGTTGCAGTAAGAGTCAGTGTTTCCATCATCTCGCTGTACTTCTGGCCCCTGAAGCATACCAGTTGTTTAAAAATATGTTATGGGTTACTCAGGCCTGATTTACAGTGGCTGCATTCTCAGTTGCAAACAATAATTTCATCAAGGTCTCAGGGCAAAATTTGAATACCATATAAGTTTTTTTGTGTGTAGGTGTATATGTATTTCTATATACACACGTGTGGTCACACACACTCAAATTCAACTCCACCTCACATTCCCTAAAACCCAACCAACTGCAGATGAGGCTTTGCGTGACACACGGATGTCTGCGCATATGTGTCTACACTGGCATGCTGGACACCTCAACACAGAAATCAGACCTTTCACATTCCTCATCGGTAGTCTAAATAATTCAGGAGAAGAATGCTGCAAAACACATGCAGCAAAGACTTACAGCAAAGGATGTTTTCGAGCAAAGAAAAAAACCTCCCCAGAAAACTCTCGAGTCCTGTACACCAAACAGTTTGATGCTTTGAATGATCTTCTGGACATAACTGCATTAGTTCAAAACTGCAGAGCTCCTAATTCACAGACTTCATCAAATATTCCTCTTATCAACACTGCTTCTCCCCCAAGAATTTGGTATTCTGAGAACCCCAAACCTAATGCCATCTATTTACCTATCAAGTAGATGTAGCAAGTGTTAAAGTTCAGAGGCTGTCTTCCCTGCCTGGAGACACCTCCTTATAAAAGAAAAAAAATCTCTCCTTAGACCTTAAAAAGTGCTTGACATTCCCAAAGACCAACCTGTTTCCTGTTTTTTTTCCCCCCTTCTCCGCTCACTCACTTCTCAGTTTTCTCCGCTAAGGAGGATGCACGCGCTCTGCCACACTACCTCACATAGTCAATGTCTTCGCACTCCAGCCATCAAGCACACCACTGCCAGCCCCAAGCCAGTCTGATGACTGAGTCCAAGGACGGGTGCACGGGAGTGAGCAAAGACGGACGGACAGTGGAGAGCCTGGAAGGAAAGGCAGGAGCTAATTCTTCATACCATGCTCTCCACTCCTCTCACCTAGGGGAAGGAATACTCTTAAAAGCTTCGGAGAGAAGGCTTGCGACACATGGAGTTGGAGAATTAATACTGACTACAGCTCACTCGCCTTCAGGGTCCCCTTCCCAGGTTGGCAGGCTCTTCCTTGCCAGTGCCTCTGTCCTCCCTTCTTCCCTTCCACCGCACACTTCTGGCCAGGCTTTCCAGCCTCTGGCTGTGTCTGTCAGCCTTGCCCACTACATTAGAGAAAAGGCAAGAACGCCTGGGACACACCAGCTTTGTCCTGCTCCTCAACACAACCCCACAGCAGGAGGAACTGCATGCCAACCAGCTCATCTCACGGATTAAAACAAGTTAACAGTGTTTTCTGTCGAGTTCCACGGATGAGCAAATCTGCTTTTGAGACTTCACACTTTTGACTGCTTCTGCCTTTGTCTTTCTAACCTTAATGCTCTCTTAGCAGATTTTAAGAGACTCTGGAATATTGCCACAAGCTTTTAACAACCCAACCGCATGCAGGTACCTAAGCGCTAACAACTGTCTTAAGCAGTATTATATATTTCCATTTATCATTACACAACAGACATCTGCGATCAGAAAGATAGTCAAGTTAAAAAAATACTCATATGTTCAGAAAGAGTCAGAACAATTTTATTAAAACAGCACCCCCTCTTCCTACCACACCAACCATGGCAGCTCAAGAAGAGCATTCTTAACTTGTTAATCATGTTTTGGTGGCCTCATCCATGCCCAGCCTGGCAACAGAAGATATCAATGCTTCCTCATTATTTTTGGCTACCTATATTTTCAGGCAACATTAATTTCATAGAAAAATAAACTAGGTTTCACTCCCCAAAAAAGTTAAATAAGCATGATTTGTATGGGAAGGAGGCTGGGGAAGGCAAAAGGGAACCACCTGAAAAGTTCACTTGGGTACACAGAAGCAAGCAAAATTAAAAAAAAATAAAAAAATCACTGCACACTGCCCAGGAGTATAATCACTTCTGTGTGCTGAGAAAGAATGCAAAACTAGCTAGTAAAGAAGGAGCCATTCCAGTCCAGAAACTATTCCAGCAACAAGAGAGAATTACCAAATTTTACTGGAAGCAGCCTACTTTTAAAAAACGAAGTAGGACCGCTTCTTAAATGTACCATTAAGAATTCTAACTATTTCTAAGCATGCCACACTTTTTTTCCCCCCCATCATGGCAGAATCAAAACTAAAAACCATTTTCCTCGATTACGGTTGATATGTTTCATGTGATGAAGAGGTGCAGCATTGTTGCACTGAATAAAAGTGAGGCAAAAAGAAACATAACTAATGTCCAGAAAGGGTGCTTCCTCTTGAAAAACAAAGAAAAAGAACCAGAAAATTTTTTAAAGGAAAATGCAACCTCTACAAGCATTTGACATGCAACTGTCATGAGGGACTGAACGTCCAAGTTCTTGCACAAGGAAAATTGTTCTGGCAGAATTCACATTGGATGCTGGACTCAGATCTTTCCGCTCCTCCAATTTCACCCTAGTCTTCCATAAGCCACTTCACTTCCCACATCTTTGTTGTCTTCACTCACCAAATGGGTGAAATACTTGTAACTGATTTCATGAGAGAAGAAGTAGTTTTATGTAGCAAATAACCACAGTAATGATAGAAGGGTTCAAGGTCCATTTGATGTATATACAGAAACACCCAGCTAGATCAGAAGGCAGAATACGTCAAACAGTCAGCCCAAAGCCACGCTACAAATCACCCTGTACATTGTAAACGTTCCAATTCTGCAAAACAGTCTGCCTCCCACTTCTGTTACGTAAAGTGGTTGTCCACAAATACATAACTATTGACTAATAACTATTTACCATGTACCTCCAGAGGGAAGAAAAAAAGAAAACACCCCCGTAAAATCAGGACAAACAAATCAACTTTTGAAGAGTTATTGCCCTAAATTCATGATGCCTACGCCATCCAACCCTCCTGCCTCTTATGTCACTAGCAGAGAAATCTCACCCAAAACACACTGCTTCCCCTTCTATATATGTAAACTACCTTAAAGTCTGAATGATGCCTTTTAATATGCTTCCTGAAAAAAAATGAGTAATAGCAGTGGACTTGACCAGTGTTCTCTACAGACTGTTACATATTTGAAGAAACTTTTTTCCAAACAGGGGCCATGTTCTTTCTTCCACAGTGAAGGACAGAAGGTCCATCTCACCAGCACCAATAAGAATTCATTTTTTTTCTTCATAGATAAACCATAGTCTTCCGGAACTACGATACAGATATCTCACATCATACTGCTAAATCTTTCAGATTAAATACTCTCACACTAATCTCATTGTTTGGACCAGTTGTACCACAAGTCTTGAAAACATGAAAAATAGTAGAAGATAACCTGTAGCCTAAACACCTTAAGGTACGTCTACAATTATCCATGACAACGTTGTCAACTGTGTCACAAGCATTTGTTATATTAACATATCCTTCTTGCAGAGGATACGAGATTTAACACATCTGTCCTATAAAATTCCATCAGCCTTCTTAGATGCACCAGAAGTGTAACATCAAAACCAGCTAGATGTAAAGAAGAAATTCCCGTTAGAAAATGCTGGTGTTTCACGGCAAAAAGACCGACAGCCCACAGCCTTCTCACAGCAGAATACATATTGGGCTTGCTTGTTGCAATTCCTTTCTAAAGACTAGACGAAAATCTTTTCCAGAGCAGTAAGGTTACAGCTGTCAGCTGCACTAACTACGTACTTCCCTCTCTTTTGGGTCTTATCTTCAAAAATCACGGAAACAAAGATGTAAACTTGGACATTAAAGAGTGTTAACATCAAAGTACCCGCACTACTTTTGATATTAACCAAAGCCTTGAACCAGCAATCTAACTGGCACAAATCAGGGGTGTCTATGTAATTTCAGAAACAGCTGAACTGAGCTCTCTGCTGTGGCCTGCACTTGCTCACCAACTTTTCAAAGCACAGTATTGCTGTATGTTTTTACAACTACCTGCCGATCAAGACAGCAGCGGGAACCCAAACTCACTTCTTGGCATTTTCACAATTCATCTCCCCATGAAAACCTGGGTTTTCGTCAGCATTCACACGCACTCCGCCTTGCTCTTCAACACGGTTCCGATGCCATCTTCGTAAATTAGATTCAGATTTGTCTGAGCCTGAATTTAAGGGCATGACCTAATGAAAGGCTAGGTAACACACTCCAGCTAGTGTGACTTCTGCAGAAAAGGCAGGGCAGTGCAAACATGCAGGTAGATGGCTGGACAACACTTCGATTTTTGCTTTCTTTTATGCCTAAACTTACCAGCTTAGTTCCTACTGAAGTCTACGCAAGACTTTCAGAACATGTTACCTCATAAAAAGTCATACAGCTTTGGCCAGGACAACACATTAGAGCTTCAACTAGCGTAGCTTATGCACCTCAAGTTACCAGTATAAACTTCAGCATAAATGGGAAGAAGAAAAAGAGCACGCTCAAGTCTAGATTCCTAGCAATTTTGGTACCCTATTACTGTTTTACATTAATAGGACAAAACCCAAGATGCATGCTGTGATGCAATAGTAAAACACTGAGCAATACACTGTCGTACATAGCTGTACTCAGAGGAACCGCTCTCCTCCCATGCCACAACCTTCTTCTGTCTCATTTCCCAAGGAAGCAAGGCTATATAGTAACTACGCAGGGAAGACAGAAAGGAACTTGGTATCTACTCTCCACAGCTTTCAAACCCACTGATTAGATTAAACCATTTATCATCTGAAGCAGGAGTTTCTATACTAGATCTCTACCAAAAACAGCACCCAGGTGGAGCAGCTGCTGTATTACCAGCCCCTCTGACACCAAGGTTGCAGTGATTTCTCTTTATCATCCAACAAAGAAGCATGGTGCAGTAAGTATCCCACCAGAAGAAAAAAAACACAACACACTTTTGTCAGAACCAGCACCGTAGACACCAGAGAATCAAGACTGAAAGCCATGCCCTGGATCAAATCCCCAGGCAAGTCCATTCCTTCTCCAAGCAGCTCTGTGTTTCCAGCAAAGCTGCTGATTAGGGATGTGACTCAAAGCAAGTTTCCAGGATGAATCGTACAACTGACAGCACCAGAATGCAACAGATTCACATGCGGTTCTGTGCACTACAGCAGTATCTGAATGATTAAGATGTCCACAGTGTTTGCAAGTTGTTGAGTATTCTTCTGAGGACGAGGCACTTGTCTTCCACAGTCCCCTCAACCCCCAAGGAAGAAGATACACAGGAATGCTTTCCTATACCCAGCAGGCTTGTCAACCACCCACAAAACTATATGCAGACATCAAGACAGAGACTGACTATAGAGTCTGTTTCACCAGGCTGACCACAAAATCCATCACAAACTTGAAATGAGGAAAGCTATAGATGCACGGCCTTAATGCGGGCTAGCAATTAGAAGTGTGGCCCAGGAGTGAGCATAGTCACCTTCATAGCATAGAAGCAGGGTTGTAGAAATGTCAGGCCTGCATATCAGAACCTGGGTTTACTGACAAACAAGCCTTCTCCACCAACTCCTTCACAAGAGGAGACCACCATTTACTCCAGTGGAAGTGACAAGCAAGAAGCAATGGCAGGAGCAGACCCAAAGGAAGCTGGGAACAAACTGTACCTTAAACCAACAAAACACCTAAGGCCCGGCAGTTTGTCTCATCAATGAGGAGTGATTAAAATTGTTATAGAATGCAAGCAGGTTTCTAAATCTTTAGGCAGCAGAACAGAGTGTCAACAACACAGCTGAATGGAGGGATAGAGAAAAATCAACCGGCACTGCTTAATCTTTTAGCAGTCTGCCCTGCTCAGCTGAAGAGCACCAGTCAGGAAAGTCCTTCGCACGACTGCAACCACCTACTCCGTAGCACTGGGTCATCAATTTACCCTCCCCCCTTCGCAAATTGTAACATTCTACTTACAAGGACTTGAGAGTGGGTATGCATTTTTGCCACAAGTGTAAAACAAAACCATCATACGCCGTTACATGAAGCATTACACATTTCTGCACACAGAAGAAAGAGGATAATTTGAATGTAACATCAAGCCCGCAAAAGGCACGGCAAAATTAACGTTGCCTGTGCACCATTGCTTGTGGCCTCACGCGTGTCACTACCGTCTGCTTCCAGACGCGTACAAAGTAACCTGCCGTTTTCGTTCTGCGGGACCCCGGCTTCACCCAGTGCGCAAGGCGGACAGCGTGTCACTACCTGGTTCTCCTCTCACAGCTCAACGTGTGGCTCCTCCGCCCCATGTGGTGCGTTCCACTGAAGCCCAGCTCTCCAGATAGAATTATTAATTTCCTCCTGGCTTTCTCTGGCGCTCATCGTAATAATATCCGAGTGCTTCATGAATATTAAAAAGTATATTTTACAATAGTTGTGCAAGGTGAAGAGATGGTATTATCCACAACCTACACAGATGACCCATTCAGTGTCCCTCGTTATAGATGCCCGATCTAAAGAGCCGGAGAACCCAAGTTTTCAGAGTATTCAGCATCACATCTCCTTTGTGCAGTCTGAGCTTGCAAGAGTTATCTATGACTGCATTTGTTAGCATGCACAAGCGCTCACCTTTCTGAAAGTCAGTTGCAAGCTGCATACCGAGAAAACTAGAAACTCACTGTATACTGGTGGTGTTGACTTGCCCCAAGTAATCCAAGTTCTAGGCGTGCTGTAACTAACGACGCAGCAAAGGTCCCTACATATTTGCACTTTTGCAGTTACTGTGTTTAAATAGGTGGGAGTCATGACCGAAGACTTCCTTGCTTCTGGGACATTTATAAAGAGTATCACTCCTGAGCAGATATTTTATTATATAAAAGGAGATTTCAGTCTGTAACATCTCCTTGTATGGTAGCAGAGAGATACTCTGTCTTCTACTTTGTTATGTATTTTAATGAAAACACAGAAATTTGTATCACCGAGACCTCCATCTCCCTGCCAACACAGCAAAAATTGGCCAAGGGGGTGACAGGAGAAAAAGGGAAAGAGATAAATGTTAGTCACTTGTCCTGTTTCTTCAGGCCACCACACTAGGAAGGGATGAATGCACGTGATCCTGTAATTAAAGACTGCATTATGATGCACAGGCACAGAGAATTCCATGTTGGCATTCCTGATTTTATGATACAAATAATATTCCTTGAATTTAATGACTTGCATGTAGCTTCATATTGTACAAAAAAAGCAACAACGAAAAAAGCAGAATGGGAAGCTGAATACGGCAGCCATAAGAAACGGGTGCTTTTGATTCAACCCACTGCTCCCTTTGAAACCTCAAGCAAACAAACACCTTGTAACTTTAGTAAGTTATCACCCCTCAAGACATCCAGTGCAGAAGATGATGGACAGCTTGTCAATGGTGCACAGACAGCTGCTGCTAACAGCAAATCTTGCATGTTGAATCCCACCCCAGTCTTTGAAGGGGAAGGTTCCTCCAGTGAGAACAAACTTGCTGCTTCTTCCACTGAAATGTACTTCTGCTGTTGCATCTTTCACCTCGTTATTTTTAAAATGTTGCATCTTTCCCACCACTATCTCCTCCTCCCAGTCCTATTTGCTATACCAACCCTACTCTCCACAGACCTCTCATCTCTGACCCATTCTCTTCAGCTAGTATGTTAGCCATGAAATCTAAGCTCTTTGTCCTGTTCCTTGTGGGAAGAATCTCCTCACTCAGCTTTTCCCATCTTCTCTCTCTGTCTTTTTCTTAATCTTCAGTCATGCATGCCAGTCAGCATGCCCCATTCCCAATGATTTCCCCATCTCTCCCTTCAGGTTTCCCGTTCAAACTCAGCACACTGAGCCTGGACTCCTTTCTTCAGCTTCTTTTTATGGGACCTCTTCTCTCTTGCCCCTTTCTCCCACCCGACAGGACTCCCACTCTCTAATCCACAATTAAACAGAAACTTTCCCCCATGTTCTCAGCATCAAACTCTGCACTACCACATGCAAACAGAGGTGGGGGTGCCTTTCCCATGATATTCAGAACAGTGGGGACCCTGCAGGATGATCTTCTTCAGTTCCCTCTCACTTTCCTTTACGCTGTTAGCATTGCCTTTTCTTTGATGCAGCTGGCTCATAATAGTGACAGATGAAAAACACAGACCTAAAGGTCCACTTGCATGCTTTCCACAAGGCAGGAAGGTAACATCCGAGGAGTAATTATCCCTGCAACTTTCATAGTTGCAGTTAAGCCTATGGAAGCTGAGAAATGACAATTCATACAATCAGAGCAATGAAGTAGGATCCATCTCACCTACCTCTGATGTAATCTAGTTGTCTAGGTACCTTCTGCTACCTTGAGAAAAGACACCTCCAGACAGTGATTTGGCCTATCTCAGAATGGAAGGACTCATCCTTTGGATGAACATCATTGACTATGGTTAACACCAGTTAGACATCTTCCTTTCAGAAAAGACAGAGGTAGGTAAGGTGAATCCACTTCCTGCTTTTTAGAAATATGGGGAATGCAAAGTGTTTATTCGTAGTTTTCCATACAAGGTACTGTTTTGCCATCCAGTAATAATAATACCTGCATCCAATCTTCAATTTACTTTTGCAACTGTTTGATCTGATTTAACCTTTCAATAATATAAGAGGCTGGACTAAAGCTAACAAATTTCATTATTTTCATCACAGCAACCAAATATTACAGGGGAATTTGAAGAGCAGTGAATAATAATCACTTTCAAATGATTTATCTAATCTTTACTGGGAAAACATCAGTCCCAGTGACACATGCAGTTGCTTGGGACAGACGAGATCACCTTTCTCACAGGCTAGATAAGAAGGTCAGGCCAAACAGAACCAAAACTGGAACAGCAACCAAACAGTATCACTCCTACAAGTGAATAATATGCCTTCTCATCTTGATTGCTTATTATAATCAAATCAATAGTCTACCATGTTGTAATAAGGGGCTATCAGCTACAATCGCAAAGGTACGGTAACACGGCCAAATCAATACAGCCATATTCTTCTAATGTCTAAGGAGAACACCTAACACTTTCAGCCTTATAACCAGCAAGACTACGACAGGCGTTTTACAAAACTGGTATGTGGCCCCATCCCCAAAAACATTCTCTGGGGTGGCTGTCTCACTTCACAGGTGCCAAATGCCGACAAGACCATTTACGTCAGTGAATCATTCGGAAACTTTCAGAGTCTCCTCGAACTGGGCATCTGAAATTCAAGGCCTAAGACAGCATGGACTGTAGCATCCATAAGTAACTACAGTCACAATTTACTGATCTACACTGTGTGCAGCAACTGAATTTCAAAACCCCGTGCGTCCTGGTGAACCACTGGTATTCATCTGTGCCTGCAGAGAAGACTGGAGATACAAGAGACCAAGTTCTCCATGAGTGTTGTGGAGCCAGTTCCTTCTCTGACTTTCTCCATCTGTCTGTCTGTATCTGTTCTGGCTGTTTGGACTACAAACCCTCCACAGCAGCAACTGTCTGCTACCAGCTATGTATCCACAACGGAGCAAAATGAGGCCTCTCAGAACAGGTCCTTCAAGCACACCACAAAAATGATTTTTCAGGCCGCACAACTTGAGTCTCTCGGAGGTCGACTAGAGACCCTACATTTAACCATCAGTTACCCAACATGCATACAGTTACCTTTCCAAAAAATGCTGTACTGCCCATTAAGTGTAAACATGGTGAGGTCTCGGTCACGGTTGAGTTTCAAAGGAAGTGCAAGAACTTCTCCCTTTGTTGTGATGTTTAACTGGCACCACTAATGTTTTAACAAAGTCATCTCTTGAATGCAACACTCCGAATATTCAACCTTCCCTTTTGATTTTCATTTGAACATGCCTTTCCTCACCGCTGCAGAGGTAGCAAAAGGTTGTAAACCTTTAAGTACTTCCCTCTACGTCCATCACTGCTACCTCCAATAATGGCTGGGGAACATGACTTGAGCTGGGGGCTGCCTGGTACCACTGGTCTCCCGATCACATGGAAAAGGAAAAGCACATCTACCCTATCTTGCTGAGAACACCTTTTTTTCAAATCCAGGATCCAGTGAAGATTGATGAACTGTACAGTACAATTAATTGTCATTGTTCCCAGTTGAGTTATTAAAGCTGTGCAGTAATTAAATCACATCCTGTCTTTCTTCTTCACAGTCAGGACAACCTCCACGTTACAGAAACATGGGTAGAAATAAGACGCAGGAAAAAAAATCTGCATTTCTTTACTTGCAGAGCTTGACTTAAGGCAGCTTTGAAATAGCCCACCGCTGAAAGACAAAATCTTGAAAGGACTGTTGCAAGTGAGTAATTGTGGGTATTTGTAAATAAGGCAAAAGGTCACCTCAGTAATTCATGAAAAAATTCTCAAGCATTTGTGCATAGCTGGTATACGTTTAGATTTCACCTTTTCATTTTTAACTTGCATTGCCAAAACATTTCATTTCAAACCTAGGGGAGACTGTATTTACCACCGAGGGACAGTAAGTTTTAAAATGCTGCTGCCACCTCTTAATGGCTAACAAATCTGGAGAGAAAATCAAGTACAGAACAAAATAGGGACAAGGAAACTGTTAACAAAAAAAATACTTCTCCCTTCAGCTCTACAAAGAGATCACAGAACAGCTCTTTACTCAAAACAGATTTCAGATGCTTCCTTCCGTGCACAGTACATATGGCTTGCATCTATTTCTTCTTTAAAACAGAGTTACATTTCTTCCTGTTAGTAAACATCTCAAGGCTTCTATGAGAACTAACAACAACAAAACTTTTTGTGCTTTTAATGTAGATTGAATATAGGTATTTTAAATAGGAAACAATTTCTCTGACCATATGCATAAACAGAATGGCTTCGTAAGAGCTAGCTAACAGGTCAAAATACAGCCTTACATAAACCAGTGAAAACTTGTTCATTTTTACACAACCAGAATTTAAGGAACTCTATGTCTAGCACAAAAGTACTTTGACAAAGACTGAATTTAACTTGACAAGAATACCAGCATTACCTTTCCCCTCCAAGCTTACTTTCCTACCTTTCTCCTTATTCCACTTTTTTCTTTTATTCGCCACCCCTTTCTCACTTGCCTTTTCTTCCTTATCAAAAGTCACTGCTGAGTAAAATATAAAACGCTAGCACGCGAGCAAATAATTCCTTCCCACTGCCCTATCACCCCTTCCTCTGCCATCCTGAACGCTCAGCAAGAAAAGTTGGTAGCAATTTTCAGCAAAGCTAACAAATGAAATATCACAGGTTTTCATGCTTCAGCTTCCAAAATAACACCACGCTGTCCACCCGCTCCAACAACTGGCTCAGAAGGATCTCACGTCCTCCCCAGCCCCCTCAGCTTGGTTTCAAGTACAATACTGAATTTGACCACACATGTAAGCCGCTATGCAGAAGTCCAGATGACTAGTAATGCCATTTGTCCATTATGCACACTGGGGGTGAAGAAAAGAAAAAGGCAAGAAATCCGCAGAGAAAAATGCGTAAAAGCTGATTCAGCAGTTACGTCTTGCTGATATTAAGGACAAACACGGCTGGCAGAAACCCAATAGCGAACGAGCCCGTAACAGAGATGTAGAGTGATAACAGGATCTGGGGGAAGCTTATGCAAATACAGGCAAAAAAATGCTGTCTGCTGTATGAAGACAGCACGCTGGGGGTGGGGTGACAGACAGCGAAGAGGAAATCCTGGCTAATAACACAGGCTCCCCAGCTCCACATGGGGCACTGACCTTTGCCGGCAGCGCAAGCCTGTGGTGGAGGACAAGAAGGGCGCTGGGGAAGATGAGTCTGAAGGAGCTGGTGCTGAAATGCTCTACAAATAAACTCAAAAAAACCATGCATGCAAGAGAAAAACATGCCACGGTGACGGCATCCAGCCTTATCTTGGTTACAACTGCGTACAGCGCAACAAGCCTGGAAATGGCCAAAACAACAACTACAAGCCAGTAACTTTGAACAAAAAGGTTTGACGTATCCACCCAGCTCTGACAGGCCAGTTATTCGATACTAATTGGGCTCTACTAACAGCATGTCAAGAGGAGGCTGTACTGTGGGGCTACAGACAGCAGTCGTTTATCTAATCTTAACGCAGATCTTCGTTATGGCGGCTTGGCATCAATATTGTCCTGTCCCCTGAAAGCCTCCCATTCTGGTATTTCCACAGTTGCTACCATACCAATCACAATGACTTTCTCTGAAGCATCCAGTTTTCCCAGCAAAAGGCACATACCAAGTAATGACAGGCCTGAAGCTCTCCCATTAACAACCCTTCTCATCTCTCCATCCATCCAAAATCAGAGCATGCAGCACATTGTTCCAACCTTCGCCCATACCTTCTCTTCCCATGGCCAGGCTGCCCAGACATCACCCCACACAAAAGCATCACAACAGCATCCTTGTTTTCATGGGTACCATACATCTCTTTGCAGAACTACAAACCAAACGATGTTGCTTCCTTCTCAGAACAGATACAAATAATCAAGGTCACCATCTTACCAGGCTTGCACACAACTGTATGCCACAGATGTTATCATCGTTGATATTTTACTTCCAGCCTCTAAGTCAGAAGTCTTGTCCATACAACAAGTATATTTCTTTCAAAGTAGATGACCACCAGCTATCTGTGATGGTAACAAAAGCAACTGAGCTGTGCCCACACAACACTTGGAAGGGCCCTGGCTAAGCCACTTGTGCTTTTCTTGAACTCATTTCTGGAAATAACTGGCCAGCTACCCCCGAGGTCTTTAGCAGAAAGCAGAGCGCAAGCAGACGAGTGACAACACGCACTGGAATGTTTTACTGCAAGAAACTGGGTGAGAGAACTGCCCAAACCAGACACAGGAGGATGGTTACAGCAGCCCATCAGAATAAAGGCACAACCATCCACTAACAGAAAGCAGATCTGTGCAGTTCCTAGGCTGCTGGCCTTCATTAGCTCTCAGGATCCAAACCACATCATTGCTTATAAATTCTTAGAAGTTATAACTTAGACGGCAAGAGAGGAGGGAGACAGGGTTCAACAGAGGACTTCTTTAAAGCCCCTGACAGCTATCCCTCATTAGCAGAGACGAACACTTCTCAGAATCAAAAAGACAAAATTTAAGGCTGAAGGAAGAGCAAGTTTGGTGTCACAGTATCCATAAGGACATCACTTTGAAGTGTTGCTTCTTTGAAGTATGAGTAGTAACTGCAGAAATGTGAGATTCTTGTGAATGAAATTGAGCAACAAGGAAAAACGTCAAAATACTCCTAGCATTCCTGAGGCGTGCCAATAGGCAAGAAACCGCAGCTAGGCTAGAATAAGTATACTCCCACTCGTGACACTGCCGTACCTGGACCAACACGAGAACAAGACTTGGAAAGGAAAAGTTTTAACTAGTACTACCCCATAAGCTCCCCCTTTTCACTTCTTTTTCCTTTATGTCCTTTCACTTCCCAGCATGGAAAGGAGGAAAGCAAACCAGCAAATTAGAGAATATCGTTTTAGTCTGTCATGTCAGCTGCCAGGACCAGCTTTCCAGGACAATAAATCACCTGGTTATGGATACAGAAAGTTCACATATCATTAAAGCTCACTTTAATGGTGAGGGATAAAGACCCATCCTTTCTACAGTGAAGTCTCAGCGCTGAGGATCCCTCAACCAACAGCACCACATTCTGCTGGACCTCTAGGTTATCCCAGCAGGACAGTGGCAGCCAGCTCCAGGGATGTCTTTGCAGGACATCAGCAGCCTCAGCCAGCCCCCGGAGCCCAGGGTTTGGAGCAGTGCACTCCGAGGCAGAGAGGTTGTGCGGTCAGTGGCAGAGCTGGAATCACACCCCAGCAGCTGCAGCTTGTCAGAACCAGGCTCAAAACACTCCACGGCATCTTCGAACTGCTAGAGCCCATGTGGTCAAAAACAATCCTCCTCTCTGCTGTTATCGAAGCGAGTCCCACACCTTGTGACAAGCTAAAAAGCACAGGAAACCCTGGTCCATCTGCAGTGCTTTTCAGATCAGTGTTTACTCCGTGTGACCTTGTGCATTTCTCCAACACCTACTAGCTTGATATACTGGGTCAATATTAGTTCAGAACAGTCTACATTCTATGCCAACTGCTCTGGCATCAATTCTTATCAAGTCAGATGGAGTAGTTGTATCCAAATGTTTTGTTTTATACCTTCCTGTACAAATTGTTAAAGTCTTTGCACTGTTAAGCATCTGGCAAAAGTTGATTATGCACCATTAAATCTCTTCTTGCACAGGAGCATAAGTAGGTTCAGGGCAGCTATTACCATATGCCAAGGTAAAACAGCATCATTCAGTGATATCTCCATTTGAAAGAACATCTTAAACATTGAAACCCAAAAAGAAAACACATATCTTGATCTGTTCAATATTACACCTCTTCATTTAACATCTGTGCTGTTACTCTTCCACTTAGAGAACTTTCCCACCTTCTTGGGTGAAGACAAAATGTGCAGCCTGATCCTTTAAAAGAGGAAGTTTTCAGCAAGTCTTATGCTTGACACAGTAAGCACCATCTAGATGACAGCCAAAGAATGTATATTTGATTTACACACAGGCCAAAACATTGCCTCAGTTTTAAAGAAAACACAAAAGTACTCACATCTCCAGAAATTGTTTGTGCCAAAGGAAAATACAGCAGGGTCCCTCAAACTCGTTACAAGGTTGCTAAAAACTTAGTCATTAGATTGGCTTAGATTCTAACATTCTTAATATTTACACAAAATATCATGACAGCAACTACATAAATTACCTGTCCAAAAAGAATAACTACATGCATCTTCTAGCCGTGCGCAATGCATTTTAGCAGCCTCAAGCAAGCAAGGAGCCGTGATTCTGCCACCAGTCAGCAGCGCAGTAGCGAGGAAGCAGCTGGTCAGCAGTGGTACACCAGTTTCTCCTGGAAATAATCTAGTACGGACTAACAAAATATTTACAGACTTGTCCATTTAAATACAGATGACTGGTCACACCCAAGCTGCCACATATACACAGGTACCACTTTCTCCACACCATTAGAGGACAGTGAAAATCCCACATTTTCTATGGACTTTAGCATGGAGAAATCACTAGCATCTGTATTGTAATGTTATGAGTACAGATAGGCAGCACATGCAATGCAAACTACAGATACAAATTTGTCTACACAAGTTAATGAAATGTTATGAAATATTAAGTTAAAGGGTTTCAGTGGATTCCACAGAAGTCATGTCTTCAGCTTCGCTGCCTCCCAAACGCGTGCTAACAAGCACAAGTAGCCAAATCTCAAATCCTCACTAGTAACTCACAGTGTTACACACATGTCATCACTCCCCTTTTCGTACCAAAAACCAGCGGCTGTTCTTCCCCACACTCACCTCATCGAGGCTGCAGATGGTAGCCATGGGGAGAACTTGAAATTTAAGAATAAAGGGAACTTGTTTCTCCTTTATTTCTTGAATTTATGATCAGTCTAAGCAAGCCGAAAGAGTAAGAACTGTTCTGTCTCAAAGTACTCCAAACACTACAGTGTGACCTCTCCAAAAATACTCCAATTTCAGTTTGGAGAAACCACCTCCACGTTTTGTTTTGTATGTCAGAGTAAGGGCTGGCCTTTTACTGAGGAGTTGTATCATGCCTAGAAATGTGCAAATGCAGAAATCCTAGAGAACCTTCTCTTGCAGCTTTACACCACAGCAAAAAAGCACATTCACTCATGTACCTTTCAGCTAATTATACTGTGTTCATCATCTCCTTGAAGGAATCTTGTGTTAAAAGTTGATGAACAGTGACACGTTGGTTCTATATCATTTCTGCTTATGAACCACGCGGTCCCCACCACTGCTACCAGCCCTACGCAGAAGGCGCTCCACACCACCAGCCCTGGCCAGTAGCCTGCAGTTCAATCACCTGGGCTTTTAGGGAGCCCCGTGCCACGTCCCTCGCCTGCCATACTGACACAGCAGTAAGATGAGCTGCTCAGCAGGTCATATTCCTCCTGGAGATCTTCAGAGCTAACAGCTTCCCTGCTGCTTAGCCCAAACCAGCCTCCAGCACGGCGGCAGAACGAGAGAGAAAAGCTGCTCCACACCTGGATGTGGTCCTACAGGAAATGCTCATTTTATTCTGGGACTATTTCTGTTAGTTTTTCCCAACTCTTATTGGCAGGACACTTTTCGGAAAGGAATTAACAATTTCCCCATCAGCTTCGTCTGGAAAACAGCAACTGATTAGCACGTCAAAATACGAGAACAGAGCAGCAGACAGAGTACAGGTAAGGGAAATGGCAACTGCAAAATAATATTTTGTTGCACCTTTAAACACATTCTGCACATGTGCCAAACTTTGTAGCATCGTCACCACACGCCAGAGTGAAGCCCCTTCACAGTCAGTACCTCAGAATTACTGACCAGTATTTACAGGGCTAATCAAAGTCTAACAAGTCTTGGCAGAACTTCATTTAAGAAATCCACTTATCTCAATATCAACATTTGGCATTGAAGTAAATGTTTATAAAAAGAGAAACAGTTTTATTTGGGCACACACGCTATCAACAAATGAACACCAAACACGACACACACTGTTTGCTTACCGCAAATCTTGCAACAACAAAATCTGTATCACACTCATTTCTAAACCCAGTCTGGAGTTACACAATGGCTACAGCTAGTAAACATCACCATCATGTATCTGAAAAACTACAGTGCCAGTATCTGCAACCATTTATGCGATGTGATTCACAGATTTTTGTGTTTTGTGTACGTTGGCATATCTTGAGGGCATGTTCAGTCTAGTGTGGTTCCTGTTTTTCATTAAACGGGAAGACTTTTTAAAAAAATAAATATAGCTTTTCATCAGAGCCCTGAGGCAACCATTCATCACCTTATCTTGTCCCAACCAATTTTTGAACAGAGATATATAATAAAGGAGTCCTCATTTTGCCAGTTGCATAAAGCATTTAGGGATGGTGAATGAACAGAAGGAAAATCTGATATACATACTTCCACCTTTTTTTTTTTAATTGTACTAACCATGTTGCCCATTTCATTCTGTCCATCCTGCATAGTGACTGGAGTCACTTCATTAATTCCATGCTCAAGGTTCTCACTGGAAACTAAAACATCATTACATAGGTAGGAGAAAGAAGGAATCTTTGATAGACCTCTAACACACCTGAAGAAAATTAGAATTGCCATTTCCATAAATGAGACAGAGCTGAAGAACAGTTCTAGAAAGCTCCAGGAACACAGAAGGCAGTCGGTTCTGCTCCAGTTCTACCAAGCAGTGAATAAAGCATCAGAGATGAGTACTGCTGAAACCAAGTCAGCTTATGCTGCCAGAGCAGCAACCCAAGATAAGCAACCAGCTCGAGAGATGCAAGGAAAATCGTGCAGGACAACTACAGGAGAGAGAGAACAGTGGGGAGGACTGTAGTAAAGACTGGGCAGGAGGCAAAGCAGACACTGGCCTCTGAAGTGCAAGGCAGTCTTAAATGGGGTACGCTGAAGAACTAGGAAGGGAAATGAGAGGGAATGGAAAAACTGCAATGAGCGTACAAAAAAATTGAGAGCAAACAAGAGGTGGAAACAATATGAACTTGGCAAAGAGAAATACTTAGCTAGATCAGGAGGTGATAGACAAAAGAGTAACTTGAGAAAACGGAGCAAGGAAGGGAAGAAAAGTGAGGACGAGGTAAAGGCAGGAGAAGAAATAGAAAAGGCCAGTCTTGCCACAGCATACACTAACAGAAATGGACAGCAAGAAGAACCAGAAGTACCAGACCTGAAGTTCAATGTAAAAAAGAAACCTAAAAAACTATGCAAAAAAAAAAAAACCACCATGTGGGAAGAGCAGCACATTATCTTCAGCATCAGGTCCATGTTATGCCCCTCACTAAGTCAGGGTTCCAAATTCCAGCAAATTCAGCAACTCCTCATGTTGTTTTTCCCTTCTCTCCCACTTAACGCAGCCTCATCTCCCCTCCCTGCAGGCCGGTATCGTCCTGCCCAGTAACAGCTCCTGTCATCCTCCGCTGGGCAACTCCACTGGGAACTCAGCCACCAAAAAGCCAATGCCAGCTAATTTATGCTGGTTTTGTAAACCCTGCTGCGCTTCCATGTTTACCACTACACACTACACCACTCATCACCTGCAGATGTAGGATAATGAGAACGCTAGTGACTCGCAAAATACCTGCAAAATGAGGTTTCCTGTCATGAGAGTCACCGGCTGGGGCCAGCCTGAAGATTGCCATAAAGAAAAAAAAAAAAAAAAAA
>Ga0065711_1037734_pt1 | contig 19528 bp, 9 predicted proteins | sample Hoacrofraction12_FD_59098 | JGI IMG/M metagenome (GOLD analysis project Ga0065711, IMG submission 59098) | Hoatzin crop microbial communities from Cojedes, Venezuela - Epithelial fraction 12 v2 (version 2) | ecosystem: Host-associated > Birds > Digestive system > Esophagus > Crop | place...
TTTATTTTTATTTTTATTTTTATTTTTATTTTTTTTATTTTTTTATTTTTTTTCTTTTTCCTTTTTTCTTTTTCTTTTTCTTTTTCTTTTTCTTTTTCATTTTTCATTTTTTTTCTTTTTCTTTTTTCTAGCTATCTTTTCCTTTCACCACAATTCACAATCGTCTTCACTGTATGGCTAGTTATTTTCAAAGAAGAGAATAGTCCTTCACAGCTTCCTTTTCTCGTTTCTGGTCACAGAACTCTGAAGTCACAGGGCTGTTCTGTGACAGCTTAATGATATATGTGATGCAGTTTATGAAATCAGAAACATAGCAGAATATGTTTCTGTATCCTGATAAAATTGTAAAGAACTTCTTAGGTGTGTTGGATGGGGAGTTTAAGAAAAGGTGCCCCAATTTACTTGGAAACAGTCTGTCACCTTGAACTGATGGGTGGGATTCCTGTCATCCAGCAGAAATATGTACTCTCGAGACCTCTGTCTTCAAGCTTTCTAGGGAAAGATTCATTTTCTTCCAAAGTGGATTTATAAACCAGCTCAGGTAAATGTCTCTTCATCAGCTGTAAAATGAGTCTAAAATTTATGTCAGGCACCAACTAAGTACTTATTCACTCTTTCTCGATAGAATTTTTATGCTGATAGCTCTTCTCTTTTGGAATGAGAATGCTTTAATGACAATGACCACTGCAACAAGAGTAATAGGAAGGATGATGGTAATGATGATGATAATGATGAAAAGAAAGACGCAGTGGTACCTAGAAATCATCTGTAGACCGAATCACATTATAGAAGATATGATGGAAACTTTGGAGGTTAGTCAAACATGCTAAGCTAAATCAGATATGCAAAAACCACACACACACACAAATGCGTATATTCTTTATATTCTAGGCTGAGAACAGAAGTGGAGTACATTCTTGAAATCACTGGATAAAGCATGTGGTTCCATTTAGATTTCTAATGGTAAAACTCTTGGTATCCAATTTCAAAATAAGTCAATCAAAAGGCATCTGCCTGTCTCTACAGAGCATCCTTCAAGAAGAGCTGCTCTGGCAAACTTGTTTTTCTGCTTTTTCCCAGGAGGAGCTGAAAGGCCAGGATTTATTAAGGGTTTACAGTTTCAAAACCTAGAGATATGTAAGGATTGGATAAGCTATTGATTTTGAAACTGTAATCATTTAAGAAGCAATACTGTGCAACAGTTTAAGGAAATAGTTCAGGTAGCTTTTCAATCTCAAAGACTAGAGAGAATAAAATAAGCAGAATTCAACCATTCACACTAGAATTAGTAAAGAAAGTAATGAAGTTTTCTGGTTTGTACTGCAACTATCTGCAGAATACTACTTGTGTTTTATGTTTAAAATCGTTTATGAGGAAATCCCTAATGTTCATAAGTTGTTACTGCTTAGACAAGTGAATCAGCCAATATCTGAGGAAGAAAATTTCCGAGCAAGGAGGAGGAATCTGTGTCTGACTATGTTCAATTTCAAATATAATCTGAAAAACACCAGTCTATGCCAAGATGTTCCAAAGGAAATACGGTCTTTAAATAAAAGCTTTTCAACAGGCCAGATACCCTCACTGGCTTGATTTCTGGAAAAGCTGAGCAGCTCTACCTTTAAACAAAGCCTCTAAGAGTAATAGTTGGTCAGGACCTAAAAAATCAGGCACTGAACAACTGATCTAAAACCTGTCAGAATGAAGGATTTGGAAACATATTTTTTATTTAAGGAATCTGCGTCTTCCTTCATATTATAGTTATATTTTTCCATTATGCTTGCCAGACAGTCAAGATAGGATTGTCTCTGCTCATCACATATACCTCAAGGTGGTACAGACCTGAGCTCAACCCAAATGTATGAGAAGGAGTAAATAGCTGTAGAAAAGGTACTTTTCTCTTTTGTACTTCGTAGATTGCCCTATAGAGTCCTTTCACATTGGCTTAACAGCTTTACCACTGTACAGCTCATTAGTTCTTGCTATTTCTTAAGTGAACAGCTGGGTAAAACATGTTTAATTTATGCCCAGCTTAGGACTGAAATACATTCTCCATAAAACCTTAAAAAGGAAAAAAATAATATAAAAAATGTTCCCTCCAGCATAACCGTCACTAACAAATAATGAACTTGTTTATCATTCCTATTTTATGTCTGATACTTCAGGCATTTCAGAACCCTTTTCAGACTATTATCTACTGCCCTTCAAACCCTTCATGTTGCTATCCTCTCTTTTATATCAGTAATAGGTTTTAGGATTCATAGTAATGAATGCAAATATATTACTGTTTTAAGGCAATAAAATTGTTGTTTAGCAGTTAACTACGCTCTCTGCAACAGTGAAAAGCATTTTAAATTAGCAGCTGGAGAAAACTAGGACATTGGAACACAGAGACAATATAAGAATGCAGAAATCTATTGGCTGTTGCCTAATGGAAAAGTTAGATCATTAATGCTCAAATTGGTTGTTGATTCCTAAGGGCTGCAGTGTGAAGTTTGACTCCTGTCTAACGTCTTTTCCTCAGCTGAAATAGCTTTCTAGAATCCTTGTCTAGAGTTATTCACAAGTTTTAAAGAAAAGAGAAGAGTTGGGGGTTTGGTTTTTTTTTTTAGTGACATTGAGAATGTAATTTTTCTAGAAATGCAGCAAGAATTTTTATGTTTCCCAGGAATCCCTACCTATAGTAATGTCTCAGCCCCAGTTCTAGGAAGAACCTGAGAATGTGCTTATCTTTAGGCGAATATGCAGATAAGCCTGGGAAAGCCAAAGGAACTATCAAGTCAAAGGATCTATCCAGCTCCTTAGAGAAAAATAGTCTATCCATTAGGTTAATAGTGTCAGCATCATAAAGCTGGATTCAGTCTTGCTGTATGCTGGGGAATTGATGGGTAACCAGTGAAAAGATATTTAAATCTATACTACTTAACAGAGCACAGCACTCTCCAAACTAGCATTATTCTGAGCTGTTGTGCCCGTGAAAAATAATTTAAAAAAATAATGCTGCACTATACAGGATCTCCATTTCAGGGCTGGAAGGGACAGTGCAGCATTAGGATGGTGCTGTGCCCACGCTAATAAGCCCTGCTTACAAGGAGGCTCAGCTGGCAGTGATTCACATCTCTCTGTACTGTGTTTCATTGCACTGTGCAAATATATAGCTGCAGATCCTCAAAAGAACTGAATGCAGTGGGAATTAGAAACTTACTCTAAATATGTCTAAGCTCCCTCCTGTAAATCAGGGATAATGAATAGCACTTTCAACTTCATGACAGTGAGAATAAATACATTAAAACCAGGGAGATACAAAGTTACTGTCGCACTGAGGCTTACTTATTTCTGTTTGTGTGATGGATGGATGAAGTTAAGCATATGCTTTAATCTTTTCATTGACCATAGTCAGTGCCATTGGAAACTCTCCTCATAACCGATCTGTCAGTGGACGATCTGTTCCCCGGATTGTAAAGTTTTATAATTTTCTTAGTCAGAAGATGCATATGAAGCAGCTTTTGCTTCATTTCCTTTTGAAGACACCACGCTGATGCATGATTAGATTCAAAAGCCAATTTGTTCTTAGGAACGAACTCCGTATTCAGACTCCAAACCCTTTCACTTATGCCTATTTAATATCTCCTAATTGCGTCTTTCTTTTTCCCGCTACCTATATTGCTAGAAATAAAACTGGCTTAGTCATCTCTTCCATTGATTACTATTCTGCCTCCCTTGTTGGTCTTTCAGCTCTTCCCCTCATGCTACAAAAGCAATCATCCATCTTCCCCTGTGCTCGTACTTAACACTGTGTAACAACACATATATTCTGTGTATATTTTCATTTGAAATGTTACTTTTGTTGAAAAATGTGGTTTTCATGAAGACAGACATTTCTGTAGGAATAAGATATTTTATTTAAATTTTATTTCCACTGACAACACTGTTCACACTGTTTTGCTCACAAACTTAACAAATAAGGGGCAAGAAGGGAAGATACATCGTGGCTGACCAACCCTCTCTGAAAGAGTTTAGTAGCTTTTAGTAGCTTTGCAGGTTTGGGCTTTTCAAAATTTAATTCATACAAAAAAGTCAGCAAAAGTGAAACATTATTCATGCTACTTTTTAGCACATTTTTGATACATTTATGGTACAATTAATGATCACAATTTTTCAGAATAAAGTACAGAGGGGACTTTTTTTTCTATCACCTATTCAACGTTCATTTTTCAATCTTGGGCAAATTATTAGTTTAAACAATAACATTGTTGGAAAGTATGGAGGAAAATAACCTCCACAGAGTGATTGTGGAGCATTGGGATTTACTGTTTCTGAGGATAGGGTTAGGTTTTTCATATAAACTAGAATTATTTTGTAATGTTTTGGCCATATATTTCCTTGCAAATTTTATTTGTGGATTCTGCAGTTGCCTCAAAAGCTGGATTGAGAAGAAATGTTGTGACAAAGACAATTTCAGGAACCATATGAACTTCTCTAGGAAAGGGGGTAGTATTTGCTCTCAGATAATTCTGTGATGCTCTGGTATCTCTGAGAGTTCCACTTGTCCACTTTCAGCACTAAACGATGCACAGGTAAGATGGGAAAGTCATTAGCTCAGCGACTACAGAATTGGGAAAACAAGGCTATGATCATTTCCAGAATTTTTTGCAAGTCTTTAGTCCATCTAGCAAGTCTGTGGACTCTAAGCAGACAGCAGATACAACTGTTGCTCAGTCATGACACATTTTCAGTAATTCCATTCTAGATCCAGAGGTTCTACTGTAAGTTTTCTTGGGTTCCATGTAGAAAGGGACACGCTGTTTGAGACTAACTGAATTCCCCATAGTAATTCTTCACATGCAATGAAGTGGTCACAAAGACAGACCCATCAGCCTATTTAGACAGGTACTCCAAGTAATAGGATCTGCTGTAACATAGACAACAGAGAACACAGGCATTGAAAACATGCTTCCAGAACTAAGCTGGTTGCCACAAACCCAGTTCCATTAGCTATCTATAGATTCAATAAGTAAGTGTGACTAACAAAGGCATTTTGTTCTGCAAATGCATAGACTGTCACTGCTACTTTAGAAATATGGAAAGAAGACATCCACAAGAAGCTCTGTATGGAATCAGCCCATGCACAGTAGGGTCAATGCTATGCTTGAGCACAAAGATCATGTTAAACCTAAGTTACTATGTCTTGCATCTGTACCAAACTCCCCAAAACTACTTAATTACAGAGAAACATGCAGAGATACCCTAGTTCTTCATGGAACCAGCTTGTGCCCTCCCTCCTAATTATCTTAGACTCTGAGCACCATGAGAAGGTGGCTATCTGGTCTTGAAATAGCCTTGGAGGCAATATGCTTTCATGTAGTGCAGTGCCAGAACCAAAGCTCTGCTGGACCCAGTTGGCTGTCACCACTTCTGTCAGACTTGAGCTGGCTGTGAGAGTGGGATTCGCTTCACTTAACATCAGGTGTCTGCACTACAGACATCTATGTCTCGATTAGTCACCTTTGTCTCTCTTTACAGTCAAAGGAAAGAAACAAGCATGATTCACCTCATCCTAAAATAGATGTCTAAAATGTGGATGAATCATACCTCTACAGTGTCTGTTTTGCTCAGGCAGCGAAAGGAAATGATGGAAACACGGACCTGGTGTCAGGAAAGAGATTAGAGCTTGAAAGTTACCAAGTGGCAGCACGTCATGGGAAGGGTCCCCGTGGGACATACAGGTAAACAGAGAGAATAAAACAAAAAAATTACTTATTTTTAGTCATGTGGCAACGGATATGGAAACTCGGGAGCCAGAGAATTACCCCCAGTCAGAAATAAAGATGGGTACTTAGGTCTTCATTTGAACATTAATGGCAAAACCACTCTGTTTAATCAATGTATTTTCCTCGTCCCAAGGCAGCTCATGGAGTGTGTTGCATGTCTCAAGTATCACAATATTAATTAAGCTAAATGAAATAAAGAGAAACTTTTAGGATTTAGTGATCAACCTTGGACCCATTTCTTTTTTTTTTTCTTTCTGATGGTTGATCAAAAACAGAGAAGCCTTGGGGTAGCAGTGTCGCACGACTCCTGTAATCTAGGCAAGTGACTGTATCTCTCCATTCATTGATTTCACAGCCTCATAAACTGATACAACAATTATTCTTTCCTTTTCATACAGAAATTTTTCCATAAAAGCAAGTTTTAGAAGAGTACTGCATAATACCACACCTAAGCTGGACTTTCTTCCCAGATAGTGACAAAGTGCAGTTTTGTCTACCCAAATGAGAAAACTTGTGGAATTAAGTTTGGATGTTCACAAACTTCAAGGTTTAGGGCAGCATTTGCTTCCGAGCTGTGTAGCATCTGCAACAAGCTTGGCGAGTCCTGTGGTCTAAAAGAATAAAAATCAATGTGTAGTGAAAAAGCATCTAGGTGTGGTATTTTTCTAAAGCTTGAAAGACGAGCAATCAGGGATACACAATGTGGTGCCCTCTTTTCTCAAACTGGAGCTCTTTAAAGCTTGTATCCCCTGCTTTTCCTGTTGACATTCAAATTGACTTTTTGCATTTCATAATGGTAGTTCCTGTCTTGCTTTCCACTTCATCTGCTAAACTCACTGCTAGGTCTTTCTTTCTCAGATGCACAAGAGTCAGGGATAGAGCTGACTGAAAATGCATCACTTATTTCAGTCATTTTGCTAAAGTACACTCCAGTACCAGCAAAGCAGGACAGGAAATTATTAGAAATGGACTGCTATCATCAATTGTTTCTCATGAAGTGCTCAGTTTTCTGACAAGCTCCTGTTCTTCTTAGCTTTCAACCATTAAAATAGTGATGATGATGATGATGATGATGGTAATAATAATAACGTGGTTCACTTGGAGAAAAACAAGGCAGACTCTCAGCACTTTAGAACTGAAAGTACCATGTTACTGTTAATGAAGGCTATAATCTCCATGTAACCAATGGGAATGCACCCAACCCACCTTTCCCAACCTACAGCACTACCAGGGGTTCTTGTCTGCATGTTCTCCAGTATCACTTCTGCAGGATTGACATGACTTATTTTAATCTCAGGATCTGATCTAAAAATTCAATGGAACTTTTTTGAAATCCAAGTGATGGGGGAGGAAAGGCTACACGCTTATCCACTGAACACCAGTCGTGAAGGAGCAGATTTCTGTTTTGCAGCCTCTAGAAAATTTGTTGCTCTGAAGAAACACCTGCTGGCATTCCAGTCCTTGGCTCTGTGCATCTACTGGTCTGCCGTATGATGTGAGTTCTTTGGGCACGAGACATTCCCCCTTCCGTATCTGGAAAATGTCTAGCCTGCATGGCTCTATGAGAAATAACATGTAGGTAGATTTGGGAGCAGAAACCACACATATTCTATTTTTGCAGATGAATAGGGCCAAATTATCCTGCCAACACCACCAGCCTGTATCTGGATAATTGACCTCAGCAGTGTAACTAAGTGGAGTATTCAGCCTCAGCATGCATCCCCTATGGCTGCACCACAGTGCATAATTATTGCTGTTTGCTATTTCTATTGCAGTAGAACCCATAGGATCAAATAAGGATCAGGATCCCCACTGTGCCGGGTGCAATGCAAACATATAAGCAGTCATGGTGCCTGCATTAAAGAGCTTACAGACATGTCTCTTAGGAGAACCTTTCTTCGTCTAATAGACTTCTCTATTAAGAACTGTTAATTACTTGATTCACCCTGATTTTTTTCTCCGCACAGTTTCTTCTGTTTCGCCTGCCTAGCCACCTTAGACTATCCTTAATAATTCTCCTTCCTTCACAGTATCCACACTATGCAAGCAATTATTATTCCTTCTTTTTTTCCCTGATTTTCTCATCAAGCATTTGTCCCCCAGTCACTTTCTGGTTCTCAATCATTTTTTGCTGAAAACATCCGTTTCTCTTCATTCTTTTCATTGTAACAATATCTTTGGATAACTATCATTCCAGTGTGGCTGAGTGACATGAGACTTGTGCCTTCTCTATGGGCCATGATGTCCAGTTTCCTTGAAGGACTCCCCGAAAGGGCATTCACAGTCTTGCTCCTTTTGCCTTTCTTTTACCACCAAAGAAACGACTCGTTGTCACCCAATAGATTTCCTTCACTGTTATTACAACTTAAACATCACGTCTCCTATATACCGAATGCTTGTTTCAGATTAGCTCTTTGCACACCTCTGTCGAGAGGCGTGAGATGATGGTATTTTTCCACTGTTCCAGACTGAATCTCATTTCACTGTTTCCTGCTAATATTTCTAAAGTCTCTAGGTCCCTCTGTATAACTTCTCCATCTCTGTTGTAATTTGCACACAAAAATCTCATCAGGCTTTGTCTGGAAGCTTTCAGAGACAAACTGTACACTTGGCAGTGCAACTATACCTTCAAAATATCCCTGGCTTGTACTAGAAGGTTTGACCCCCATAACTTAGGTGTGACTGCAACTGCAATGCTCTGCTCAATGGCTAGCACTGATCTCTACTCCACTGGTTTAATACCAGTACTGCTGCAGCAAGACTCTGCTATAAGGGGATTTGTTAGAAATGGAGTGGTAAGTTTGCTTATTTCTCATGAGTCACATGCAGTGCTGAAACAGCAGTCACACCAGTCCATGAACAAGTCAACATTCTGTTAAACTAAAGTTCCCCATAAAAATTTCTTGGAGAAAGAATATTCTCTAAGTGCGACTGCTTTTTGGTCCCACACTTTGTTAGACTAGAGCGGGGCAGCATAGGAAATGTATTTTTTTTCCCTTCTCTCTCTACATTTTTAAAAGGTTTAGAATTCATCAGATAGCCTTCATCTTGTAGGACATTAATCATACTTTATTGGACTCTTCTGACCAACTGATTTTCAAGAGAAAACATGAAACAGTGTACCTAGAGACAGGTGGTCAGATATCCCAAAGGAAACCACTTTAACTATCTTAAGATGGAGAAGGAAGTTATACCTTCTCTCCACAAGCAGAGTCTCTCGTCAAAAGTCTTTTTCATAACATCAGGTAAGGTGTAGTCCCTTTCTCATACCTGTTTGAAAATAGGTCATTAAGAATTGGGCACCAGGCACCCTCTTTAGACAAGAAAGCTACACCAGCTTTCAGAGATAATATTGACTTGACTTGCCTCCAAAATTTTCCCTACTAAGAGAAGAGTAGAGTACAGCATTCATTTTGATAATATCTGAATTAAAGACAAGGACATGTCATGGTAATGATGTTAGTAAACGGGAGATATTGTAACTAGCCCTCATTAATGCTAGGTCTTTTAATATCAAAATTCATGTGCTAATTGGGCTGCTGTTATGATTTAGCTGTTTGCTGTGAACCATTAAAAAATCTGGGGTAAAATAAGTTTGGGAAAAATAACTTCAGGAAAAAAAAATTCAGGAAATAAACTATTCTTTTATCTCCAACTTTTCATAAGATTGCTTTGATTTAAGGGATCGTCACTCTGTAATTTAAATTTGTTGCCTAAGCAGCAGTATATTCTTATATGCAGGCTTTAACATTAGTAAATCTAAAATTCTTCGGCTGGATTTAACACCTTCCCTTATGTGGTAAAGCAACTTCTCTTCTGTCTGCTGCGGTGTAATAGTATGAACAAAGATTGTAGCTCAGCTGATGTGATGGAATAGTAAAGATACAGTAAAGATATAGTAACTTCACCATGAATCTCATCTCTTCAAGTTCCTTGGCTTTCAAAACACCTAGGATAAATAGCAGAGAAAATCAGATGATGGGTATTAGGCAGACAGATTTGTTACAGTGCATGGCAGTGGCAAGCGATTGTGCCAAGTTATATTATCGTACTCTGCAGCACCACTAGATAAACACAAAAGCACAGACTGAAAGAAAGTCTCACCTTGTCTATCTTCGAATATTTAAAGTATGGCTATCTAATCACAGAATAGTTGAGCTTGGAAGGGACGTTTAAAGGTCATCTAGTCCAACCCACCTGCAGTGAGCAGGAACATCTTCAACAGATCAGGTTTCTCAGACCCCCATCCAACCTGACCTGGAATGTGTCCAGGGATGGGGCATCTACTACCTCTCTGGGAAACCTGTGCTAGTGCTTCACCACCCTCCACGTAAAAATTTTTTTCCTTATATCCTGTATAAATCTCCCCTCTTTTGTTTAAAATCATTACCCCTTATCCTATTGTTACAGGCCCTGCTAAAAACCCTGTTCCCGTCTTTCTTACAGGTCCCCTTTAAGGACTGAAAGGCCACAGAGAGGTCTCCCTGGAGCCTTCTCTTCTCCAGGACAAACAACCCTGCCTCTCTCAGCCTTTCTTCGTAGGACAGGTGTTCCATCCCTCTGATCTTTTTTGTGGCCTCCTCTGGACCTGCTCTAACCGGTCCATGTCTTCTCTGCGCTGAGGGCTCCAGACCTACAGGCAGGTGGAGTCTCACCAGGGTGGAGTAGAGGGGCAGAATCACCTCCCTCAGCCTGCTGGTCATGCTACGTTAGGAGCAGCCCATGATATGATTGGCTTTCTGGGCTGAAAGCACACACTGTTGGTTCATGTCCAGCTTTTCATCCACCAGTACCCCAAAATCCTGCTCCTCAGGGTTGCTCTCAATCTCTTCGTTCCCCAGCTTGTACTGATTCCAGGGATTGCCCTGACCCAGGTGCAGGACTCTGTGCTTGGGGTTATTGAACCTCATGAGGTTCACATGAGCCCAATTCTTGAGCTTGTCCAGGTCCCTCTGGATGGCTTCCCATATCTCAGCTGTCTCAACCACCGCATTCACCTTGGTGTCATTTGCAAACTTGCTGAGGGTGCACTTGATCCCACAATGTCATTGACGATGATATTAAACAGTACTGGTCCCAATATGGACCCCGGGGTGACACCATTTGTCACTGATCTCTAGCTGGACATTGAGCCATTGACCACTAATCTCTGAACATGACCATCCAGCCAGTTCCTTATCCACTCAACAGTCCGCTCATCAAATTTGTATTTCTCCAATTCAGAGAGAAGGATGTTGTGGGGTCCACTGATGTAGTCACTCCACCATAGAAGGCCATGAGGCTGATTGAGCAGGACTAGCCCTTGGTGAAGCCATGCTGGCTGTCTCATATAACCTGCCCATCCTCCATGTGACTTAGCATAGCTTCTAGAAGGATCTGTTTCATGATCTTCCTAGGCACAGAGATGAGGCTGACATGTAAGTAGTTCACAGGATCCTCCTTGCTACATTTTTTAAAAATGGGCACCATGTCTCCCTTTTTCCTGTTACCAGGGTCTTCACCTGACTGCTGTGACTTTTCAAACGTGATGGAGACTGGCTTGGCAACTATATCAGCCAGTTCCCTCAGGACTCTGGGATGCATCTTGTCAGGTCCCATAGAGTTATGTATGTTCAGGTTCTTCAGGTGGTCATGAACTTGATCTTCCCTTACAGTAGGAGGAGCTCTCCAAGTCCCCATCTTGTAGTCCATCCACTCAAGAGGTATGGGAAGAGAGACTGACAGTGAATACTGAGGCAAAATTTTGAGTACCACAGCCTTCTCCTTGTCTGTTGCTAACAGTTTGCCAGTCTTGCTGACTCCATCCCTACAAAACCAGGCAGTGTCCCTGTACACTTTCCAGGATATCTGTCCCTGCTTCCACTGTCTCTGTATTTCCTTCTTGCCCTTTAATTTGACCAGCAAGTCTCAACTCAGCCACCCTGCTCTATAACCTTCCTTGTCTGATTTCTTACAGCTGCGGGTCGAGAGCTCTTACGCTCTATGGAAAGTGTCCTTAAAGAACAGCCAGCTCTGTTCTGCTGCCTTGTCCCTGAGGGCAGTTTTCCAGAAGGACCTACTGACTAACTCCTTGAAGATCTGGAAGTTTGCTTTCCTAAAATCCAGGGTCCTGAATTTACTCTTTGCCTGGCCAATATCTCTTAGGACTGCAAACTCTACTAGTGCATGGCCACTGCAGCCCAGGCTGTCTCCAATCAGGGTGTCACTTACTAGTTCACTTGTGTTGGTGAGCAACAGATCCAGTATTGCCCCCCTTCTGGTAGGGCTGTCTATTACTTGGCTTGAGAAGTTATCCTCCATACACTCCAGGAGTCTCCTGGATTGCCTACATATCGCCATGCTACTTTTCTGGCAGTCGTCGGGGTGGTTGAAGATCCCCAGCAGGACAAGAGCCTGCGAGCACGAAGTCTCCTGTAGCTGGACTAAGATGGCTTTGTCAATAGGCTCGCCTTGATTGGATGGCCTGTAGAAGACACCAACCACAAGGTTCCCATTGTGCCGTGGTCTCTGATTCTTACCCATAATCTTCAAGCTGCTTGTGGTTATTCTTCGGAAATAGCTCTTCATAATCTATCCATTTCTTGATGTCCAAGGCAATACCTCTGATTCCCGTCTCCCACGTGTCCTTTCTGAACAACCTTTAGCCATCAATATCTCCACTCTAGTCACGGGATTTATCCCACCAAGTTTCAGTGATGACAACTAAATCCATGTTGTTCTCCTTTCTGCCACTGGGGGCAATCAGGCATGTTATTGTGTGGTTATGCCATTTTAAAAAATGAAATGGATTTGAAGGAATTGCTTAGTGGATGGACTTGATTTTTATTTCAGCTTAGTAGAGTTAAACTAATTTATGCATTTGAAAGAACTGGTTGGCATTGTGTAGCTTCCTTGGTCTCTGGGCAAGATAATATCACTTCTTTTCTCTGGGGTGGATTAATCAATTCTATATGTCATAAGGGTAGAACGTAGTGATCAAAAATAAACATTATTAATAGTGCTTAGTGATAGGATGTGTTCTGTTGTCTCTGGACTCTTAAGACATCACTGCAATGTTCTGCTGGGAGTAGTTCTGAACAGATCACTTCAAGAAAGGTGTGGTCTGAGTATACCGTATTCAGAAAAGATAAATAAGAAGGGACGCCAGGAGAGATCTAGCAAAATGACCTTAGCAGAAAGATTGGATAAATTCAGGTTTTTTAGTCTAGAGAAGATAGCCTAGGTGTGCTGCTGATAGTCCACACATTTGTAGCAGACTGTTGTTGAGGAAGAGGGAACAATCTGCTCTTGATGTTCCTGTCAGGTAGAGTAACAGAAAATTTCATCAAGAAGAAATGAAAATAGAGTTAAAAGAACTTGCACCAATGAAGAAAGCAAGGTAGTGGAAGAGACTGTCTTGGAAGTTCTGGAGTTTTCCATACTAAAAACCTTTGAAGGTGAGTTGCTCAGAAAACATGAATGATACATGAATGTTGATCTTACTTTGAGGGGGGTGAAATGACCACCTGAAGAACCACATAGCCCTATGATGTTTCTGGTAAGTATCTTCATGCATAAATAAACTCATTAAAATCAAAATCATTCACACAGTAATGCACTATATATTGTGTATAACACTTTAGATTCTGTCCCAATGTTAACTAACTGAACCTATATCTTGCTCTGTGCACTGTTCCGTAATCATGAATATCTCTATATTAGTTGCTTATTTATTTAAATCTGCTCACATTAGGCCTGAGCATATTTTGTGACAATATTTCTTTTGAGATTTTTTAACTTTCTTTTCAGATCTTGCACATCTTCTGATTTAGTAGGTGTCATTAGATTCTGCATGAAAGGTAACGCAAAAAATTCTTGTAAGGATGCTCTTCTCCTATCCAGAGATGCAGTCCTCCCTGCCATGGCCCAGTGCTATCATAATCCCATCAGACTGGTATTTTGAAGAATTTCTTCTTGAAGGAAGAAACAGTGTACTGCTAGTCAAGGAGCTGACAGAGAGCAATTGAAACAACACATTCCCCGACAAGTTGTTTCAGGTTCAAGGTCAATCAGATATTTTCCAGTCAAATAAGATTCTGAGTCCCTGTGTACAGCCAATCAAATTGCCCAGCTTTCTTATCTTCCTTCTGCCTCTGCTTTAACCAACATGTTTATGGATACCACAGTGGCCCTTTCTACAAGAAAACTCTGGGGAAGATTGTCCTTCATCACAAAGTCTCAGGCTCGTTTGTTTTGTCAACAAACCAGAGCGCTTTCGAAGCCACTGTGGGAACCACAGGGAAGGTGCTACAAACACAATAATATACTATCTGGGGAAGCATTTAAAGATAACGAGGGAGTCAGATGTCACTAGGATATAATGCTTGTTTCTATGGTGAGGGTGAGCAAGAGGAAATAATCTATGAAAAACACCCAGGTTCACTCACTATTTATCTTTCATTATTCTATGCATCAGGTATGCCAAGAAGTGATTTTTAATAATTATTTAAACCTTACAAGTTTTAAAATGACTTACTGCTGACAAATAGTGTCATATTCTTACTGTCTGTCTGCCTGCATTTTGAAACCTTGTATGTGTGCAATATCTATTTTGGCACCTGCATATTGACAGTAATGGAGAGTGATAGTTATCTGCAGAGAATGTAGAGACAATACAGTATTCCCCATTGTCTCGCAATCCAAGGTAGATCAGACTTGAAATAGACAGGTCACCTCTGGGTGAAGGGGAACAGGATATCTCACTTTTTGCTGCCTTTCTGTATTTGGCCTCTTCCCTGCTCCTCCTGATTTTTCACCAGTTATATCTCATTAATAGTCACAGTCAGGGAAAGAATGTAGTACAAACTGCAGTTCTGTTGTGCTTTCTAGCATCTGTTTTCTGGTGTGAAATGTAGATTTTCAAGCAAAGAGGATACTTTCTTATTTCTGCTGGGCTTTACAACACCTTTGTCTCTTTCCAGTTGTGAAAAATCTGAATAATGCTCATTCATAATAACAAGTGAACTTCAGTCCCAGAGACACTTCTTAACGGACTGTTTTGTAGACAAAAACTTCTCAGAGGAATGAACAGCATCATAAGAGGCAAAGATTTATAGTCAGAAATGATATTTTTACAGGGGCAGATCTTCAGGTAACGTCACCAACACTCTTATAATTCAACGAGCCTAGTGTCTGGTCTGTACAAAACAGTGTTGCTGGGGATTGATGTCTGCTGCATCAAAACACTTTTCCTATAGTTCCATGTAGTCATTCTGTGATCTGAATGTCACACTTTTTTTTTCTTTTCAACTGTAACATAGAATTTTCTTGCGCTTGAATCACACCCCAGATCATGTTCTGTAAGCCCAGACCTTTTGTTTAGTTTGTGCTGCATAATGAGGGACAAACCATTCAGACTACCAAGTATACAAACTTTGGTGGTGCCAGAGGGAGTGTTGGTGTGGCAGAGATGAAAGGAATGAAGAGGGGATCATTCCTATTTTTGGCCCAAGAGAAAAAGGATATTTCTGTATCTATCTTGAAAAAAACCCACACAGCAATGGACACTATTCAAATTAGTTGCTCAAAAATACACATATGCAAAGAACATCACCCTAACTTGGAAGGTGGATGTGTCAGACTGTTACGTCCACTTGTTTTCATTTGCTATTTTTACAGAGTATGTGTCATTACTTATGTTGTTTATAATGTTATTTAATTCTTAGCTGAAGTAAATTATTGCAATATGTCCAGTTATCTCAATTTTTTTAGGTAATTCCATCTAGATCCGAATTTAAGAAACTGTGAGTTCACCAGACTTCCTATGTGAGCTTGCGACATGATCTGCAATGTAGTTCGGTGTTCTGATCTTTACATTTGGGACATTTCATGGTCAGACCTATGTTACCTAAGAGTTGTAGTCAGTACTTCACCTCATCTTTGTTTTGGTACCAGTTTACATAACAACCTCAGGAAGACCAGTACCTACCTCATCCCCCTTTACTCAAAGTGCAAAGAGTGTTTCTTGGATCTTAGACTTCATCTGCTCTGAAAAGTTGCATGGAAAAGGGTATATTCTTACAAAACAGAAATTACAAAACATTACTGATTTTTTTTTTTTTTTTTTCTGATATGGTGAGAAAGCCACTTGGGTAAATAAGTAGTTTTCTGACTCAGGCACATACATATTCAACTCTGCAGTCCTGTACACAGGGAAAACATAGACCTGTTGGAGCAGGTCCAGAGGTGTCCATAATAATGCTTGGAAAGGTGGAACACCTCTGCTGTCAGGAAAGGCTGATAGAGATGGGGTTGTTCAGCCTGGAGAAGAGAAGACCTTATCAAAGCCTTTCCATACTTAAAGGGACCCTATAAGAAACATGCAGACAGACATTTTAGTGCTTATTGTGATTGGACAAGGGTTAATAGTTTTAAAGTAAAAGAGGATAGATTTAGACTGGATATCAGGAAAAAAATTTTTATGCTGAAGGTGGTGAAACACTGGAACAGGTTTCCCAGAGACATGGTAAATGCCCTGTCCCTGGAAATATTCAAGGTCAGGCTGGACGGGGCTCTGAGCAACCTGATTAGTTGAGAATATCCCTGCTCATAACAGAGGGGTTGGACTAGATGACCTTTAAAGGTCCCTTCCAACCCAAATTATTCCATGATTCTGTGATGATGAATCGGAACAGGATAAGAAAATACAGGATAGAACAGAAATCAGATGAACGCCAAGAACTTTATTTGCTTCCCAGCGGCAGAGCAGTTTACATCTCACATTCACTAATCCTTCATGAGCCTCAAAAAACTGAGTTTATTAAACCAGGCTGAAGTCAAATCACCCATGGATTTTCAGCATGTTTGTGATTCAGTTTAGCATTTTACACAGCTATGAAAAATGTAAATACCTTGCAATGTCTGTGTAGAAAATTTGTGAAGAAATATAATTTGCCTCTCCCTGGAAAACATAGAATTAATTTCACACAAATCAAAGGTTAGTGTTTCATTCTGCTCAGGGTGATAGAAATTATGGACTTCTATAATTTAAAAAACATTTAAAATAATTTGTCTGATGGTCTCAAGAGGACTGAGGTGAAATTTGTCATTGATTTGATAGTAAATATTAATTTAAACTTAAATTCCCATTGGATTTGTATTTGGTTATTGATACAATTCTTATCAATATTAGGACACTACAGGAGTTAGCCTTTCTTGACTTATTTATGTACTCCAAATATAGCAGTCATGCATCAAATTAGAAGTAGATTTATAAATAATTCAGGGAGGATGAATAATGGATTCTTAGATGTCTTAATAAATGACTAATCAATTGTTATAGAATCCACAGGTCAGAGGTTACGTCTAAATATGGCAAATAAACCACATGAATAATATGTTGTCCAGGAACCATCATCCTGGAACATTCTTGTAACTATACAGATAACCATTCATATCCATAATATGCATATAACTAAACTTAGTGAATAATACAATAAGAAACAAAATGCAAAACAGAGACATTCTTTGTGTATGCTCCTGCAAACAATTCATCCGGTTCTTCTACAGCTGGCAAAAACAATGTCAATGAACATAGGGATGCTGTTCTCAAAAGCATACTCCTATTTTTCAACTGATTTATAGAGGACACTGATAATTTAAAAACTTTATATAAGCAGTTTGTTAGTGTGTGATTAGTGTGACAGGTGAAACAGGTTATTTTTGCAGTTACTACCCAGAATTCCTTCAGAGATCTATATATACCTGTAAATAAGGAAGACCAGCTTACGGATGGTTGATCATTTTTCTTCCTAAAAAAGTAAAGCATCTATAAGAACAAATTACTTTCATCATGTTTTTTAATAAGATGACAGAATTCATTTGTTGTCCAGCCTTCTTTCTGTTTTTCTTAAAAGCTGAGCTGTTTCTGAGAGCTTTCAAAAGTCAAGATGTCTTTAATTCTGTTTCAGCACATTAAATTATCCAAGGAAAAAACTCTGAAAGACAACTGAATGTGTCAGCTAAACAGTTTAAGCTCTCCAGCTTCAGTCTCTATAGGCAGCAATTATATTTCGAAGGAGAATGTTTTACAATTGTAATTACACATAATAGGAGGAATGTATTTTTTCTCTTTATCCTACTCCCATGGTGAGTCAATTTAATTTTTAAATACAAGAAACGTAATTGATTTTAGCCCTAGATTAGTACTGAAAATTATCTATATGTACTCTTACTAATGGAACAAGAGAATTGGCATTCCTCGGGGACCTTAACCCAACCCCGTTCACGGCAACAATTATTAGACCCTGACAGGTTAGCTACTACAAAGAGGGGGGCATAGAATACCCTGCTGATTAACAATCTAGTGAAATAATTGATGTTATGCTCTTCTCATTTAATTATGGATTATTCACAAATATATTATTATTAGAGACCGCAAAGGGAAGTGGCTACGTAGAGTTTTTACTTCATCTGTGCTGCTCAGAAGGCTTGTTGTAAAGGATTTAGGGAAACCTCTCCCTTATACTTACTTCAGAGAGTATTTTAAAAAAGTAGGGAGCTTTTACAATTTCATTAGGGCCTGACTCATCATTCTCAGAAATAGAAAGTTTTACACTGATTTAAATGGCTTAAATGTATATAACTGCATTGCAATATCAAGAATAATTGTTTGTTCAGTATATGAGAGCAATGGCTGAACAATCAGCAATGATGCACCTTCTTCAGTTTCTAATACATTTTTCTTCCTGTATGTCATTATAGATTATATCAATCAAAAAATGTCCTTTTACAGGGTGTGATGAGAAAGAAGAATAGGGAAAGAACTTTACACTCCAAGTGCATTTTTTTTCCAGCTGCAATAACCCAAGTCATTTTAGATGTCAAATGGTTTATTCTAAATAAAATGAAGGTGAAGTGGACAGGGAAAACATTCGTGGCATCTGGGAAATGCCAGCCCCTGTGGTTCACTGACCAGCAAGATTATTTATGGGTAATTTGATGCACATTTATTTGCAAGTGAGGGCATATACACTAAACTACCTCACTTATAGGGTGCTTAGCTTTGCTGAATAATATTCTGTTTATTGGAAAAAAGGATCTCTCAAACCTCACCTGAGCTGGAGTTTTGTTAGTTTCCAGATGGATGATTTCAGAGATTTAGGTATATTTTATATTCTTCACCCATTTTACCCTAAGATTTAGGTACGCCAGGGCTAGTGAGAATAAACAACCTAGACTTTCAAGCGCGAGAGATCAGAGTCAGACACATTGCTAATAAGACTTGGTATTTGTAGTGACGTGAAATTATGTTGTAGATCTTCAATCCCTTGAACATTCCAGAAAATAAAACAGAAAAAGATATTCTAAAGAATCACAGAATCACAGAATTACAGAATCACGGAATGGTAGGGGTTGGAAGGGACTTCTGTGGGTCATCTAGTTCAACCCTCCTGCTGAAGCAGGGTCACCCAGAGCAGGCTGCACAGGAACGCCTCCAGGTGGGTCTTGAATATCTCCAGAGAAGGAGAACCCACAACCTCCCAGGGCAGCCTGTTCCAGAGCTCCGTCACACTCAGAGGGAAGAAGTTCTTCCTCATGTTCGGACGGAGCTTCCTCTGCTTCAGTTTGTGCCCATTGCCCCTTGTCCTGTTGCTGGCCACCACAGAAAAGAGTTTGCCCCCATCTTCCTGACACCCATCCTTCAGATATTTGTAAGCATATATTAGGTCCCCTCGCAGCCTTCTCTCCTTCAGGCTGAACAAGCCCAGCTCCCTCAGCCT
>Ga0065711_1006672_pt1 | contig 19527 bp, 16 predicted proteins | sample Hoacrofraction12_FD_59098 | JGI IMG/M metagenome (GOLD analysis project Ga0065711, IMG submission 59098) | Hoatzin crop microbial communities from Cojedes, Venezuela - Epithelial fraction 12 v2 (version 2) | ecosystem: Host-associated > Birds > Digestive system > Esophagus > Crop | place...
CCCCGACCCATGTGGTGATCCCCCCCCCGACCCCCCAAAGGCACCCGACCCCCCGGCACGGCCTCTCAGCAGATGCGCTCGAGACTGACTCGCTTTCCCCCACGACACCCCTGGGGACACTGATGGGACCTTGGGGAAGCTCGAGCCCCTCTGCGTTGAGGCGTTTGCTCTATAAATACAGAGAGCCCTTCAGCTTTCGAGGCTGTCTGGAATTTGTCATCCCCACAGTAATTCACTCCCTTTTAACAGAAGCCCGGGATATGAATAACCTCTCCTTCACGTTCCCTGAAAATGAGAAATACTCTCTCTTTAAATTATTCATGACATTATTATTATCAGAAGTGAAAGTGCCATTTAATGAAATAACATTTTAAAAGTATGATTGCATTAAAAACAGAATGCCACAGTTTTACAAAAACATCTCTCTCGGTCTACGTTGAATTATAAGAGCAATGAGTCTGAAATGATGCCTGTAGCTGAAGACAAAACCTCTCTGATACACAAATCAATACATGATTTAATTGTGTTTTATTGCTTCTTTTGCTTCAGTCTGGGGTCAGGAAAGACCCTGAGAACATCCTACTTGCTATTTTCCCAAGTCACATTCCCTCAACACGCACCTGTTTCTTAATTCCAACCTTCAAGCTTTCTCCAGCTGCAGGGCAACAGGGAGACGGCAAGAGCAAGCACGCAGCGAGAGCAAGCTGTTTATTCTCTTCTCGGACTGCAGCTTGTTGAAAGGTTTATTCCTCTATGCCTGTCTTCTGCAGATGCCAGCAAAATCGCAACGGGAACGGCAGAGCTAAAACGCTTGTTACGCAGAAGCGTTCGGCCCCGCCGAGGCGGCTCTGAGCACACACGGCAGCGGCCCCCGAGCACAGCTCAGCACACCTTTTGGCCAGAAAGGCCATTTTGTATACAGCACGGCTTTAAACTGGTATTGTAAGCTTTAGGAAGAAAACAGAATATAAATGCAGTATTTCCTCATTACTGGACTAAGAATTTTTTTTTAGTTTCTTTACTCAACACGCTTTGAGATTCGTCAAACATTGTTTCAGGGTTGAGCAGTCATTTTTCTCACAGATCAGAAACAGAGCGATTTCCAAATACACAATATTGGCTGATGTCCAAAGTTCCTTGCACTAAGCCCGGTGGACAAATTCTCATGCAGTATGTATGGACCCTTTTAATCCCCTGGCTTTTTCTAACAGCGGAAGAATTTCCGAAAATTCTTAGCCTCGAGACAGAAATCTAGGCTCATGCTCTCTATCTAATCTCTATCTTCTGCTCTACCATTTGGTATCAATACATGGAGCTCATGGCTGTGTTTTGACTCGTACTCTGCAAAATAGCTATAGTTCAATTAGAACCAGTAAGAATTTTAAAACTAAAAGCTAACACATTATTTGAAAATGAACTGCTGATTTTTATTCATCATGGGTCTCTAAGGAGACACTCATTTTTCAGAGTATTTATTTAAAGTTTTAAAAAAAGCTGAAATGGATTTTATGTTGTAGGTTGGAAATGTAGTTTAAAGCTCGACTGAAGGAACTAGCTTGAGATTACGCATTTATCTACCCACCCTTGTCCAACAAGTCCTGCAGGCGCCGAGCTGCAAACGGCCCCTGACTCCCCGCTGCCGCTGCCTGCTGCTCCCATCGTGCGGCTCTACGCAGACCCACTGCCGCGTCTCGCCCGCCTGCCAACCGCACTCCTGCGGCTCTGGCACGGCCACGGTCACCGCGCCGCTCCGACAGAGTCCGTGACTTACCGGGAAGGTCTCTCGTAGACGCAGCCAGCCCCTCCTCCCGGGCCTGCTCCAAACAAGCACTGATTTGCCATTTCTCACCACTTTGCACTGCTGATTAAATCCGTCGATAGCAGAACTTTCAGATAGGCAATTATTTTTCAGGATACATAAATGGAAAGATTTTAGAAATTAAGCAAAGATATAAGAAGATGCCAATCACATTAAAAAAACTGGCCCCCGGAGAATTGCCTGGCAAGACAACCCACTCAGAAATGTTTATTATTTCTTAGTAAGCAGACATGCTGGAAGCAAAATTACTGCTTTCTGCAAACAACCACAGGATTTGTTTAGTAAGCTGAAAGCAAAACAGACGCGTTTGCCTCAGTTAGGTTTATATGCAAGCTTCCTTGAGCCCCCGCGCGAATCTCACAACGGCACATCACGTTGCGTTGGCCCAGCCAGAAGAACAGCGTCTCCTGACAACAGGCTTAGGGCTACCAAAAGCCATCTTCTAGAACAGAACTGAAGAGCCATCTCCAAGGCACACAAATTGCCTTTTGCACTTTCTTTTCTTACTTAATGGCCATTAAACCCCCCACCCTGCATTTCAAGAAGCATTTTCCTCCATTATGCACTAATGGTTAATTCACCACACCGAGAAAAGCACTACTTAAAGATCAATTTTACAGTTGGAACTGAAAAAAGTATGAAGAACAATCACTCCATTCAAGGCATCACTGCAGAATGAGGAGGCTTGACTTAAAGACGTCCCAAATTCAAAAGATGCTACAATCCACCAGCAGAAAATCCCACCATTCTGTATGTTCAAGAAATTCTGTACTGGAAGTACACGGACTGGAATGCATAGTCACTGCTGGCAGCGTCGCCCAGCCACGGCCCTCTGAGAGGTTCAGCTGCCAGTGCTGCCCACGACACACCGAACTAGAACCACCACGGGGTAGTGGGGCCCAAGTGTGAAGGCAGGGAACCATGCTGGCTGCCAGCTCAATATATGCTTCCTTTCTGGTTTGGGTTTTTTTTTTGCCTGTGCTGACACCTGCCTTGCTGCAATTACCTTCCGATTCCCCACTTTCTGAGGAAATCTGGACCTAGAAGTTAATTCTGCAGCTGCTTCTGTGCCCATCAAGTACTGCTGAGAAATTAAATATATCTCCTTTTCCTAGCAATATGACAAGTCTAAATCCATCTGCAATCTAATTATTGTTGCAATATGTACTGTTCCAATACGTATCATATAAAACTACAATGCATTTAAAAAAACAAATCGGGGGTATTACCAATACTTGCCTGGCTCCTTTTTCAACAACTAACTTTTCTGTGTAAGTCAGGGGTACGATGAACCTTTACGATGATACTCATGAGTCCATAACCACGCACGCACTGATACCCTTACTCCAACACGCATCCCTGGAGGGATTTTGTACGTTACTGGGACGATGGGAAGAGTACAGTGACAGCCACGTTAAGGTTCTCATGTATACGGCTCCCAAGAGGCACGCTTCATGCCCTCCTATTTCTTGCAGAGACCCAGGAGAGGTCCGGCACGCGCTGGATGCTGGGGTGCTGGTCCCGTCTCCTGCGGGCAGAGCCCCCGGCAGCCCCCCGGCAGAGCTCCGCGCGGCCCCTGCTCCCAGCCAACTCTGGAGTACGAAGAATTAAGGAAAGCTCCACGGAGCTGGAGGTTACACAGCCAGCAAAAGAAACAGATAGTAAAACACAGGTTGTGAGGAAGAGATGGAGCGTGAGAAACACACCCGATGAGCTCCAACCGTCCATCACGGGAATATCACCAAATCACTCATTGTTTGTACCAGTACTGAGATAAATAAGAGAAAATACCAAGGAAGTCAAATGTTCTTGCAGAACCGCGTACCTTTGGTCCTAGTTTCTATCTTGACAGATCAGATGGAGAAGCCGTAACCAAGCATGCCCACCCAGGAAAAGTCAGAGAGTACCTTGTGTTCCTTCTAGCTTTATTTCAAATATTTGCCATTTTCACATTCACAAAACTAGCTATTTTTTCTGACATACCTCAATATGCAATACTTTTATACAGGATTAATTTCCTTTGCATATTTGTAAGCATAGTTTGGATTTTACCCTCCGACATGAGCATGAAGTCACAGAAGCTACCTAGAGAGTTACTGTATTCACAGCAAAGACAGTGAACTGATGTCTACTCACTATTTTGCTAACAATAATTCAACAGAATATAGGACCACCGCAAAGCATCACCACAAATGCACAAATTTGTCATCAACTGAGTAGTTTTTCACTGCTGCTTTCACAGAATCAACGTTTGGAGCAGAAAGAAGAACAGAGAACAACCACCAGCCTCATTCAGAGAGCTGGGCAGTTTTCCTGGTCCGAGATCACCGATACCATCAGCAGTGGCTGCAGTCACACACAAGTACAGAACGCGATGCGGAGGTAATCTGTGATCCAGAACATAAAAGAGGGTGGGGGGAAAAAAAAAAAAAATCGATGCCTGTCAGATGGAAAAGGACAAGGACAGACAGGGACTAATGAGGTACTTCCAAGACACGACAAGAAGATGTTTCATAAAGAGACTGAAGACCACAAATGACAAGGAAGTGGATTACTCCAATAGTTTCCTTCAGTTTTGACTGCAATGTCTTTCTATGAGCATATTTATTCAATATTTTTCTCTGCATGAAATGTCTCACTGAGGGCGTGTGATAAGCAAGTCTTACGGAAAGACCTCAAGGATGGACTTTGGGAATCGCAGTGGGCGGAGTGGAAGCTCCACCTTTCAGCCAACGCACAGGGATAGGTGTCAAGAAACTAAAATCCTGCTCTTGGCCCTTCCACAAATTTTCACAAAGCTCTCTCAATTTTTCTGCTTCAGTTTCCGATCTGTGCGAAGGAAGGCATCGCACCTCTTTCCCCAGACCTGAGCCTCAACTCGCCGCGAGCAGCAAGCGCTGAGTGCGCGGTCCCCATCATCAAATCACTGCACGTACCACTGCCCAAGCCTCGGCTCGGCTCCGCAACGGAACAGACGGCTCGACCAGCATCACGCAGCACAAACCTGAGAAGGTCACACGGAAAATACTTCCTCCCTATTTTCTTTCAGGGCTTTTGAATAACAGTTCCCAGTCCAGCTACTGGCTTGCACCTCAGCAATGATTATAGACCACAACATAGCCGTAACCGGGGTGTTATCACAGCAAATATTGCATTGAATATTGCATGGAAATTTATTCTAAAATAATTTAATAATATTATATATTAAATAATTTAATCTGAAATTTATTCACTAATTTCTCCTAAATTGCTTCCCAAAAGGTTGCAGTCTACAACTATCCTAGCCCAAGTAACTGAAGAGAAAATTCACTGACGCAGAGGTTAGCGAAACACCAGCTAGCAGGCTGGGGTTTTTGGAGTATCCCCGATCTACCTGCAACTCTCCTTCCCGTAGACCTCTGCACCTGAGCCTTGTTTTCAGTCACCGGAAGGTTTCAGCGCTGCTCTCCACAGACACGTGGAGTGTCGTCACAGCCAGTTACTGAGATCGGCGCCTGTGGTGACAACCTGCAACCAGATTAATCACAGCCCATAATAAGCTGCCTAAGAAAATGTGTATTATTCAGAGGACTCAGGTAAAAGAAAAAATAGCTCCACAGGTATGAAACTTATGATTTATCTCCCTTCCAAACACAAAGGGGAAGTGAGGCACCTCCTTTGCTCCATTACACATATTTGACAATTTTGCTCTGTACATCGCAAAGTGCAGTACTTAAAGAGGAATGAAAATAGTACCGCAGAAAATCAACACTACTTATTTCTGATAAAAGAGAACAGCATGAAAAACCTTGCACTTAAAGACCTCCACCAGCAAGCTATAAAGAGGCTGCAAGGTACTGTACAATATTTATGAGATATATACTATAGATTAATTCATAAATTCTCCATACATAATTTATAGTCTATTTACAGAGTAAAACAGTCATCACACAGCAACCACCGCAAATGCATTCACTTAAACTTTAGGGCATTTGTAATGACTGCTCAGAAATCAGAGGGCCATAATAAACCAGGCACAGGCAATGACAAGCTGACTAAACGCACGAGAGCAGAAAGAAAGGAAATGCATTTTTAAGGCAGTTGATGTGCTACACATTTTTTATGCTCTATAAAATCTTCCATTTAGTTAGTAATATTTATATAGTATTAAGTACGCTATTCCAATTCAGAGTAAGAAATTAGTCTCAACTTGTTTTACAGAGCGCTTAGACTTTCTTTCCTCAATTTTGTCCTCACAGGAACACGCTACAAATTGTGCCCCAACAAATTTGTACCAAAGCAGCGTAATTTCTCCATTTCCTGAAAACCCCTCCCTGAACACCACTACCGTTTTGCAGTTAATAATACAAGGCAGTTGCACATTAGTTTTTTAGGTATCACGTGCAACAAATTTGATGACCAAAGCCTGAACAGTTAGGTAATACCTGCAGGTATCAGGCACAGTTCATGTGCTTGGATACAACTTCAGACCCTGAGTAAGTAACGTACTTAAGTACCTGTTTGCAACCTCAAATAAAAGCAGAATTTGCTGCACTAACAGCAAGAAAGCAGCTTGCTGTAGTGCTCCAGATCTTACAGACTGGAGGGAGGCAGAATTTATCTGGCTCTAGCTCGAGGCGTCACCACCGCAGAGCAATTAAAACAAATCAGGCCTTTAGCTATACATCGTTCCACTGTTTCCCCATAAACTAGCTGCGAGATCAAAGCCTTAAACGCTACGCTATCAGACATACATACATATTTATGTACTTACATATATTCTAAATTTCCCTAAAAGGTATAGGGAGTATTTCTCGAGGAATGTGTACGACGTGCTTCCCCCGTCATCAGTTGGTTTAAGGAACAAGCTGTGCAAGGATCTTGTTACCAGACAGCACGGTTCCCATTAGAAAAAGAACATGTTAAAAAGCAGCAGTGGTACTGCGAATCGCAAGGCCCAAGATACACAATTAGCTTTCCAGATTTGGGTTGAATTACTGCAATAAATGATGCTGTATGCCTTGGCACCAAGCCAACAGATCTCACTCCTTAACTGAACAAGCTTGTGGATACAAAGTACACCATCCTCTTTTTGATGGTGTTTTTTGCTCTTTAGATGTCTTCATGATGTTCCTCTGCGTGCATACAAAGATTTTTCATTGCTATTTAACACCAATGTAGTTTTCAGAATCAGAGAAAAAAGGAGGGTTATTTATTTTTTCTTGAAGTCCACATCAGCTTCAAAGTTCCAGCTACAAAAATGAGTGTCCGAGATGGACATACCTAGGAGCTGCTCATCGGTGTAGTTCATCCTGTACACAGGACTGTAAATTTCTGAACACCTAAGATACTCCATTTTTAGTACACGCTCTCCAAAAATCTGTCATGACCCCACAAAACCCCCAAGACCTGCCTGCTCCTACCAGTGACACTCACGGTCTTGACGAGCTCTATTACTTGGATTCTGTGTTAAGAAGTTACAGTTAATTACTAGACTAAAACTTATTTAACTCATCTGTGTTTTGATCATTTAATCTGTCATTTCGGGCATGTTCAATAGCAGATCAATTGCTCATATTTCTAATACTAGATTTGCCAAGATAATAAATCTTCCAGTGTGGCATTTTTCTTTCTTGTAGTGACATTTTAATTGACTTTTATGGACAAAGCTTATTTCATGTATTTCAGCTTGTTTAATTGCTGATCACTTTCCCAGTTTTCTTTAACACAATAATATTAAGTATTAGGTGATTTAAGAAGATCAGTGAGACTTACCATTGAGAACCATGCTCGCAGCTACAATGGCAATACACTGCGTTTCAGAAATTGGTTGAGCAAGAACTTTGAATCTTATTTTGAGTGTGTTCCCTAAGTCTGTTTCACACAGTTTCATAAACAGGAGCCTAAGGATTATGTGAAAGAGTAAATCTGACACTGCTGAATGTATCAAAAGGACTCGCCTCCACCTACAAAATCTATAATTATGTGTGATTTGCATTAATCCTTCGAAAGAAATAGAAATCCCTAAAAGAAACAGAACAAGCAGATTAGGAGTAATATTCTGTTGACAGTACCTCAAATGATTTATGTCAATTAAGATTATTCCCCTGCGCTCATGAAACCACCTCTCACTCCATCACTTCGGAAGAGGGGGATGTTGACTGCTGGGACCTCTCAGCACTAACACAAAACAGTACAATTTTATTTTGCAGAGAAAGAACGACCTGTCTTAAAATTTATCCAGTGAAAAGTCTATTACATTCAACACAGCTTCAAAATGAAGCTTCTAAGCTATCAAGCAGCAACAAGAGAAAAGTCATTTTTCATTATGCTTTCAAGACGGTGCTGAGATAAAGCTATTAAACGGAGTGCCTGATATATGCAAAAGGTTGAACTATTCCAAAGCGAAACCACGCGTACCTCTTGCGCTGCTACTGCAATGACCAAAGGTCACTGATGACGACAGGAGTCTGAAATTGTCCTATTTTCTTTCAAGAGAGGCTGAGAGCATGCATGCTGACACAGCTTCAAGCCATGTTCTTAATCTAAGGGCAACAGCTTCAGCAATATTTCTGGCAATTGAGGAATCATTTTGCAAGTCAAGGCAGAACAGCTATCACTAAAATCACCTTACTGTTACTTCAACAGGCTGCCTTATTAAGAAATCTGCTCCAGCTTTCATTTTCCAAGTTATAATTGGTGACTTTGGAGCAAAAGTTTTCCCACCTATCCAAGGCTTTAATTTGCCCCTAGATATCTGCAGAGCTTAATGCTGATCTACAAAACACGTGTTAGAAGAAGCACCTGTGTCATCTGAAAATGTCTCGTGTCTGGCTATGATAAAAGATGGGATAACCTCTCCAAAAGCAAGAACAGACTCACCAGCAAAAACACAAGACGATGAATCGAAGGCACCCAGCAACTGTGCAAACGTTCGTGGAAAGGAAAACCACAAGTGTCTGCACAGGCATGTCATTTAAACGCTCGCAAACGAAGAGGCTGGGTGATGCAGCGGGCCGTACACAGTCTCCCCTGTGAACCATCAGCATTCACCTTCCCAAAGCTGTTTCCACCAGCCATCCCAGCGAGCAAACCGCTTCTGTTCAGATCGAACTGCATGTGCATTGCCTGTCGACTTGCGAAAACTGCACTGTCATTGTTTATCTGCAAGGAAAACTGACTAAGAGAAATGACTAATAAAATGCAAGAATTTTTAATTGGCATATTGTTAGGAGAAGAACATTAATTGCTAGCTATAATACACTGAATAAATTAGCATTGCCAACAAGCTTGAGGACTGGCATGCGTTATCACGTACTTCACACTGACTTGTTCATTATTTAGAAAGCAAATAAATTGTTTTCAAGCTTGTGTTTTCTTCTGTTTCATGTTGTCCTTGTGGCTTTTAAACGCATTCCAAAAATTTTTCCTTTTAAAATCAAGTCTACCAAGCATTCGTAATTCAGCTTCTTTTTCCTTCTACAGAAGTATATAGACGGGAACAGAAATCCTTGTCTCACTTGTAAGATCTGCAAGATTTTAGTCATATTTGTAAAACCTAAAACTTTAAAGCTTCAACACCACAAACAACACCTTCCTAGAGGAGGAGGAAGAGCCTGCTGATGTCAGCTTAAGGCATACCAGTGGATTTAAATATAGTGTATTTACCGGTTTTGAGCTCCTCTACCCAAACAAGATGATAATCATATTTAACTCTAAATAACCATAATGTGGCTTAGATCAGTTTGATTACATTTTAAAATGACCTTTTTTTTCCCCAAACAACCAACACTTTGAGGTTAACAGAAAGGTCCATGGCTATAGGCAGCTTTGTTTCAGAGAGAGGTTTCTCCATGCTCTTCCCCTACCTATAACTCACAGTCTGTACATATCTATCTCTAGTTCCCCCTTTCAGTCCCACTTATAAAGACTATTTTTAGCCAGAGCAAATGTCAGTGTACAAATAAAATTAAAAATGCAATTAGCATTACCAGATATAATGAGATGTTTAATTACCCTTGAAACTAGGCCTTGTGAAGATCCAATAAACTTTAAAGTGCTTTTGTTACCAATCAAATTAACCATCATAAAGAATATCAGACTGTTTGCATTACCCACATACAAGGGTCTAACAGTCGGGACACCAGAGCAAGGAAGAGAGCTTGGATTAACCCAGTGGAGAACGTTCAAGAACCTTCCGGTTCCGCTCCTTCCCCCCGTCCCCCACCTGCCCAAAGCGAAGCCCTTCAGCGAGGACACCGTCCCCCGCGGGCCCGGCAGCACCCAGCACACCACGGCCCCGTCTCTGCTCAGCCTGCTGACCGCGACCATGCTGCTCCGACACAGGGAAGGAAGAGCCGTTCCCAAAACACCCCAGGTTTTTTGGAGAAAATGCCCACGTTCACTGGAACTCCGAAGCTCTCATGTCAGGAGGGAGCTGTATGCCAACCCACTCGCCTCATTTCAGAACGCAAAAAGCCCTGAAAACACTGCAAGTTTCTCCAGATCCCACCAAAAGCATACAACTGCAGTTTTCCACTTGTGGAACCACACCAGAAAGCAGTGAAGTTATTCGCCACAGGCCCCACGGCGAGGTAAGACATCAAGCCAAGACAGGAACCCATTTCTCTGACCTCCAGCCTGAGACCCTGTGGCCCCGTCCCCGACCCAGGGAGCCGTCCCACCACTCCAGCAGAACCAGGGCTGCTCCCTCCCCAAACACCCCGCAGCACCATCCAACGCTGACTCCTGTGATTTCCACCATTCGCGGTTGCTTTTGCTTAAGTGGCCTGAACTAAGTTTATATAAAAAATATCAATGAAAGGCTCCAGATCTTACCCATTCACTAGAATAAAATAAAAAAATTAACCAGAATACAAAACCACAACAGCTTTGTACTGCTCTGCCAGATTTTAATTCCAAGCGAGTATCTGTCACGTAAGGTTAGATGAGCCTCTATAACAATGTTTGTTGTAATGGAGATCCTGACAGGCCCTTGACTACAGTGGCAAAAAAAAGGCAGCACAGTAATTACTTTTCATCTTTGTTAAGATAATCTTCCTGCAATTGTGAAGCTTTTAGCACAGGCTAAAATGACAGCCTTGAGTAATTCTCAATTACAACACAGCCTAGCATCTTTCTGTCGTTTCACCGGGCACTTCCACTCCATTACTTGCAGCATCACTGACTCACTGAGCCGGGGAGGGGGGGTGACTTCTGGAGATCATCTCACCCAGCTCTCCTGCTCAGAGCAGGGTCAGCTGCAGGAGGCTGCTCGGTATCGCGTCCGGTCAGGTTTTGAGTTTATTATTGGCAGACATGGAGGCTCTCACCACGATGAAGTCTGCCTCGCTGGAAGAGCAGCTCTTTTTATGCTTTAAAGAGAAGAAAGCAGACTGAGAAGCTCCAAACCTGCCTTCACAAACCGTGATCTGGTACTCGGGCCACAGGAACCACCCTGCTCACACAGGAAGCCTGCCACAGCTTAGAACTGAACCCAAATTTGCCGAATTTAAAGGCCAGCTCATTAATTGCCTACTTATGTTCTTTAATTCATAGCAAATGCTTTACAAAACAACGAGCAGATGTAAGACCAAGTGTCCTGAATTCCACAGTGCCTCCTCCTCGTGCTGTGTTTCAAACGCAGACTTTCAGGCAGGGACTGTTCCAGACAAGCGGCCGGGCTGGCACCCTGGGACCTCTGCAGCAGGTTGCCTGCTCTCATGTACCAGTAACGCTGTGAGGAATTTTAGCTAACACGTAATTACAAAGCAAACCAATCACTGACATGCAAAAATTATTTCTTGAATTAGGAAAAGTAATGTTTCTGATTGACACTTCAACGTAATCGAACTGCCCATCTCGCCATGCAGGAAAAAACAAGAGAATGAGAAGACGGCCAGTACAGCGGTCGTTAGCAATCCTTTAAACCCCCAAACCCTAATCATAACTTGCTTTTCTGGCACTCTTAATGATTTTGGAAATTGCAAAGGTAACAGAGTTGTTTTTAGCTGATTTTAAAGAACTGCCACTATACCAAAGACATTTCCGAAGAATACTTGTCTCTCTAAGCACGCTGGGAATCAATGATGGCAAATTTCCTTAATAAAGCATGTCAGCTGTACACCACTTCTTTAATTCTGTGGTTTTTAAACATTTCACAGCTCAACATGCCATCAGACACTATGTAAAATTCTGTAAAGCATTTGTCAAAATGTGGTTCTTACCTAAACATCGGAATCGGGGTAGCCAGGGAGTACGCAGGCTATCATACAGTGTCAAGCGGCTCTTGCTCCCTGCTCTGCCACAGCCTCTTTCAGCTCTGACCAAAACATCAGTGTCAGCAGCAAAATACAAAAAGCAACCCTGAACTCCAAAGGTGCTTCAGTAAACAGCATCTAATTCAGAACCATGCTGACCCAGAAGAGCATCTATTAAATGGTACCAAACACTGCACTTGTAGAACTCCACAGGTCATCTGTCACTGGGCTCAGCGGGAGCAGACTTTGTTCCATCACATTTTGATGCTGGAAACGGACCGCGGTTCAGAAAGTCAGTCCACTGCTCATTGACTTCTACATGCGTTTGCAGATTAAAGCCCTTACATCAGGTTTAGTTTTACATACACTGATGTAAACTAACAAACTCAAGGGAGTTGCTCTGAATTCATGGATTAACTTGACAGAAGAATTTTGGGTTCAACCCGTTGTTAATAACATTTTCTGAAGGCTAAAGACAGTGAAATCTGTTTTTCTCATAGCTGCTCTTTCAAACTGTTACTTAATTAAAAAAAACCCAAAACCCTGCATGGACTTTTTGCCCAAGTTCACATGTTGATTTTCCATACAGGGAAAGCTATTTCTGTCATAATTACTTTTTTCTGGAGAGAATCAATCCCTAGAAATTTTTTATTAATTTGCAGCTTGACATATAAAAAGTGAGCTTGTGAAATTACCAGAAGAGGTAAATAAATGATTCATGCGGGTTGGTTTTGCATGAATAAATTATTTGTTCCTTCTCTGTGTTTCACTTGATAGAAGAATGCAAAATTAATGCTGCTTTATGCAAATAGAAAGACTTCTCTAAAATTCTGACCTAATTATAGGTGCTTGCTAAGAAACACATACTTGAGTTTTCAGGAAAAAAATTTCTTGGTGCCATATTAGTGTCATGGAAGCAAAGATGCAGACAATAAAATATGCCATTTGAGAATATTACATAGAGACAAGTACACATTATTAGTATTTCTGTCTTCCTAAACCATTTTCACCCTTCTGGAGATGTGATTAGATCGGCACCCAAAACACTACACCCCTCCAGCCAGCGTTTTAACACAGCCCATGATTCAAATGAAATCACTGCACGTCAGGCAAAGATGTGTATCCCAGAAGATTTTCATTAATACCAATAAAATAGATGGCATTTAAATTATCGCGTAGCCAAGGAAACAGAGAAGGACCTGACAAGTATCATCCCTCAGCGTTCTCCTTCAGAGCAGCCGCTATGAGCAGTTCAGTCCAACCCTGCAACAGGTGATGGCCAGATTAATTCTTACAACATTAGGCTTTCACTGACAACGGTGCCTGCTGACTGGCAACGTAAGAAGAACTGTTCATAAAAACAATGACAAAAATGCCAAATTACTTCTTGATAGCTACCATTTGAAACAATGGAAACCACCTTCCTTAGGAGCGGTCTCCAGCAGAGCCGGGACAGCAGAAAGCAGCCTTTTATCCCCAAGCGCACCAGAAACCTTCCTGAGGAGGGCAACGAGCTAGGACCGGCATCGGCTGTCCCCACAGAGCAAAGGGCCCTCCCAGCCTCATGGATTTCCCACCGATGGGCGCTCTCTCCAAGTCCCACAGCCCCTCTCCTACGGAGAAGTTTCACTTCAACAGTGTTTTGCTTTTAAATTCTCTGAACACACAACTAAGTTCTCATTCACACCCTGGCTTGTGTCACAGCACACCAGCTGCCTTCGAATAACCCGCCGACATGTAGGTATACTCCCATCCCTCAGGTTTCATAATGCCATTTTGCTGATTTAAATGTGAATTTATACCACTTACGTGAGCAGAATTAATTCAGATTTTACAGCTTTCCATCTTTAACTGCTAACCACTCAGAAATTCCGTTAGCGGGATTTCATCAGAGTAACTGTCCAACAATTTTGGAAACAATATCCATCAAACACCTCAAGGATTTAGACATAAGTAGAAATCATCAAACTGAACATTATTCATCTGTGAATATGAAGATACAAAGCAGCATTCCAAATCTAAAGATTACCTTTAATCTGCACGTTCCCAAAGTGATACACTACTACATAATGCTGATGAGAAGAGCCACAATAACCTGAGAAAACTTGTGCTGTCAACCACAGTATTTTCTACAGACGTGTTTCTTCAGACATTCTAATTAAAACATACAAAGCCCTTCAAGAATGTACTTAAAGACTTCTTTTAGCTAAGGCAGAATGAACGAAATTAGTATCTCCTGCTCGACCAGCAGTGCTTATTTTAGGTCTGTTCACGTAGCAGCTTTGGCGTATTTGCAGGTGTTTTCCCCTATGGCAATTCCCCTGCTCTCACACTAACTCCAACAACCACTGTTTGTAGCCGTGACAGACAGACAGACAGATTGACTGACTGACTGATTCAATCAATCTGAGGGTTGCAAGTGGTGTTTTGCGACAGAATCGCACAAGAAGCTTCCACTGACTGACCTGTCTCCTCCTACCTCTGCAGCTGCTGGTTCTTCAGGCACAGTCTCTCCTCTTCCATTAGGGCCCTCGCCCCCTGAGCTCCCTCCTGCTGTATTACTACAGACATTATTCAGTGATCCCAGGACACCAACTGATTTAGCCTACTCTACATATTAAATATGGACGAGGATGTAATAATTACTCTATCAGTCTTACTGTCAATTGCAAATCTAACCAGCAATAACTCATATTCATTACCAGGTGACTGCACAGCTACCTAGACACCATTCCCCAGCCGTGACTCCTCTCGGACAACAGCTTTTACGTATCTACATCGAAGGACGGAATTCCACCTGCAATGTACGATACTTCTTTAATTCAAATTCATGGGAAATAATTATTTGAAAGGTCTGTCCACAAAGCAAGGAGACATTTCTCAAGCTCCAGTCACGCACTGCTGGCCGCTCGCTCCTTGCCAGCAGCACAGGCACGATCCTGCACTCAGGTGCTCACTCCCTGCAAGATGCACCAGGCATCCCATCCTCCAAGGACAAGCAGTTACGCCAGAGCTGACTTACATCTAGATGAAGCTGGCAGATTTTACAAGTAATGTGGGTAATTAGCAAGCCAGAGGTTAAACAATCACAATACTCTGGTACTTTATTCCCAGCCTGAATGCCCTTGATAGAAATCAGAGAGGTATCTACTCCAAACAATTTTTGTTTCTGTACACAATGCGGCTGCTACAATTCAAAACAGACAATTTAGTGGGTGGATCTGTAATTAAATTATTATGGCTCACATCTAATTAAAACAGATTTCAAGGCACATTTCAAGCTGTGGTTGGATGTCAGTTTTAAGTTGCCTCACACAGCTTGGCAAGCAAGCACGCTGAAGGAGGGCAGAGGGAAACAGCATCCAAGACTAAGAAAAGGAGAATCTAAAAATAAAAATGTTTTGGAATGACTGCCTTCCATTTTGAACCCAGCATTTCATTACTGGCACGATACCATCCCACACCACAGTTCTCTCAAACAGGCCTTGAGACTCACTCAAAGAAATGAGAAGCATCAGAAAACGCACAGACGCTGGTTGTAGCTGGGTTCTACACACAGTTTAACCAAACGCAGCTGAAGAAAAGCCTTCCTGCTTTATGGGGAAGCAGTGTCGGAGCAAGTACGCAACTACAAGCCAGACAAGACGGAAGGGTATAGCCTGGTAAGACACACTATGCAACCCATGACCTTGCAATAATAAAATAGTACCAGGCTTTGCCCTGCACAGAACATCCCAGCTGCTGTGGCTGGTGTGCAGGACAGACACCAGCACACCCTGCCGCAACGAGAGCCCCCACCTCGGCACCCCCAGCTGCCAGCGCCGCTACACGCGCAGCAGTGAGCGACGGGACAGACAGACAAGACAAACCATTTCAGTTCTCTGCAGACAGACTTACCCCGTGGCAGGTACCCCAACATTCCCAGCTGCTCTGCACCACGCCGTCTTGCAGCTCTGAAAGGGAGGGGAAAAAAAAAAACAACTTACATTTCAAATCAGAATTCTACGCTCCACCAAGATCTCGGGTCAGCGAGTAACTCGTCTGAAAAGCAGTGGTCTTTTACATTGCCACAGAAGATGCATTCAAATTTTAAGTATTCAAAAGTTTAGTGCCAACAGCACTCTTGTTCAGACAGCCATTTATGACTACTTGCCCTTAATAATATGTGAACTCCAAAATGTGGATTCTTTTTCTATTGACTCCAGCCTTTGAAACAATCAGGGAAAAACACAGGGCCTGACTCAACAAACAAGTACTAATCTAAGGGAATTTTGAATTTAGCCTTTTTTCACAAATTTTAAGTGTCACATGACAATTACTTCTGAAGTCATGTGTTTACACACGATGCAGCATGGCTGTTCTCTCTCTAAACAACGCAGAACGCTCGAGGGTGAATCCAGCAACATGAAAACATTGACTTTCCCCATAAAACAAACACGACAATGCTTTTGTCGCCTTCGAAAGAGTCTCCTAGGACATTCTGCTCATTTTCCGTGCAAAAATGTGAGCTGGTTAATTCATCCATCAATCTTTGTCTACCCTACAGGTCCTTACCATAAATTTGCTAGCCCCAATATTTTCATTGCACTGTGCGTACTTCTCTCTGGGTTATACACTTCATTGCCTGCTAGATCTAAAAATGGTTCACGTTTTGCAAATAGCTGAACCCAGAAAAACATTAACACAGAACACATACTGTACTAACCTACATGCAGCCATATATAGATACATACTTCATGCAAGTCAGATAATGTACCTGGCCAGTAATATGCCATCATAGCTATGATAATAAAAACCAGCCATGAAAACAGCTTTACTGCAATGTTACTGCTCAGACTCTTGCACCTTCCTTCCTGTGCTGTCTGTCACGGCATCTTCTGCCTGGAGTAAATGTTTCACTCCAAGAAGAATAAAAGTGCTGTCACCAGAAAGGGAGTATTTCAGTCACCTCAGAATTAGTGGTTAATCCAAATTCACGTTACTATGAAGTTAAAAAGATGTCAGCTAATGCTCTGCAGCCCTGTGGGCAGAGTGTATGTCATCACCTAGCTGATAGCTTCAGATGTGTTATGTACACACACACAGATTTATATGGCTTCAAACGTCTGAAACGCCTTTCGTATTGCAAGTGGTATCAAGCCAAACTCAGAATATGATTAAAGCCCATTAACGCGGAGCCTGACAGACGCTCCTTCCCGCGGTAAGCTGCCAGAGGAGCGACATTTCTGCAGACGGGAGCCGTGCCTCTGCCGGCCGTGCGGGACGTGTGACAGGCCCCGCCACACGGCTGTCCCGAGCTGTACGCTGGCGGGACCCACGCAGGCAGGCGAACCCAAGGCCGCCCCAGCGCAGGAGCAGGTTTCTCCACTGCGGCTGTCTGCAGCACCACGAGGGGAGAAGACAGCTGTCTTCCTCGCGACGCTCTTCCCCAGCGGCAGGGACAACGTCTGAAGGACAACGAGAGGCAGCAACACTGAGCCCACTGGAACAAACTTCTGACCACTGAGACTATACACAGCCTTTGTAAAGTCTTGTTCTTCATTGAAGCTCATTTTCCTACCTATGACTGTAAAACTAGCAAAGGCAAAGCTAATTGTTAAGCTGAAAATACACCTTTGTTTTTAGCTTTGAATTCAGAGAATTCAGCCAAAAACAAGAACAGGAGTTTCATGGCCACGTTTTACGACCTATATAGAAGGGGTTCCAAACAATAAAGTTTAAAAGTGTTGCTAAATTATCTTTTCTTTCTTTGATTTTCTTCCATTAACCCAAGTGTGATTTTATTTCTACACAATATTTAATGCTAAATAAATTTAATGCTAAATAAATAAGCATAAAATGTTTTCAGAAGCCCTGAAGGTGCTGAAGCCACCACGGGACTGAACCTACGAGAAGAACAAGCAGAACTGAAAACCCAGCTCTGGCCTCCTCTGGGACCTCCCCAGCACACCCATCCCGCTCACTAATTACTTCACCTCCCTCTTCTTTCTGGCCTTTTCCTTATGCACTTAAATACATTTGAAATGTAATTGAATAAAAAATAGCCTTGTTCACCCAGGAACTAATAAGTCCTTGTAACTGCTGTTACAAAACTCGAATCAAAGCCACGGAATGCTGCCATTGCAAAGTAATTAAGCCAGTAAAACTATCGCCGACTCGAAATGCTTTTTCATTAGTAAAGAGAACGCAGTTATTTTTCTGCCACCTTCCCTTCCACACGCAGCAGCAGACGCGCTAAGCCGGCTGGTATCTCCCACGGCTCCGTGCCTCGGGGAGCCGGCGGCAGTCCTCCCTCACGCGCAGCCGCACGGCTGACGGCCAGCGCTTGGCCTCCTCTGCCAGGACCCACCACACCAGCTACCGAGATGAACATCTCCCGTCAGCTGCCCCGAGCAGCACCCCTAAACCCTCTAGCTGTCACTGAATATTAAATAAAACTCCAAACGGTTACGAAAGGAGCACACATAACATGAGATGCGGGTGGGAAAAACTCACACGGCACTTTTTGCTTTATTTGGTTTTTACTGAGGGCCTGATGTCTTCAGGGACAAGAATAAATGCACTGCTGAAACGCAGCTGCTCACAGCGGTGACACACTTGCATAATGTCATTCCTGGAATTCTTTCCGAAACCATGTGTTGCTATGTAATATATCACTATCTCAGCATGCTCTTTTTTAACTTATTTCTGAATGTTTTTTTATGACAGTAGCATGTAAAAATCTGATTTTGTAATTTCTAGGTGTATTTCAGGCTTTTGCCTCATCACAGCTTCTAAGCTAAGCAGCATCACTTGGCACTGCTATTTGTATTGATAACCTTCAAAAGAAAATCAAGACCCTACACAAAGTGACATGAATAATTCATTAAGCCACCCAAACAGTACTGTAGCAAGGAGACGAGCAAGTCTGAACCTAGTAGGAGGGGTCTCTAAACAAACAGATGAGCTGCCTTTTACATGATTCGCAAAAGCTGAGATCTCACCGCTTGCAAGCCTCGCCAGAGCACGTTTCGCCACCGCAGCCAGCCAGGCTCGGGATCAGACTCCAAGCAGCTCAGCGCAGGTTCCGGAGGCTCCGCGGGCTGGCCGGGACAGCCCCGTCCCCTCCGCTGGCTCACCGCTGCGGCGGCAAAGCCAGGAGTGCGGGAGCTCCGACGACCTCGCTCACACCCAAAGGTGTCCAGTTCTGGGCTCCCCAGTTCAAGAAAGATGAGGAGCTACTGGAGAGAGTTCAGCGGAGGGCTACAAGGATGGTGAGGGGACTGGAGCATCTCCCCTACGAGGAGAGGCTGAGGGAGCTGGGCTTGTTCAGCCTGAAGAAGAGAAGGCTGACAGGGGACCTTATAAATGCCGACAAATATCTGCAGGGTGGGGGTCAGGAGGATGGGGCCAAGCTCTTTTCAGTGGTGCCCAGTGACAGGACAAGGGGCAATGGGCACAAACTGAGGCACAGGAAGTTCCAGCTGAACA
>Ga0065711_1037735_pt1 | contig 19527 bp, 11 predicted proteins | sample Hoacrofraction12_FD_59098 | JGI IMG/M metagenome (GOLD analysis project Ga0065711, IMG submission 59098) | Hoatzin crop microbial communities from Cojedes, Venezuela - Epithelial fraction 12 v2 (version 2) | ecosystem: Host-associated > Birds > Digestive system > Esophagus > Crop | place...
TTTTTTTTTTTTTTTTTTGTCTTCTCTTTCTACAAGACCTTCCCCCACTTTTTTCTGCCCCTTTTCTGGTTCCTGGCCAGACTTTTAGGTTTTTATATGTTCTGCCATTCTCTTTCCAGTTCCTGACCCAGAAATCTGTCAGGTGTGCTGGGACTCTGCTGGGACAGAACTGAAGTGGTGGTGGAGCGGGGGAAGGAGTTAAAACTGGAGACTGGGAAGCTTTGAAATAGAACACAATAGTTATTGTGCTAATTCTCATCTCCATAGCAACACCAATGCGATGTTTTTCTCCTGGAATTTCCCTCCTATGGTCTCCTCCTGGGCTCAGCCTGGAGACCAGCATTGGCACAGGGACTTAGAGGGTGCCTGTATGGTTTTGAATTGGTGGAAAGGCTGTTGGGAAATTGCTGAGAGGCAGAGAAAAAAGTGGTAACCTGCTCGTGAAACTCTACTGGCTATCCTTATGGAGGGGGACAGATGTGATCAAGAGGTTTGCCGCCAAGGAACAAAGAGAGTCTTGTTGAAATGGCAATGGCAGCTGGCACAATAGGCAGTGATGTTTCTATGGAAGGATTCTCGCAGAGGTTCTGTGAGAGGTCGATATTACTTTTATAGGTGACTCCTCAGAGACACCCTCTTGCCTTTGAATGTATTATCTTTATTTCAAATTTGTTTTATATCTTCTGAAGTTCTTCACAAATGGCATAGGAAAAAACACACTTTTGCAATAGCTTTTCTGAAATCAAATTATTAATATTGCTGAGACTTTGGTTTAAGCAAAATGAGTATCTTAAAACCTCTCTGCATCTTTAAATATCTTACTTTGGGTAATATATCTTATATAAGGTAAAGGGAGCTGAAAGCTCAGAGCATCATTCAAACTATAAAGCAAACTACAATCTCAAATGCATTTTCTCCTGTTACCTTCTATCTTGGTAACCATGCTCGCACTATAATAAGCTTGTTTTTTTAACCCTTGTGGTACTGTCATGCTGAGTGAGATAATGTGGTTAGCTAGGAGGAAGGAGACTTTTCCATATTCCATAAATGTCAGTGTCCCAAGGTGTGTTTGTCACTGCTTAACACTGCTGTACCATTTAGAGAATGCCAGAGGGCAAACTTTGAAAAGGCATAAGAAGCACCAAGAGGGAGAAGAAAATATTAGAAAATGCTGTTGTGACAGATGGTCAGATAGTGTGCTGTTCTCAGATGGAGACATGTTGAAGAGCTTTACTTCTCCAGTCTGGACAGCTTCTTGAGAATGGGCTGGGGGCAAAAATGTCCAGAAAGCCTCAGAACAGCTTTCATCTGTGAACTTCAACAACCGGCAGAAAAAAGTTAGCTAGCAGCTCTCTAGGTAGCTGTATTAAAATTGAACACATTCTGCTGGCAGTTTTGGCTGTCCGTGAAAACCTATCAGGAGCCCTGGCTGGAATTCATCTTGCCTTGGCTGAGAAATCTTAGTGCTGGCCACAAAATGTGGGGCTGCAATGGTGGCCTTCCGGGCAAACCAGCAGTGCCATTTGGAGTCAAACCAGCGCCTGCTGGGAGCTTTTTTTGACAACGGCCTTGGACTTAGCTTGCAGTAGTGGAGTATCCAGATGCTCCCCTCTCAGCTCGTGGCTGGATGTATCCCATCAGGTCTGGCACGATTCTGGCAGCTAGAACTGAACAATGAGGTGTTTCTTTTGAGTAGATCTCTACTAGGATTTGCTCAGGTTTTGACTAAGGTGACTGCTGCAATCTTGAGAAATGTATGTAGTTCTGCAGCCGGAACGCACCTAGCTATGTAGCAGCATTTAAAGTGGAAACGACACCTGGGCACCTCACGGAAACAGTGAGCTTCCAGGTACACTGGGAGTGCGGTGAAGGAAGGCTGCAGGGAAGTTAACGCAAAATATAGAATTGCTTGCCTTATCAGCTGACTCTGAAGTTAAATTGATAAGTCATTTCCAAGCAAGTGTTCAGTTTCACTAAAAGTATATACAAATTATATAGATGTTATCTGACAGGCATGAGGCATTTCAATTTAAAAATTAATAATTAAAAAAAAGAAATAAACCTAAGCATCTTTTATTTCCTCCGCTCCCTTCTGTCCATCCCTTCTCCCATCTTTCAATCACACAGCCGTAATACCCAAATTAGAGACCTCCCTTTCCCCACACATTCAGAGCCTATTGCGTATATGTAGTTTCCAGAGCACTGAGTGGGCTTGATGTACCATCAGGCTGGAACATGTAAGGAGCTAATTCTGGGATGTGTGAGTACAGGAATTGTCATGGGAACAGAGCCGATAATCAAGAAGGATAAAAATTCCAGTAGGAAAACAGGCTATGGGAGGCTTCCATCGTGTTGCTCAAAACAACCTTAAAGAGATAACGGTTTTGCAATTATTTCAAAGGAGACACCATGCAGTGGAAATCCGTGACAAAGCAAAATCACCAGTAATAAATAAAAAAGTAATTTCTTCTAGTTATAGAAGGACATAAAGTTGTCGTTCTAGACCCTATTAACGAAAAAAAAAAAAAGGGGAGTCAGCTTCTCTTCTGTCTGAAACTCTGCTTATTAACATTGTTAAAAAAAATATTTTTTCAGGTTTGTCTTTTTTTTTACTGGCAGAAAAGGAAAGGTCAAATTAGCCTACTGGTTTGCCAGCTGCTAGTCTTTTAATACAGTTTCCTTGGGAAATGACACAAGATCGTGCTGTCTGTCAGTCCCCATCAGTCCCTTTTGAACTCATTGCCCAGTTTTAACTAAACTTGCAGAGAGATCAAGAGTCCCTCTATGTTTGATGGAAACACGCTGCCAAATAGACATGAGGCAAACCCCTGTTACAGGAAGGCCAGAGCATGTGTTCAACTTCTTATTAGACGTTAGAGAATCTGTATGAGGGAACAGAAGGACTGAGAACTTCTGTAAGAACAACAACTACAGGAAAGTAAGTTTCAAAAGTTTCAGTGCTCAGATGGCTTCTTGGAAATCGCTATACTAAGCTCTATGATATAAATAGTATTAATTTTTTAATTCCAACCTGTGCAGGGCCTCCTGATAATTGAAGTGTCAGCATTTCAGTGATGAAAAGCCATACTGAAAATCAATGATCAGTTGACTTTGCTGGATGCAGGGAAGATGGCAAGGTCTTGTAAAGGTCTGCAGAACCAGCTGCGAAAGCCTTTTGTCACCTTGCTGGGAGGGAAGAGCTGTAAGACTGAACCACCATTTGCTAGTTCTCGTCCTTTAAACTTATAGCTGGCTACAGATAAAATCAGAGGCATATCTCTTGTGTGGAGGCCTCCATAACTGCATGCCCTGTTTAAAACTTATTTGCAGGTAATTTGCATGTTCCCGTAACAAGACAACGGCCTGAGTAAACATGAACTCAAAGCTGCAGGGAAGCGCATCACAGTAAGATCTGCCAATATGAGCAACACACGCATGGCCCATCCTTGCAGAGTTCAAGTACCGCTTGCTCTTCAGTGTATTTTTCTTCCTAGCACTTTGTTAAATGGAGAATGCTCCTCACCTTGAATTTACAAGTCAGGGAAGTGAGGCACAGGGAGACTGAATAGCAAGACCAGATTCACACACTTTGGCAAAGGATGAAGTGAAAGCCAAACCCTCTGAGCCGCAGGCTGGCTGCGACTCTGAGAGCCGTGCTGCGGGAAGGGGCAGCCTCACGCTCCCCATGGGGTGGAAAGCTCTCTGCCCTTCCTCGCTCCTCAAACCAGCTCCGTGATTCCTGTTTGTGCCGTTTCTGATTGCATTTCAGCATATCAGATGTCCCCAAACTGTCCATTACACCATCACTTTTGAAGTGACTTTAATCTATATCCCAGTGCAAGACTGTGCGTTACAAACTTGATTACAAAAATGGCTTGCTACCCTCCCTTTCAGCATTCATAAACTATGTCCCAACATACTCCAAAGTAGTCGCTAACAGCCTAGATTGTGGCTCTGACTGCATAAAAGAGAAGTAATTTCAAACTCTGAAAACTAACTACTTAGCTAATTTGATTTATTCTGTTACAGTCTCTGTGAGTTTTTAAACACGGTACCTTATCCCCAGCTAGCATTCTGTTAAGGCTGAACTGACAGTATGTTGTGTGGTTCAGAAAGGTCTAGAGAGAACGCTAGGGTGGTATGAGGGAAAAACTGGTAGATGATATACCAGAAATTCTGTTTCAGTCTCTTGCCTGTAATTATTTCATCTCTTTCTTATCATCTGTGTCTATTCTGTTGCATTTTGATTTAGTAGCCTCTTTAAGATCATATTGAATATGTATATCTACATTTTGAATGCTGCTCTTACCAGAATGCCCAGTTCAGACTTGCTGAAGTTTTGCAACCCATTAATGTTTCCCCCAGCTCAGAAACTGCTTTTCTATTTCCGCGCTTCAGACAAGTAGGCACTATCTCAGAGCCCAGCCCAGCTCCTGCCTTCTTGCTAAGGACTAAGCACCCTGCAGCCCGCTCCCAGAAACTGGCATGGAGTCTGTTCCTCAGGGCAAGGAGACTGCACAACATTTAGAGGAGCCAGGCAGGGGAGGAAACACCAGAACCAGCAGATGCAGATCCCTCACAGCCCACGTGCAGCTCTTGCTCTCCTCTTGCAGAAGGTAGCAGCAAGCTTTTGTACCTTCGTTAGCATGGTTTCCTTCAGCATGGTGCAAGGAGGAGAGACGGTTTCTCAGACAGCGTGGTCCAAACCTTGTTCTCCAAGACAAGCCTACTGCCTTCAAAACTCCCTCACAAGCACTGCTGTAGTCAGCGCAGAGCATAAAGTGGTGGTGGAGGCTTGTGAGTGCACCTGAGAGCTGGCAAGTTAACAGTAGGACAGCCTGATCAAATCAGGTTTTGCTGTTGTAGTCACACACATAGCCCAGTGCCTCCTTGTTATCACAGCAGAGAATCTGAAAAACAGAGACTGCACTAGGAATATTTTTATCTTCTCAATTTATTTGTTCATGTATTTTCCTAGTTCTGATAGGGACACTTCTGCCTCTCATTGGTTGCTCAAATCCCATATATAAAACAGTGTACAAAAACAGACAAGCACTTGCACACAAAAAAGTCGTGTCTGGGCACTGAGTACTTAGATGTAACTGGCAATCTAGACTGCAAACAAACAAAGAGCAAAAGAGTAGCTAGCTGGATAACCTTTCAGAAGGCAGAAACATCTTCTGAATTGCCTCTTTAGTTCTTTCCCTTTAGCATATTATCATCACTTTGATCTAAATTGAATTGACTCTAAGCCAGTTTATTGCAATGTATGAGCTGCTCCCCTGTAGATGTGGCTCTTGCCCGAAAGCTATGTGTGACACTGCTCACTCTCAAAGGCACCAAAGAAGAGAGGTGAGTACAGGTTCTTGTAGTTCCCTCCACTACAGAGATGGAAAAAAACCCAATTCTCACTTTTGGGATAGGTTTTAGAGGAGGTAAAGATGCAATGAAAGGAAGAAAGGTATTTTTTTCCACTTCTTTCCCGCTCTCCACCCTCAGTCAAAACTACTTTCTCTTCCCAGCTGGGAGTTAGCTGTGGTCTGAGAAGGAGAAAGCTTTGCCCACAGGGTCTCTCCACCCCTCCAGGGCGTTTCTTTATTGCAGCTCGGCTATTTCAGAGCTGGCAGCTGTTGTAGGCAGGAAGAGGAGAGTGTGAAGAAAGGAGACAGGGTGCCAAAGTCTTTCTTACTGAAAGCAAGAGCAATACTCCTTGATGCTTGTTCTCATTGATTCCCTCTTTGAAGGGCAATACATCCAGCGATAGCATTTTCTTGACAGACATTGGTCCAGAAGATTTGTAACGGGGAACATGAGTGGTATGATCTGCTCTCATTACCACAGAAAGAAGCTTTCTGTTTCAGTCAAGATGAACAAGTCTTTTATTTCCTGTCTTCTTTTATTACTTCACCAATTTATTAAAATCTTTATATTCTTCATATCCCTGCAATGCTTTGAGTTCTTAGGTCAGTGACTCATACCTACAGCTATACAAGAGCAAACCTCTTTTATATAAATGGTTTAATTTTCAGGCTGACCATGTAATTTTATTGTTCTTCAAATGATCTGTGCTTCTCTAGATTAAATGAATGCATTTCTGGAAGGTAAATGTGTTTGGGCTCAACAGACAAAGCTTTATGTCAGGTTACTGCCAAAGAAGTCTACACAATATTGTCTCAATAAAAAATGAGAAAGTAAAAATCAGTTAGTCACAGGTGTGCTACACCTTAGATCTGCAGAAAAGGCATCATAAAATTATGACATTGCAAAAGTAGTTCTTTCAGTACCAGTTCAGGAAACTTTAAAAGAGTTGGTCACACCAATGAAATAAGTATTTCTTTTATGAAAAGAACAGGCAGTAAAAAGTCAGAATTACATTTCTAAGTTAAGTAAATTCTAATGAATTATATCAGGTCCTGATGTTTACAGTGCTCCTTCTTGTGTAAATGGTGCTTTGTCTCACGTGTACTTTCAACACATCTCTCTGTCAGTCTGCCTTTAACTTCAGTGCAACAGCATAGAGTCTACCTAGGTTCCTGTTCCACTTCCACCAAGCTGACTCACAGGTTTGTGAAAGAAGTAAAGATATATATGTGCTTTCCACTCTCTTTTTTTTCATGGTTATATACCTCTGATACACACGGGAAGTTGGATTTCAGTAGACAGATGCATCCAGGTCAGAAAAATATCATTTGCTTTCTCATCCTTCTGCATTTAAAATCCATTTTAATCCTACTTTTCTACCAGACAAATCCTGGCCAAATCTGTTTTTCTAATATTTTGTAGAACGTTTTCTTTTGTGAATTTTCTAATGGAGACAGAGATGAGCAATTTCTGAACCACTAGATGAAGTTGTCTTTGACTGTTACAAGCTGATATTGAAGTTGCAATGGTCCTGGTAACTGTGCAGATGATCACCAGTTTAGCCTCACCACGCATCTGAGAAGTCAGTCAGCATCATTGCTGTGTTGCTTGGGAAGATGAGAGGCAAACTCCCTGACCTAGCATATCTACCCTGGCCTTGTTCATGGCAGGGGTCTGCCTCTCTGTCTGAATCTATAAAATGAATGGAACAGCCATGTTTCCACCTTACAGACTGTGGAGGCACACTCAGTAAAAACCAGGGGATATTATAGTAGGGGAGACTGCACGAGTCCTTTAAGGAGGACAAGCATCTCTGTGGGCCTGCAGCAGAAAGCATTTGCCAAAAAGAATCACCTAGTGGCTTTCCATGGTGGCTTGACTAGATCAGTGGACAAGGGAAGACCTATGGATGTGATTGATCTGGACTTCTGCAAAGTCTTCACCATAGTCCTTCACAACATCCTTCTCTCTAAATTGGAGAAGTATTGTTTTGATGTGTGGACTGTTCGGTGGCTAAGGAATTGGTTGGAAGGTCGCAGCCAGTGCTCAATGGCTCGATATCCAGACAGACGCCGGTGACAACTGGTGTCCCTCAGGGGTCCGTACTGGGACCGGTGCTGTTTAACATTTTCATCAATGACTTAGACAGTGAGATTGACTGCACACTCAGCAAGTTTGCAGCACCAAGCTGAGTGGTGCAGCTGACACACCTGAAGGAGAGGAAGCCATCCAGAGGGACCTGGACAAGCTCGAGAAGTGGGCCTGTGTGAACTTCATGAGGTTGAACACAGCCAAGTGCAAGGTCCTACATCTGGGTCAGGGCAACCCCCGCTATCAATACAGGCTGGGGGATGAAGGGCTTGAGAACAGCCCTGCCGAGAAGGGCTTGGGGGTACTGGTGGATGAAAAACTGGACATGACCCAGCAATGTGCGCTTGCAGCCCAGAAGGCCAACCGTATCCTGGGCTGCATCAAGAGAAGTGTGGTCAGCAGATGGAAGGAGGTGATTCTGCCCCTCTACTTTGCTCTGGTAAGACCCCACCTGGAGTTCAGTGTCCAGCTCTGGAGCCCCCAGCACAAGAAGGACATGGAGCTGTTGGAGCGGGTCCAGAGGAGGGCCACAAAGATGATCCAAGGGCTGGAACACGTCTTCTCTGAGGAACAGCTGAGAGAGTTGGGCTTGTTCAGCCTGGAGAAGAGAAGGCTGCAGGGAGACCTTATAGCAGCCTTTCAGTACCTGAAGGGGGCCTATAGCAAAGCAGGGGAAAATATTTTCAGCAGGGCTTGTTGCAATAGGACAAGGAGTAATGGCTTTAAACTAACAGAGGATAGATTCAGACCAGATATAAGGAAGAAACTTTTTCACCATGAGGGTGGTGAAACACTGGAACAGGTTGCCCAGAGAAGTAGTGGAGGCCCCGTCCCTGGAAACATTCAAGGCCAGGTTGGACAGGGCTCTGAGCAAGCTGGTCTAGTTGAAGATGTCCCTGCTCACTGCAGGGGAATTGGGCTAGATGACCTCTAAAGGTAACTTCCAACACAAAGCATTCTATTATCAGGACTCATCCTCCTCTTTCTTCATCCTCGCCTCAGGATGTGTCCAAATACAGCAGATACAGCCCATTTTTGCAAGCGATTTACATGGATGCAACACAGACACCGTGCTTCTAGTGTACTGTTTTTCCCCTGGCTGTCATATGTTGCACCAGGTAGCCTTCACAAATAGGTCTTGAGAAAGAATGATTTAATGGGATTTTCTGCAAACAGGTATTGAAAGGAAGAGGAGTTTGACACAAATATATTCCTCTCTTCGTTTGGCAGTAAATTGAATTCCTTGATTTTTCTTTTCATTCACGTTTGTTCCGGCAGAGGTCAGTTCTGCCTATGCTGGGAAGGGTAAAGCAGTTCAAGGTGTGGGCACCTGCACACCTAGCAACACAAAGTGCTGGCTGCTTTCTTCCTACTCTCCCATCACAGCTATTAACCAAAGCCCATTTCAGGGCCTCCTCTTAATTGGAGAAAGAAGGTGCTTTAAACCAGATCGTCTATACCTTCTGGACTGCCCTAACAAGCTGCTTGGAGAGCCATTCTTGCTGCTGTTGTGTGGCTCCAAGCCTGTCTGAGAATAGCCTTTAATGTGCAGGGGGAGCAGGAGAGCGAGAGAGCATGGTCCGTCTTAAGGTTAAAATTGCTGAAAGATAGGAAACGCCTGAAGAGGAGGAAGTTGTATTAGATTGGGCTTTCTAATTACTGAACTATTGGGGAAACAGAAATACTGCTGTCCTGTTGCAACTCCCTTCCTTTACTGCTGTATTCAAAACGGTTAAAAAAATGAAGGTCTCTGTGCTCAATAATTTTTTGTCAAAGTTTGTTCTGGAAAAACTATTTGGGTGTATTCACAGATAATTTTACTGCTTTAAATTACATCATTTTGGTGGATGTGAGGTTCACCACAAATATTATTTCCCAGGCTCCATCAGTTACAGTTCTTCAGTGTTAGCTGTTGAGAACACAAGACAAGAAGCTTTTTGTTGCTGAAGTCAGAATGTGCTTACAAAGCTATGTAGTTCTACTGTTTGGTTTACTGATCCTCAGTTAACGTTTTTATTTTCCAGTTTTTAAGTGTCAACATGCATTTCAGGTTTTGCACCTAAATAAAATTCTCCTACTGGTCACTGGAGTTTGAGGGCTGCTCTTGTGAGTGACAGCTCCTCCCACTCTTCTTTCCTCCCATCCTCTTTGGTTTCACAACATAGCCTTTTCCTTATGCCTCCTCCTCCTTTCCCACCAGTACCCAAGGAGGAAACTGTTTAAAAAGTCAGAAGTACTGTTCATGGCAGAATGTTGTATTATATAGCCCTGAAAGTGTGCAAGATGTGTTTATCCTCTTTTCTTTTTAAATACAAAGTTATTGCTACATTTAGAATTTTTGCTAGTTGTCATTAACAATTGAAATGCTTTAGAGACCTTTGAAGATAGAAATTAATGACTGCTTTTCTGAAATTAAATGTCATGCTTTAGACAGAAATCTTTCATGTAACCAGTGATGTGCACCATTGAGACAGCAGCTGCTTATGAAGGATAATGTCTAAAACTCCAAAGAATCTCACTGTAAATCTAGAGTCTGGTTTTCCTCATTCATATTTTTCACACTTTTCTGGTGTGAATTTTTAGAATTTAGCTTCTTAATATTAAAAAACAGGTGAAGTTTCAGCCCAGCTATGCACCTCTTTTCTTTCTTCCATTAGAGAGATTTGATAGTTTGAAATGACTAAATGTGGCCTGGTTATTTCTTACGTGTAGCTATATATAACAAGAGGTGAGTACCACTAGCCTAACATACTACCAGGAGAGCCAACAGACAGTTTCAGTGCAAGATCAAGGATGGGGCTAACGAGCAGCAGACTTGACTTGTTACCTGAGAATTGAGAAAAGGCACACAAATGCAGTAGGAAGGGGTAGTTAAGGCGTACCATCACAGTGAACTTGCACTCCGAGCATGGTTGTGTTGGCCCAGCTGCAGCCTTCTGGAGTGTCAGATGAATGTTAACAAAAGCAAGTAAAGCCATTTTCCATCCTAGCACTTGTTTCTTCTGATGGTGTTATCTGTTATAGGTCAAGTTGCTACGGATGACAGCTTAATAGGTCATCTTCAAAACAAGATATACACCCAGAGCTGTTGCTGCTGATTAAAGATCACATAACTAAGCGCAGATGACACATGTGGCTTTTAGATGGCTACAGTGGATTGAGAATTCCAGTGTGAATATCAAATTGTGTCACGATATCATGTATACACAGCTTAGACTGTTGTTCACCAAAGACTGTGCAACTGCTTCACCAAAGACCAAGTAATTTTCTAGAAAACTCTCAGCACTGGGAAAACTCCCATTCTTTGCTGTTACCTGGGGCTCCAGATAGCCCACCATTTACACGTACTTGCTGCCAGTACCGACAGTCATGAGTAGGCTCCACACTTAAGCCCTCCTTACTTGTCTTTCCTTAGTAGCTGTACCCAAATATAGGTATTTTCTAGGTCAAATTTGTCTTTACAGATAGTTCAAAGCACTGCTGACTTTAGTGCCAAAAATAGCTAACAGAGGAATCCTGGGCTGCTTGTCTTGCTGCTTCATTTTGTCATCTGTCTGGTGGTACCTGGCTTGCCCTAGACTGAAGAGAGCCTTGCCTACTTTCCCCAACAGAAAACTTAGGGTCACTAGACCATTGTCAAAAAACTGAAAAGCAAACAAAATACTTCAGCCTGAACCAAGCATGTCTCAAACAAACAGAAATGATGTCTGTATTGCTGAGACCCCTGCTCCCTAGCCCAAGTGGCACAGGGTGGCTGGTGCCCACGATATTCACGGTAACTTCATTTAGAGTGGTGCAAACCCCTGTGCCCACACTGCATGGCATCTAAACACAGGCCCCTGTGGCTGAACGGCATTATTACTGTTTTTCAGAGGTTTTATGTTCAAAATACCTGAATTGGTGTGAGAGCTGACCCAGTGGAATGGCAGTTTGATAGCATAATACCAAGGGAGAGAGATGTTGCATGTCCTCAGACACAGCATGAGGCTTGTGAGCCATTAAGAGCAGAAGGTCTTCTGGGAATGAACTGGAAAAATACTGTGTAGGACAGAAATGTCCCAGTCTGGGTATGATCTCAGCTGCTGTACTTATTTGAAGTGTTCTCCTCAGCCAATCACCTCCAAATCCACACCTGGCTTTTGTCTTAGAAGAAACTGGTTGGTTTGCTCTATAACAGCGTCCAAACAAACTAACAACTGATGCAGTTTGGATGACCAGGAGATAGGGACTTAACAGCAAATCAGGAAAGTGACAGTGTAGACTTACCCACAGATCCTCATTATTAGTAGAATATAGTTGTTTATTTGAAACGTCCTCAAATATTAATTAAAAACCAACCACCCAACCACTGCACACACCCCCAACCCACAACTACGCAAGGCTTTTGCTCTGGATGAAAAGAAACACACATTTCATCTTATCCAAAACAGCAGGGGCCCTTTTCACCACTGGCAACTGTCAGTCTTCAGGTAATTTCATAATAAGACCTGCAGTACAGTCCTTGTGAAGAGTGAGGGTTGGCTGGAAGAAAAAAATTAAAAGCCTTCAGTAAAAGGCAGAGTGAGAATGAGCTTAATTTATAACCCTAATGTAAAAATTCTTTGTGCAGAATTGATGGTAATGATGCCATTATGTTGGGCAAGCCCAATATAGAAGATTGTTTATGTAGATACAAGCATTAGAGAGGACAGAATGGAAGTCATTTCCCTAGGAAAGAAATCAACAGCCTTAAATGCATCTTTTAGAGAGACCAAAATGCTATTAGACTCCTAAAGTTTGACTTCTCTGTTTTCTTGAGGGGATAATGATATTACTTTCTTGTTTCATCCTATACATTTGGATTTTTTCTATGTCATTAAATAACATCAATGTCATATTTTGCTCCTGGCTGCTCCCTCAGATGGCCCCTGGCCCTGGTTCATCCCCTCATGGTGCTGAGGCTGTCCATGGGTCCCGTTAGCAGCACTTGGCTCTGGCTGTCTGCACTTGACTGTGCCCCTCGGTGAGGCAGCGCCCGAGCTGGGGTCACCTCGGCTCCCAGCACGTCCCCCCCTCGCAGAGCAGCGCTGCTCTCGCCATTCCCCCCATGCCCAGGGTCAGGGTGGGGATGGCCGCGTAGCAGTTTTTCAACAAAGATCTGCCGGTTACATCATCTGAACATGAATCAACGCTGTGATACTGCTGAGATATATTGGGATGTACGTCTCTGCCCGGTAGGTCATTTCCGCTGTTAAATTTGCAATCTTGGTTGTTCCTGCTCAAGGGTATTCTTGACAGTTGTTCTACTCAGTTACATTTTTTAAAAAAACTTTAAATTCTAACTGTTTACATTCCTCCTTGACCTTTTTTCACCTGCACACTTAACAAGTGTACAAGTTATTCCCTCAGCTAAACTGTTAATGAATAGATACCAATTATTATTAAACTACTAATTTAAACATTACATAATACCCAGGAGAGTCTCCTGGACAATCACAAGTGGCGCAACAATTTGACGGTAGTTTTTACAATGAGTTATTAGGACCTATTTTCTGAGTAAAGTTTTCCAGACAGTTTTACACACCTCTCCTAGTATCTTCACCCAAGCCACACTCACTGATTTGTGTCTGTGGCAATGTTAGAAGCTTGTCCTGTAGTTACCAGGATTTATTACAACACCAATTGGAGGAAAATACTATGATAACTGACTGGGCTGCATCTGTAAACAATACAGATGTGGTCCACATTTGCCTGGTTGAGATACCAATAAACCAAGGCCTAACATCTCTCCCAAAGATCATCTCCTGATAATAGACCTCTCTGTTTCGGTTGTCTCTCTTTCGGTTTCAGAGCACCCCCTTCTCATCAGTGACTCAGTGAACCACCGTCACTGCAGTGAGTTAGCAAACTTGTGCTCCGTGGGCTCCATCACCACCTACTACAGTGATTTGTCCAAGCTACCTTTGTTCCATACTGAGCTTCATAGATAATCTTATGCTTCATACAAATAAACCAGACAGATTTAATGCTATCAAATCAACAACGTTTATGTTAGGTAAAAAGACGGAAATATGTTCCTTTTCTCCCAGAGGAAAGATCAACAAAATATCAAATTATGGCCTAAATCTATACATCTAGAGACTAATAAATGTGGTTCTGATAGAAAGAAATCATCTGCACTTACAACTGGAAAATGCTTGGTTTTCATATATTGCAGCAGCCCTATGGTAAGTGTCATGCACTGGACTCGGGGGAGGAAAACAACAGCCACGATGATTACTGCTGCCCACACAGAAGGTTTTTCAGTCAGGGCAGCGCTGGTGCTTTCAAGTGAGTGCAATCAGTAGCAATGCGGGAATTCAAAAAAGACCAGGGAACTCTGACAGCTGAGGATGAGGAGAGCGTGGTCTGCCTGAAACGTAGCTGCTGTGAGGTAAGGAAGATGGCAAGACTGGCAGAAAGAGGGAGGGGGGAAGACGCAATGTGATGCCGACGTCATGCCATGCTGCTGACCTTAAGAGTGATTCACTGAGCACCGTGTCCTCTGTCAGAGGTGGGAAGCAATAAGCAGAGAACAGTTGGCATTCCTGTCCATGAAAAGACCCAAGACAACTGTTCTGCTCTCCTCATTCAGCTGTTGTAGGAACAAACTACAGACAGCTCTAGGAAGGAAGTGTTACTATGGGGAAAAGGAATGAAACTTGATTAAAATAAACTTTCATTCCCACTACTGTGAAAAAAGGGGGAAGAGCCATCTGACTGTTGTCTGTTTGCCCATAATTGTTGTTGCAGACATGACTATACAGTTACAGGTATAGTAATTAAATGCTCATAAATTGTATTTTGAAGGTCAAAAGTTTCTAAAATTGTCGTATTTTTGGTTGTGACTTATAGCAACAGAGTTCAGAAGTTCTCATAAAGTCACGAGCAACTGCCAAATGCAACCACACTTCAATAGGTACGAAGTACCCTTTGGAGGAATTCCTGGTTTTGCATTATCATAAAACAGCCATCAAATTCTAAACACCTCTCATTACTGAACAAGCAGTAGCTTTTCTGGGTTAGATAAGCCAGTTCCAGTCCCTCTCACCTACTCTGTCCAGAATTTACATAATGGATCAGAACTTTTCATGACTCTTCATTTTCGTTTCTGATCTCCTTTCCTCTTTCTTCATCCAGCAAGTCACATTCCCAAACTTTTTTCATAATTCATTGCAACTTTTAATTCATTCATATGGGTTTTATATTTGACCTCCATGAAATGGGCATGTGTGTTTGTGTACATACGCATACAAGCACACACACGTATGTGTGTACACAAGCAGACAGCCAGATCGCCTTCACCTCTCTTTGCACCTCACAGCGACAGTCCTGCTAACAAGCTGTCTATACAACCCCGTACTCCTGTGGCAGAGAATGACTTCTCAACTGTTTAGCACCTGAAGGCATAACTGCTGCGTTTGCACGTGGGCCAGCTGACTTGCTGATTCTTTTTAGGTTCTTTTTGCTATGAAACCTTTCTATTTTCCACTGTCAACAAAAAAACAGTTCAGTCAAAGCCTGAAAAAGAAGCATTGTCATTTAACATAGTGGAGCAATGGTTTCTTACAAAATGCAGTGAATTAGGCCCAAGATTTTTCTAGAGAAAAATAATTTAAAAATTGAATTTAGGTGGCTATATTTTCCACTTTGATAACCCCTGTCTTCAATTTGGGGCTGCTTGCCATTCAAAACTTTCAAAATTCAGCTTGCACTTTGACAAGAACAAACAATGCTTAAACACGTTCGACCAGGCTACTTGCTTGTTTGCTGCTGTACTTTTCCAAAAGACAATATCACAACTAGTGCTTTATAGAAATCCTCGCGCTTTTTGATGAAGCCAGTGACATGGGAGTCCTTAGATTGGGCTTTTTGTGGTGCTGAGCTGTTGATGCTTCGTGGCGGAGCAAGCCATGTTTGCTGTTTAAAACTAGCTCCCCAGCCTTTAGTCTTGGGCTCTCTGCCTCTCTCCTGCAGAAAACCTGCAAGTGCATACACAGAGATGCACAGCGGTAAGAGTCAAACCTAGCTTTTCCATTTCTGAGTAAGCCTCCCAAACTATGCTTTGGTACACTCCTACTGTAGGCAAAGCGAACTCAAAACTGTTTAGTCAACTCCTAGGATGTCTAGGTTTACTGTATAGTAACTATACGCATAGTTTACTGTACTCCCATGTGCTTTTCTTCCTGCAGGAACAGCAGGAGGACTGAGGACATGACGAGAGTGCGAAGGAAATGACCACCAATTCCCTTCTCTTACTCCATCACTAATTTGTAAGATGAACCATCACGAAAGTAACACTTGAAATTCAATATATATAAGACACATTCCCACCATTTTCTGAAATGTGCCCTGGCTTTAATTAAAATGTGAAGCCTATACACCGAAGGACTTGCTCCTTTGCCAGGAACAACTGCCTTGTGCAACTTTCTCACCACGGACATCAAATGTCAACTGAAAAAGTACTTTGTTTTGTTCTTGCATTGAAACTTCTCCAACTTTATTACATGTGGAAACACGGTGTGGTAGCAGAGGGCAACCTTATGTCTCATATGTAAAATTAGTTTGCAAACAACTATAACTAGGGGACACATTTTGGATAGAATCACTTCTTCACAGAATAGCTGCAGAATAATAGATCACATTGACTGATCCTTCTTGCTAAATGCTATGACAAAGTAAATGAGCATTTGGATAAAAATGCCGTAACACTTGAGGCTTGAATTAGAGAGTCTGTAACCTTTGTTTGTGATCATAAATTACAGAGAAACCCTGCAGGCAAGAATGCAACATAAAAAAAAAAAAAAAGCGCATCCAAAGCCAAGAGATACAACCCATCAAATAATGCAAATGCATTATATTGTGTAGCTAACGTTAGTCACTTCAGATCCCATAGTACAAATTGCGCCCAGCAGTTTCTAAAGTTATCTCACAGGTTAAACGGACACCCACGGGTGGAAATTAGTCATTTAAAAGACAAAGGTATAAAAACTGATTTCAAGTATTAAAGCTGTCTTAAAGTCAATTTATCTTTCATTTTGAAGTTATGCATTTATTTCCCCTGTTTCTGGGTGAAGGATTAATACTAGGAGCAAGCCACTGAGTCTGGCAGTATATAAGGCTTTTTCCAATTAATAACTTAAAAGGAAATTGAGGCAAAAAGGTGTTGCACTTTCAGATCCAACAACTTCAGTTGTAACTTCTAACAGCCATGCATCAGCAACTTATTAAAAATATCTGAATTTTAATCATTTATGCCTTCTTGAACACTTAAAACAGTGGTATGTCATCCTCACATGGGGAACTGGCAGAAAATTGCATGAGCACCTGAGATGTCGTGTGCAGCGTGAGCCCTTTCTGTCTGTAACCCCAGCTCAAGAGGAATCTTGGTACAGAAAAGTCAGACTGTGCAAGCGGCAAGTGCCTCCTGCGTGAGTGCATTCTGTCAGCCCTTTCATTTGCTGCCTGGATGAAAAACCAGGCAATTTGGAGCTCGCAGGGGGGAAGGAAGAAAGGAAGGAGGAGGAATTCTGCAAGGAAATATGCAAGGAAACTTGCTTATTTGCAGGCAGCAAGAGTTGTAGAGTCCAAAACTTTCGGGAAAAAATAAACAACAACAAACAAACAGAGGCTTGATTAATCTCTTCTGAAGAAAGCAGAATTTCTGAGTTACCTAAAAATCTATTTTAATTATTGTATTAACGTTTCACAGTGGCTTAGAGTTGATTACCTTTTTTTCCTCCTTTGACACTCCAAGAGCTTCAGCCTCCACAATCACAATGAAGAAACTTTTGGGTATTTATGATGGGCTTGGCAGAAATCTGGACTTGGCAGAAATGACACCAAAGAAAGAAGGCACTGTCATGCCTGTGAATGGTAAGTGTGAAGAGGCAGAGGTACCACGAGTAGTGTGCTTACAGTACCTTAAAACAACTGGGTGCAAAGGTCACTGCTGTACCTTTTGCAGTGTTCAAACAGCAATACTCCCAGGAGTCACTAATGCTGCGAGCAGCACTGCTGGCCGGTCACTTAACCACTCGTGTCCTACGGGCAGGAGAAACGATACCCCCTACTCCCATATTCCCATTTAATGCAACCCTGCAAAAAGTTAGTGTGCAGTGTCAGCACGCAGCGGTCTGTATGTTCATGAACAAAGATTATTTTTAGCCCCTAACCAAATTATTTGCCTCTTGGGTCAACAGATCTCAGTATTCAGTGGACAATAAACAACTAATGCATATTCTATCCCATTTTCAGCAATAACAAGATAAACGACGGATGAGCATGAAGTTTTTGGAAGCGGAATTCCAACACAGGCGCGATCACAGCGGTCAGCAGTTAGGAGCAGAAGCGTATGCTGCACGCTTCAAGGGGCACGTGGGGTCCTATCTCTCTCTTGCTTGACTACTGAGGTCCCTAAAGGTGTCTGCCCAAGATTACGTGTTGTGAATCTCCTCTCCTTTTACCTTTCCTCACCATTGTTTGTAGTCCTCTGCCGCTCAAAACGTGGAATCACAAGCCCCGTGCTTGGACACTCTCAGGCTGGTACGGGTGCTTGTGCAGGTGCACACGCACATTTACGTACAGGTAGGTAAACCAATACATGAATGACTTCTTAGAAGGGAAAGAAACAAAATCAGTGAAGAACTACAGAGTCTACACTAAGCTAAGTTTTTCCCGAGTTATACTTGGCATTTTCACTCATATTTTGCTGCAAAGTTCATGTCAGTCATTTTTAGCAGCTATGCAAATGATACTCTGATTTTTCCCTTATTTTATGAGAGTAAGGGAGCCTTTTCTCCAGGTATACATGGATATGTATATATATATTTTTTTTTCAAACTGACATCTCAGTTTTATTTTACTCAGCTAAATGCCTGCTGGGTTAATACTCCAAGAAGAACAGCTACTAGTAGAGAGCATAAATGTCTATCAAATTATAATATCTAACAAAGCAAAGACAAATAATCTCCCAAAGTTGGTTTTCGTAATGTGCAGGAAGCCTGGAGTTGCCCAGTCTCATAAAGCATCCAGCTAATACAGTGACTGTACAAAATTAATAACCTCTCAAACTGAAGCCTACAGGATTAAAGAGCTATACACATTGTGCAAACTGTACAAACTGCAGCACATTTCTGTCACTTAAAATGGAAATTAAACAATTACAGGGCTTAGAAACACCACTTGATTTGGTTTGGGTGGCCTCGTGTCGGCAGGATCCACAAGTGGAATCAGGACGAGAAGAGAAGACAGTTCACTTGTAAACACCATAAACTAAAGCGATTCAAAGTCTACTTCGATTTTCAGACGCGAACGCCAGCACGCGAAATCAATCAGCGGACAGGACTGCCTCTGTGCCACGCACACACACAGAGCTACGCCGTCGTAGACAGCCTCGGCAAGAATTCAACTCAGGAAAAGCAAACTCGGGGGGATGCTGCCACGCAAAATTTCATCTACGTTCAGGTTAATAAAACAAGTAAATACATTTGCAAGGCTGGTACGGACGAGGAAGGTTTTCATTCCTCAGTCCAACTTTCGGGTAAAGCAGGGAGAGTCCTGCTCTGTTCGAAACCCCAATATTTCAAGTTCTCCGGCGGCACGAGAGGAGCTAATTAACAAAAACCCAAGGACGACACAATAAAGCCAGCTAAGCCCTAAACACTCACACACATAAGCACACAGCAAGCAAGACAACGAAAAGTTACCTCGATTTACCGTTTTAATTATCCAAGTGCGTGGTCTGTTTGGGCTTGGCTTGCTTTTGGTTTTTTTTGGAAACGCCGGGAGCTGTTTTCACGAGGACGTGTCCGCGTCCGCACCGCGTCAGGCGCCGGCCCCGGGGCGCGGGGAGCGGAGCGCTGCCCTCCGCGGCCGCCGCTCCCCCCGCCGCCAACGGGAAAGGAGAGAACCCGGGGACGGGAGGGGAAAGAGGGAGGGAGGGAGAGAGAATCCCGGTGCCGCCCCGACCGCTGCTCTGCCCGGAGGGCGGCGGGCTCGCCGGCTCCGCGCCCCTCCGCCGCCCCGCAACTTGCGCGCGCCGCGGGAGCCGCCGGG
>Ga0065711_1037736_pt1 | contig 19526 bp, 15 predicted proteins | sample Hoacrofraction12_FD_59098 | JGI IMG/M metagenome (GOLD analysis project Ga0065711, IMG submission 59098) | Hoatzin crop microbial communities from Cojedes, Venezuela - Epithelial fraction 12 v2 (version 2) | ecosystem: Host-associated > Birds > Digestive system > Esophagus > Crop | place...
TTGCATCTATGTTAAAGTAAGAGTTAAACACTGTTATTCAGTTTAGTTCTGTTCTTTGTAATCTTGCTAACAAGGACTGTTGTGGCTCAAATGTAGCTAACAAGGACTGCTTGTAAGACAGACGAAGAGACACAAGGACTGATAACCAGAACTTTGTTGTCTGTAAGAAGCAACTCTCTAGCTGAAACTGGTTCTATGGTTTGGGACTTAGCCAACACAGACAACTCCGGAATTTTTGAGCCAAAGGTGAAAGCACACAGCGAGGAAGACTACAAGCCTTCATCCAGAAGACCCCCACAGATGACCACCAGACGACACTGCACAAGTGCTAAAGGGGGGTGGAGTATGATAATGAATTCCTAGAAATAATTACAATAGTCCAGCCTACTTAGATAAGCTTTGTAATAAATAGGTGCATGCTTCATGCCTCGGTGTGCAAGTTAGGAGGAGCGATCCCCCTTCCACCCGGCACCACAATAAACATACCTGCTTTATAACTCTCTGAGTTGTGAAGTTTGATTCCACACGTCGCTATGGTTTAAGGGCATATATTCTTCCTTGGACAACTTCTACTTGGAATAAATACCATTTATTTAGTTCTCACCTTTCCACACTGTTGGTTAATTTTTGAATCAAGAAGATTCAAAGAATTATAGACAAGAGTTAATCTCTTGTTGCCCATTTTTGGGCATAAAGTCATTTACAGCACAGTCACTAAATTCAGTCTTGCCAGGCTATTTAAACAAATTCCTGTAGTTAACATGATTTCAACAAATCCTGAGGAGAAGGTGATTTCATCTCTGATTTGATAGTGAGACCTGCCCTGCAGAGCCTCCACATACATTGGCAATTACGTACTGTACAGCCTTGACAGAAGATTGTACTACTCAGTACATATGGTACCCTAGCAGGCAATATAAAAATCAAGCAGAACTTATCTTACTCTAGAATTTCATGATTTTGACAATTCAGAAGGAAGAAAACATGAAGATTTCTTCTAATGCCTGATATGGATAAGCGACAGTGTTCAGAGAGCTTGGCAGTATAGAAGAGAATTCAGTGCAAAGTTTTATTTTCACCTTGAATCGATGAACTCTGTGTTGCTATATTCTTCCTAGAAAAAAGATTGTCTGTTTTGTTTTGCTTTTTAATGGATGGATTTCAGTAAAAAAATATGAGGATGCATTCTGGAATTTGTGTTTAGAAAAGCCCTAGGATAGTAATACACCTCTTATGCTTTCACCTCTGTGTTCTAACATCCAGAAGGTCAGCAATCTGGCTTTGAAAAAGTTGCTGAATAATACGTTTGATAATACTCAGTTCAGTGTTTTCACTGACTATTCAAATGTCTATTCTGAGCTTGTTGTCTCACTGCAGTACATAACCATCCATTTCACTTCTTACCCACGTCAGTCATATTGCCCAACGTGTGCCTGCTTTCTTCAGAGTTTTTAATTTTGCTGTATAAAATGTTTATGAATTTGGATGATAAAAATGTTTGAGTAATTTACCATGCATACTGGAGTATTGAAAATGGCTTATTGTGTCTGGCTGTACCATCTGCAGAGAAAGCCACTAGACTTTTCAGTTGTTCTCATGGGATGGGACTTTTTTAAGCCTTGAGTTTGTTCTAATCAATGCATTTGCTAATGCCATGTAAACAGTTTTGAAAGTAAAAAAAAAAAACCCACAGTTTGTAAATATATTCAGGTTTAAGAACAGCTAAGGAGCTAAGCATTTGGATTAATGATGCACTAATTAATACTGAAATTCCATGCCCTTCTTTGGGAAGTATGCTGTTAATGACATCAGCCCTAGCCCCAAAGGAATCTTCCAGTTCATCCAGTATACGCACAAAAATCTGCTAGCAGCTCTTCCCTTAGATTTCAGTTCTGTGAAAGCATCTTGGTAGTGTCTAGGCAAAGACATAAGTGACTAGGCAAAATGGCATTGTGTGGGTTTTCACATTTGTTGCTGTTCTCCATGGGTTGCATACTGTCTCTGATCAGTTTACACTTCAAAAGCTGTTTTTCCCCCTATGTCCTCACGGTGCAGGATTCTCAGATTCCACCTGCAAAAATGGAATCTCCTGATGTACCGAGACCTACCAGATCCTGTAGAAAACCAATGTGGAAAGAATGTGTTTTTTCTAGTTAGCAATACATCATATTTTGAAAACATTAATATAGTCCCAAAGTGATTAAAATGATCATTTTAATAACCAAGAGATATGACTGTTGTCTTTTTTCTATATTCAGAATGAAAGTATTAATGCTTCTTTTGTACACCTCTCCGAGAAAGGCAGAGTAAGAGCTCTAATTAAACAATGTTTCTATAACAGTGTAATGTGTCTAATAAGAAAGGAGCACAAATTTTAATTCTATAGCGGACACATTTACAAATTCTGGAGCAGTGATTTTATCACTAACTCTGTAAGACAGATTCCCCTTGCCAATAGCAGTATCACCTACAGTGTTCATAAGGGCTATTTTTATTGCACCCATTCTACTAAAGAAAAAAATAAAAATGAGCATTTCAGGTTAAAATAAACACTGTAAGAAAGTGTTTTGGGCTAACTTGAGTGACTGTGCCTGGAGGACAGAGTCAATATAGAGTGAGTAACTTGGGGTGGAGAAAAGTGTATAGTATCTCCAGCTGGCACAGCAAGAGTCAGAAAAGAAAGTATACCTACAGTCCTTGTCATATAAGCTGCAATAAAAGGATGCTGGGACTGAATCTTTTGCACCTGCACTAGCATGCACGTTGTGTCTATGCAAGGGGATAGAAAAATATTCCCTGCTGATATTTCTGATATTAGCTAAACCTGTATCTGAAATTATGTATTAAGTTACCATATAAGGGAGAATAAGGCCCACCTTTCCACTCTTCTAATATAACAGGTGTGTTATTTTGAAGATTATAGGGAATGTCTCCAATCTCAGCTAAACTCTTTAGTATGCTGAATGATAAGAAATGCAGTGCCTTGTTTACAAAGCATATTTAGGTCATGCTCTGCATTAGGACTAATCTCACAGAACAGCTAATATCTGATGTACTTCTCCTCTCCTTCCAATGATTTTAGAAAGCAAAAAGATACAGAAGACAAATGAGGTATGAAAACGCATCCAAACAATGAAATGCAGTGTTATTAAAGTAATATTAATCTCTGTAAAGTTGGAAGAAACATGTTTTTCATGTTTTCTGCAGAATGTGTGTATACTGAGTGTGCTGTATAAACTTTTTCATACCAAAGATATATAAAAAGGTTGGATTTAACTTTTGACATGCATAGAATATAATTGTCTGGTTCAGTTCTGACCATATCAGTTGTATTCATACAATTTTCTTCAGATATAAGAAAAAAAGAAAATTTCTTTTACACAGCTGAACATCTGCTGCAGCGTACAAATTTTGACAAATTGACACGTATTGGTCTGTAATATTTTTTTACAAATGAAAAAAAAGTCCTCCTGGGTATTAAATATTTCATGCAGTAGCTGAAATGTTGGAAGTTGTACTTATCAATTCAGAGCTAACATCCAAGGAATTAATGAATCGGTGAAAAGGATCAGCAGAGTTAGTTGCTTTTATTTAAAGTTTACTTCAAGGATGCAAACAACAGGTTACTTTTGGAGAACTGACATGGAAGCAGCAGCAGCATAACTTTATATGGGACTGCATCTGGGCTGGCAAACATAGAATGGGGAAATATCATGCAAGGAACTGAGCCTGGGTCCTTGTACTTCTTCAGGGGAATCATTTGCATTCCTAGATCCTGGGCAAAATAGTTTCCTTTTGCCTGACAGCTTTCCAGTAGGTTAAATGAATTTAGAGATGTTAAAAAACTCTAGAAGTCTCTAATATGAATGCTGCAGGACTATTAATATTACATAAGGTATCCGGGGCCTTTCCAAAGCCTGGAACAGCTTAAAGCCACCCTGGACTATCTTTCCTGCTGAGGTACCATTTTGGATAATTGGATGTCCTGCTACATGCAGACGCTAGGTGCAGATGACGCTTAGCTTCACGTCTCCAGAAGTAAGAAGGCATCTTCTGTCATGCAGATGTTGAATTGGTTAAAAAAAAGAAGCACAAAAATGAAAGACCAGCTGACATGGGCTTTCCACACACAGAAAACTGAAATACCTTTTCTTAAAAGAAGAAAATTTTTCAAGTATGTTCTGTGATAATTTCACCTTCCAGGTTGCAATTGCAGGATAGTGTTAGATTCATCACTTTCCAAGACAGATAAAAATGCTACAAAAAGTGTTTTCTGTCACCATTAGCTTGACAAGACACATGGCCTTTTTCAAGTGGACCAAGCCCTGGTAACTATGATTTATGTCATCAAAGGGTTGCTCAGTACCAGTCTAATGCTGAAAATGGTGGGAGAAAAGACAATGGTCTCTCTGCATTAACATATGTTTCCTTTCAAAAGTGAAAATAAAATCTGTGAGTGGGTTGTATAGACAAAGGCCATCTATAGAAAGAGTAATGGCAAAGGATTATTACTCATTTTGGGTAATGTAGACTGTTGACCTGTAAATGCCATATATGAGGAAAAGGACCAACCTTTACTCCTTACGTTTTAGATATCTCCCTGAGTAAGTGGCAGTTCATCATTCAGGCTGTAGAGCCTTCTAGATTATGAAGTACCAAATGTTCTTAAGGTCTGTTCTTGGAACATAAAATGAAAATGACACCAATTCTTCTCTTGCTGTATTAAGTGCAGTGAGTCCCTGAAGGCACTAATTAGCCAAATGTCACAATAAGCAGTTTTATGTTTTGCTCTTAAACTTGCCAGTCACTTAAGCTAAAGTATCAAAAAATGGTGAAACAGGCCCAGAACTTTATTTCAGGAAAACAGAAACCTCCCTTCATAGAAAGACACATGCCTTTTGCAACACTGATATCCTATGCCAAACTTACAAGCCAACTACGACAAAAAGTGGTTAGCTGCCATTCTGATCCTTTACTGAAGCCTGAATTTCTCCCCACACCATGTATGCGTGAGAATGTGACTCAATTTGTCTGTACATAATTTGATAAATATATGTCTGATGGGTGAAAAAAGCAAGGAACATTACAGTAAGCAAAATACATTAGATTGAAGAATGAATTGTGCAGCAGACATTCATATCAGTACTACAAGTAGTATTATATGTGTACACTTGGATATAGAAATGGTCTTCAAGCTGGTCTTGGTTTGCTTTGTCTGTTTTTCATATAATGTTAGTAAATCATTAGAAATGCATTCTAACTTCCTTCTCCTCTTTGTACAAACAGTATCTGAGTGTAGCTAAGTATCTGGCATCTTCATGGGACTTTGTGAAGTTCCATGAAGTTTAAGAAGTTCCTTTTCCTCAGCCACTTCTATTGCTTTTCCATTGAAATATAATAATTTCAAAAAGTGACTGGTTAAATTCATGGAAAAGAAGTACATTGACAGCTATTAAAACAAACAAAAACACCTCTGGCTTGGACAGTCTCTGAGCCTAGGTCTAGGATGCAATTCTAAGTAATAACATAGTGTATATTTGGCCTTATAACATGGGTTATGTGAAACACTCTTCAGAGGCATCTAATTCCTTCTAATTTAAGAGCTTACAACTAAGAAACTTGAAAATTCCCATGTACCTAGAGAAACCTCAAGGTGTCTTTCAGCTTTTCAAGAGAAAGTGTTGTCTCTGTGATAAAATAAGGATCTGAAACATAGAGTAATCTTCTGCTGTTGTCATAGATCTAACAAATCACAGGATATTTATCTATCAATATGGCTCATGAGTAGTGAGATTTATTTACTTCAGATTATTTTACCTAGCTTGGTTAATTACTGTATGCAAATACTTGGAAATCAGTAAATGAAAAAAGGCTGCCACATCAAAATAAAAAGCAGTATTATTAATTGTATTATTATTTTTTGTGGCTTTTGGGTATGTCTTAGCCTACATATATCCTCTTCTACATAAAGAAATAACTTTCTCCCTGCTGCGCTTTACTACTTGATCCTACAAACTCGTTGTGAGACAATCAAGAATTTAGAAGTATGGTTTGTATGAAGGGCACCATCTCAGAATAAGAGATTTTTCTGATTATTTTTTGCTGCATCACATGAATGAATAATCAATAAATCAATTTGGAGTCTATTTCTAAAATTTGAAAACAGAATAGTTACTTTCTCTACAGTTGCCTGTTCTTTTAAAAGACTACACCACAAAGGAAAGCATTCTTCACTGTTAATGCTCAGTCAGATGCTAATTGTCTTTTTCTCTAATAAAAGAATGAGTGGCATCTCAGGTTTCATTTTGACCAGGGATGGAACCCAGCCAGAACATGACAAGTAACTTTAACAGAAAATAATAATTTCTCATCTATGAATGACCTTTAAAGACAATTGTAGTTATTACCTTAGAATATTCTTTCATTTATTACCTGTCTCATCACTGAATTCCAATGCCTTTATTTAGCAGAAAAATAGTTGCTTGGCTTCAAACTAGAGAAATATGATTTAACTATTATAATGGCTGCAGGCAGTGAAATCTAATTCATTTTTTTTCACATTATGTGGGATTTTTGAAGATGATGGTGGTTACTAGACCACGCAATTCACTGGAGAGAGTAGAATGAGTTTATATCTTACGGCTAAATTAGTTATAAAAGGGTATTTTCTCAGATCTGGCAGAAGTGCATCAAACTGAGTAGGTGTGCTTCTTGGATAGCAATCTAAGCTATTATTATTAGTGAAGTCCTTTGCATTGTAAGCAAAAAGATTTATATTGAGATAAGAAAAATTATTTGAACATTCACCCTTTTACAGAAGTAAAATTCAACCAAGTCCATCTTCGGTGGAGCAAAACTCTGCAGCAGAATTAGTTTTGTCATTTTCTACTCCCAGGCACTTCTAAATGTCTCTTATTTCCCTTTCTTGGTCACAGTGCTCTTGCCCGCAATCAGAAGCTGGGAGGTTTTACATTGTAGTTAACTCCTTGGTGGCTTTCCTATGGTTTAGCATTTTTCTACAGCTGAGCATTTTCCTGGGTTGTCAAACAAGTGTTGACCTACCTGTTCTTCAACTCAACTTTGATACTATGGTGGGTGTTGCTACTCCTAAATGGAAAAAGCTAGGAACACTTAGTAACAGCTAAAATGGAAAGATGCTCAGGAAAAGTTCATGTGGGCATTAACTTTTTGAAGGACACTTAGATTTTGTTTGTCTTCAATATTGTATCATTAATTTAATCTCTCTAACTGTACCTTGTGAGAAAAGATATAGATACAAAATTCAACAAACACTTATACCGCTGATAAATGCAACGCCATGATGCTACTCTTCAAACTGACAATTACAAATCAGAAAGTTTTGTAATCATCACTGACAGTTTATTATAACTATTAGCTCAGTGGGCAGCAATGGTTCAAAAGCAATAGATACCACCCAAATATCGAGAACAAGGCAGAGGTTGTAATCTTTCCTTCATATAGAACTTTAATGTGGCCACAGTTTGAGTGCTGTATTCAGTTCTATGCTCCACGTTTCAAGTAGTATCTCATGGGGTCAGAGACTACAGAGAAGGGAAATGAAAATAACCAAGTGAATGAAGCCCTACAAAGAGAGCCTAAAAAGACTGGGATTCTTTAAAAATCTGTAGAGAAGAGAAGGGTAAGGAAGGATGTGACTGATTTTACAAAGTCATGAAGGTTCTGGCTGTGGTGAACGCAGGATGGCTAGCCACCAAGTGCCACCGCCCTACAACTAAAGGACACTTGTCCAAACCATTTCTAACTACTGGCTTTTTTCATAGTGGCTAATGAGCTGATGGAATTTTCTGGCACAGAAGGTTTTGGAGGCATTATCAACAGGTTCAGAAAAGGTTCAAACCAATTTAAACTATGGGTGAATAAAAGAGAACAGGCAGGGTACATCCTCTAGGGCCAGGTTTGTGTGCCCTGCCTCAGTAACAGCTCCAGTGGCTATAGTCAGACCAGAATAACCGACCAGGTTGAGATGACCCATTTCTTAAACTCTTACAAGCATTATTCTGCTCACATTGCTCATTTGTTGGTTAAAGGGTTTCCTCTTCTAATTCTCCATTAGCTCGTAAAACTCACTTACCTGGGCTATCTCTTGCTGTATTTTACCATAGCTCCTGAGGGAATGGGAAGCCAGTTATACAGAATCCTCTAAACTTAATTGTAATACTCTTACTAATTCTTATATTCATAAATGTTATTAAAATATTATAATTTTGAATATGCAAACATTTGTACCTTGGATTACTCACAGAAATGGTATAGGCAGTTTAAAGATATATACCAGGAAAGCAAGTAACACATGCTTCTTTAAGAAATAGTGTAGCTACATTATTGTTGCCATAGTGTTCTCTGCAATAAATGCTGTGGGCAAAATAGACTAGTTTGATACAGAGTCTTTTCAGGAGGTCATCATGGTCTTTCAAAGGCACCTCCTCTCTGCAAACATGGTTTCTCAAATAAAAAGTATCACGTACACAGAGAACGATTTTCCAGAGTTTGAACTGAGTGATTTAAATTACAGGTTCCTGGTTAAACTTGATCAGCACTATTTAAAACAACCCAAAAGCTAATCTGCCCAAGATATTATAACCTCATAGTTAATGAGGCTTGTTTTGATTCTGATGAGAATTTTCTTTCAAGGACCAGCATAAGTTCAACAAATCATGTTAAAAACTATTCAAATAGCACACGTATGGGCCTTTGCCCTGTCTCCTTTAATCAAACTTTGAAGATTGAAGCAGTTAAAGTAGGGTCCAGCACTATTGTTTGTGTTATTACTTTGGCAATCGTCCACGTTTCTTTAGCAATTTGGAACACACTAGAACTATCCTGCTGATAGTAGACCCAGGCTAGTCTTTAAGGCTTCACACATGTGAACCATGGCAAAAAGACAAAGCATGTGGAAGAAAAGAGGACCAAGGGTGTCATGCTCAGGATGAGGTTGCTGCACAGTAAAAAGGTCATTTTCACCCCGAATCTCGTGTGCTAAAGGGGAGAAGTAAAGTTATGGGAGGCTTCACCCTCGAATTCCACATATCTTTACTGTTACAGAGCACAGTGATGGGAACCGTGCCCATCCAATATTCAAGGGAACAAAGCAGGGAAAGTTCTTTACATTTTTCTAATGATCTCAAGTACCTGCAGTGGAATTGGCATGACTCAGAGGAAACCACGTGGAAATGTGCTGACCACTCTGCCTCATGGCATATGAGATTTCCTTCAGATATGTTGAGATCATCTCAACATAATTTGTTTCCTCAGCTCTTACTTGCTTTCCTAAACTGTGGTATATTGATGAAAGTGCTTGTTAACTAACTCTTCTTATTCATATGCCAGGGAGAGAAGAAATTATTTGTATATAGCACATAAAGTTAGTGGATTCCTCTGGACTGTGAAGACACTATTTTTCTGCTCTGCAAATATTGGTGTATGATGGGTAGCAAAGCCTGCAGTTCTGACACTTCACACTGTAAAACTTTACCCTTAAAGCCACAGTAACTGGACACCTCGATAACTTAACCTGAGCAAGATTAGAAAGAATCTGGGCTGAAATTCTTGATGCCGGGAAGCTTTGCTGGGAATATTTCAGCACTAATAGATCTGCTGTTTTCAAACTGTTTAGGGAATATACTTAAAGCTGTTTCTTTAAGAATCCATGCCATCTCCTGAAACTTTGAGCAAATATTTGACATTTGACCTGGCATGCAACAAAAATCCTCTCATGAGGATGCCTGCTGCCTTTGGCATGAAAATACAGTTAGGCTCACACTTTTCAGAGGAAAAGTTACCATTTTTCACAAAGCAGAATTTTCCATGGCTGCTTCTTTGTCTCAAGAACATTCTTTTCTTGGAGGTTCCCTGTGCCAACAAAACTGGGATAATTCATGGATCAATTATACTTTCCATATGACAGCCAATCATTGGCCAAAGCACAATCCATCCATCTGTAAATCTTTCCAAAGATCTCACAGATAGTAATAGCAAAAATTATAGCCACATTAAAATTATGTCAAAATTGTTAACTCTAATGCTGCAAATATCCTAACATTTGAGCACTTTGCTTTCCAAAAGGAATATTATTTTTTCCTTTCTTATTGGAAACAGAACATAGATCCAATTGTCTTTCTGTACTTGCACAAAGACATGCACACACATGCATACATGGTCGATGACATAAAAGATATAGAGAATGTGTTTGATTAGTTGAAAGTACTTAGTTGACACAAAAATCCCATCAATTTCCCTGACTAAAGATGGACTGCGAGATGTGAAAATTACTTCATGGAATGCAGTAAGCATTATACCATGTTTTAGAGTACTACCTGAAAAGTTGTTTTCTTCCAGCTTTTGTTGCATAGGATGAAGTACAGTATGGTAGCACAAATCCAAATGTAGCATTTAAGAATATCTGACAAACCCACTTAAGCTGAGTGTAATGTTCTGAGAAGCTATTATTCCTTTTTTGTCTCTCCTTGCTTTACCGCTTCCTGGTACTGAAAAAAATGGGGCCGTTGCTTTGCAGACTTCCATTCGGCATGCACAGATAATATTCCTTTCATGTGTATCAAAGTAGCTGCCTATGCTGGTTCTTATGATATCCCTAGAGATATGTTTGTCTGTCTGATTCTGAAGTCATTGCTAGCCTTGTAGGAGAAGAAATTTGTATTTCCTTTTCTTCTGACAGCTAATGTATGTATCTGAAAATCACGGATGATTTACATGGGCTGGTTTATCATGGCAGCATCTTAAAAGCATTGACTCGCTTTACCATAAAAGCCATATCTGGCTTTAAACACAGTTTTGCTATCCACAAGAAGCATTTGGGAAAACAACTTCTCCCGCTAGTTATGACATGTATACATATGATATACATACAGATGTCATAACGTATCATATGTACACATGCCATATGCTCTATTGTATAACCATGCTGTTAGCATTAGAGCAATGTCACAAAGGCTTGAAAATGTTCTAGACAGCAGATATATTCATGTATAAACTGCACACCCATTATTTGATATTTATATAGCAAAATCTATTCCCTGTTGTCTCTTTTACACTAGTGTAAGGTTTTATTATCTTGCCAGAGAAAACACTGAAATGAATTGGAAACAGAACTAGACTAACAGCTTTTTCATATCAGCAAAACTTTTAGCCCCCAACCTCCTTAAAGGAAAAAAGATAAATATTTTCATCAACTATTGCATCTAACTTCAGTAATAAATGATCTTCCAAAACAAATCTATTGTCACTTATCAGGCACATAATTAATAGATATTTTTACACAGCTATACTTCAGAAAGCACTCAATTATGTTTCACACAACACAAAGCTTAGTAGTTCTATATTGAATCTTTTTATAATACACTTAATTTAAAATGTCACTACATTTGTTCTTTCTATAGAAAATGATTTTTATGCATTCTATTTGGAAGATTTGAAATAAGAGGCCCTGTATGTACAGCTCACAGAAGAAGTATCCTGAGGGAAATATATTGTATAGCAGGCTTTCCCCTAAATGTTATCTGAATTTTTCTCACAACTGGAATCTGAAGCCTTACCTCAGACCTGGACACAGCACAGAAGTTAAAAGGTGTTTGCTGGGCGTTGTGCATGTGTGGGTGCCTGTCTAAGCCCCCAAGATTTACTACGGTGAACTGAAAATAGGATTGTCTTTGTAGAGAGGAAAACCATTTGGAAATAGTATTTTAGTATTCTTGTCAAACTATTATTTTAAAATTCTGTTATGGAGCTGTTGGCAGGAGACAAAGTATCAAGTTATGTGTCATTAATACATGATGGTGGGGCTGAACCTGCTGCCCAAAAAGTTCAAGGAGGTGAAGTCCTACACAGCAATTTTCCCAGCATTTCCTGACTCTTCCTATTGTGTGATCAAAGGAGATGGAAGACGCGTTCTAGGTGAATACGTCTTTACGCCTAAATGTTTATCTGAGTTTATATTCAGCTATCTAGTATCTCAGTTTAACATACTTACCAACAGGATTTCAACTGAATAAATACTTCTTGATATGAATATGGCTGAAAAAATCCTTTCACATGGAATGTGTCAACATGCTGTTGGAGATTGTACTTGGTTCCTAGGAGTATAGCCCAGATACAAAAGTATATTGAGATGTTGAAACACCTGTTCCTTCCAATGAGGAATCTTGTGTCCAAATAAGATTAGTTCCCTAGATTTTGGATCTCTTCCCTTCTGTTGTTAAATAGTACTTTAAATACTGGTTTCATCTACATTTGGAACTTTGAGCTGTGTCACCTGCTTTTGTTTTTTTCTGTTTCAAAACAAAAAAAAAAACTTCATTAATGTTTCCACAGAAAGTATTGCTCTACATTTTCTCATAATGCCTTTCCACTGAACATGTTCTACCTAATACAAATACTTTTAAGCTGCAGTAGGGACAGCTGCTACAGGATAAACCTTATAATTCTTACATTTTCAAGAGGTACCAGGAATTCCACATCACTTGGATTAAGTTTACCAAGTGCTCAAACTTTTCTTAGTTTTCATATTCATTGACAGATTTTAAATGCTTGAAGTCACACATTTAAAAGTTCTTCAGGGCTTTTTGATTTTGACCAGTCTGTATTCTGAAAGGAAGCATGAGGTGGTGAGCCAGGAGAATACATCAAAATATAGTATTTACTGTGTCCTTTGAATGAAGGAAAGAAAGAACATCAGACCTTCATGATCTGAGCAGACTACTCATTAAACTTGACAGAAGCAAAGCGGTTGAGGCATCAAACAATGGCATTGCTACAAGGAACTTCAAATTTCACAGAACAAATTTTCTCATTTCTTTCTGGGATGAGCCACTGCAAGTTTTAATACCTCAGTACCGTTTCGGGTGACGACTCTTTCTGTCTTACCATGGCACTGAAAGTTACATGTCAGCTCTCAAGTTCCAGACCTACACCTTGTAATGTGTTTCTTGAGTTGTTCTGGCTGGTTTCATAAATCAATAAAGATTGCATATTCCACTGATTTTCTAGTATTCTTGCCACTGAGATTTCACGGGTCAGAGGGAGCTAGGAGGTCTGAATGGAGCCGGAGAGAACAGTGACAGAAATGGTTAGAGGCCTTCAAAATCTCTTTATGAGGAAAGATTATACTTAAGTTAATGTATGCCAGAGCGAAGACAGATAACATTTGTAATATTTTAAAGATGAAATATCCAGGAGTATCAGGAATTATTAAGTGAGACATAGGGAAGAGAATAAAAACAAGCTGATTAAAAGGATCAGGAAAAGCTTAAAATTCTCCTGATTTTGAAATGATTACTTGATGCTATGCCTACCCAGAGCTCATTGCAGAATTACGGTGACTGAAACATTGTGTGATTTGGACAATGACAGAAACACAGTTGTTTTTGGAGCTAGTCTGTAGTTTGAAGAATCCCTTCACACATAGTAAGCTGAATGTCATCACAAAAAGTCTGTGCACTGATACTACATCCAGAATACATCTTAAAATCATTAGATTTTTACTACTATTAGAGATATTTTTAAGTAGACTTTTGGCTGTATCTTTTCTTTATCAGATGCTCTGGACATTATAAAAATAAAATACATATATTACTAACATTAAAAATAATCCAAGACTGCTTTGACTGGCACAATGATAAAAGGCAGCAACAGTGCACACTTCTTTAGTGACTTTCGTCACAGGATTCCAAAGTACTTTGATGTGTAAACATACTACTCAGAAAACACAAAGTTATAGTGACCATTGGATTTGATTATCTTAGAGGTCTTTTCCAACCTGAATGATTCTATTCTGGGCCAGCAGTACTGCTAACAGTTTTTAGGAGAGGAGATAATTCATAACTTCTTTGACTGAAACTACAGAAAACATTAGGGAGAGAGAATATAATCAAACAACTTGGTATTTAGCCAATGAGCTAGCACTAGTACACCCTCACTGTTGTGAAAAGTGCCATAGGATTGTCTGTAACCTCACTCCAGTTTCATTTCACAGTGTCCTCCTGTGACTTCTAGGAAAATGCTGGGAGACCTTAAATTCAGGACAGGCCAGAAACTCAGTTGTTATGCTGTTAAGACATTTCCTAAGATGTGATTAATAATATCTAAAAGACAAAACTCATTGGATCTAGTGAAAAAAAACTTGCCAGATGCGTTCATCATCTTTGTAATTCAGTTTAGTATCTGTCGACAGCAGTAATTGTCTCTTTGGAATCCCACTCAAACCAGGGAGACTTCTTTTTACTTTTCTAGAGATCTTAATGCACACCAAGACATTAAATAAAAGTAATGGCTGTGATGAATTCTTTCTTTATTGTCTTTCTGTGTCTAGTTTAGACACTGTGTCTTGAAGAACAGTTTTGACACTGTGGTTGCCTCAGAAATATTGCATTGCTTGTCATCTCCTGGCATCGGACCCTGCATTGTTGGCCTGTCAGTTGACTTCTTAATGTAACAATCTGACTCTGAATCATTTTGCTTTTCAGAAGACCAAACTGTGAAGTGTTTGGCTGGCTGTGAGAGGCACATCTTTCCCAAACTGGCAAGACAGATGTTTTCAGAGGTTGTCATTTTTTGCCTTTTTCGCTCCTCTATCAGTGTTGTTGTGATCTCTGATCCCATCCACATGGATGGTGGAGAAGCTTGTTCCTAGTGCCTGTGGCAGATTGCAAATATATCATCAAAATGAGAATAAAACAAAGCGCTCCAGATCCTTATATCAAATTGTAAATTAAGAAAACAAGCAAAGAACTATTTATGGGCAAGTCTGGGCTTTTTGTGAGGAAGGATGACAACAGGGTCGAGGGATGTTCTATGCTAGTGCACATCCTCAGTGCAAAGGAGTATAAAAAGCATCTCCTACAGATGCCCGGGATATGTCTTTTTCTTGCTTAGTGAAGTTGGATGTGGAGAAGGGTCACACTGCATATTAGTAAGCATCTTGGCGCTTCTTGCTTGGCAGTACTAGAAGGGTAATCCAGAAGAGATGCACCTTGAGCCCTATCCTTTGGCTGAACAAGGCAAATAACATATGAATGTGGTCAACTCCTGCTGCTTATCTGTGGTACAGGCCTCCAGCCAAACCTTCCAGTTTAATCCACATGTGCAGGGAGCACTCAGGCTGTCACAGCCAAGAGGTGGAGGCAGTTGGTGTTTGCTCACAGGAGCTCCTTGCTTGTTATGCATCATCCCTCCAGTGGTTTAACTCATTTGATGAAGTAAAGCAGAGTGAAGCATCTCTCCCAAAACATGTATAGGTCTCAGGGGGCACCATCCCTGTTAACATCGCTGTCTAGCAGAGCACAACAGGAGATCCCTTCATCTTCCTGATTCCTGGAAAGAAGCAGATGAGCTACCACCTCCTAGATCACAAAAAAAATGGAAATACTCTTATTATAGTCCTTTTTTAGTCTTGGCAGAAAAACTTGTGACTGAATCATTCTTTCTCATCTGAGATCAGTTTCCATTATCTTAGGAGGATAGGAGATGATGAAAGCAGATGCATTTCTGCAGTTCCCTCCCATTCTCAGCTGGAAGTAAATGCTGTTATTTGCCATGTCCTAGCTGAGCTGGGAGACAATTTTTTCCAGTGTTGCTTCTCTGCTCCTTGAAGGTTACAGAGGTGGTTAATAGTTAGAAACAGCTTACTAAAAAGCTAAGTTGTGACTTGCTATTCCACTCTGCTTTCTCATTAGATGGGCTGGATGGCCACAGAACAGGGAGGGGGGAGAGAGGGAGCAGGGAGGACTGTGGTCTGGGCTTTCATGCTCAGGACAACAGGCAAGTGGTTGGGAATAGCATGAGCGATCCTTTATGGTAGCTATGTCGGTAGTTACACAGATGGATAAGAACACAGAGAGATATACATAGGCTATATAGCTACCTTTCTAGGTGAATAGATGAATGGGTGGATGGGTGGAGGAGTGAATGGATGGATGCATAGATAGACGGAGGAAGGCAATTAGAATGAATGATGGTATCAAAAACTATACACTTTCTGGTAATGTTATATGCATAATATGTTTCTTTTCAAGTGTTTTTTTTATTGTCAGAGAACTCCAGCTACAGGAATAAAAGTTATTAATTTCCTCTGGTATTGAAAGGAGTTGTCCTGACAGAATATTTGATCCAACAGAGAGGTATAGAGGGATCTACAACATTTATCTAAAGTTTTAGAATAATTCTTCACTGAGAGAAAGAAGAGTACCATTTCTTTGTTACTCTCTCATTAACTGTATCTACCTCACCACAGCGGACAGCAATTCCATTTTCAGTTCTGTGTAACAATATCCGTGACCTCTGAAGCACATTTCTCTGGATGGATTCTTGTATGTGGCTGAATTCTTTTTCATAAGAAAGGCAGAATTTCCGTCAATCTCCATAATCATTTATTTTACTTATAGAAGTACAAGTAAATTTGTAAGCCCAAAAAAATCAGTTTCAGTTTTTCAGTGTCTCTTCCTACATTCCTCATTTTTCATGTGTTTTTTGTGAGGTTGTGTAAGATAGACTTACACTGCAAGGTATGCGCATATGATTATACTGGAAGTATGATTCTTAACTAGCACAGAGTAGTTGAACATATCTTGATTAGTTTTGCTAATATCATTGTCTTTGTTTCTGCTCTGCTTGAGAGTTGCTTTACAGTTTTGTTGCAAAGATTAGGCTTATATACTCTTCGACTGATAAAGGAGCTTGATAGGAGTACAAACAATAACTACATGCTGATGAACTTAATGAAAATTTTGCCTATGTAAGAGCTATAAGGTTGCAATCATAGCATAATTTTCAAGGATAAAATGCAATACTTGGTGTGAATCAGTGTAGTTTTAAGTAAATTCCAAACCATGGACAGAAATGGGTTAATATGGAGCACATTGCTGGAGAATAAACCTTCTTTTAATTGTCCCTGGCTGTGGGATGTATATGTGCTTTCATCAGCCTATATTCTGGAGCATCTGAACATCAATTTCAGAAATTAAAGTTTTCACTATGTTCCTAGAAAGAGCATTCTTTCCTTTTACAGTATTCTTCAAAAAGAGGATCTGCTGAATGCCTGACTTCACTGATATATTCCTGATTGCATACAGGAAAGGTTACTGCAGAAAGATTTGTCTTACAGAGGTCTGCAAGGTCACAAATGAGTAAGACTTTTACTGTTGATATCAAGCAATGCATAGTCAAATCCCAAGCAAGTTAAACCCGATGATCATTTCTTAGGGAGCTGACACTTGCATTTATATTTTTACACGATTGCCTTGATCTCAACAGTATCTAGCTCTGTTATATTCATCAGCATAGTCTATGCTGACCATCCTATCGCCGACATAATGTAGAAGGAGAGGTAATACCTCACACTAAAGCTGTTAATGGATTTCAGTAATAGTGATAATACACTGAATTAGAATGAAAGGTTTTTATCTTTTTAAAGAAGACATTTTACAAGAAAATGTCTTATATCTATTGATCTAAAGCCATCATCAGGATAACTCTATTGAAATCAGCGAAGTTATACTTTGTAGGAATTTGACTTCAGTGATTAGAAAAACCTTTCCTTTAATTTTACTGCTAAAACAGATTTAGCAATGAGATACATATTTGCAACACACATAATTTTTCCAATGGATTGTAAGAGCTATTCATTCTCAGCCCTAAGAGGTCTTCAACATATTAACATAATTGCCACTGCAAGTATATGTCCAGTTAACTTAAATCACATTGGAGTGCATTACAGTTTCTTAAGGTCTCACTGAAATCTTGTTACAAGGTTTTAAATTTTGAAAATGTTACTCATATCAGTTGGTCTTTCTGATGGATACCTGGGCAAGTTCCCTGCTTCCAAACCTTAAATCAACAATTCTGGAATTAGAAACTAATATAAAGAGCAAAGGAGGTAATTATGATTTACAGTCTTCCGAATTTGGACTTAGGGTCCTGTTGTCTACTTCCAATTTGTTGCGAATGGGTGATTTAGAATGCTTAAAGAACCACAGTCAAAGTTATCAGCAACAGCATCTTTATTGAAATACGATGCTGTAAAAGTGCCACTTAACAAAGTTCGATGGCAAGGTTCACGCTATTACTGTAATGCACAAAGGATATAACAATGATTCAAAACTACTAATACAGAATCAAAGTTACCAGGACAAAACCAGAGTTTCCAAGACAAAAATCAATTACCAGTACAGAATCTTAGTGCACTCTAATTCAAGGTCATGCATGATGTCGATCACTTATCAAAGATCTGCACTTGGGAAGAAGTCTCTCTGCCTTGAGGAGCAGCCTTGAGAGGCGTTCCACCTCAAGGGGATCACCATCATGCTGCCAGCTGCTTAGGAGGGAGAGCTCAAAGAAAGCTCACTTAGGCTGTCATATTCATGGAATAAAGTGCTTGTTTTGCAGTCAAATTACCTGCAATGGAAAAGGTATGCATAAGACTCCTTGTACCCATAACTTTCTTTGTTCCTTTGTAAGTGAGTCTGGGAAAAGCCACCTGTTATTCATGTGCTAATTGCACCATCAGCATTCCAAACTCAAATACATTGATGGTTACTCTGTGGCTCCATTCCTTTGTGGGTTTACAGAACACAAATTGGAGCTAGAGAAGTTCTTAGCTCAGTTATGGCTTAGGCAGTTACTTCCTTTGGAGACTGTACAAAACTACTGCTAGTTTTGGTTGAGTTGAGTGCATTTGTCACACCTTCAGAAGATCTGATTTGCAAGATCCTCTTTAAAAGCCAAGAGACCCAACCCAGCGTACAATGCTTGTGTATAAGCTGTGCTACAAAGAGGTTATCAATTTAGTTGCAAAAAATGTTTATATCCCTTGTGACTTTGTTGCAAGAGAGCCTCTTAAAACTATTCCAAGAACATTATCTTGAACAAAAAATTATTTTTCAGTGTAACCAGTCAGATGGAAACCTTATTTGTTTCTTTTCTTTGTATTCCAGTTCTCTTTAAATCTTTTGGGGCCCATCATGTCTGCCCTTTCAGCAAATCTCTTTCTCAGAAATGCTGTTATTTTTTTAAATATGCAACCCGCAGCTTTGATATAGCAAGTTATAGAAAGGCTCAGGTTTGACTGGTCCTGTCAGGCATTTAGCCACACTCAGCCGCTAAACTAACCACTACAGGTGGAAAATTCTCATAACTTCCCCAGGAAATACATAAGACATAAACTGAGGGCCTCAAATTTTTTTCTATAAGATGGTATTTGAATTTAACCAGGATCAATCATAAGAGTCTTTCCCCCCATAACCTTCTAATCATAGATATGAAGATAATTGCCTGCCTGCCTGAGTCTTCTATCATCATTACTGTTGTTGCCTTAGCTGTATCATTTGAAGGACAACGTGCTAATGTCCATTAACTATAAACATTGAACCCATAAAGTGCTGCAGTAGTTGTATACACTTGGCGTTAATCCTGTTATATATACAATGTCCTATTATTTCAAAAAAAGATAAAAAAAGATCAAATAGGTATTTTCTCTA